>Ga0134075_10000544_pt1 | contig 11663 bp, 9 predicted proteins | sample 15_taG_18_FD_119775 | JGI IMG/M metagenome (GOLD analysis project Ga0134075, IMG submission 119775) | Grasslands soil microbial communities from the Angelo Coastal Reserve, California, USA - 15_D_Rain_40cm_5_09212015 | ecosystem: Environmental > Terrestrial > Soil > Grasslands ... | reverse complement strand
GGGTCCTGACGGCAGCTTCCACACAGGCTACGACCCATAACCGAATCATGCCGGAATGGCGGGCTATGCGAAACGTACTTTTTCTAGTAGAAAAAATCCGATCCACTTTATCTCGACACGTTTGTGTTTTCCACAAGGGTCAACTTCTTGCGCAGAGACAGATTCCAGATAATGGCAGGTATCCTGAAGTCCTGCGTCTACAACGGGCTCACGATAAGCCAGCTACTCGCATTCCAAAACCTCTCTTACAAGATCCTGAAGCCCAGTCTCGACCATCTCTCCAGCTCCAACCTAGTTGAGTATGAGATTGACGAGAGACGAAAATTCGTCCGAACAACTGCGCAGGGATTGCAAGCGCTTCGCGCCTATGAGACCGCGATGGCGCTAATGGACGGACGACCCTCTCCGCACACGATTCAGGGAACCCTCAAACCCCCAGCCACCGCTAAAGCACGATTCAAAGAGGACGTTCACAGAGCTTTGTCATAGAACAATAGCACAGAACAATTTTTCAAACCCCTAATATCCAATTCAGCAACAAGCCCCCGGCCTTATGCGTACCTCGCAACAATGTGCACACTTCCTAAGTGTCGTCATTGTAACAACAGTCATTGCAACGCCAAAATTATTCTTAAAGGAGGAATACGAATTCAGACATTCTGCTTTCTCTCACACTAAACTGCATAATGCCAGGAATCAATTGGGAGGTGTAAGCCCACCTTGAACTCGTGGAGAAGACCGGAAAAGATCACGTTATCGATACTGGTCATAACAGTGTCTGTTCTAGTCTCGATAACCCCCGTGTTTGCCGACACGTCCTGGACTGCAGGCCGTCCAACAGGAACCTTCGAGTATCGACAGGGAACCGCTGGACCAGTAACACTGTCCAACACGTACATCGGCGGAACTGCGTCGAACGATGCACAATTATCATTAGGGGTAGAGGTCTATTCCTTCACCAGAAACTGGGACGGAAATGACAATGACCGATACGTTCTTCGAATAATGGGCGGAGCATCAAGCCGTCTCCCACACAGCTACACCGTCACCAACTACGCTGCCTACTACATAGGCGACCCGGACCATTGCAACTCGATAAATCCCTGCACGGATTCAGGGCTCACCGCCAGAAATCAGGGAACATGGGTTGATTTTACATTCCCATTTTTCTTCTGGGGTCGACCCTACACTAGGATTTTCGTATGCTCCAACGGTTGGGCAGCATTCTCGTACAATGGTACGATGGACAACTGTCCCATAAATCCGAGCATACCTGCACAAGACACTGTAGATTCGAACGGGGTCTTTCACGATGTCCCGGAGAGCATCATAGCCCCGCTTGCGAAACCTCTGGATCCCTCTGCGAATCCTGTCGGCAAGATAAGGTTCTACAAACCTCCAACAGGTGTATGTAATCCGAACTCTTGTCAGTCCAACTACTTCGGCGTCATCTGGGATGACATATTCACCCAGGGATCAACTGGACTTTGTCACATGGATTGGTGCACTAACTCGTTCAGCTTCCTCGTCTTTCAGTCAAAAACGGAGAACACTATAGAGTTTGGATATCACGGGCTTGAATTCGCAGATCCATGGAACAGGCGAGAAACAGTCGGCCTGGACGATCCGTCTGGGATGCTATCTCTCTCACCTAATCGTGACATGGCTGTTTGCGGGGTCTCTACATGTCCTTCAACGGGCGGACTTACTTCCGACCATGGCGTGCGGATGGATGAGCCGAACTATGGATCTGCGTATCTTACAGATGCGAAAATCAGTGTCCAGAAGACTTCTCCCTCCGATACTGCGAGTGCTTGGTTCCATCCTGCAGCCAACCACCTTTACGGATACAATATTCAAACAACTGTTCCACGCCAGAGCCCTGATACGAGCGTCAGCCTAGTCGCTGACTTTACCGAATCTCTCGTTGTGACAGGCCTGTGCTTGGTTGATCCACCGTCAGTCCTGGTCTGTTTCGCCATCGGATCAGGGGTTGCCCTTGCAGAGCGGGTGTGCCATTGCATCGAGAGCCTGATCAAGGCTCTCACTCCCCAACGGATTGCTCCCCCTACATTCCAATGGAAAGATATGCTGTCGGGGACTATGGATGGCTTCGTCGAGACTCCCGTCCAAGACGAAAGTCACAATTGCAGTCCCGCTAACCAAACCCCAACCGGCTTTCCAGGAGGCCCCACGTGTGCGGTTGACACATCCACCTTTGACATTGTTGAATGGGACGTTCCCCACAACGACCCCGTCTCGCCTACACTCAAAATCACATACAGTGCACAAACTGGCGGATCTCTCTCCTCGCCCGGCACCGCTTGGAAAGATACGAGCGTCACTCTGAACCTCGGTCCGGAGGGAGACTTTGGCATCTCATCAGGTTGCAACACTCTCTCTCTCCAAGTCGGAGGATACCAAGGGAACTGTGGCATAAGCCTCAACGCCGGGAGCGGATTCTACGGAAAAGTCTCGCTGACCTCGAATGTTTCACCATCCGTGGCTAACGGGCCGGTCGCCTCGCTCAGCCAACCCCCCGAAGGGTTCTACCGACTTTCGTCGATGGGGCAGGCTTCTACTAATCTCGCGATTAGCTCCGGCAGTGTTGCCGGCACATATTCGGTTACCGTTACAGCCTTAAGCGGTAATCCCCCAGTGCGCACCCACAGCGTCACGATCACTCTCGTCGTGCGGATCCCCGACTTCACCATCTCTGCCAACCCTGCTTCCGTCAGTGTGAACGGTGACTCGGCTTCCACCACGATTACGGCGACAAGCACCGGCGGGTTCAGCGGCACTCTGTCACTCTCCGCGGCCGCACCTTCCGGCATAACAGCAACTCTCACTCCAGCCAGCGTCACCCTCTCCGCAGACGGAACGGTCAACTCTGCCCTAGCGATGTCGATTCCGAACTCAGTCTCATCAGGCTCGTACAGCGTCACAGTGACCGCAACAGGTGGGGGCCTCACTCGCACAGTCAACGTCCCTCTAACAATTGGACCTAGTTTCAGCGTCTCTTCGAGCCCGAGCATTGTCAGCCTCCAACAGTCCGGTGCTTACCAGCAACCCGCATCGGGTAGCAGCACCATAAACTTGGCAAGCGTTCATTTCGCCGGCGCGGTTTCTCTATCCGCTACAGGGCAATCCGGAGTCACCGGATCGCTGAGCACGACAACCGTCAACCTAAGTTCGGGCGGCACAGGCTCCAGTCAACTGACCACGAGCGTGCCTTGGAACACTCCAATCGGTAACTACATCGTCACCGTGACGGCCGTTAGCGGTTCACTTTCCTATACGACAACCGTTACGGTTGAGGTTGGCAATTTCCACATAGGAGTCTCCCCATCGGTTACTATCGCCCCAGGTGGCTCTGGCTCAGTGACCGTGACCGCTTACAGCGACAACAGCTACTCGGGTCCAGTGTCACTGTACATCACCGGAGGCCTGCCCTCGGGGGTCACATTCAGCTTCAACCCGCAAACAATGACGATCCCATCTGGAGGTAGCATTTCCTCAACGCTCACTCTCAACGTAGCAAGTAGCACCGTTCCAGGAACATACACCATCAGCTTACAGGGAAACTCAGGCCAGTGGGGAGAGGGAAGTGTATTCTTGCTTAGAGTGGCAGACTTCGGCGTCTCACTGAGCTGCGGGTCCCCGGGATGTAGCTATGCGCTCACTCCTGGATACACTGTTCAGGACACCCTTACAGTAACAAGCCTAGGGTTCTCTGGCACCATTAGCCTCTCCTACTCTGGCGGAGGTCAAACGGTCTCACTAAGTTCGTCAAGCGTAACGCTTTCTCCTGGTGGTCAGGCGACTGTGACAGTCACGATAACGGGTGGGAGTGGCAGCGGCACGGTGACTATCACAGGCACCTGCTCCTCTGGTCTATGCGTTTCGCCATCACAATCCCACACCGCCTCAGTCTATGTTGGCATCAGTTGCGGGTGTGGTGGAGGCGGCAGCGTCTCCGCTGGCACACTGATAACTCTAGCCGACGGGTCCCAAGTCCCTGTTCAATCATTGCATGTTGGCATGCAGCTCCTCTCGTACGACATGACTACACACCAGTACGTGATCACGACGATCACGAAGTTCGTTGCCGTGATGACTCACAACCAGATGGTCATCGGCACTTCCACGGGCAAGCCATTGATAGTTGATCAGAATCCGGCCCAGAAGCTCTACGTGAAAATGCCAGATGGCACGGTGACTTTAATGTCCGTAACCGATGTCAAGGTGGGCTACGACCTCTTCGATGCCATATCACAAACTTGGGTTCCGATAACAAGTATCCACTATGAGAACGGTGGGAACCACCTGATGTACGACATTTACACAACAGCGCCTGGAAACTATATCGCGAATGGCTACCTCGATCCATTGAAGATGTAGAATTATCCCCCAGCATAATCCTGGTAAGCCACGTCAACCAGGAAAAACGTGATCTTCACTATGGCGGTGACCGCTTGCGCTACCAAGTCTACACGCTCGCACTAGACGTCGACTGTCACGGGACAGATCTCTTTTAGAGTGCATGGTCGGCCGTCTGAAGAGAGCCGAGCTGCGTCGCATTTCGACCAATAAGCCACCCATTGAATCAATAATGGCAGCAGATCTATTCCCTTTCGAGTTAGCACCCATAGAGGGCGCTCTGGATCGCGAAAATGTCGGCGAGACTGCTATCATAGCTCTCGGTCCATTCATGTTTGTCCTGCTCTGCGTCTACTAGTTGAATCGTGACGCGCACCTTGTTACAGGCCTTTCGGACACTCCCTTCAAGAATCGAGCCCGCTTGGAGCTCCTCGACCACATCCCGGATCGGCTTCGGATTCTTCCGATACTGCATCAGAGGTACGAGAAACCACGCTGACCTCTCGGATCTTCGATATGGTTGCAATCAACTCCTCAGTCAACCCGTCAGCAAAATATTCGTCGTTAGGATCTGGGCTCATGTTCGAGAACGGCAGAACAGCTATCCTACGCCTGTCCAGCCTCAACGGGGGCTCTCTTCGTCTTCTCGCTTGGACCGATAGGTCCTCTGAGCCAGCCCTTGAGCCCAACTGGATCCGGCAACGAGCCTCAGATCGAGAAAGATTTCATTCCAGATAAAGACGTAACCGGAACGATCATCGAGGAACCGAGACAATCGCCCGCCTTTCGGAATTGGGCGGAGGCGTTTGCTAGAACATTCCGATGTTCCGGGTTGGACTAGTCCTACTTTCGTTTGCCGAGTTGCAGTTGGTCTGTTCGGCCTAGGAGCGAGCGAAGCCCGTTCTCAAGGTTGAACTTGTAGGCTTGCGCGTTTCCAATCTTCCGGGTCGGATGCGCTAGGCCGAGCTTTGTTAGGTCTTGTAGTGCGGATTCAACGGTTGGGTAATCGAGTTTGGTGGCTTCGGAGAGCATGGACACGGTCTGCTCCATGTTTCCACCCATCTTCGCCTCTTCGAGGACTCTGACTATAGGATTCTTGAAAGCGCCCAAGAGGAGATTTTGCGAGAAATCGATCGGTGTAATCCTCATCGTTCTCACCATACAGGAGCCATGATGCAGCTATTAGGGGTATCTCCTCCAACTCCAGAGAGACATAGGAAGACAAGCCAGCCGTGATCAGGCGCTAACGATGTTACCCTTGAGTTCGAGGTAAATGCCTCTCTGGACCTCGATCTTAGCCCAAGAGTACGATTCGGTGTACGTTTGGGCAGCCGATACGGAATGATCGAAGAGTTCTGTTCTTTCAGTCGTCGCGGTGAAACAATTTCTTGAGGTCTGCCCAGCATCCGGTTGCGGGGCATCTATTCCACAGCCGCTGTAGGCACCGTGACTGAGCAACTCGACAAGCATCGAGTCAGCCTGAGTCGGAGTTACGTTCACTGATTGAGAAGTGGAAGAGGTACTCGGTGCTATGCTGGTCGAGGAGCCTACCCCTGCGACCCCTCTATACCGGCCGATGGTCATCGTGATTATTATCGAGGCTACGCATGGCTTCTGACAGGTAAACCAGTCAGGGCTTGCGGTTATGTTCGTAGAACTTGTTAGAGAAGCTCTGCCGGTCCAGACTTGTTCCCAGAAATTTTCTGCAACCCCCGGGGAGGCACTAGCGGTTCTCGTGTAATTGCTGGATTGGGTGTCTGTGACTTTGGCAATGTCTGGAAGATTTCCCCCGGTTCCTTGAGAATAAGCGATCTGCACTATGATGAAGTCATTCGAGTTGGTCGCGATCATCCCCGTGTAACTCTCGTTGCTTGAAACCATTGCCTCCGGTACGTTGGAGACTGTGTAGAAACTTGGAGATAGGGTCCTAAGAGTTCTGACAGGTGGACTCGTACCCGTACCGCTAGAGCTCTTGTCGGTATGATGTTGAACATTCGGGTTGATCTCGCTGAAGCCTACGACAGTCGTCAGCATGATCATCGCTAGGACCGTTACCGTAAGGATCTTGGAGAGGTGCACAGGCGAACGCTTTCCGTGGCTTTTCGAGAGATTCGGTGATCTTGAAGACACATGATCTGGACGACCGCTTGGTTCGATATCGTCTTCGAACTCATCGGACGCAAACCTAGCGTGAGTCCTACCTCTTCCCTGACTCCCACTCGAAAAGATTGCTTGCACCCCGTTCTGCGCGGGTCTTCTTTTCCTCCTCCAAATCTTGGCCAAAGACGACCCCGCCTCCTCAAGCCAACGGAACGAATCTTCCTAACCGCAGCATCCCAGTTAACTCTCCCTGTGGAGGGCATAGCTTCTTTGTGCCTACAAACATCACAAACATGACTAAGGCTTGGCGTCTGCCCATTGACTTCTAAGAGAGTCATTTGCAGAGAACCTACAAGGAAGAGATTCAGCGCCCGACAGAATTAGCATGAAATTGCTTGAAACCACTATCCCTTGACAGATCACATTTCAGCCCAATATATTCGCCAAGGCCATCAAAACCCAAGTCCCTTATTAGACGCGCCGACCAATGAGACGACCCTTTTTCTGCCATGCTGAGGACGATATCTCTAGGTATCCTTGCATTTCCCCGGGTGTAATTTGGATCAGCTATCGTCCTACTGGTACTTATCCGAGTAGCGCGGTTCGAAGGGGAGTAGAGCCTCATCAGAGACTCTGGCCTTGACAATGCCGGAATCAAGAGCGCCCTGACAGTGAAAGTTGAAACCGCGCAAGACCAGCTGGCCAAGAATCAGAGTCTCGATGCTCTCAACGCCCTCTCCAGCCAGCTGAACGCACTAGCAGGAAGACCTGGGCCCGAGCCAAGCCCGATTGGCGACGTTGCGGTTCATCCATGTGGATCAGACCGGGCTGAAATCATGAATTTTCGGCCGAGAAGATACAGTACAACTCCGGATATCACAATTGGTATTCCGACGATTATCGGGACCCCAAACGCGCTTGAACTGACACCGAATAGAGCCACTATCACGCCTGAGATTCGCATCATAGACCCGATCAGGTTCTGCCAGAAGCGCAACTGTGACTCCCAACGAGAATTGCTGAGGTCGGATTAATGATTAATGGCTACTGATCGCAAGGAAAGGCTACATGACTAGTGCCTAATCGTCAACTTCGTGATCCGGTTCATTCTCCTGCCCGGGGTAGAATTCGTTGAGTTCGACTCGCTCGGACTAGAGACTTCCGGAATAACCTGTCATTTCTTCCTGTTGCCTAATATGTGGATAGCCTTCGGATAAGCTGTTAAGCGAGGTCCGGCTGCTACCTAGCTGTCCCTAGGAGGGGCTTGAAAGAACTGGGAGCAGAACATCCCCAAAGACCACGAATGGCCGAGCTCAGCGCTTCATCTGTTCGGCATGGAGGAGGCATTCCTCCATAGGCCCGCTCGCGAGGTGCGAGAAATGAAACGCCGACGGTTCCTCTCCAGCTTTTTCCTGATAATTCTCGCTTTCCTCGGAGGCCAGGGAATGTTTCCTCGCGTTCATGGGCAGTTGACCGGAACGGTCTGCATAGCCGACCCCTTCTCCACCTCTTGTCCTTCCACACCCCTGGCAATTTCGGCCTTGAATGGAACACAGCTTCAGATCGCAGTGAATATCGACGGTTCTGATTCGATCAACGGGTTCGATATTTTCGTCAAAGCAGACCCGAGCATCCTTACCAGTGTCGAGGTAAACCTAACTGACAGCGTTCTCGGACCAAGCATTTTCGCCGTCGCAAAGTGCACAGGCAACACCGGCTATGGATGTACCACAGGCCAGAACGGACCAGGTACTATCAGAGTTGCAGCTGTCGCACTTGGATTCATTACTACCGCACCGACTACAGGCAGATTGTTCAGCATCATCTTCAACGTCACCAGCACCACGCCAAGCGTGGTCGTCGGCTTCCAGACCGGCTGTTCCGGCACAAGCACGAGCTCAAACTACTGCGTAACCGTCGTCAACGGCTACACGTTGAACAAGGAAACCGTGCAAGAGAGCACAGGCGCACCCGGCGACTTCAGCATTATCGCCGATCTCTGCTGCCCCGCCATCGGGCTGAATGCCCGGGTCTTCGGACAGATCCGCATTCAAAGCCTAAACGGATTCTTTGGATCGATGAGCTTGTCCTTCACGATTTCTCCACTAAAGAGACAAGGGCCCATCGCGCTCCCTTACATAACCGGCACGGTGTTGTTGCTTCCTGACACGTCAACAACCATGCTCTTTGAACTCGAGACATCAGCCTTCACGCCCCCCGGAAACTACACGGTCACCGTGACAGGTAAAGCGGGCTTGGTCTTTCGAACCGGTGAAACAAGTATCGTCGTGATCAGCAACAGCACAGCCCCCCCGAACCCGCCTCCAACCCCTATCCTCCCAGGTACTCCGGGAATGGATCTCGGCTTCAACGGGCTCGACAACATTGACCAGCGACTCGCTGGCACGGGTTCATACAACAACACACAGTTCAGCCACGAACCACCCGACCAAGCCCTATGTGTCGGGGGCAGGTTCATCATCGAGGCTGTCAACACAGTGATCCAGATTTTCGACAAGAATGGGATATCATTGACGCCGGCCACACCGCTGACACAATTCTTCGGACTTCCTCCGGAGGTCGTGCCGGGTCCCCCGCGGGTTCTCAACGACATCGTAAGCGACCCGCGATGCTACTATGACAGACAGACCGGCCGATTCTTCCTCACGGTACTCCAGATCGACGTAGCCGGGTCCGGTAGACCCCTCGGCAGAGCCCACCTAGAGATCGCTGTCAGCAAAACACCGGACCCGAGGGACCGATGGCACCTGTACTCCATAGACGTGACAGACGATGGCAACAATGGGACTCAGAACCACCTCGGATGCCCGTGCTTCGGCGACCAGCCATTGATCGGCGCAGACTCGAACGGGTTCTACATCAGCACAAACGAGTTCAGTCTCTACCCGCCTGGAGCGTTCTACAACGGGGCGCAGATATACGCGATGTCCAAGCGCGCACTTGCCAACGGCATACTTCCGACAATCGTACACATCGACACAGGATCGATTCCAACGCCCCCGCGCGACGCAGCCATGGGGGCATTATGGTCCTCCATCCAACCTGCGACCACCCCGGCCGGCGATAACTACGCCTCAAGTTTCGGCGGCACAGAATATTTCCTGAGTTCGCTCGACTTCAACGGGACAGTCGATAACCGCTTAGCCGTATGGGCGCTCACCAATACTCGAAGCCTGGCCAAAGCGTCTCCCAGTGTCTATTTGTCGCTCCAGATCATACCGAGTGAGTTGTACGGCTTGCCGAATCCTTTGGCGCAGAAGGATGGTCCTGCACCTCTCGCAACGAGTCTCACTGAGCCTCTCGCACTAATCGACAGCAACGATGACAGAATGAACCAGGTGGTCTATTCAAACGGTCTCTTATGGTCCGCGGTAAATACCGACATTACTAGGGAAGATGTTGATACTGTGGGAATAGCATACTTCAGCATATCTCCGAGAATGACCTCTCCAAATAGTGTCTCGGGAACAATCTTCAACCAAGGCTATATTGCGCCACAGGGTGAAAGCGTCATCTTCCCTTCAATTGGCGTCACCTCCGACGGGAACGCCGTAATCGTGTTCACGCTGGTCGGGCCAAACTACTATCCTAGCGCCGCCTACGCCATACTCACGACACATGGAACCGATGGCATACACGTCGCCGCTCTCGGATCAGCCCCCGAGGACGGGTTCTCAGCATACCCCGAAACCGGCGGCAACGGGATCGCCAGATGGGGAGACTACAGCGCAGCCGTTGGCGACAACGCAGGCCAGGTATGGATCGCAACAGAGTACATCCCCTCCACCTCCAGAACCACATTCGCCAACTGGGGCACGTATGTCGGAAAAATCACTCCATCTGACTAACTCCGATTAGGAGCGGCCGTTGGACTGGTCGCTCTAGCCCGACGGAACGGCTACTTCCGGAAAGACGCTACGCCAGATCTAGACTAGCTCTGTGCTAGAGAATCTTTCGGCCGGACCGGACAAAGGCGTAAGAGAGGAGACCCTCCTACAAGGATATCCCTGATAGTGAGAAGATAGTAACAGAGGCTTAGAAAACCTCCCAGCCGTCCCATCTCGCCGGAAAGTAGGGTGCCTAAGGGTGAGAGTAATTGAGATCTGACATCTTCATTCTCGGCATAATGATGGTTGTCATAGGTCCGGTCCTCACAGCCGCGGCGGCGAGCTCCTGTCTATTCACAATACTCTCGGGTAACATATTCGCCTGCGCCAACGACCTGCCCGTCTTCATCGGCGGCGGAGCCCTCTTTGTAACAGGAATAATCACATGTCTGGTAGGCGTGATAATGCCTGAGCCCTACGCTCGGCCTCGGCCTCCCTCGAGTACGACGACCACAACTCCGACCGGACAGGTCACGTGCAAGAAATGCGGCCGCGTCAACTCATTCGGCCTGTTCGCGTGTCCGTTCTGCGGCGAGAGAGCAAGCTGAGACAGCTGAGCAGACCGACGACCAGTAAGCCTGAGAAAACCGACTACTAGCTACTGGTTAGAGTTCTGGTTTCGATCCTGATCAGGACTTACTCTCTTCAGAACCGGCATGGTTCCAGTGATAACGGTAGAAGGAGTATCAGTCAAAGTCCTCGCTGGGGCTGGACTTGGCGGGACTTGCACGGGCGCGCGTGGAGGTGCCTCTTTGACCTCGAGCGGCGGAAGAGGCTGCATGGATGCTTGGTGCGCCATATCTGCCCTAAGAGCAGCTACCATTGGATGCAAGTCGAGCGCCGGCTTAGAACTCGACGCGAATGGGGCTGACGTCGGAGCTTGGGGCTGACTGACGAGAGCTCCAATTTCCCTGTGAGTCGATTTTAGAACCTTCAGAAGTCCGAACGCCATGCCTAAACCGCAAATGATGACGAGTATAGCGATTAGCGAGCCGTCAGCCTGAATTAGGTCGTTAACGTAGGCTTGCAAATAGATATTGTTCAGATATTCCTCAACGATCCAAGAGGATAGGAGGATGATCACCAGCATCTGCAACAGCATTATGACCTTAGCAAAACCTGGAACCGTCCTTCCCACGCCAAAATCGGCACCTTGAGACGTATCACATACCCCTGACCGTGTTCTCTCTCATTCTCGAAAAGGGTCGGAGGACTATGTCAAAGTGGTGAAACAGAGGGTCCCCAAGCCCGGTACCTATTTGACGCTAACAGGCT
>Ga0134075_10000541_pt1 | contig 11671 bp, 10 predicted proteins | sample 15_taG_18_FD_119775 | JGI IMG/M metagenome (GOLD analysis project Ga0134075, IMG submission 119775) | Grasslands soil microbial communities from the Angelo Coastal Reserve, California, USA - 15_D_Rain_40cm_5_09212015 | ecosystem: Environmental > Terrestrial > Soil > Grasslands ... | reverse complement strand
TGGCTTCAGCCGCCTGAAGAACGCGAGCGCGGGTGAGACCGCCGCCAGCCTAGGGAACAACACGGTGCGCACGCAGTGGACGATGGCCACCGCAGGCATCTACCACCAGTGGACGAAGTCGCTCAAGCTCGTGTTCGAGGGTAGCCGCGAGCAGGAAGGCATCGGCGCGGGCAAGCCGGCGCAGGTCGACATCTCCGGCGGGTTCATGCTCTTCTTCTAAGGCGTCGAGCGAGAGCGTCTCAGAAGGATGGCAGCGAAGACGTCGCGCAGAAACGTCGAGAGGCTGGGAGCGAATCCCGGCCTCTTACGTTTTCTGGTGACGTCTCTTGTCTTTATTTGTATCGGTAGGTAATCCGGCCCCTCGTGAGGTCGTAGGGCGAGAGGTCCACCGCCACGCGGTCCCCCTGCAGGATCCTGATGTAGTTCTTACGCATCTTCCCGCTCACGTAGGCGAGCACCTCGTGGCCGTTCTCGAGCTTCACGCGGAAGGTCGTATTGGGCAGCACCTCGCTCACCGTGCCCATCATCTGTATGGCGTCGCCGGCCACCGCTCCTCAGTCGCTCCTCTCGTTCAGGTCGTGCCTAGACGGCAGCCTCGCGAGGATCCATCGTCTGATCGCGCGGCGGCTCCGGGCCGCGCTCGATGTACGACGCATGCCGACCGCACGACTGGCAGGTGAGCGTGATCCGCTCCGATGCCGCTACAACCACCCTCCCGCCGCGCCGCCGGGGCGCGCGTACAATGGACCGTGTGCTGCAAGAGGGGCAGACCAGGGGAACGTGCTCCCGGTCTGCCGCGATCAGCGCCAGCGCTTCCGGCGCTCGGTATTCCTTGATGCCGCGTCGTCCCACGACTTCCGCACCTCCAAGCGGAAATGTAGCCACCCCTGGAAGGGCGGCGGCCCGGCAAGGCGGGTCCGGGCGCCTGCCTTGACACCCCCCGTGGGGGGCGTATCTCTCAGAGGAACCGGAGGTTGCCATGGATGGCCCCGCTCCAAAGTACGAACCCTTGGCGGAGATCGAGGTCGATCAGGTGAAACCCGAGCGCCAGGGCTTCATGCTCACTGGCCAGGGTCCCGATCTGGCGGAGTACCAGCTCGACCTCCGGTTCGAGATGCCGCTCGACCCACGCACTCGTACGGTGCTGGGTGAGCTCCTGTCCCATTCCGATCTGATTATCTCGCGGCGCGCTGGCCCCCGCACCCTCGTGGCGCTGCGGAACCGGCGTGAGCGCGCTCACAAACCCTGATTCCCGCCGGTCACCGCACGCGGTGTGCGGGCCGCTTATCCTAAACACGGCTCCGCCGCCCAGGCTCCGTTTGCGCCGTCCGCATTTCACCGCCGCACTGCCCGTATGTGTCGCGCTCGTCTGCGCGGCATGCGCCGCTGGCGCGCCCCCCGGTGGCGTCCGTCCCAGCGCTCCCAGCCTCGCTGACATCGCCTCCCTCGAGACCCGAGTAGCCGAGCATCCTGACGACGCGCAGCTCACCCTCAGCCTGGCCAAGGCTTACTATGCGGCTGACCGGTTTGCCGACGCGCGGCGCGTGCTCGACGTGGTATTGCGGGCGCAGCCCGCCAACGCCGAGGCGCGCGGGTACCTGGGCTTCGCGTACGAGGGTCTGACCCAGTACGACTCGGCACGCGCGGTCTACACCCAGCTGCTCGCGACCCGGCCGGGCAAGTCGGTGCAGCGGCTCTTGTCCGGGCGGCTCACGCTGCTCACCCACAAACAGCTCCAGCTGGCCGCGCGACAAGCGATCGCGCGCGAATCCCTACTCGCACGCACGCCGCCCGGCGCCAACACGGTTGCCGTCATGCCGTTTCACTACATCGGCAGCGACAGCAGCTATCGGCCGCTCGAGCGCGGCCTCGCGGCGCTCGTATTGACCGATCTGTCCCGCGTGCACGACTTGAAGCTGGTGGAGCGGGACCGGCTCCAGGTGTTGCTCGACGAGCTCGCGCTCGCCGGGACCGGCCTCGTGGACCCGGCGACAGGCGCGCGCTCGGGGCGACTGGTGCAGGCGGCGCAGGTAGTGCAGGGCCAGTTCGATTTGGGTGCCGCGACTGAGCTCCGGCTGGACGCGACGGTGGTGCGGGCGGCGGATGCCCACGTCACCGCGACCGGATCGCAGGCCGATCGGCTGCAGGCCCTGTTCGAGGTAGAGAAGGCCGTCGTGCTCCAACTGCTCACCAAGCTCGGCATCACGTTGACCCCGGCCGAGCGTGTCGCGATCAGCGAGCGGCCCACGCGGGACATCCAAGCGTTCCTGCTGTACAGCCGCGGCCTCGAGGCGCAGGATCGAGGGGACTTTGGCGCGGCCGCGCGGGCGTTCGGCTCGGCCGCGCAACGCGACCCAGGGTTCGGCGCCGCAGCGCGGCAAGCCGCCGCGAGCCAGGCGGCCCGGAGCGCCAGCACGACCCCGCCGAGCGATTTGGCCGCCGCAGCGGGAGCGGGGGGAGGCTCGGGTGCCGGGCGGTCGCCCGCGACCCAAGCCACGCTGCTCACTGCGATCAACGGCGCCGTACCTACAGGCGCGAGCCGCCTGCAGGGGGTCGGCACGCCGGGGGCGCCTGCCCAGCCGCCCACCGATCCCAACCGCATCTGCGAGGGCGCCTCCTGCGACGGCCCAGCGCGCGCCGCGTTGATCGGCACGGTGTTCATCATCCTCAAGCGCCCCTGAGCGGGATGCGGCACCCGTCGCTCCCGGCAGCCGCCCTCGCGGCTGCGGTCTGCAGCGGCAGTCTAGCGGCGCAAGGTTCGGACGTCCTGTATGCCCGCGTCGAGGCGCTCAGCGGATGGGAGCTGCGCGGCTACAGCTTTGACCAGGGAATCGGCGCGAAGACGGTGGCGCAGTGGAATATCCCCGTCGTCGTCGTGGCGCCGCTCGGGCGACGGGTGTCGGTAGATCTCACCACGCACTACGCCAGCGGACATTTCGAGTCGTACTCCGGGAGCCCCGAGACGCTGTCGGGGTTCACCGATACCGAGGTCCGCTTCCTCTACACCGTGCGCCGCGACCGCTTGATCGGCTCGCTCTCGTTCAACCTGCCGACCGGACGGCATACGGTGTCCACCAGCGAGTTCCAGGTCGCGGGCGCGGTCGGCGCGAACTACCTCTCGTTCCCGATCGCGAACTTCGGGACGGGCGTCGGCGTGGCGGGTGGCGTCGCGTACGCGCGGCAAGCCGGCGCCTGGAACCTGGGCGTCTCGGGGAGCCTCCGCTACCTCTCCAGCTACACGCCGTTCTCCGACGACACGGTTTCCTACACCCCCGGGTGGGAGGGTCGCGTGCGGGCCGGCGCCGACCGGCTGCTGGGCGCGAGGTCGCGGCTGCTGCTCGGGCTGACCATGAGCACGTTCTCGACCGATACGTACTCCGGATCGAGCGCCTTCGTAGCGGGGTGGTACGCCCCTGGTACGCGGTTCGTGAGTGAGCTGGCGTTCGTGCGCGTGATCGGGCGCGCGACCCTCACGGTCTCGGCGTGGGACTTCTACCGGCTCGCCGGGCTCACCAGCACCGGTCCCAATTCGGAAAGCAAGGAGAACGTGTTCGACGGCGAGCTGCGGCTCACCTATCCGGTGGCTGCACGATTGGAGCTCGAGCCGATGCTGGGGTTTCGGCAGTGGAGCCCGGCCGACTACCGTGGCGGCCGTTTGAAGAGCGGCGGCCTCGTCGCCCGGGCGCGCTTGAGCGATCGGCTGTCGGCCACGCTCGCCGGCCGCTACGACGCGGGCTGGATTTACGCACGCGGTAGCGGCTTCGCGCCATTGCGGGGCTACGGGACGTCGCTGTTGCTGCGGTACGAGCGGTAACGAGAGGCATCACAAGGAGTTGACGAGGGACGTGGGCGTCGGAAATGCTTGACGCTCTGTTGGGGCCGTAGTAGCTTGGCGCGACCTTCAGCGCCGGAGCAGCGTGTCGATGCCAGCCGAACTCGGCGGGTCGCAGATCTCCTCGCTGCTAGAGGCCCTCCCCGGCATCGCGAGCGTTTTGCGCAGCCCGGTGGCGGATGCGCTCATCAAAGCTATCCGCGCCGCGGCCGGCATCGGGGACTTCACCCCGGAGGACTCGGAAGAGCTGGTGCGGTACGCCGTGCGCCGCGGGCTGATCGGCCCCGACGAGGGCGACCGCGTGCTGGTGGAAGTCCAGGCCGCGCTGAAGACAAAACGCAAGGTGGCGCGCGGCGCCAAGGCTAAAGCGGCTCCGCGAAGGGTGGGGAAGAAGAAGAAGTCGCGCCGTTGACGGGATCAGCTCCCGCCGACCTCGTCGTCTTACACCCTCAGCCCCTGCACCAATTCCCGCAGCTTCTCGGCGGCCTGCAGCATGTGCGCCGCGGCGGCCGCCATTTCCTGGGTCGACGCCCCCTGCTGCTCGGAGGCAGCCGTAGCCTGCTCGGCACTCGAGGCGTGCGCCGTTGCGCGGGTCGCCACCTGCTCGGCCTGTCCCTTGAGCCGCTCCGTGGTGTCGCGGTTCGTCTGGGCTGAGACGCGCACTCGCAGCGCCGCTTGCTCGACCTGCTCGATCGCCGTGACGATCTCGGTGAGGCCGCGCGCGGCACCCCCCGCGATCGATTCGATCCCCCGCACCTTCGCCTGCCCCGCCGCCATTGTCGCGGTGAGATCCTCCATCTGTTCCCGGATGAGCGCGGTGGTGCGAGCCACTTCCTCCGCCGCCCGCGCGGACTCGTCCGCCAGCTGACGGACCTCCTCCGCCACCACTGCGAAGCCACGGCCGTGCTCGCCGGCGCGCGCCGCCTCGATCGCGGCGTTGAGCGCGAGCAGGTTCGTCTGTGAAGAGATGCGCTTGATCAAGTCGACGAAGTCGTCGATCGAGGCGCTCAGCTGACCGAGCTGGCCGATCTGCTTGGACGTCGTCTGCACCACCTCGCGCACGTCGAGCAACGCGCTGCCGGCGGCCGCAACGTCCCCCCGATGGCGGTCCGCCACGCTGCGGATCTCTTCTCCGAGCTGGGCCGTCCGGTCCGCCGCCTCCGCCATCTCGTTTGCCGCGACCCGCAGTTCTTCGAGGCCGGTCCCCATGGACCCGAGCGCGGCCCGCTGGTGGTCGGCGCCCCCCGAGATCGCGAGCATCGCGCTGGACACCTCGCTGGACGTGGCGGCGAGCTGCTCGCTCGTCGCCGACAGGTCTCCCGCGGAGCCCGCGATGCGGTCGGACTCGCCGATCACCTCGCCCACGATGCGCCGCAGGCGCTGCGCCATCTGCTGCATCGCCTCCGCCAGCACGGCGAACTCGCGTGGCATGTCCCCCACCGTGACGGGTCGCAGGTCACCGCTGCCGAACCGTTCCGCCGCCGTGACCAGCCGGCTGAGGGGCCCTTGGACCGACAGCAGCGCCCAGCGAGCGAGGAAGAATCCCACGAGGGCGATCCCGACGAGCAGGATCCAGAGCGCCGTCTCGCGGTCCCGCGAGGCCTCTGCGAGCCGCGCGGCTGCCTGCACCGCCTTCGCCGCCTGGCGGCTCGAGAGGTCGCGCACCAACCGCGTCACCTCGGCCGCCTGCGGCCGCACCGCCGCCGACTGGGCCATGGCCTCGCGCTCGCGCCCCAGGTCCGCGAGTGCGTGCGCGATCGAGTACCCCGCCTGGATCGACGCGTGCAGCTGCTTGAGCTTGTTGACCGTGATGCGGTCCTCGCCTGTCAGGCCCAGCGCCTCGAGCCGCTTCTCGTACTGCAACGCTTCGTCGCCGGCCGTCTGGAACTGTTGGCGCGTGTCGCCGCTCGGCGCCGCGAGGTACTGCTCGGCCACGCGGATCTCCTCGAGCACCGTGGCGACGAGGCCGCTGCCGACCTCGCTCGACGCCCGCAGCTCCCCCAGCTCGTCGGCGACCGCCTGCCGCATCTGCCGCAGGGTCACCGCTCCCAGCAGCGCGGTCCCCACGAGACCGATCAGTAGCGGGATCAGCCCTGCGACGATGCGCGCCCTGATCGTGTCGAACAGCGGACGCATCAGGGCCCGGCCTCCGTGAGGAGCCGGCCGCCCCGGACCACGCCGATCACCACCTGCTTGCCGGGGACGTCCCCGTTAGCGTCGAAGACGATGGTCCCGGTCACCCCCTCGAACGGCGGCTTGCCGCGGCCGAGCTGTGCCAGGTAGTCCCGGACCGCGCGGCGGCCCGGGCCGGCCGCCGCGATCGCGCGCGCCAGCAGATAGATGGCGTCATAGGTCCCTGCCCCGCGATGGTCGGGCCGCTGTCCCCCATAGGCGCGCGCGTAGTCCGCGACGAACGTCGCGTTGCGCTCGCCCTGCCGGTCGGGCAGGTACGCCGTCGAGACGTGCACCCCCTCCGCCAGCGCGCCGGCGGCCTCGATCCCTGTCAGCGCATCCCCCCCGATCACCGGCCAGCGCATCCCCAGCGCACGCATCTCGCGCAGCGCGAGCTCCGCCCCCGGGCGCTCGGCGGCGAGCACGAGCACGTCTACTCCGCCCGCCCGCCGCATGCGCGACAGGTACGGCTCGAGCGACTGCGTCGTGACCACGTACGGGTCGGCCTCGACGACCACTCCGCCCAACCGGGCGAATTCGGTCGTGAAGGTGCGGCGCACGCCGCGGCCGTAATCGTTGTTGAGATAGATGATTCCGGCCCGCCGCGCCGCGAGCGTCTGCCACGCGAACCGCGCCAGCTGCGGCCCGTGCTGCAGGTCGCTCGGACAGACCCGGAAGAAGTAGGGGTTGATTCCTGCCAGATCAGGGCTCGAGGCGGAGGGCGAGACCATAACCACGGGGCTCGTCCCCCCCCCGTACACTCGCACCGCAGCCCTCGATGGATCCGAGCTCAGGTGGCCCACCACCGCCACGATCGCGGGATCGGCGGACAACTGCTCGGCCACCCGCACCGCGGTGTTCTCACTACCCGAATCGTCTACGGTCGTCAGTTTGAGGGACGCCCCTGCCGCCCCCCCCCGTCCCCGCAGGCCCCCTTTGGCATTGATTTGGGCGATCGCCAGCTGGGCGGCTCGCAGCATGGACGCGCCGCGCGGCTGCGAGAACGGACCTGAGAGGCCGATGACGATCGGGCCGCTCGGGCGAGTGCACGCCGCCAGCATGAGGGCGGCGCCGACGAGAGCTGACCTTCGCAGAGGCCCTCCATGGGTTTCCCAGCCGGGGCGCGCGGCAAGGTTACGCGATTTCCACGCGGTTTTCCAGATGCATGTGGACAACATCCCCCTCGCCATCGGAGCCCGAATCCGTAGTTTCAAGGGGTGAACGTCGTCCAGAGCCTGTGCCGCTTCGCCGACGCGATCGAGCGGTTGCTCGCCGCTCCCGACGCTGCGGTGCTGGAGCGTATCTGGGACGCGGTCGGCCTGGACCGGCTCGCCCGCGAGGCGTTGGCACTGGCGCGGCGCGCCGACACGGACGCGGTGGAGCGTCTCCTCGCGCAAGTGGATCGCCGGCTGCTGGCCGTGCTGGAGCGCTGCCGCGCCTTTCCTGATCCCCACCTCGTCACGTTTCGCGTGCCCGAGCTCGAGCGCTGGCAGCACGCCGCGGCGGCGGCGCTGGTGGGCGCGCGCTGGGGCGTCGCCGGCCTTCGCACCGTCGTCGCCGACACGCAGGCCCCCCTGGGGCGCCGCTACTTCGCGTTCCTGGGCCTCGCCGAGCGGCATCCGGACGCGGCGTGGCCATTGTTCGAGCGCTATCTGGTGACGCCAGGCGCGCACCATGCCTTCGTCGCCGCCGCGGTCGAGGCGGCCCGCTATTACAGCGGGCACGCCGACGTGCTGGTCTCGCTGTTCGAGCGGATTCGGGGCGATCAGCTGCTGCGCCGGTTCCTCGGCCCCAAGATCCTCGAGTCGCTGTACGTGCTGGCCGAGGAGCAGAGCTTGCCCTTGTTCGAGCAGCTGCTCGTGGCTGGTCACACCGACCCCGACATCGATCGGTGCGAGGTGACGCGTGCGCTCGTCGCGGTGCGGAAGCTGACCGGCCGCCTGGCACCGAGCTCCAAGTTCGCCGACGGGGACGGGGAGGCGGTGCAGCGCGCGCTCGACGACGCCGAGCGCCGGTTCGAGGAGCAGCGGGACCGCATCGTGCCCGTGGTGGTGATCTAAGGGTGCCTTGGGGTTGCCGGTCCCGCCACAAACGCCCACACCTTGTCGCGGTACGCCTTCCCTCCCAGGTCGTACGTTTCGTTGTGTCCCGAGCCCTCGATCAGCACGAACTCCACCGGCCCGGCTGCAGCGGCGGCGACCTGCCTGCCCATCGCGATCGGTACCAGCCGATCCGCGGTTCCGTGGAACACCAGCACCGGACAGTGCACCTGGTTCATGCGGCCGAGGTTGTCGAGCGAGAGGCGGAGGATGAACCGGGGCAGGATGCGATACGCGTCCCGCGCCATGTCCGCCGCGTTCGTGAACGGCGACTCGAGGATCAGGCCGCTTACCGGGTGGCGCGTAGCGGTGTAGGTCGCTGCCGCGCTGCCGAGCGAGCGGCCGTACACGTAGATGCGCCGCGGGTCGACCTCCGGGCGGGCGGCGAGCGCGGTGTACGCGGCGTCCGCCGCGCGATACAGGCCCGCCTCCGTGGTCCGCCCGTCGCTTCCGCCGTAACCGGGATAGTCGACCACGAGCAGCGCCGCGGCGGGCGGCTGGAAGTCCCGCAGGATCGGCCAGATGGTCGCAATGTTCTCGCCGTTGCCGTAGAACCACAAGAGGGCGGGGGCAGGGTGTGGAGGGGGTGAAGGATGGTGGAGGATGGTGGAGGTATCGTTTGCCTCCACCGACCTCCACCGTCCTCCACCGACCTCCACAGGCCTCAAGTACCACCCTGCCAGCTTCGTTCCGTCCGCCATCACCAGCTCGATCCGCTCCCCGTTGGTGACGCCGAGGCGTTGCGGGTCCGGCACCGGGGCGCGTGGAGCTGGGAACGCGAGCCGCTCCTGAAACAGCCACGCGAGGACGACGAGCGCGACATAGGCGAGGGCGAGGCCGAGCGCGATTCGGAGGATGAGCACGGGGAGAAGTTAATGCAGGGGGGTGCGGCGTCGGTCCGTTAGGAAGGGACGGCGATGCAAGGCACATGGTCCCAACGTCCCGTTGCACCGGCGGCGCGGAAAGCGAATCTTACCTGCCGTGACGACCCAGATGACGTGCCCCGTCTGCCGGGCGGAGATCCCCACCGGCTCGGCGTTCTGCCCCGCTTGCGGTAGCCCCTCGCCCACGGTCATCACCAACGAGCGGGCCGCGCCCTCGCCCGCGCCGACGGCCGTGCCGACGGCGGAGCGCCTCGCCCGCGCTCTCGGCGCCAAGTACCAGGTGAAACGACTCGTGGGACGCGGTGGGTTCGCCGAGGTCTACGAGCTGTGGGACCAGGACCTCGACCGGCGCCTCGCCTGTAAGGTGCTGCATCCGGAGATCGCCTGGACCCCGGGGATGCTGACCCGGTTCCGCCAGGAGGCGAAGGCGCTGGCGCGTCTCCAGCACCCGGCGATCCTGCCGATCCACTTCACGGGCGACGGCGAGGGGCTCGTCTACTACGTCATGCCATTCGTCGAGGGCGAATCGCTGGCCGACGCGCTGCGCCGGCGTGGGTCGTTCTCTCCCGACGAGGCGCTGCGGATCGCGGAGCCGATCCTCCAGGCCCTGTCGCACGCACACGCCCAGGGCCTCGTGCATCGCGACATCAAGCCGGACAACGTGATGCTCGAGGCGAAGACGGGCCGCGCGCTGCTGGTCGACTTCGGCATCGCGAAACTGCTCGACCCCACCACCGGCACCAAGGGGGCGATGACGGCGACCGGTTTCACCGTCGGGACCGTGCAGTACATGAGCCCCGAACAGGCCCTGGGCCAACCCAACCTCGACGGGCGCAGCGACCTGTACGCCTTCGGCGCGATGCTCTTTCAGATGGTGACGGGCGCGCCGCCCTACGACGGCAACTCCAGCGCCGAGATCGTCGGCAAGCACCTGACCGACCCGATCCCCGTGGCCAGTGACGTGAACGCCCGCATCCCCCGCTGGCTGTCCGATACGATCGTGAAGTGCCTCGCCAAGCAGCCGGATTGGCGCTTCCAGACGGCCGACGACGTGTTGGCGACGCTGGCGCGGGGGCGCGCCGCCGGGTCCGCGAAGCTCGTCGGCGCGGCCACGGTGGAGCGCCAGGTCCGGAGCTCGGGCGAGGTCCGCTCCCGCTCGCGCCGATTGGGGTGGTGGGTGGCGGGCGGGCTCGCCGTCGCGGCCGCTGGCCTGTTGCTCGCGCGCCGCGCCGGCTTCCTTGGAACGGGCGTCGCGTTCGTGCACAACGCGCTGGTCGAGCCGGTGGAGATTCTCGCGCGTGGGACTCCGATCGACACGGTGCGACCGGAGGGGACCGCCCGGCTGGCGCTGCGCGGGGCTCGTCGCGCCGACTTGCGGTGGCGCCTCATCCGGCCCGGCAGCCCGCCGATCGGCGAGTTGCTGCAAGGCCCGCTCCCCGAGTTCCGGCCGCTTCGCGGACGTCAGGTCGCGCGCATCGTCGCCGAGCTCGAGGGGCAGAGCTACTTCGCGCCGCTCGTCACCAACACGAGCGCCACCGCCATCACGATCGAGGTGAATCCCGGGACTCGAGCGGCGGCGCGCTGCAATTGCGTGGTCCCGAAGGGCGGCGTGCGCACCCACGTCGGGTACTACCGGCTGTATCGCAACTCCGTCGTCGCGGCGTACAACAACGCCCATCCCTACGTGGGCCCCCACGCCGACCGGGAAGGCTTCGCCGCCCGCGTCGCGCCCTCGAGCGGGGCGGTCGTGATCACGTTTTGACCGTCCGGTCCTCCGGCGACGCTCTCGATCCGCTGCTGCTCACGCGCGCGCGTGGTGCGCTGCTCGGGCTCGTGGTCGGCAACCAGCTGGGCGTACCGACCGAGCGGCTCGGCACCGCGCAGGCGATCCGGGAAGCGTTCCCCCAGGGCGTACGCGATCTCGCCCCCCCTCCCAAAGGCTCCCCCTTCGACGATGACGCAGCGATGGCGCTGCTGCTTGCGGAGTCGCTCGCCGAGCTGGGCGACTTCGACGCCAACGACGTGGCGCGCCGGTGGGTGAAATGGATGGAGATGGATGGCCGGGGCATCGGCGTGCTGACGCAACGCGCCCTGCGGCTCATCGCTCGGGGCGCAGAGCCGTTCGACGCGGGACGCAGCGCGCGCGGCGCCGATCCCCGGGGAGCCGCGTCGAACGGCGCCGTCATGCGGTGCATCCCGGTCGCACTCCGCTATCACGACAATGTCGACCGCCTGATCCGCGTCTCGACCCAGCAGGCCGCCATCACGCACGCGGACGAGCGGTGCACGTGGGGCGCCGTCGCGGTGAATCTCGCCGGACGGGAGTTGCTGAACGGCAACCCCTACTTCGTGGAGGAAGTGCTGCACCGGCTGCAGGGTACGGCCCCGCGGGCGCTCATCGAAGCGATCCGCCGGGTGCCCTGGGAGCCCGAGAGCGACTTGCCGATCGCCGTCCGCGACGAGTACGGCTACGTAGTGCATTGCGTCGAGATCGCGTTCTGGTGCGCCGTCCACCGGCCGTCGCTCGAGGAAGCGCTCGTGTTCCTGGCGGAAGCGGGCGGAGACACCGACACCAACGCCGCCGTGGCGGGCGCGCTCCTCGGGGCGCGGGACGGGGAATCGGGGATCCCGCCGCGCTGGCTCGATCAGCTGGGGGCGGCGAAGGGGGTGGCTATCCTGGCGGA
>Ga0134075_10000526_pt1 | contig 11795 bp, 10 predicted proteins | sample 15_taG_18_FD_119775 | JGI IMG/M metagenome (GOLD analysis project Ga0134075, IMG submission 119775) | Grasslands soil microbial communities from the Angelo Coastal Reserve, California, USA - 15_D_Rain_40cm_5_09212015 | ecosystem: Environmental > Terrestrial > Soil > Grasslands ... | reverse complement strand
CATCGCTTCGCCCAGCCCTCGCGCGACGCGCACCGCTTCTCGGCGTTCTTCTATCCCACCGATCTCTTTACGTTCACCACGCGAACCCAGACGGATCCGGAGACGCGCATCACCGACGGACTGCTCGCGCGCTCGGCCAGCCATCCGCAGCACCGTCCAAAGATCTTCTTCACCAACACGGGGTACGAGTACTGGGGCCGGGCCGCCTCGCTCATCCACACGTCGCCCGACGGGCGCTCGGACGTGGCGCCGCTGCCGAACGAGCGCATCTATCATCTGGCGGGCGGCCAGCACTTCATCGGGGGCTTTCCGCCGACGGTGGCGGAGCGCGACGGCCAGGCGTACCGCAGCAACCCGCTCGATTTTCTGGTGACGCTGCGCGCGCTGCTGGTGCGTCTCGTGGAGTGGGTGGTGGACGACCGGACGCCGCCGGACAGCGCCTATCCCACGCTCGCCACCGGCACCCTCGTGCCCATCGGCGCACTGAAATTTCCCGCCGTGCCCGACGTCACCGCGCCGTCGGTGATCCACGAAGCCTACCGCGTCGACTACGGCCCGCGCTGGGCCGCCGGCATCATCACGCGCGAGCCGCCGGGCATCGGCGCGCCGTTCCCGGCGCTGGTCTCGCGCGTCGACGCCGATGGCAACGAGGTCGCCGGCGTGCGCGGCGTCGAGCTACGTGCGCCGCTGGCGACCTACACGCCGTGGCAGCTGCGCGGCGGCGCCGGCACCGACGCGGGCGAGCTGGTCGACTTCCTCGGGACGTACGTGCCGCTGCCGCGCACGGAGGCCGAGCGCCAACGCCGGGGCGACGGCCGCGTGAGCATCGAGCGCCGCTACGCCGACAAGCGCGCCTACCTCGACGCGGCGGCGCGCGCGGCCGATTCACTGATGGCCGCCGGCCTCCTGCTGCGCGAGGACGTTCCGCGGGTCCTCGCGCGCGCCGCCGCGCACTGGGACTGGATCATGACGCGGTGACGTCGGCCGCGGGCGCGATGGCCTCGACGGGCAGCCCCGCATCCCGCCACGCGAGGAAGCCGCCCTCGAGCGGCCGCACGCGGTCACGCCGTGCCGCCTCAGCGCGAGCGCCGCCCGGGCGCTGGTCGCCTCGTTCGGTCAGGAGCAGTACACGATCACGTCGCGGTCGCGCGGGATGTCGTGATGTCGCCGCTCGAGCTCCTCGGCGGCGATTCTCAGCGCGCCCGGGATGACGAACGGCGCCGCGGCGACGTCGAGCTCGGTACGGAGGTCGACGATGAGCACCGGGTTGCCGGTGTCGAGGTCGCGCTTCAGCTCGTCCTGGCCGATGCGTGCGATCCGCAGCGTTTTCAGAAACCGCCGGCGCTGGATCCACTTGACGGCGATGTAGACGACGATCGCCGTCCCCGCGAGCACGACGAGTGCCGTGCCGAGCCGCCCGCTCACGTCGGTGACGCGCTGGATCGCATCGCCCGCGAGATAGCCGAGCATGCCCCACGTCCCCGCCCACAGCAGAGCGGCCAGCGCGCTGTACAGGGCGAATCGCGGCAGGCTCACGCCGACCATCCCCGCCAGCGGGGGAGCGACCGTGCTCAAGCCGGGGATGAACTTCGCGACGACGAGCGAGCGGACGCCGTAGCGCAGGAAGACGTTCTCGGTTCGGCGCACACACGAATCGGGCTCGAGAGAGATCTTGCAGAGCAGGCGGAGCACGTCGCCGCCGCGCGTCCGGCCGAGCGCGTACCAGATGGTGTCCGCGATGAGCGAGGCCGCGACGCCGGCCGCCAGCGCCAGACCGAAGTTGAGCGTACCGATCGCCGCCAGGGCGCCCATGGCGAGCAGCGCGGGGACCGCCGGCACGGGGATCCCGATCTGATCGGCAAAGACTTAGAGGAAGACGAATGCCACGCCGTGCCGCAGGACGAAATTCACGGGCCCTCCGCTCCGGAGTGGCGCCCGCCGCCCGCAGACCTACGGCCTGGGCTCGATGTCGAAGCCGAGCTGGCGCAGGGCGGCGCAGGCCTGCCCCCGCCGCTCGCTGCTCGCGAGCAGGGTCGTGCCGCGCGCGAGCTCCTTGAGCCGGTAGGCGCAGGCGGTTTCCTGCCATGCCCTCGCCTGCTGGCGCTGCTCGTACCCCCAGCCCATGGGCAGCACGATGGCGCCGACCAGGGCGACCAGCCCGATCACCGCGAGCGCTCGCTCCAGCTCCGGTCTGAAGAATCGCATTTTAGAGCGCCCGGTTTCCGCGCATCACGACGGCTCGTGGCGCCGTCGCGGGCGCCCGAGCGTGGGCGCCGTGCGCGCCGCCGCCGCGCCGACCACTGGCGGGCGGAATTCCCGTGCCGGGACGACACGCACCACCCGTCCGTCGGCGTCGAAGATGGTCACGGGCGCAACGAGGTCTTCGTGGTCCGGAAGTCTGATCTCGGGTGTTGCCAATCGTCGACTCATGTCAATGGCCTCGCTTCACGACAATCTTTCGCAACCGGCCTTGGGACGCTCAACGGCGTCCTGTGGATGCGCGTTCCCGGAATTAGAATTTGGGCCGCGAGTGCCATCATGACCGCATCCACACGGCGGCGGCGGGCCTGGCTGGTCGGCATGGTCGTGACCGCCCTGCTCGGTTGCGCAGTTCTTGTCCGACTGGGTTCGGCGCTCAGTCTGGCCCTGATGCTGGCGCTGCCGGGGGTCGAGGCGTGGCTCGCCCCGCTCCACCCCGGCGTGGTCGTCGAGGAAGCGGCCATCGAGACCGACGGTCGGCGGCTCCTCGCGGATGTCTACCGCCCGGCCACGCCGCGCGGCGCGCTGCTGCTCGTTCACGGGCTCTCGCCCGCCGGTCGCCGCCACCCCGAGCTCGTGCGCCTGGCGAGACTCCTGGCCCGACACGATCAGCTCGTGCTGGTGCCGCACTTCGAAGGGCTCGCGGCCTTCAGGCTCAGCGGGCGCGAGGTCGCCGACGTCCGCGCCGCGCTGCGCGCGACGCGCGCGCGCAGCGCCTCGGTCGGCGTCGCGGGACTCAGCTTCGGCGCCGGTCCGGCGCTGCTCGCGGCCGCCGACGTTCCCGATCTCACGCTCGCCGCGAGCTTCGGCGGCTACGCGGATCTGCGCGACGTCATCCGTTATCTCACCACCGGCGCGTACGAGTTCGGCGGCCGCCGCTACACGCGGGCGCCGGAAGAGTACAACCGCTGGAAGCTGCTCGCCCTGCTGGTCGCCTTCGTGCGGGACGAGCGGGATCGCCGCGCGCTGCAGACGATTGCCACGCGAAAGCTGGCCGATCCCGGCGCCGACACACGCGCGCTCGAGGCCGGGCTGGGTCGCGGCGGTCACGCCGTACGCGCGCTCGTGCTCAACCGTCGTGAGGACGTCTTCGGCGCGCTGCTGGCCGCGCTGCCCGACGAGGCCCGCGCGGCGATCGAGCAGCTCTCCCCGCTCGCCGCGATGCCGCGCATCCACGGGCGCCTCGTGATCGCGCATGGCGCCGGCGACGTCTCGATTCCGTTCACCGAGAGCCTGCGCCTCGCGGAGGCCGCGCGCGCGAACGCGGTGATCCTGGAGTCGTTCGAGCACACGCGGGCGCAGCCGTTCTGGGCCAGCCTGGGCGGTCGGCTCCGTGACGGCCGCCGGCTGCTGGGGCTGACCGACGCGCTGCTCGCGGGCCGCTGAGCGCATCCGCATCGCGTTGCGGCACGTAATTCTTCGTCCACCGGGCGTTCTTTTGCCATAATGGATCGCTGGCACTTCGCCAGGCTCTGCGACCGAGGAGACCACAGATGCGCAAGACGTTCGGGGCGATCATCGCTTTGGCTCTAGTCCCGCTGGCCGCCGCCGGCTGCGTCTCGACGAGCGAGCATACGAAAGCCATGCAGTCAGCCGAGGCCCGCTACAACGCGCTCGACGCAGAGAACACGCGTCTCAAGAGCGACCTGGCGGAGGTCGGCAAGCGCAACGAGCAGCTCAAGGGCGACCTCACGCTGAAATCGGGCGAGCTCGGCAAGACCATCGCGGAGCTGCGCCAGCGCGTCGGCACGCTCGAGAGCGACAACACGCGGCTCAGCCAGGAGCTCGCCGATTCGCAGAAGGCGCGTGAGGAGAAGGTGCGCGAGGTCAGCTCGACCTACGAGCAGCTCGTCGCGAAGATGAAGGGGGAGATCGACAAGGGGCAGGTCACCATCTCCGAGCTGAAGGGCAAGCTCACCGTCAACATGGTCGAGGCGATCCTCTTCGATTCGGGCAAGGCTGAGGTGAAGCCCGAGGGGCTCGTGGTCCTCGGCAAGGTGATCGAGATCCTCAAGACGGTCAACGACAAGTCGATCCGCATCGAGGGGCACACGGACAACCAGCGCATCGTCGGCCCGCTCACCCAGCGCTTTCCGACCAACTGGGAGCTCTCGGCCGCGCGCGCGATCAACGTCGCGCGCTATCTGCAAAAGCAGGGCATCGAGGCGGGCAGCCTCTCCTCCGCCGCCTACGGCGAGTTCAAGCCGGTGGCCGACAACGGGACGCTCGAAGGGCGCGCCAAGAACCGCCGCATCGAGATCGTCCTCGTCCCGAAGGACTGAACGGCCTCCAGCGCGACCTCGACGCCGCCGGCGCGTGTGCGCCGGCGGCGTTTCGCTTTCTCGACCGCTGACCGACGCGTGCCCCGTTGACGCCGTCTCGTCGCCGCGCTAACGTCGCGCGGTTCCCTCACTCAGCGGTTCCCTCACCTGAAAAGAGGCGCACCAGAGCGAGCCGACCATTCGAAGGGACAACCGACCGTGACGCACGGCTGCACGGTGGCGCAGTTCAGCAACGGCAAGGACGTTCACGAGATCTTCAGGCGTCCATCCGCCGCTCTTCCAGATCCAGCTCGCGCTCGAGGTCTCGCAGCACCTCGTCGCTGATCTCCCCCTCGGCGCGCAGGCGCATGAGCGCCTCGCGCTCGGAGTCGATGACCGTTCGGCGGATCTCGCGGTGCTCGATGAGCTCGCGATCTTCGCCGTCGCCGGCGGCGGGATCGCGCTGCCGCTCGATGTGCTCCGAGCGGTGGCGATACGTATCGCGGAGCTGATCGAGGAGCGGGCGATGCCCGGGCCACACCGGATAGAGCTGATCGAGCCGCCGCGTGGCGGCGTCGACCAGCCGCTGCCGCGCGCTCGCTTCTTCGGCGCGAAGCCCGGGGTCGACGCGGAAGCGAAGGCGTCGAATGAGCCACGGCAGGCTCAGCCCCTGCCCCAGCAGCGTGAACACGATCACCGTGAGCGTGACGATGATGAGCGCCTCACGCGCGGGGAACGGCCCGCCGGCGGGCAGCGAGAGCGGTAACGCGAGCGCCGCGGCGAGCGAGACGACCCCGCGCATCCCGGCCCACGACAGGACGAGCGAGCACGCCAACGGCCACGGAACATCCTGCCGGCCTCGCACGATCGCCGGCCGGAACACCGTGCCGAAGATGAAGAGCGTCCGCACGACCACCAGGACGAGGCTGATGACGATGCCGATCGCCACCAGCCGGATCGTCAGCGTCGGCGTCAGGGCGCGCAAGAGCAGCGGGATCTCCAGTCCCATGACGATGAAGACGAACCCGTTGAGGAGGAACGTGATCGTCTCCCAGACGGCGCGGCCGGTCAGTCGCGCGTCGGCGCCCATGATGCGCGAGCCGCGATGCCCGAGATAGAGCCCGGCGGCGACGGTGGCGATCACCCCGGACACGTCGAGCCGCTCGGCGGGGAGGTACGCGGCGTAGGGCGTCAGGAGCGAGATCGTCATCTCCACCGGGGTGTCCTCGATACGCGCCCGAACCTGCGCGATCAGCCACCCGACCGCCAGACCAATCGCCGCGCCGCCCAGCAGCGCGCCCGCGAACGTCAGGCCCGCCGTGGTCGGCGAAAAGGCGCTGCCCGCCGCCACCGCGAGGGCGATGCTGTAGATCGTCAGGGCCGTCGCGTCGTTCAGCAGGCTCTCGCCCTCGAGGATCGTCACGATCTGCCGCGGCAGACCGAGCCTCGAGGCGATCGCGGTGGCGGCGATGGCGTCCGGCGGCGCGACGATGGCGCCCAGCGCGATGGCCACGGACCACGGCAGGCCGGGCATGAGCGCGCGGGCGACGACGGCGACGGCCACGGCCGAGGCGAAGACCAGGGCGACGGCGAGGGAGCTGATCGTGCCGAGGTTGGCGCGCAGGCTCCGCACCGGCGTGAAGTATCCGGCGATGTAGAGAAGCGGCGGCAGGACGATGAGGAAGATGACGTTCGGCTCGATCTCGATCCGCGGGATCCCCGGCATCAGGCCGAGCAGGAGGCCACCGATGACGAGGAAGATCGGGTACGCGATCCCGATGCCGCGCGCGATCGTGACGAGAGCGGCGACCGCGATCAGGAGAGCCAGGATCAGCTCGGAGCTGTGCACACTACGTGCTCCTGGGATGCCCCGCAGGCTGTGGTGACATTACCCGTCAGCGCGTGCCGATTGGTCGCGCCACGAGCGCCGGCATCCTCGTGAATTCCCGTGGGTTCGGGCGTGGCACCGACCTTGCGTCGCTCGGCTTCACATGAAGATCCAGGGCTACAAGCTATGGTTCCTCATCTTCCTGCTCATTTGCGGGCTCGCGTGGTTCGTGAGCGAGGTGTTCGGACTCGAGCAACGCTTGATCTCCCTCGCCGACCAACCGGGCGTGCGGACGGCATTCCTCGATCGCGAGAGCGGTCGCAGCGACGCGATGGTCACCCTCGTCGCGTTCTCCGTCTTGACGCCGATCGCGGCCGCGTTCGCGTGGATCATCGTCGTGCTCCTCGCCAAAGGCGTCGAGACCTTCCTGGTGAGCGTGCGCCTGCCCGGATGGCTCTCCACACCCCTCACCGGGATCGCTCTCACCGTCGGCATGTATGTGACGAGTGAATCATGGCTGTCGGAATCCCTCTATGCGGCCGGCCTCGTCACCCGCGCGTACTTCATCTATTCCTACGGCGCCGTCCCGACGTTTCAGTAGCGCGGCAGCGGCGCCCGCACCCTATGGCCGTCAGCGCTCGCGCAGCGCGCGGTGGATGAGCTGAACGCACACCGAGCCTTCGCCCACCGCCGACGCGACGCGTTTGACGCTGCGTGATCGTACGACGGATCGCGTGCGTCTCTGATCGCGGCGGTCCACCTATGGATTGCTCATAGGGTCGGACGATACACCCTTACGCGGGCGGATGAGGCAGCTCGAGCTGATCCCCCGCGGGGCGTCGCTGCTCGGGCCGGCGGCGAGGGCTCGCGTGCCGCCGCGGGCGCGGGAAGCTGACGCGCAGTCCCTGCGCCTGAACCTGAAACAGCGTCTCGGCGTCCGGAAGGCCCGACAGGCGATGCCGACCGAGACTGCGGAACCTGATGCCGCTCGGTGTCGATGCGCCGATCGCCGCCCTCGTCGCGGCCGAGACGATGATCTGTCCTCCGTGCGCCGCCGAGCAGATGCGCGCCGTGGTGTGAACGGCCAGACCGATGTAGCCGGCCTCGGTCAGCGTCGGGCGGCCGCTATGGATCCCGACCCGGACCCGTACCTCGAGACCGCCGGTCGAGCTCCGCTTGTCGAGCTCACGCTGGATCGCGACGGCCGCCTCGGTGGCGGCCGCCGCCCGCTCGAAGACGGCGAAAAACTCGTCGGCGCGCGCGTCGATCTCCCGGCCGCTCGCGCGCGAGATGGCGGTCCTCAGGACGCCCCTGACGTCGTTCAGGAGGGCGCCATAGCGGTCGCCCAATTTCCGGAGCAGACCGGTGGAGGCTTCGATGTCGGTCATCAGGAGCGTGACGAACCCGGTGGGCAGCGCCGCCGCGGCGATCGACGTGGCCGCGATCTGGCCGTGCAGGCGGTCCTTCTCGACCACGAACCGCACGGCGTCCAGCACGGTCTTCGCGAGATCCGGGTCCGCCAGGATCGTCGGATCGTGCACGAGCGCCGTCATCGGCCGACCCTGCCGCTCGAGATAGGTCACGCCGCGCCGGTCTCCTTCGGCGGGAAGTGACACGGGCGTGCCGGAGCCGTCCAGGTACGCGCCGGAGGCGTCGGACCAGTGCAACACCGCGAGCGTGGGATCTCGCAGCACGGTTCGCAGCCGCGCCTCGAGCTCGCCGGGCGCCGCGTTGCGTCCCAGCTCGATCACGAGGCGGCCGGCGGTCGCGTGTCGCCGCTCGGATTGCAGCTCGCCCGTGATGAACCCGACGGGCACGATGCGGTACTTCTTCGCCGCGTTCAGCAGCCGCTTGCGGGCGCGCTCGCGGGCGGCGTCGCTCTCGAAGGCCACCTGCTTGAAGCGCGCGAGGGCGTTCCGCACGTGCGCCTTGTCGTGGATCGGCAACAGCCGGCGGCCGCGCGAGTCGATGTACGCGAACGCCCGGTCGGGAAGGCGCGCTCGCTTGCTCGTCTTGAGGCGCGACATGCCTGAAACGATAACGCGACTGCCCAGCGGGCCGCAAAGTCGCCTGCCGGGGGGGTCCGCATCTGCCGCGGCGCGCTTGCGTGAAAAAGTCACACGGGCAACAGTGTGTGCATGGGCAAGGCGCGGGAGGCCGTCCTGGAGGTCGCCGGCCGCGAGGTGGTGATCACCAACCCCGACAAGACGTTCTTTCCGCAGACCGGCCACACGAAGCTCGATCTCGCCAGGTACTACGCGGCGGTCGCGGAGGGGGCGCTGCGCGGCATCGTGGGCCGGCCGATCGTGCTCAAGCGCTACGTGGATGGCGCCGCGGGTGAGCCGTTCTTTCAGAAGCGCGCCCCCGAGCAGCGTCCGGACTGGGTCGAGACGGTGGAGCTCCGCTTTCCCTCGGGCCGGACGGCGCGCGAGATCGTCGTGCGCGACGCGGCCCAGCTGCTCTGGATCGTCAATCTCGGCTGCATCGACCTGAACCCGCACCCCGTGCGCGCCGACGACCTCGAGCATCCCGACGAGCTGCGCGTCGATCTCGACCCCGGCCCGGGCGTGGGCTGGGACGATGTGCGGCGCGTGACGCTGCTGGTCCGCGACGTCCTCGACGAGCACGGGCTCTCCGGTTGGCCCAAGACCTCGGGATCGCGTGGTATGCACGTCAACGTGCGGATCGAGCGGCGCTGGAGCTTCGACGAGGTGCGGCGGGCGGCGCTGGCGCTCGCGCGCGAGGTCGAGCGGCGCGCACCCGATCGCGCCAGCAGCAAGTGGTGGAAGGAGGAGCGCCGCGGCGTCTTCCTCGACTACAACCAGAACGCGAAGGACCGCACGGTGGCCTCCGCGTGGTCGGTGCGGCCCACGCCCGACGCGCGCGTGTCGATGCCGCTCGAGTGGGACGAGGTCGCCGGGTGCGATCCGGCCGCCTTCACGCTGGCCACCGCGCCCTCGCGCCTCGCGGAACGCGGCGACGCGTCGGCGCGCATCGACGCCGCGGCGGGATCGCTCGACTCACTGCTCGCGTTGTCCGCGTCGCACCAGGCCGCCGGGCTCGGCGACGCGCCGTGGCCGCCGCACTATCGGAAGCAACACGACGAGCCGCCGCGTGTGGCGCCCTCGCGACGGAAGCAGGCCGCCGGCGGCCGCCGCCGGTCCACCCAGACGCTCGTCACCGTCGCGAAGGCCGCGCACAAAGCGGACGCGCTCGCGGGTCTCGAACGCTGGAAGGCCCGGCATCCGGACGCCGCCGCGCGCCTGCAGGTCGACGACGTCCTCGTCGACTCGATGCGCGGCCGCTCCAGCACCTGGACTCGGATCCGGGTCAACCTTCGCCACGTGCCCGAGAGCGCGCGCCCGGCGCAGGAACCGCCCGACCCCGACTACGATCCCTGGTCCGCCTCCGAGCGCGGGCGGGCGCCGAAGACGCGCTCCAGCTCGTAGGCGGGCGTCACCTCCAGCTGATCGTAGCGGCAGTCCTGGGGCCGCTTGTCCGGGCGCCACCGCAGGAATTGCGCGGCATGCCGGAAGCGGGTTCCCTGCATGTGATCGTAGGCGACCTCGCAGACGCGCTCGGGCCGCAGCGGCTCCCAGCTCAGGTCCTTGCCGCGATTCCAGCGGCTCGTCGCGCCCGGCCGCCGCTGGCCTTTCGCGCTCGCTTCCTCCTGCACCTCCGCCCAGTCGCGCCAGGGATGACCTTCGAGCGCGTTCTTGCGCAGCGGCGCCAGCTCGGTGACGAGCTGCTGGCGCGTGGCGTTCGTGAACGCGGCCGCGACGCCGACGTGGTGCAGCGTGCGCTCGTCGTCGTACAGGCCGAGCAGCAGCGAGCCGACCATCGTGCCGGCGCCCTTCTTGTGCCAGCGAAAGCCGGCCACCACGCAATCGGCCGTGCGCTCGTGCTTTACCTTGATCATCGTGCGCTCGCCGGCGCGATAGGGCTCGTCGAGACGCTTGGCCATGACGCCGTCGAGCCCGGCGCCCTCGAAGCGGCGGAACCAGTCCTCCGCGAGCGTCCGATCACGCGTGGCGGGCGAGAGGTGCACGGGCGGCGCCGCGCCCGCCAGGGCCCGCTCGAGACGTTCGCGCCGCTCCGCGAGCGGCACCTCACGCAGGTCGTCATCGCCCAGCGCGAGCAGATCCCAGGCGACGAACGAGGCGGGCGATTGCGCGGCGAGCAGCTTCACCCGCGACGCCGCGGGATGGATGCGCAGGAGCAGCGCCTCGAAGTCGAGCCCGTCGGGCCCCACGATGACGATCTCGCCATCGACGACGCAGCGCCCGGGCAGCGCGCGGGCCAGCGGGGCGACGAGCTCGGGGAAGTAACGGTTCATCGGCTTTTCGTCGCGGCTCTGCAGCAGGATCTCGTCGCCGTCGCGAAACACCAGGGTTCGAAAGCCGTCCCACTTGGGCTCGAACTGCCATCCCTCCCCGCCGGGCAGGGCGTCGGCGGCGCTGGACAGCATGGGGGCGAGCGGCGGGGCGAAGGGCAGGTCCATGCCTCAATCCTACAGAACGGACCGCTCAGCCGCGGATGGTGACCTTTCGCGGTCGGCTGGGACAATCGACGACGATCCAGAAATCATCCTCGCTGAGAACCGGATGCGGCACGAGGCAGGCCGGACACATCGCGGTGTCGGCTTCCGTCTCGCTGCCGGGATCGTCGACGCTCATATGGGCGGCTGGAAGAGTTCGCAGATACCGTGCCAAGGCCGATCCGCCTGCACCCTCTCAGCAAGGCCGCGACAATCCACGACGAGGGTTGGCGCACGCTCCGCGCGCGTGTGAAGCACTCCTGCACAATGGGTAAGCCACGCCCTGCCGTTGATACGAATAACGGCAGCCAGGACCGCGACGCGGGTTGACAAGGCGTCGGGGCCCGTCGACACTGTCGCCGCCCTGCGACTCGACGGGAGGCCCAGTCATGCGCGACGCGGACGAGCACGTCCTCATCCCCACCCTGAAGCGCCAGCTCGTGGACCGGCAGATCGACCGGCGTGAATTTCTCCGATACGCGGCGTTGCTCGGCGCCTCCGTGCCGGCGGCGGACGCGTTCGCGCGCAGGGTCACCGGTCAGTCGCTGGTGGCGCCGGCGGCGGCGCAAAGTGTCCCGCGCGGCGGCACGCTGCGCATCGGCATGCGCTGCCAGGACCTCAAGAGCCCGCACACGTACAGCTGGGTGGAGTCGTCGAACTCCGCGCGCCAGGTCCTCGACTATCTGACCGTGACCGGCCCCGACAACATCACGCGCCCCGGACTCATCGAGAAGTGGGAGGCCAGCCCCGATCTCAAGACGTGGACGCTGCGCCTCCGCCGGAACGTCAAGTGGCACAACGGCCGGGCCTTCACGGCCGACGACGCGGTCTGGAACCTCAAGCGTGTGCTCGATCCGAAGACGGGCTCCTCGGTGCTCGGGCTCTTCAAGGGGTTCATCCTGGATGAGTT
>Ga0134075_10000509_pt1 | contig 11929 bp, 8 predicted proteins | sample 15_taG_18_FD_119775 | JGI IMG/M metagenome (GOLD analysis project Ga0134075, IMG submission 119775) | Grasslands soil microbial communities from the Angelo Coastal Reserve, California, USA - 15_D_Rain_40cm_5_09212015 | ecosystem: Environmental > Terrestrial > Soil > Grasslands ... | reverse complement strand
CGGTGCAGGCGGACGGAGCCGGCGGGACCGGAGCGCCGCGCGGCGCGGTCGTAGGCGGGATGGCCGTCGCCGATGAGGTCGAGAGACCGGCCGGTGGGCTGGAGGGCCAGCAGCAGGCTGACGACCCGCTCGCTGGAGGTGTTGTACCCGCCCCGCCGCGGGCGCCGCAGGCGCGTCGCGAGTCGCGCCCGCTGCGCGGCCGAGCGCGTGCCGGTGCGGGCGTGCGGCGCGGGGTCGAGACCGTAGAGCTCCGCGACAGACTTCTCCGTCCGCCGGCGACCCCACCCGTCCGCACGGGAACACCACAAGCTCAGCACCACCATGTAAAATAGACTTTTCGCGACGACAGCGCTCGGAGCCGAAGTATGACCATCGACCCCAGGCACCGCTCCTCGGCCCTCACCGACGGCCCCGACAGGGCACCGGCCCGCGCCATGCTCAAGGCCGTGGGGTTCAGCGACGACGACCTGTCTCGCCCCTTGGTCGGCGTGGCGAACACCTGGATCGAGGTGATGCCGTGCAACATCCACCTGCGCGAGGTGGCGGCCGCGGTCAAGGCAGGGATCAGGGAAGCGGGCGGAACGCCGATCGAGTTCAACACGGTGGCGGTGTCGGATGGTATCAGCATGGGCACGGAGGGGATGAAGGCGTCGCTGGTCAGCCGCGAGGTGGTGGCGGACTCGATCGAGCTCGTGGCGCGGGGACACCTGTTCGACGCGGTCGTGGCGCTGTGCGGATGCGACAAGACGATTCCGGGGGCGGCGATGGCGCTGGCGCGGCTGGATCTGCCTGCGCTCGTGCTCTACGGGGGCTCGATCGACCCGGGGTCGTATCGGGGGCGCGACGTGACCATCCAGGATGTGTTCGAGGCGGTGGGGGCCTGCGCGTCGGGGCGCATGACGCTTCAGGACCTCAAGGAATTGGAGGACCGGGCCTGCCCGGGACCGGGGGCGTGCGGGGGCCAGTTCACGGCCAACACCATGGCCACGGCGCTGGAGTTCGTGGGGATCTCGCCGATGGGGAGCGCCGGGGTGCCGGCGACCGACCCGCAACGCAAGGAGGTGGCGCGCGACGCAGGGCGACTGGTGATGGACCTGCTGCGCCGCGGCACACGCCCGCGAACCGTCATGACGCGGGGCGGCTTCGAGAACTCCATCGCCTCGATCGCCGCGACCGGCGGATCGACCAACGGCGTCCTTCATCTCCTGGCGCTGGCGCATGAGGCCGGGGTGCCGCTCCAGATCGATGATTTCGACCGCATCAGCGCCAGGACACCGCTCCTGGCCGATCTCAAGCCGGGAGGCCGGTTCGTCGCCAACGACATGCACCGCGCCGGCGGCACGCGTCTTCTGGCCGCGCGCCTTCTGGAGGCGGGGTCGCTCCACGGCAGCGAGCCGACGGTGAGCGGCCGGACGCTCGGGGAGGAGGCGCGCCTGGCGCGCGAGACGCCGGGGCAGGAGGTCATCCGCCCGCTCTCGAACCCTCTCAAATCGACCGGCGGGCTCGTCATCCTGCGAGGGAGCCTGGCGCCGGAGGGTTGCGTGCTCAAGGTCGCGGGGCACTCGCGCCTGAAGCACCGCGGCCCGGCGCGCGTCTTCGACCGCGAGGAGGACGCCTTCGCCGCCGTGCAGGCGCGCCGCATCCGGCCCGGCGACGTGCTGGTCATCCGCTACGAGGGGCCGAGCGGCGGTCCCGGCATGCGCGAGATGCTGGCGACCACGGCCGCCCTGGTCGGACAGGGGATCGGGGACCAGGTCGCGCTCCTCACCGACGGGCGCTTCTCCGGCGCCACGCACGGCCTGATGGCCGGCCACGTCGCCCCGGAGGCGGCGCGCGGGGGCCCGATCGCCGCCGTGCGGGAGGGGGACAGCATCTCGTTCGACGTCGAGGCGCGGCGTCTCGACCTCGAGGTCGAAGACGCGGTCGTGCGCGATCGCCTGAAGACGTGGAAGCCGCCCGTCCCCCGCTACCAGAACGGTGTCTTCGCCAAGTACGCGCGACTCGTCTCCTGCGCGAGCCAAGGGGCGGTCACGTGAAACAGGAGGGCGCTCCGCTGGCGCCATGAGACAAGCGCAAGGGTGGTCCCCGGCGCCGAAGGGCCGCCTCGTTCGCGGCCGGGCGCTCATCTTCTGGGACGAGGCGCGACCGGGGCAGAAACGGGACGCCATCGACACCGACCAGATCACGCCGGCGTCCGATTGCGTGTCGGAGTCGCTCGACCGCCTGGACGAGCGCTGGAAGGCGGGAGCATTCCGCTACCTCAAGCCCGACTTCCGCGCGCGGGTGCATCGCGGCGAGACCTTCCTGGTTGCCGGCGATCGATTCGCCATCGGCTCGTCGCGCGAGATGTCCCCGGCGGGCCTGAAGGCGATCGCGGAGGAGGCCGGCCTGGAGATGGTGATCGTCTGCGCCCGGAACATGGGGGACATCTTCCGGCGCAACGCCCTCAACCTGGGGCTGCACGTGGCGCAGTGTCCCGAGGCGGTGGCGGACGCGCGGGACGGGGACGAGTTTTCGTTCGACGTCGAGACCCGGGCGCTGACGAACACGACGCGCGGCCGGACCTACCGGCCGGAGCCGCTGACGCCCAAGGAGGAGGAGATCCGGAAGAGCGGCGGGATCGTGGCCATCGGCAGGCGGGAGCTCCCTGCGGCGTCGCGGGTGACGACACCGCGCATCGAGTTCCCCGACGACGCGGAGGCCAGGCGCCTGACGCTGACCGAGCAGGTGCTCTGGGCCCACCGTGTGGACAGGGATGCCGAGGTACGTCCGGGCGCGACGCTGCGGGTGTATGCGGATCTCCTGCCGGCCTCGGACGGCACGGCGCCATTCGCCATCCACACGTTCAATCAGATCACCGCCGGCGCGAGGGTCGCGCCGCGGCGGGCCGCGGTCGCCAGCGACCACTTCGTGTTCACGGGCGCGGAGGCGGACGAGAAGCAGACGTCCATCTCGCGCGAGTTCGCCCGCGTGCACGGCATCGGCAAGCCGCACTACGCCGCCCCCGGCGACGGCATCTTCCATTTCTACTTCCCGGAGCAGGGATTGATCGTACCGGGCGGTTTCTATCCCGGGGCCGACTCGCACAGCCGCGCCTATGGCGCGTACGGGGCCGTCGGCATCGGCATCGGCAGCACGACGCTCGGCTTCGGCTGGGCCACGGGCTACATCTATATGAGCCTGGCCCGACAGCGGAGGATGATCTTCGCCGGCCGGCTGCAGCCGTGGGTGAGCGGCAAGGACATCGTCCTGGAGCTGCTGCGGCGCTGGGGGGAGAAGCAGGCCCAGGGGATGTCGGTCGAGTTCGTCGATAAGGAACGCCAGCTGGCAATGCCGTACCGCAACACCATCGCCAACATGATGGCCGAAGCCGAGGCCCAGAACGGTATCTTCACGCGGGACGAGATCACCGACGCCTGGTACCGCGAGCGGAACATACCGCTGCCGTACCCGCGGCTGACGAGCGGGGCCGAGGCGCGCTTCGAGATCGACGAGTCGCTTGACCTGACGGCGGTCGTACCGATGATCGCGAAACCGTACAGCCCGGGCAACGCCTATCCGGCCGAAGAGGTGGCGAGCGAGCGTCTGACGTTCCAGAAGGCCCTCATCGGCTCGTGCACCAACGGCTCGTACGACGATCTCCTTGGTGCTGCGCTCGTGCTCCGGGCCGCGCGCGAGGCCGGCATGAACAGAGTGCCGAAAGGCGTGCGCTTCGTCATCTTCCCCGGCAGCGGCGTGGTGCGGCAACAGATCGAGCTCCCCGACCCGCGCCTGGGAGGCGAATCGATCGCCGAAGTCTTCCGCGGCGCCGGCGGCGAGATCCGCCAATCGTGGTGCGGTCCCTGCTTCGGCCAGGGTGACGACGCGCTCAAGCCAGGGGAGCGGGCCATCACGTCCTTCAACCGCAACTGGCAGAACCGCATGGGCGTCGGCGGCGAGGGTTACCTCGCCAGCCCCGCGGTCGTGGCGGCCTCGGCGCTCGCAGGGTACATGGCCCCTCCCTCCGAGATCGGCCTGCGCTGGAACCCGGAGTGGTTCGCGGTCTGAGATTCCGGCTTCATCGACGGGAGGCCCGATCCGTGTACGGAACCGCGCTGCGATTCAAAGACGCCACGGACAGGGAGCAGGAGCCCTCGTTCCGCGTCCTGGCGCTGGACGGCGGCGGAATCCGGGGCCTGTTCACGGCGTCGTTTCTCTCGACGCTCGAAGAGCTCGGCGGCGGCCGGATCGGGGAGCATTTCGATCTGATCGTCGGAACGTCCAGCGGCGGCATCATCGCTCTGGCCCTGTCGTACGGCATCCCGGCGCGCGTCGTCTTCGATTTTTTCCTGCACAAGGGCCGGCAGGTCTTCACCAGGCCGCGCCGGCTCGGCATGCTGCTGCGGCCGAAGTACGACAACCGATTTCTCTCTGCGACGCTCAAGGATTTCTTCGGTGCGAGGGTCCTGGACGAGGCGACCACGCCCGTCTGTGTCACCTCCTACGAGCTGGAAAACTCCTACCCGCGCATCTGGAAGGACGATCACGCGCCCGACCTCGCTCCGGCGGGCGACGAGGCGGCGTGGAAGGTCGCGCTGGCCAGCTCCGCCGCGCCGATTTTCTTTCCGGGGACCCAGGTGTCGAAAGGGGACAGCCACGTGGACGGGGGTCTGTTCGCCAACAACCCGACGCTCATCGGCCTGACCGAGGCGGCGCGCTATTTCCACCAGCCCCTCGATCGCATCCGCATCCTGTCTCTGGGGGCCGGCGAGCGGGCGGAGCGCATTCCTTACGAGAGGGCGAGACGCATGGGCGTGTGGCACTGGCGGACGGCGGCCATCGAGCACATGCTCATTGCGCAGGCCCGTATTGCGCACGAGATCGCGCGGCGCCTTCTGGGACCGAAGCAATACGTGCGCGTCAATATCCCTCTCGAACGTCCCTATCCCCTCGACGATTATGACGCCGCCAAGAACCTGATCGAACCGGGTTCCCAGGCGGCGCGCGTGCTGTTTCCCGATCTGAAAAAACGCTTCTTTGCGAGCGCCGCCACGCTCGGTCGTGAGCAGAAGGACACGGTGCGGGCGCTGCGCCGCAGTGATCCCTCCCGGCGCCAATCCTGAGGCATTATTTTCATCGCCGTGTGGACTCCCGCAATAAGGGATGATAGGCTTCGCCGCGCCGTGACGGAATCCGCATCGTTCCAGGTGCGGACACATCGAGGGAGGAACATGGCTCGAACTCCGGATGTCGCAGGTGCGCTGGAGGCGGTCATCGCCAGAACGCTGAAATCGACGGTGGGCCCCCGGCTCAGGAAGGTGGACAGCCAGCTGAGAAAGCTGGAGCGAAGACTCAGGAAAATGTCGTCGTTGCGCGGCCGTCGCGCCGGGGCGGGCCGTCGCGCCGCCTCGGGACGCAGGCGCGCTCGCAGGGGGCGCCCGCCGATGCGCGGTCGCAGACGGGGGCGGAGATCGAGGCGCTGAATCGCGTGCGGGCCGACTCCTGGAGTGCGGCGTGGCCCGGCGGCGGGGGAGGCGTGTCTGCACCGCCGGCCGGTTCCAGGAGTCGGTCTGTGCACGGTCCGAGCCGGAGGGAATTCCTCAGATCCTGCGGCGCGTCGGCGCTCGCCCTGGCGGCTTTCGAGATGGTCCCCGGGGCCTTCGTCGTCCGTCGCGCCGAGGCGGCGTACCCCGCTCCGGACCGGCTCGAGACGCTCGGGAGCGTCGCCCTCGAGAAGGCCCGGTCCCTCGGCGCCTCGTATGCCGACATCCGCATCAACCGCTACCGCACGCAAAACGTCCTTCTGCGCTCGACCCCCGACTGGACGACGGGGACGGTCAACAACGTTCCATCGGTCGTCGACTCGGAGAGCTACGGCTTCGGTGTCCGGGTCATCCATGGCGGCGCCTGGGGCTTCGCGGCGAGCGCCGTCGTCGACAAGGACACCATCGCGCGCATGACGGCGGAAGCGGTCGCGATCGCGCGCGCGCACGCGAGGCTGCGGCGCGAACCGGTGCGGCTCGCGAAGGTCAGCGCGGCGAAGGACACCTACAGCACCCCCGTGGTGAAGGATCCATTCGACGTCGGCGTCGCGGACAAGCTCGCGCTCTTGCAGGAGACGAGCGACGAGGTGCGCAAGGTCACGGGCGTGTTCTCGGTGACCGGGTTCATGGAGCAGCGCCTCGAAGAGCGCTTCTTCATGTCCACCGACGGCAGCGTGATCCGCCAGAGGATCGTTCAGGTCGCGCCCGAATACACCGCGACGGCGCGGGATCTCAAGACGCGCAAGGCGAAGACGCGCACCTATCGCCCGGACGCGGTCTGCGGCGGTTACGAATTCATCGAGAAGGGAGGCCTGGTCGAAAACGCCCGCCGTGTCGGCGAGGAGGTGGTGAATCACCTGAAGGCGCCGTCGGTGTCGCCGGGGACGAAGGACCTCGTGCTGCTTCCGACCCATCTGGCGCTGACGATCCACGAGTCGATCGGTCATTCCACCGAGCTCGACCGGGCCATGGGGTACGAGGCCAATTTCGCGGGCACGTCGTTCCTGACGCCCGACAAGCTGGGCAAGTTCCGCGTCGGCTCGGACATCGTCAACGTCTTCGGTGACCGCGTCCTGCCGCAGGCGCTCTCGACGTGCGGCTATGACGACGACGGCGTCAAGACGAAGCGCTTTCCGATCCTCAAGAGCGGCCTCTTCGTCGGATACCAGACGATCCGCGAGCAGGCGCACTTCATCGGACAGGACGAATCGACGGCCTGCTGCTACGCCGATTCGTACGCTTCCGTGCCGTTCCAGAGAATGCCGAACGTCTGGCTGGCCGCGGGCGAGAAGGCGGCTTCGCTCGACGATCTCGTGTCCGGCGTGGATGACGGTATCCTGATCGACGGTCGCGGCTCCTACTCGATCGACCACCAGCGCTACAACTTCCAGTTCGGCGGCGACGCCTTTAGGGAGATCAAGGGCGGAAAGGTCGGCGCAATGATCGCCGACGTCGCCTACCAGAGCCGCACGCCCGACTTCTGGCAGGCCTGCGACCTCCTCGGCGATCAGACGACCTGGCAAAACGTCGGTTTGAACCGGGATGGCAAGGGGGAACCCGGGCAGATCAACGCCATGAGCCACGGCTGCCCCGCCAGCCGCTTCCGCGGCATCACCGTGATCCGGACGGAGTAGGGACGCCTTGGGCATGGACCGCGACGGGGCGAAACAGACGATCGAGCGCGTCCTGTCGCTGCGCAAGGACGGGGACCTCGAGGTCGAGCTCGTGGCGCGGACCTCCTCGCACACCCGCTTCGCGCGCAACGAGATCACGACCTCCGGCTTCGTCGAGGACGTCGCCCTGACGGTCGCCGCCCGGCGCGAAAGAAGGAGCGGCGCCGTCAGCACCAATGACCTCTCGAGCGAGGGACTGAAACAGGCGGTGACGCGGGCGGTCGAGCTGCGCGACCTCATGCCGGTCGACCCCGAGTGGGTCGAGACCCTGCCGCCCCAGAAGTACCCGACCCTCGAGAAATACGACCGGGAGGCGGAGCGCGCGCGCGCGGGCGACCGGGCGCCGGGCGTCAAGGCCGCCCTGACCCTCGCCGATCGCAGGAAGCTGACCGCCGCCGGCTTCTTCGAGAACAGCGTCGAGCGTCGGGCGATTGCCAACAGCAAAGGCAATTTCGGTTTCAACGAGTCGAGCGACGTCGAGTTCTCCGTTACCATGCGCACCTCCGACGGCACGGGATCGGGCTGGGCCTCCTCGTACTCGCCGCGCTTCTCCGAGGTCGATCCGAAATCGCTGGCCCGGCGCGCGGCCGACAAAGGTGTTGAGTCCGCGAAGCCGCGGGAGGTGCCGCCCGGCGACTACACCGTGATCCTCGAGCCGGACGCCGTGGCGGCGCTCGTGCAGACGCTGCAGTTCGGCGCCCTGTCGAAGCGGGCCGCCGATGAGGGCCGGAGCGTCTTCTCGAAGGAAGGGGGCGGCAACCGCATCGGCGAGAAGGTGGCGCACGAGGCGGTGACGCTGCGCACGGACCCGATGGAGCCGCGCGTACCGGCCATGCCCTGGAGCGCGGCGGGACCCTTCGGGGGGACCGCGTCGGGCCTGCCCAACCGCAGGGTCGCCTGGATCGAGAAGGGCGTGCTGAAAACGATGTTCGCGGATCGCTACTGGGCCGGGAAGACCGGTGTCGAGCCGACGCCGTTCCCCGCCAGCCTCGTCCTCGAGGGAGGCAGGGAGACGCTCGACGCTCTGATCGCCGGGACCGACCGCGGCCTTCTCGTGACGCGCTTCTGGTACATCCGCACCGTCAACCCGCAGACCTGGCAGCTCACGGGGCTCACGCGCGACGGGTTGTTCCTGATCGAGAAGGGAAAGATCGCGGCCCCGGCCGTCAACCTGCGCTTCAACGAGAGCCCGGTGGTCATGCTGCAGAACATCGAGGGGATGACCCCCGCCGTTCCGGCCGGCCGCATGCTCGTGCCGGCCATCAAGTCGCGCGAGTTCACGTTCACCAGCAAATCGGACGCGGTGTAAGGTGATGTCCTGAGCGGCGCGCGTGTCGTGTCCGCGCTCCTTCTGCTGGCTCTTCTGTCCTGCATCGACGTCGGTCCCATCCGGGCCGGGGAATCGCCCCCGCCCCCGGCCACACCGCCGCAACGCCTGTACGGGTTCCACCAGATCGGGCTCGACGCCCAATACCTGGCGACCCGTCCATGGCACCTCGATCGCCGGGGCAAGATCAAGGTCGCGGTGACCGCGGGGACGGCGGGGACGCTGTTCCTGCTGCGCAACCGGATCCGCGACTATGCCCAGGAGCACCGTTCCGAAGCGCGCGATCGGTTCCTGCAGAAGCCGCGGACGATGGGCAAGGGCGCGTTCGCCCCGTCCCTGTCGCTCCTGACGTACGGAGCCTCGTTCCTGACGCACGATGACCGGGAGAAGGAGACCTCGGTCCTGCTCCTCGAATCGATGGCGTTCACCGGAATCGGCGTGGGTCTGGGGCAGTTCGTTCTCTCTTCACAGCGTCCGGAGATCGGCAAGGAGGTGCACTTTTTCCGCTGGGGCGGGCATGGAGTCTCCGGGGACGCCGGGCTGGCCGCGTCGGTCGTCCCGATCCTGCGGCGGCAGTACCTTCTCGCGAAGCCTCAGGATGGCAGGGTCCTGCGGGTCTGGAAGCGCACTGCGACCGGCCTTCTTTATGCCGGAGCCGGCCTCACCGCCTATCAGCGGATCAACAATGACAAGCACTGGGCGCCCGACGCCTTCCTCGGTCTAGCCACCGGCTTCACCGTGGGCGAAACCCTGTGCGACTCCCACGACAAAGCCAGGGCGCAATTGCGGGATCGTCTGAGCCTGGACTTCGGCCCCCATGGAGCCGCGCTCAAATTCGTCTTCTGACGTCCTGACAAAATTGATATCGAACTTGGGCGGCATCGCGCCCCTTCGAAGCTCATATTGACATTATCTAGGGTGAGCTTCATGCGATGGACCCGAGTGCCCCTTGCCCTCGTCACGATCGTCGGCGCCCTGCAGATCGTGACGCCGATCCGGGGCGCCGTGCCCGAGGCGACCGCAAGCGCGGACGTCACGGAAGGCGAGGCAGGTACCGCGCCCGCCGCGGACTATCTCGAGAAGTACTCGCGCCCGTTCCGCATCGACACCCGCGAGTTCAGGTTCACGGAGACATACTACTGGCGCCGGCTCTCGCACCCCACCGCCGACGACAGGCGGCTGGGCGGCGCCGTTCTGGCCGTCGCGTTCGCCCTCTGGTCGGGCAAGGACGAGATCCAGAGGGACATGGCGCAGCGCGACACGCCGGTCGAGCACCAGGCCGCCCTGAAGACGATCGAAAAGCTCGGCGGCGGCGCGGTCGTGCCGGCGACGGCGTTGCTCATGTACGTCGGCGGCTCGGCGTTTCGCGACTATCGGGCGAAGCAGACCGGCGTCATGCTCGCCCACTCCCTGCTCCTGACCGATCTGGTGACGCTGGCGGGTCGCTGGGCGCTCGCCGAGGATCGCCCGAAGTATGGAGGCAGCCTGCATCCCTTTCACGGAGTCGGCGGCGGCATCTCCGGGCACAGCGCCACGGCGGCCTCGATCTCGGGCGTCCTGTCGCGCATGTACCTGCAGGCCGCTCCGGAAGACAGTGGTGCTACCGTCATGTGGAAGCGCGTCGGGAAGGGGTTCGCATACGGGCTGCCGGTCCTCGTCGCCTTCGGCCGGATCAACGATCAGCAGCACTATCTCTACAACACCGTCCTGGGGCTCTCGATCGGGTTCTGGAGCGGTCACGTCGTGGCCGATGCCCACGGACTGTACATCGCGCGGGCTTCGTCACGCCTCAGGCCCTCGGCCGTCGGTCCGATCACGAACGACCGGGGCGCGCCCGGCATCGGGGCGCGCTGGGTCTTCTGACCTCAAAACTCCCACCGCACGACGGCCCCCGCTCCGCCGCGATCGCCGACGATGGGTGCGACGCCCGACGGCTTCAGGCGGGAGCCCGGGGCCTGGAGGTACAGGCCGTGGGCATCGGCCACGGCGTTGCTGGTCCAGAAGCCGATCGCCATACCGAGGATGGTGCTGTACACGAAGTGCTCCTGCTCGTTGACGCGGCCGAACGAGACCGCCACGGGTGCGGCGTACACGAACCCCTTGCCGATCCATTTGAAAGTGCGGGCCACGCGGCCGTCGTCCGGCTCCACCTGAAAATACATGCGGGACAGGACACCCGAGATCGAGGCCGCGGTCGCCGCGTGTCCGGACACGCCGTGTCCGATGCCCTTGAATGGATGCAGACGGCCGCCCTCTCTGGGCCGGTCTTCGCTGAGGACCCACATCCCGGTCACCGTGAGGATGCCCGTGAGGATGCCGGATTCGGCCAGCATGAATCCGGTCTCCTTGGCGCGGTAGTCATGGAACGCCGAGCCGCCCAGATAAAACAAGGCCGCGATGGCGGGCACGATGCCCCGGCCTCCGAGATCCTGCGCCCGGCGGAAGAACCGCTCGCGGGAGGGGGAGTCGTCCTCGGCCACGTCCGCCTGGATGCGGTTTTTCTGCGTGGCGAGGGTGAAGGACGCTATCAAGACCCCGGCGCCCCACACCTTGTCGGAGAGGGTCGGGTGGAACAGCCGGTGCCAGTAATACTTCTGCGTGAACTTGAATTCATCGGGGTCGATCCGGAAGGGCCTGGAGTAGTGTTCGAGGTAGCCGGGGAGATCGACTGCGGAATCGGGGACGCGGTCCGCTTGCGGGGCCGCCACGTCCCCCGGGGGCTGCGCGCAGGTCGCCGGGGTGGCGGAGAAGGCCGTCAGGGCCATCGCCACGGCGATCGTCAGGGCACGTCTGAACTTCGGCAAGGTTCGACCTCTTCGAGAGATGGCGCGGTTCGTCGCGCCGGCAGAGCCAATCTAAGGCGGGCCGGACGGTTCGACCACTCGCGGCGCGTGGTTCGACGTCGAAAAGGCTGCAGGTAAACCGCGGTACGCAGCGGCTCACGACGGGAACCTCGACAGGGCGAAGAAGGGATCGGGTCTGCCCGTCCCCAGGACGAGATCGGCAACGCGCTCTCCCACGGCGGGACCGTGCTTGAAGCCGTGACCCGAGCCTCCGCCCGCGAAAAAGGCGTTGCGCGCCTGCGGGTGGCGGTCGATGATGAAGCGGGAATCGGGAGAGTTCTCGTACTGACAGACACGCGCCTCGAGGAGCGGGGCATCTTTCAGGCCGGGAAAGCGGAAGGCCAGGTAGTCGCGCGCCGCCCGCAGCCCCTTCGAAGTGGGCACCCTTTCACCCGCCGTCGGGTCGAACTCGGGCCCATGCGTGTCGTCGGCGACCTTGAATCCACGCCAGTCGCTGCCGGGGATTCCGTAGAAGATCCGCGCGCCATTGTCGATCCAGACGGGCAGCCGGTCTTCCGTGAAGGTCGGGTCCCCGGGGGGCGTTCCGAAGAAGAACACCTCCTG
>Ga0134075_10000501_pt1 | contig 11972 bp, 9 predicted proteins | sample 15_taG_18_FD_119775 | JGI IMG/M metagenome (GOLD analysis project Ga0134075, IMG submission 119775) | Grasslands soil microbial communities from the Angelo Coastal Reserve, California, USA - 15_D_Rain_40cm_5_09212015 | ecosystem: Environmental > Terrestrial > Soil > Grasslands ... | reverse complement strand
GCGCACTGTCCAGGGCCACCAACGCACCATCCGGCGTCAACACCTCGACAACGCCGCCCGCGTAGCGGGCGCGATAGGTCATCAGCGGGTCGTGCTGCTTGATGTTGAAGAGCTTGCCCGCGCGATGTGGCGCGCCATCGACGAATGCCCACCGGCGGTCACCTTCGAGACCGTGTTGGGTGACCATGCACGATTCCAGGCGCTCGCCCGCCATCGACTCACTGGATAGCGCCAGATCTCGACCACCGCTGCCATGGGCCGACAAGACTACCGACGGTCTTAGGCGCGGGTGAGGACGCTTGTCCTCCCCCGCGGAACCCCTCCTGCCACCAGCGACGCGTGGTGGCGAATGGAATGAAGCGCCCGGGGACGGCCGGAATAAATCCGGCCTGAGGCCTCACCTCGTCTCGATTAGCGGCGCGGGTGAGGACGCTTGTCCTCCCCCGCGGAACCCCCCCTGCCACCAGCGACGCGTGGTGGCAAATGGAATGAAGCGCCTGGGGCCTCACCTCGTCTCGCGTTAACATGGCCGGGCCATGACGGGCGTCGACGTCCTGCGCGTGCTCCTCAGCGGGTCCTTCGGGATGGTCCAGGAGCGACTCGATGCAATCAGTGACCAGGAGTGGAACCAGCGCGCGTTCCCTTCGACGAGCAAGCCTGGGTTCATCCTCTGGCACTGCGCGCGCATCCTCGACTGGACCATTCACTCCGCACTCCAGGGCATTGCCGAGGTCGCCGACTCGTCCACGTGGCAAGGGCGTTTTGCGCGCGAAGCCTGTTACGGCGCAGGGATCGCAGACTGCCTCGCGGACGAGGTCACCGCATCGACGTCCAGGACAGAGGTCGCTGCATATCTCCGCGACGTGCGAGCGGCCGTGATGGACTGGTTCGCGAAGCAGACGGAGTCGAGCCTCGATGCGGCGCCGCCACTCAAAACGAACCAGGCGAATCGCGCCGGTTATCTCGATCCGAACATCTGGGCCGAGGTCGAAGATCTCGACGGCCTGCCGGGATGGCAGCTGCTGCTGCGACCCGCGGGCGCGAATATCAGACGCCACATGGGTGAGTACGACGTTCTGGTCGGCGCGATGAGGAGCCGGACTACGACTCGAGCGTGAAGCGGACCGTGTTCTGCCCGATGGCGATCATGTCGCCGTCGGTGAGCTGCTTCTCGATCACCTGCTCACCGTTGACCTGCGTGCCGTTGGTGCTGCCGAGGTCGCTGATCCAGAACGAACCGGTGCGGACCTCGATGCGCCCGTGATGGCCTGAGGTCGCGGGATCGCCCACGACGACGTCGTTGTCAGGCGCGCGGCCGATCGTGACCATCTGGTTGGGCAGCGCGACGATCCTTCCCGCGAACGGGCCCGACTCGAAAGTGAGCATGGCCGCGAACGTCGAGCCCGCCGCCACCTGTTCCGGCGGCATCGCCTGCAACGAGACCGTGCGCCTGGAATCGGCGTTCGGGTCGGTCTGCTGCCAGACCGGAATGACCCCCGTTGCCTCCTCGAAAGATGCCGGCTCTGCCGGCGCTCCGTTTCCGGGTGCGGTGGATGGCGCCCCCGACGGCCAAGCCACCAGCGTCGAGCTCACGTCCGGGGCGGAGGTCTGGGCCGCGGGCTCGGCGGCGCTGGCCGCCATCGGCTCGGGCTGCAGCTGACGCTCGCGCTCGGGCTCGGGTTCTGACTGGGGGGTGAACGCCTCGGCGACCAACGGCTCCGGCGCACGCTCCGGCTCCCGCTCTGCCTCTGGCTCTGGCTCCGCAACGGGCGGCGGCTCGCCGAAGTAACCCGGCTCGTCGAAAGCGGACAGCGCCGGCTCCGTGATCGCGGACACCAGCTCCACGGATTCGGGTTCGGCCTCACGCTCAGGTTCGGGCTCCGGTACGGGGGCCAGCGCCGCGATCGCAGGTTCCGGCTCAGGTTCGGGTTCCGTGGCAGGCTCCGGTTCGCGCACAGGCTCCGGCTCCGGCGCCGGCTCGGCGACGACCGGTTCCGGCTCAGGCTCGGGCTGCGCCTCGACCGTCTCCGGAGCGGCCTCGGCGGCAGGCTCGAGCTCAGGCTCCGGTTCGCGCAGAGGCTCTGACTCCGGCGCCGGCTCGGCGACGACCGGTTCCGGCTCAGGCTCGCGCTGCGCCTCGACGGTCTCCGGAGCGGCCTCGGCGGCAGGCTCGAGCGCGGGCTCATCCGGACCGGGCAGATCCGGCAGTGCCTCCGGCTGGATGATCGGCGCTTCCGCCGTCGCGTCGTCGGGGACAGTGGGCTGGATGACCTCCGGCTCGACGACCGCGGTGACTGGCGACGCCTCGGCCGCAAGCTCGTCAGCTTCCGGCCGGCTTCCGATGGCAATTGTCTTGGCCCACTCACGCGGCGCCTCGGCCGGGATGGGCAGAATCTGGGTCGCCTCCTCCGAGGCGGGTCGGTCAACCGCGGCCGTGCCGAGGTACCGCTCGTACCAGCCGGCGATCCGGCGCAACCTCTCGACCCGGCGGTCGGGGCGACCGTTGCGCGACAGGTCGTGCGATTCCTCGGGGAATCGCACGAGCTCGACCGTTTTGCCGAGCAGGCGCATCGCGCCGAACAGCTCCTCCGACTGCGACATCGCGCACCTGAGGTCCATCTCGCCGGCGGTGAGCAAGAGCGGGGTCTTCATGTTCTGGACGTACCGGATCGGCGAACGGCGCCACAGCTCGTCGAGGTTCGGCCAGGGCGGCGGACCGAGCTGGAGGACGCCCCACAGGACGATGTCGTGTTGCGGGTACTCGCTGACCAGGTTGGAGATCGACCGCATCGAGACCGCGGCCGAGAACCGGTTGGTCTGGCCGATGATCCAGTTGGTCATGTAGCCGCCGTAGGAGCCGCCCCCGACGCCGAGCCTGTTCGCGTCGATGTACCCGGCGCGCTCGATGATCTGGTCGAGCGACGCCATGAGGTCGAGGTAATCCTTGCCCGCCCAGTCCCGCACCACGTCGCGGCGGAAACGCTCGCCGTAGCCGTCGGAACCTCGCGGGTTCATGTAGAAGACGACGAAACCCATGCCCGCGAGGATCTGCAGCTCGTGGAAGAAAGACCATCCGTACTGGGCGTGCGGACCGCCGTGGATCTCCATCACGGTCGGATGGAGGCGGTTCGGGTCGAAGCCCTGCGGTTTGAGCACCCAGCCCTCGAGCTTCCAACCGTCCGGAGCGGTGAAGTACTCCTGCTCCGGCAGCGCTACGAAGCGCTCGTGCAGCCATGGGTTCAGGTCGGTGACACGTGCCTCCGCGCCTTGCGTGAGCATGTAGAGCTCGCCTGGGTTGGTCGGGTCTGAGGCGCAAAAGACAAGGACGCCATTGGCGACGTCGAAGTCATAGATCCGGCGCCGCCCGCCGGCCTCTTCGCGAATGTTGCCGTCGAGATCGACCGAGTGGATCGAGGTCACGCCCGATCCGCTCGCCGGGAAGTAGATCCGGTCGCCTTCCGCCGACCAGATGACCCTGGTCGCGTGGCCTGCGCGCATGTCGTTGATGACGCTGTCGTTGACCGCCTGGTCGAAGTCAGCCGTGAGGCAACGCGGTCCTCCGCCCGCGAGCGGCACAACCCACATGCGTTCCAGCAGGCCGACGTCCAGGCCGTTTGGCGCGATGAACGCGATCATGTCGCCCTTGGGCGACCAGATCGGCGAGCTCAGGTAGAAGCCGCCGCCGAGCCGGACCAGATTCGTCTCGAGGTCGACCAGGTACAGGTGGAGCTCGCGCTGCAGGTCGGAGCCCGGCTCTGCGTTGCCGGCGACCACCAGGCGCGAGCTGTCGGGCGACCAGTCGAAATCGCTGACGTCCCACGCCCCGTCGGTCAGCTGCTTCACGTCTCCGCCGGTCGCGGACGCGACGTACAGGTGGTGCATCCGGCCGTCGACATAACCGCGCCCGTCGTGCTTGTAGTCGAGCCGGCGAACCACCCGCGCGACAGGCGCCCGACGAAGCTGGTCGCGGCTCTCAGGCGGTCGCGGGTCGTCGACGACCGCGTCGGGGTCGGCCAGGACCGACCCGAGAAACGCGATTCGCTTGCCGTCGGGTGACCATCGCGGCAGGCCGACACCGTCAGGCACCGAGCTGAACTGCTGAGCGGCAGCGCCGGTGGTGACATCGAGCACGAAGAGTTGGTCCGCAGCGCCGACGCGGCTGACGAAGGCGAGGCTGCGGCCGTCGGGCGACCATTCCGGAGAGTGATCGCGGAGCACTCCCGCGGTCGGTTCCACAGGCTCGGGATCGAGCAGGCGGCGCACGACGATTCGGCTCCGGCTCTGCCTTGCGCCCGCGTCAGCCCAACCAACCTGGTACGCGACCCGTTCGCCGTCTGGGCTCAGGCGTACGTGGTCGATCCAACGAAAACGGTAAAGGTCCTCGGGAGTAATCGGGGCCGGCATCCGACGCACCGATGCTACCAGCCGCCGACGAATGCTTACACCGCGTGCGTACCTTTCGGTGGTACAACCTCACGCGTGACACGTAGGGCTGCGGCGTGGAGTGGCTTCGGGTGGGGCTGCATCGGTGGCGCGACGCTCGTCGCGTTGATGTATTGGGGCGGTGCCATCATCGGGTTGCGGCCGCTGCCCCAGCTGCTCAACGAACCAATCCTCTCTCTGATGCCGGGCTTTGTCTTCGGATTCCTGATCGACACCCTCCAGCACGCGGGCAAGGTGGTCGAGGAGGTGGGCCTGATCGTCGCCATGGTCGTCGCGCTCGGAGCCCTTGGCGCGGCATCGGCTGTGGCAAACCTGCGCTGGACTTCGACCTGGGTTCCGTTTGCGTTCGCTGGACTGGCCTGGGTCATCGTGGTGGTGATCCTTTTGCCGGTCGCGGGCGCCGGCATGCTCGGCCTGAACGACGGCCCGGCGACTCCCGTGACCTGGGCCGCGCTCTTCGCGATCTACGCGGTGGTCCTGCAGTTCGGCGGGACGGGCCCGCCTGATGTAGACCTTGGCCGGCGCCGCCTCCTGGCCGCCGTTCCGGTCGGCATCGCCGCCGTCAGCGTTGGCGGCCTGGCCCTCCGCCTCTTCCCTGACTGGTACGAGGCCATCTTCAACCCGCCCGGCTCAGGGCTGGGCGGGATCTCGCCGGAGATAACCCCAGTCGGCAACTTCTACATCGTTTCCAAGAACTTCGTCGACCCCAGCGTCGACGGCCAGAGCTGGCGGCTGCGTGTCGGCGGCCTCGCCGACAAGCCCTTCAGCCTCTCGCTTGCGGACCTTCGCGCGCTTCCCGCGACCGAGGAGTACGTGACCCTCGAGTGCATCAGCAACAACGTCGGCGGCGACCAGATGAGCACCGGCAACTTCAAGGGCGTGGCCCTGCGCGACCTGGTCGCGATGGCGGGCCCGCAGGCGCAGGCCGGCTGGGTCGCCTTCAAGGCGCGAGACGGCTACACGGAGAGCATCCCGCTCAGCCTCGTCACCGGTGCCCCGGAGGTGCTGGTGGTCTACGAGCTCGACGGCGCTCCCCTACCCATGAGCCATGGATTCCCCGCCCGCATGCTGATTCCGGGCCACTACGGGATGAAGGGCCCGAAGTGGCTCGACAGCATCGACCTCGTGACGCAGGAGGCGCGCGGCTACTGGGAGCAGCAGGGGTGGGACCACAACGCGGTCGTCAAGACGACTTCGCGATTCGACGTTCCGCAGGACGGCGAGATCATCAAGGTCGGCGCGATCCAGGTGGCCGGTGTCGCGTTCGCCGGCTTGCGGGGCATCAGCAAGGTGGAGTACTCGACTGACGGAGGCTCAAGCTGGAGCGTGGCGAATTTCGACGCGCCGCTGTCGAACCTGACCTGGGTCGTCTGGCGGGCGACCTGGAGTCCCACATCGCACGGCTCTTACACGCTGAGGGTGCGCGCCACCGACGCGGCGGGTTCGCTCCAGGACTCGGGCAACGCGCCGAGCTATCCGAGCGGCTCGAGCGGTTACCACACGATCCACGTCAACGTATCGGGTTAGCGGGGTCCCCACCCGGCCTTTCGGGCCGACCTCCCCAGCGAGTGGGGAGGCTCAGCTAGCCCCTCTCGAGGAGCTCCTGAACGATCTCCTTGTCGTGCGTCAGGGATACGAAGTGGCCCTCGTCGTGCCACACGTGGAGGTCGACCTTCCGTAGCTGCGCCACCACGCGCCGTGCGGCGGAGAGCGGCGCGTTCTTGTCGTCGTCACCGTGCCACCAGGTAACCGACGTCCGGACTTCGTCAGGATCGAAATCCCAGCTCCCGTGCATGGCGAACGATTCGTCCGCCCAACCTTCGGCGCCCTGCCGCAGGGTCTCAGCGAGGTTGTCGCGCGACATGCGTTGCCAGACGGGGTCGGACATGATCGCCCGATCGGTCGGAGGGGCGTCGCTGAGCACGCCCTGCATGCCCTCGTCGCCGAGAAGCCGAGCCCGAATCTCCGTCAGAAACTGGTGGAGTGGCTCCCAACCCTGCTCGGCAAGGGCGTAGCCCCGCGCATTCACGCCGACCAGCTGGGCCACCTCTTCCTCGACGAGCGGCGTGCCACCCACCACCACGGTCAGGGCCGAGACCTTGTCTGGATACCGCGCCCCGAGCGCGAGGACGTGCGGACCTCCGCCGCTCGTGCCCATGGCGGGCACTCGCTCCAGACCGTGGTGTTCGAGTAGGGCGGAGTAGTCGTCCGCGATGTCGACGATGCCTCGGCCCGGCTTGCGCGTGGAGTGGCCGTAACCTGGCCGGTCCGCCATCAGGTAGCGCGCGGCGAGATCGCTCTGCACGCTCTGGTCGGGATTTCGCTGCAAGCGCGACGACGGCGTGCCCTGGATGCGCAGAAGCGGGGTCCCGTCGGGGTCGCCCCACCACCGCCATGCCAGCTCGCGGCCGTCTCGCAGGTTGAGGACTCCGTCCTCGTAAGCGATGCCGTCTTCGGTGTGTTGAAGGGTGTCCTTCATTTCATGGCCCAGAGCGCTTTGAACGTGTCCCAGCCCATGCGGACCATGCCCTCCTTGCGCAGCATCCTGAAGATGTTGCGTTGCTTGTCCCACTTCGACGCCCCATCGACGCGGAAGAACTCGTCCATCGAGCGGTCCAGGACGGATGGATATTTCGTCAGCATCTGAGGGTTGTGCTCGAGGAGGGGCACCGCCTTGTCGTACTTCTTCATGTCCGCCATGATCCAGGAGTGGTCGAGCCTGCCCCGGTACTCGGCAAGCCTTCGTTCTGAGAAGTCGCCAGCCTCCTTGGCGTGGATCACGGTCTCGCCCGCGAGCCGGCCCGACTCCATCGCAAGGTTCGATCCCTCCCGATGGACAGGGTTGGACAGCATCGCTGCGTCGCCGCAGACCAGGTATCCGGGTCCGTACACGCGCGGGATCCCGCGGTAGCCGCCCTCCGGAATCAGGTGCGCCAGGTACTCCACCGTCTCGGCTCCGCGCAGCAGTGGCTTGACCGCAGGGTGCTGCTTGAAGTGCTCGATCAGATCGTTGGGCGTGCGCAAAGTCTTGTTGAACTCGCTCAGCAGCGCGCCACCTCCAACCGAAAGCGTGTCGCGGTTGGTGTAGATGAACATGAATCCCGACATCCCCATGGTGGAGTCCCCGAAGCATTCGATCGTGCAGCCCTCGCCAGACTCGCAGTTGAAGCGCTCCTCGATCAGGCCGGGATCGAGCTGCATGATCTCCTTGACCGCCATCGCGACTTCGTTGTCCCGCAGCTTCCGGCGGAGCGGCTTGCCGTTGATCACGGTGTTCTCGAGCAGTCCGGCGCCCAGGCCGATGCCTTCGCAGACGATCGTGACTTCGGCGTAGACATCGTCACCCCGTCCGGTGCCGGCGCCGATCACGCGTCCGTTCTTGACGATGAGGCGATCCACAACGGTTTCCGGGACGACCATCGCGCCGCCCTTTTCGGCTTGCTCCGCAAACCAGGCGTCGAACTTCGCGCGCAGCACCGAGTAGGAATGCGGATGCGCTCGGTTGCGTAGGTTCTTGTAGTCCAGGCCGATCGCAGCCTCGGGCGTCATCATCCACCGCCGCTCCTCGATGATCGGGCGCTCCAGCGGTGCCTGCTTCCACTCGTCGCCTACGATCTCCTCGAGGTAGTGGTTGTAGAGGATGCCGCCCATGACGTTCTTGGAACCTGGCTTCGCGCCGCGCTCTAGCAAGGCGACCTGTAGGCCCGCTTTCGCCATCGTGATCGCGGCCGCGGTGCCGGCCGGACCGGCGCCGATGACGACCGCATCGAATTTCTCTTCGTCAGCCATCCACCCAAATTGAAGCTCATTGGGCTGACAGGCGGCGCCGGGTCGGGCAAGTCGACCGTGGCAGAGATGTTTCGCGAGCTGGGCGCGACGGTGATCGATGCGGACCAGGCGACTCACGCCGTATACGCGCCAGAAAGTTTGGGATTTGATCTCGTCGAGCGCGAATTCGGCCCCGATTACGTCCGCAACGGCCGGATCGACCGCGCCCGCCTGGGCGAGCTCGTCTTCCACGACGCGGACGCCCGGCAGCGTTTGAACGCGATCGTGCATCCGCTCGTGCGCGAGTGGATGGCTGCTCGCACAGCCGAGGCCCTGATGCATGGGGCCAGCGTCGTGGTGCAGGACGTGCCCCTTCTTTTCGAAAACGGTCTCGAGGATCTTTACTCAGAGGTCGTCCTGGTCTATGTCCCTGAGCCGGTTCAAGTGCAGCGATTGGTCGAGGGGCGCGGTTTGAGCGAAGACAGGGCGCGCGCGGTCATCGCCTCGCAGATGCCCATCGACGACAAGCGAGCTCGCGCGAAACAAATCATCGACAACAGCGGAAGCCGCGAAGTCACGCGCGAGCACGTGGAGAGACTGTGGGCGGAGCTGGCGGCTAGATGACACCCTCCTGGCGCAATTCCTCGATCCGTTTCGGGTCGAGGCCGACAGCCGCGTAAACCTCTTCGTTGTGCTCGCCGAGGCGGGGTGGTTCGCGCCGGCGCCAGCCATCGGCCATGACAACCGCGGGCCTGATCTCGAGGCCCGACGCCTGGCCCAAGAACAGCCGCCTGGCGGCGATCTGTGGATGGTGCCTGACTTCGTCGATCTCCAGCACGGGCTCGCAGCATGCATCCAGCGGCGCCAGCTTTTCCTGCCACTCGCGTCGCGTTTGCGACGCGAAGATCTCCTCGAGCGCTGTCTGCGTCGCCGGATCTTCTGAGTACTGCAGCTCGACGAGATCGAGCCTTTCCAGCGCGTTGCAAAGCGCGCTCCAGAATTTCGGCTCGAGGGCCGCCACGCTGAAGTAGCCGCCGTTCTTGCACGCGTAAACGCGGTAGCAGGCGTAACGGCCGGCCAGCCGTTGGTCGCCGCGCAAGACACTCTCGCCGGCGTCGCGCGCCGCAAAAGCCATCCCTAGCCACGTCACGGCACCGTCGGTCATCGACGCGTCGATCCACCGTCCCTCGCCACCCCGCTGCACTCCCATGAGCGCGCCGAGGATTGCCACCGCCGGCTGGAGCCCGCCGCCGCCGATGTCGGCGACCTGGACGGCGAGCGGAATCGGAGGGCCTTCGAGTTCTCCGTTGAGGCCGAGCCCGCCCGCGGTCGCCATGTAATTCAGGTCGTGACCCGCGCGCGATGCGAACGGTCCGTCCTGACCGTAACCGGTGATCGAGCACATGACCACGCGCGGGTTTCTCGCGTGGAGCACGTCCCACCCGATGCCAAGCCGCTCCATGACACCGGGGCGGTTACCCTCCACGAGAACGTCGGCTCCTTCGACAAGGCGCAGCAACAGCTCTCGCCCGGCATCCGTCCTCAGATTCAAAGTGACGCTGCGCTTGTTGCGGTTGATGGCGTTGAAAAGGGCGCTCTGGCCATCGACGAGCGGGGGCGTCCAACGCATGTAGTCACCGGTCTCGGGCTCCTCCACCTTGATCACGTCGGCGCCCATGTCGGCGAGGAGCAGCGTGCAGTACCCGCCGGGAAGCAGCCGGGTCAGGTCGAGGACGCGGATTCCGGTCAGCGGCATGGCGAGCTCATTTTGGGCTGCGTTCATACGTTGGTAGGAGACTTCCGGCAGGCAGCCATGCGTTAATACGATATGGAAGAGGCCCGACCCAGCATGCGTCCCAGCAAGCACCATCTTGGCGAGATGTCGATCAAGGTCCCGGCGCCGTTTGCCGGGCTCTCAGATCTTGGCTTCACGGCCCAGTACCGCGCGCAGCAGTTCAACGAACCCCTTCGGGACGTGCCGCTGCTTTTCGAAGGCCCCGAGCCGCCGATGCGACGGCTCGCCGAAATCCTGCAGACCTTGAGCGGTACCAAGGCGTCGACGTACGCGTGGACCGACCCGGTCATGTTGAGCGACGAGGTCGTGATCCTCGCCTTCCGTGACCGCAGCGTGGACGGCCAAACTGTTTCCGACGGCGCGCGCATCGCCGACTACGTGCTCAACCTGGTGCAGCCGGTGGTGTTCACGTTTCTCCACGACTGCGCGGCGATCGCCCACCTCCGACTGTCGGATGTGATCGAGATGCGGGTGAGCGCGGAGAACAAGTCGATCGCTGAATTCGTGCTTCCGCTGGAGGACATCGTCCGGCCGAACGGCGAGCGATTGCTGTGGGGTTTGGCCTCCTAGCCCTAGGGAGTCGGTGACGCGCTTGGCGAGGGCGAGTGCGAAGGCGAGGGCGAAGGACTTGGGCTGTGCACGGCGCTCGCGCGCGCGCTGCTCGAAGTGTTCAGGTTCGGGAGGGTGACCGGACCGGGTCCCTGGTTGGCGAAGTAGAGCGCCACCGGGACGACGATCATGCCGGCGATCACGGTGAGCACAAACGTGACCGCCCCCCACTCCCGACGCAGCACAGCCCAGTTCACGAGTGGTCGATTCTAGCGAGGGCTAGAAGTCGTCGTCGTCGGAGTTGAGGCCTTCCTCTTCCTTCTTCTTGCGCTGGTTCAGGAGTCGGATGAAGTCCTGCGCCCGCGCGAGCGCCTTCCAACGCTCCGGGAAGAAGTCTTGAACCAGGATCTGGCGGTCCGGCTGCTGGTAGACGGTGACGCACCACTTGTTGAGCGTGCGCGAGACTTCGACCTCGAAGTCCTTCTCCGCGGTCTCATACCGAACAACTTTGTCGTCGTCGAATCTTCTTCGTCCTGAAACAGCCATAGGTAAATCACTCGGGCGGGGAATCGGCTCATAGAGCGCCTTTCGATTATAGGGCTCGGGGAGCGGCGTCCCGAACCGGGCTTTCGAGCAGTTCCCGGAACAGCGGGGCGAGCTCGTCCCGTAGGCCTTCCCGCTTCATCGCAAGCATCAGATTGGCCCTCAGATACCCGGAAACGGTGCCCGTGTCGTAGTAGTCGCCCTCGAACTCGAACGCCACCACGGGGTGGCGGCCCAGAGTCCGCTTGATGGCATCGGTGAGCTGGATCTCCCTGCCGGCCCCCGGCTCGGCCCGGTCGAGCTCGTCGAAGACCGCCGGGGTGAGGATGTACCGGCCGAGGATGGCGAGGTCGGACGGTTCTGTTCCCGGCTCGGGTTTTTCGACCATATCGGTGACCTCGTGTATCCGTCCCTTGGCCCCACCGGTGACGACCACGCCGTAGCGCCCGATCTCGCTCCGCGGAAAGCGTCGGACCGCGATCACGGTCGCGCCGGTCGCGCGATGCGCGTCGATCAGCTGCTTCAAGCACGGCTCGCCGCCGAGGATCACGTCGTCGGCCAGGAGCACGGCGCATGCCTCACCTTCGACCTGGCGGCGGGCCGTCCAAACGGCATGACCCAAGCCGAGCGGCTCCTTCTGCTGGATATAAGTGATGTCGAGCTGGTTGCTCAGGTCGTCGACCTCGGCCAGGATGCGCAGGAGGTCGCTCTTGCCGCGCTGCTCCAGGTAGTGCTCGAGCTCGAGCGAGCGGTCGAAATGGTCGACAATCGCTCGCTTGCCGCCGCCGGTGACCATGATGACCTGCTCGATCCCGCTCGCGATCGCCTCCTCAACGCCGTACTGGATCGTCGGCTTGTCGACGAGCGGCAGCAT
>Ga0134075_10000482_pt1 | contig 12113 bp, 9 predicted proteins | sample 15_taG_18_FD_119775 | JGI IMG/M metagenome (GOLD analysis project Ga0134075, IMG submission 119775) | Grasslands soil microbial communities from the Angelo Coastal Reserve, California, USA - 15_D_Rain_40cm_5_09212015 | ecosystem: Environmental > Terrestrial > Soil > Grasslands ... | reverse complement strand
CGACGCCCTCGTCCGGGCGCCGGATGTCGGCCGGCACGTCGAGCGGGGGCTCCAGCACCCCGATCACATTTCCCACGAGTTCGAGCATCGGTTCCCACCGTTCCTCAAACGGCGTCGCCTCGCTCGTCCCTCGAACGCTCGGAGGGGGCGCGCCCCCCGCTACGGCGAGCGCCTCAGAACGAAATTTCGAATCTCACCGTCGGGTACCCGACCGCCATCTCGTTCGCCGCGACGCACGACACGCCCAACGTCGGTGGCACGCCGAAGTTGTCAGGATCGGTCAGATACAGTGGCGTGTTTGGAAGTGCCGTCCCCTTCTCATCGAAGCACTTGACCGCGGCCAGCGGCGGATACACGAACGGCAGCCGGAACACTCCCGTGAACGGCACCCTCCTCGAGAAGCCGTCCAGCGACAGATGGCCGTCCACCGAGCCGAGCGGCAGCTGCACGAATTTGCGTTGACCGTCGGGCACCCCGACGATTGCCGGTGAAAAGTCCATCCGGCCGGTGAACCTACCCCGCGCGACCACCACCTCCGGACTGTCCGGCGTCGGACTGCCCGTCTTTGGATTGACCTCTTGCACCACCACCGTCACGGTCCCACCGAACTGACCCAGCCCCGTCGTCAGGCTGATATTGTCGGATCCCGTCGCGTTGAGCACACAGTATGCCGGCAGCGGCTCCACCACCGGCATCAGCTTCTCGGGGCACAGCGGCGTGCCCCGCACGGCGAAGCCCAGCAGCGCCGAGACGGCCTTGCGATGATCATGTCGCAATGCCCGCATGTTCAGGTTTTCGGTTGTCTCGTAGAGCCAGGCACACGGGCCTGTACCCGCGCGGCACGCGTTCTGAGCTTCCTCGCTCGGTGCAGGCGGCTCTGCGACAGCATAGCCCGGAGCCGCTACCGTCAAGCCACCCAACAGTAGCAGGATCCCTGCCCCCCGAATGCACATGATCATCAGTAGTTCGCCTCCGCGTCGGTCCCCCTGTGGGGGGATCCAGTCCCCGCTGAGACGGGGACACCGTACACGGAGCAATCGTGGTACCAAATCGTCGTACAAGTGGTAAGAGGCTGAAAAGATGGAGTAAAAGCCACGCCGACGTAGCCCCGGGGAGGCCCCAAACTGAGTGATTCCTGTTCGATTTGCCGGCGCCCGATGGCACCGACCGGATGAAATCTAACCGGTTTATGTCAGCGGGGCGCGCGCGTCCAGGCGAGGCGGCTGATACCGGCCAGGAAGGTCTCGCGGATGTCGAGCACCTCGAAGCCGGCGGCGATCAGGGCCGAACGGAAGTCGGACTCGCTGAGATACCGCCGCTCGACGTGCCGCAGCGTCTCGAAGATCGCGGTGGGCAGGAGCCAGCGCAGCGCGCGGAGCGATTCGAGCAGCCCGCCCTGCGCTCGCACCGCGCGCAGCGTGGGCATCAACCGCGCGGGCCGCCCGTACGTCAGGAAGATCGCGTGGCCACCGGGCTTGAGCGCGCGGCGGCAGGCCGCCAGCAGCGCGTCCGGCTTGGGGTGCCAGTAGAGCGCGTGCATGCTGACGATCACGTCGAACGCGCCCTCCGCCGGCGTGGGCTCGGCCGCGATGTCACGATTCTCGAACGTCAGGGCGAGACCCTGGCCGGCCCAGCGGTTCTGCGCGACGTCGACGAGGTGACCGACCGAGTCGATGCCGGTCACGCGGTATCCGAGGGCAGCGATGCGCGCGGCCACGGTTCCCGTGCCGCACGACGCGTCGAGGACGGTCGCGACGCTGCCGGCCGGCGCAGAGCGCGCGACGAGCGTCATGATCTCTTCGAGCAGGCGCTCGTAAGGCGGGAACCCCGAGACCACGGCGTCGTAGATGAGCCCGTAGCCCACCGCGTTGAGCCGCTCAGTCGCTGCTCGCACCGACCCGCGTCGTCCGCCGCTCCCGCCGAGGAGCTGGCCGCGCGTCAGGGCGTCGGGCCCGACGGGTGGCCGCGCCATTCACGACTCCTCGGCGTCTCGGCGCGCCCACAGCAGCACGCTGGCGCCATTGAGGAACGTACGGCGTGTCGCCAGGACCGTGAAGCCCGCCGCTTTCAGGTTGGCCGCGAACTCGTGCTCGTCCCAGTAGTGCGGTCCGATGCGCTTGCGAGCCACCTCGAAGATCGAGTTGGGCACGAGCCAGAGCAGGCTCGCCACCGCAGCGCGCATGCCGTCGCGATTCTTGATGTCGCGGAAGGTCGACCAGTGACCGACGTGGCGCGTGGGATTGACGAAGACCGCGTGACCGCCCGGCTTGAGCACGCGGCGCGCCTCTCGCAACAGCGTGAACGGCTCCGGGTGCACGTAGAGTCCGTGGATGCTCACCAACGCGTCGAACGAGGCGTCGCGCCCGCCGGCGCCCGCGGCGAGCTCGCCGTGGCGGAATGCGAGGTTGGCGAGCCGCTTGGCGCGGCGCTTCTCGCGCGCGAGCTCGACGAGCGCGCCGTAGGCCTCCAGGCCGATCGTGGAGAAGCCGGCCTCGGCGAGCACGAACGTGAAGTTGCCCGGGCCGCAACCGACGTCGAGGACGTGCACGTCGCGGCGCGGCGCGTTGGGCGCGCCCTTCTCGACGAGCTCGAGCACCTCGGCCTGCAGCTCCTGATACGGCCGGAAGCGCTCGAAGATGGCGTCGTACACGACGCCATAGCCCACCGACAGCATCCGGTCGAGACCCCACTGCAGGGCCCGCACCACCGCACCCATGACGCCCTCCGCCGCCCGGCCGCCGGTCTCCGCGCCCACCGACCGCATCAGCGCGTGTCCTGCTTGCGGTCCGCGAGCACCTTCTCGACGGTTCCGCGCAGCTCGTCGGACGTGAACGGCTTCAAGAGGATCGAATCGAAACCGAGGCGGTTGGCCTCGGTGACGACCTCCGGTGAGCCGTGTCCGGTCACCAGCACCACCGCGAGGTCAGGGTACAGCGCCTTGGCCTGCTGATACACGTCGAATCCCGTCATGCCCGGCATCTTGTAATCGAGTACCATGAGGTCGAATCGCTCCTTGCGCAGAAGCTCGACCGCGGTCTCGCCGCGGCTCGCGCCCTTCACGGCGTACCCGAGAGCCTGGAGCACATTCACGCAGAGGACCACGACCGGCCCCGCGTCGTCGACGATCAGGATCCTGACTTTGGGCTGGTTCAACTTGCGCGCGCCAGCTCTCCCTCACCGGCCCGGAGGGGCGCGCTGACGAGCGCCTCGTAGTGCCGGGTGATCTCCACCAGGCGCTCGAGCGGAATGCTCGCGAAAGCGTCCGCCACCTGCGGGTCGAAGTGGGTGCCCCGGCCGCGCGCGATTTCCTCGCGTGCGGCCTCGACCGGCAGCGCGGTGCGATACGGCCGGTTCGACGTCACCGCGTCGAACACGTCGGCCACCGTCACGATGCGCGCCAGCAGCGGGATGTCCTCGCCCTTGAGCCCGTCCGGATAGCCCGAGCCGTCGAACCGCTCGTGGTGGCTGCGTACGCAGCACGCTTCCCGATGCAGGAAGCGCAGCGGCTTGAGAATGCGCTCGCCGACCACCGGGTGCGCCTTGATGATCGCGAACTCCTCGGCGGTCAGGCGGTCCGGCTTCCGGAGGATCGTGTCCATGATCGAGAGTTTACCCAAATCGTGGAGCATTGCGCCGCGGGTCACGACCTGGATGGTCTCGTCGTCCAGCCCCATCACGGCGGCGATCTCGGCCGCGTAGAGCGCCACGCGCGCCGAATGGCCCTTCAGGTACGGATCCTTGGACTCGATGGCGTTGACGAACGCCGTGATCGTATCGACCAGGTGGCGCTCCAGGTTCTCGCGCAGGACCAGCTTCTGCAGCGCGACCGACGTCGTCTTGGCGAAGCCGAGCAGCATGTCGCGCTCGTCGGGCAGGAACCCGCCGTTCACCGACAGGCGTGCCAGGCACACGACGCCGATGCAGCGATCGACGCCCGGAATCGCGGCGGCCACGACGTCGAGCCGGTGGCCGGGCCGGGTCAGCGCGAGGACCTCGTGGCCGGCGGTGGCGACGACGCGATCGAAGCCCAGCTGCAGGAGACCGAGCAGCTCGCTGACGACGGCCGGGGCGCCGCTCTGCGCGGATGTGAAGCGGCCCTGCTCGTCGCGCAGCAGCAGCAGACCGCCGTCGTTCCTCAGGCTCTCGGTGGCCAGGTGCAGCGTCTGCTCCAGGAACGCCTGGGGATCGAGGCCCTGCAGAGCCAGGTCGCCCAGACGCAGCAGCATCTCGACGCCCGCCTCGCGACGGTGCAGCTCCTCGGCAAGACCCGAGGGCAGCGGCGTCTGGCCGTTCCACTTCGCGCGGTCGGCGCGCACGCGCTCGACGAGCCCCTGGACCTCCTTGATCGAGAACGGCTTCGGCAGGTAGTCGTACGCGCCATGGCGCAGCCCGAAGACCGCGGAGTTTACCGAGGGGGCACCCGTGATCAGCACCACAGGCGTCGCCGGCTGCCTGGCCTTCACCGCGCGCAGCAGGTCCAGGCCGCTCAGCCCGGGCATCTTGATGTCGGACACCACCAGGTCGAACGCATCGGCGTCGATCCGATCGAGCGCCTCTTCCGCGGTCGGTGCCGCGGCGACCGCGCAACCGCTCGCGGTGAACGCGGAAACGAGGAAGCGCAGCAGCGACGAGTTGTCGTCGACGGCGAGCACGCGAAGCGCGGTGGCGGAAGTCATGGCGTCCTTTCCCTGGCTCATTTGCTCGCGGCCATCTGGTTCAGGAACTCCATCCACTGGCGCGTGAGTACGCCATCGTTCGGAAATTTGAGCCCCTCGAACTCCTGCGGCAGGCTCTGCGCCGACGTGTCTGGCGCGGCCGGCTTCGTCGCGGCCGCCGGCGCGGCGGTCGCCGGCTTCGGCGCGGCCACGGGCTTCGCCGCCGGCGCGATCGGCTTCGGCGCTGCCGCAACCGGCTTCGGCGCCGCCGCGATCGGCTGCGGTGCCGACGCATTCGGCTGCGGCGCGGGCGTGATTGGCTTGATGGCCGGCGCCATCGGCTTGGGCGCGGGTGCGATCGGCTGCGGTGCCGGCGCCATCGGCTTGGGTGCGGGTGCGATCGGCTTGATCGCCGGCGCGACCGGCTTGATCGCGGCTGCGGCAGGCTTCGGCGCGCCTCTGAGCGTCCCAAGCAGCTCCTTGGCGACCTCGGCGAAGGAGACGCGCGGCTCGCCAGCGTGCGCTACGGGGGCCGCGACAACCACCGGGGCCGGAACCGGAATCGCCTCGCGCAGGGCCACCCGCGCGACAGGCTCCGCGACCGTTACCGGCGTCTGCCTGCGCGGCCCGGGGGGTTCCAACCGCGGCGCCACCTCTTCGGCGAGCTCGACGTCCGGCGTGTCGAGCTCGGCGCCGGGCGCCTCGAGCTCCGGGATCGCGATCTCGATCGTCGGCGCGGCGATCTCGACGTGCGGCAGCTCGATCTCGGGCGCCGGCGTCTCGATGCGCGGGCTCGGCGTCTCGATGCGAGGGGCCTTCTGGATGCGAACCACTTCGGCCCGCGGGATGGCGACCTCGACGCGCGGCGCGGGCGTCTCGACCCGCGCCGGCGCGGCGGCGCGCGTGGCGAGGTCGATGACGGGGGCGGCGCCGTTGCCGTGGCCGGTCGTGTTGAGCATCTTCTGCAGGCGCACGCTCGTCGCGCGCGCGCTATTGGGCGCGCTGACCAGCGGAACGACCTTGTGGCCGTGCTCCGACTCGCGCCGCGACGGCTCGGACACGCGGCGGGCGATCGGCGCGGGCTGGAACTCCGCGAGGCCCGGCCCGCGGCGCAGCCGCGCGATCGTGTCGAAGTAGGCGGCCTGCGTGCCGCTCACGTCCAGGTGACGGAACTCGACGCAGTCGACTTCGGAGAAGCCGAGCTGCTTGATCTTGCGGTGGAACGCATCGGGCAGCCGATCGACCACGAACATCAGGCGCGGCGGCCGCGCGGTCGACACGTCGACCGAGGGATAGAGCCGGCGGATTGCTTCGGGGTACTCGAGGCACCAGGAGTACGCCTCCACGGCCTTGAGCAGCATGTCCTCGTCGGCGGTGAAGCCGGCGGTCACGAGCACGAGCGCGCCCTGCGCGTCGACGGCGACGATGTCCACGTTGGCGTGGCCCAGGAGCAGGCGAGAGTCGAGCACTGTCAGACCGGGCTCGATGCCGTCGATGTGCTCGATCACCAGCGACTGCAGCTGGCCGATGTCCGTAACGTCCAGCTTCTTGACCACCAATCTCATCGCCCGCTCCTCGCCCTGGATTTGCTCGTGTCGGACAGGGATTGAGCAAAGGGGGTACCAAAGCCGGGAGCGCCACCTAAGCACCGGAAATCGCACGAAGAACCTCGGAGAGTCGGGCGGCGAAAGACCCGAACCCGGCTGATTCCTATCCGACTGGACCCGATGGCAAGGGGCCCCCCGGTCAGGACCTGACCGGGGCACGGAACGCCTGAAACTACGCTTCGCTGAGCTTCTTTCGGAGGGTCTGGCGGGTGATGCCGAGGATCTTGGCGGCCTCGCTCTTGTTGCCCTTCACCTGCAGCATGACCTTGAGGATGTACGAGCGCTCGACGGCGGCCAGTGTCCGCGCGGTGGGCGCCGCGTCCTCGGTCGGGCGGCCTTCGGGCAGCTGCGAGAACTGCGGCGGCAGATGGTGGGCGTCGATCGACTCGCCCGTCGACAGGATGACCATTCGCTCCACCAGGTTCTTGAGCTCACGCACGTTGCCCTGCCAGGGATACCCGAGCAGCAGCACCTCCGTCTCCGGCGCGAAGCGGCGAACCATCTTGTGGAAGGTACGGTTCGCTTCGGCGAGGAAATGCCGCGCCAGCGGCAGGATGTCCTCGGTGCGCTCGCGCAACGGCGGGATGGTGACCGGGATGACGTTGAGCCGATAGAAGAGATCCTCGCGGAACTTGTTGTCTTTGACCATCGTCTCGAGCGACCGGTTCGTGGCCGCGATGACGCGAACGTCGACCTTGATGTCCCGCGTGCCGCCGACGCGCTTGAACATCCTCTCCTGGAGGCAGCGCAGGAGCTTGGCCTGGCTGTTCGGCGACATCTCGCCGACCTCGTCGAGGAAGAGCGTGCCGCGGTCGGCCAGCTCCATGAGCCCCTTCTTCGTCGCGCGCGCGTCGGTGAAGGCGCCTTTCTCGTGGCCGAACAGCTCGCTCTCGAAGAGCGTCTCCGTGATGGCCGCGCAGTTGACCTCCATGAACGGAAAGTTGCGCCGCGCGCTCTCGTAATGGAGGCCCTTGGCCACCAGCTCCTTGCCGGTGCCGCTTTCGCCGTGAATGAGGATCGTGTGCGCCTCGCTGCGCGCGAGCTGCCCGATGATGTCGCGCAGCCGCCGCGTCGAGTCGGACTCGCCGATGAGCTGATCGGTCTTGTACTTGCCTTCCTCGCGCTTGGTGAGGCGCGTGATCTCGCGGCGCGCCTTGACCTCGTCGAGCGCGCGACTGACCGAGATGCGCAGCTTTTCCAGGTGCTGGAAGGGCTTTTCGAGGTAGTCGGTGGCGCCCGTCTTGATAGCGGCGACCGCGCTCTCGATGTGACCGAAGGCCGTGATCATGATGACGGCGCTGTCGGGGTGCTTGGCCTTCAGCTCGCGGACGACCTGGATGCCGTCCATGTCGGGCAGTCGTAGATCTACGAGGGAGACGTCGGGCGAAAGCTCCTCGGCGAGCTCGAGACCCTCCTTGCCGGTCCCGGCGGTGTGGACCTCGACGTCGTCCTGGGCGAGCACCCGGGAGACGAGCGTGCGGATGTTTCGCTCGTCGTCGATGACCAGGATCGTGTCCATCGTCACTGCGATTCTAGCCGAGGCGAACCTGTCAAGAAAATGGCCAATTGCGCTGAAAATGGCCAGGAGCGCGGCCGTGCGCCCCGGCGCGCAGTGCATTTCACCCTTGCTTCCAGACCTTTAGAGCATGCTCGGGCGTCCCGGACGCACAGCCCCTCCAGCGTGCGCGGCGACCCATATACTGGGGGCTCCATGGAGCCGCCCGTCACGGTGATGACCGAGCTCGAGATCCTGGAGTCGATCCAGCTCCGCGTGCTGTGGCTCTCCACGTGGATGGTGCACCAGGCCAACGCGCGGCCCAGCGCCGACGGGACGAAGGTCGGCGGCCACCAGGCCTCGTCGGCGTCGGTGGTGAGTCTGCTGACCGCGCTCTACTTCAAGGCGCTGCGACCGGGCGACGTGGTGGCGACCAAAGCCCACGCGGCGCCCGCTTTCTACGCGATCCAGTTCCTGCGCGGCAAGCTGGACGGCGCACGGCTGGCGACGCTGCGCGAGTTCGGCGGCCTGCAGGCGTATCCGAGCCGCCGAAAGAATCCCGACGTCGTCGACCTGTCGACCGGATCCATGGGTCTGGGCGCGGTGATGACGACGTTCGGCGCCCTCGCCACGCGCTACCTCGTCGACCACGGGGCGCCGCGCGCGCCCGAGCGCTTCATCGTCATGCTGGGCGACGCCGAGCTGGACGAGGGCAACGTGTGGGAGGCCCTCGCCGAGGAGCCGCTCGCGCGGCTCGGCGACGTGCTGTGGATCGTCGACGTGAATCGCCAGAGTCTCGATCGCGTCGTGCCCGATGCGCGCACACGTCAGCTCGGCGATCTGTTCCGCGCGCACGGCTGGCGCGTGCGCGAGTTGCGGTGGGGCCGCCGGCTGGACGCCGCCTTTCGACGGCCCGGCGGCGACAGGCTCCGCCGCCGGCTCGAGACGATGTCGAGCCGCGACTATCACCGCCTGCTGCGGCTGCCGGCGGGCACGGTGCGGAAAACCCTCATCACCACGCCCGACGGTGCGCTCGATGCCGATCTCGACCGTGCGCTCGCCGACGTCGCGGACGACGCGCTGTCCACGCTCGTCGCCGACGTCGGAGGCCACGACCTCCCGTCGATCCTCGACGCGCTCGCCGAGGCCGAACGCGAGCGTGGCCGGCCCGCCGTAATCCTCGCGCACACGATCAAGGGCTGGCGGCTGCCGTCGGCGGCCGATCCGCTCAACCACACGATGGTGACCAGCCCCGCGCAGATCGCCGCCCTGCGCGAGGCGTTCGGCATCGCGCCCGGTCAGGAGTGGTCGGGCTTCGACCCCGCGAGCGAGGAGGCCGCCTACGTGCGGCGCCTGCCCCCGCTCTGGTCGCCGCCGCCGCGCGCCGCAGCGCCCGTGGTCCCGCGCGGGCTCGAGGAGACCTACGAGGGCGCCATGTCCACGCAGGAGGCGTTCGGCCGCGTGCTCGGCGCGCTGGCACGTCGTCCCGAGGGCGATGCGATCGTCACCGTCTCGGCGGACGTCGCGGTGACGACGCATCTCGCCGGCTGGATCAACCGCAAGGGGGTCTACGCGCTGGACGCGCGGCCCGACCCGTTCGCCGACACGCCGCAGGCGATGGCGTGGCGGGAGACGCCGGCGGGCCGCCACATCGAGCTCGGCATCGCCGAGCATAACCTCTTCCTCCTTCTCGGCGCGCTTGGGCTTTCCGCGGAGCTCTCGGGCACCACGCTGCTGCCGATCGGCACGCTCTACGATCCATTCGTGCCGCGGGGTCTCGATGCCCTCTACCACGCGCTCTATGCGGGCGGCCGCTTCGTCGTCGCCGCCACGCCGTCCGGCGTGACACTGTCGCCGGAGGGCGGGGCGCACCAGTCCGTCATCACCCCGTCGATCGGCGTCGCGCTGCCGGGCATCGCCTACTTCGAGCCGGCGTTCGCGCGCGAGCTGGAGTGGATCCTGCTCGACGCTCTCACCGGGATCGCCGCGCGCGACGGCGAGAGTCTCTACCTGCGGCTGTCGACGCGCCCGGTGGACCAGGCGCTCGCGCCGTCACCGTCCGACGCGTACCGCGACGCGGTGCTGCGCGGCGGCTATCGCCTGCGCGACGCGCGCGAGGCGGCGGGCTATGCCGCGGATCGTGCCGTCCACCTCTTCGCCGCCGGCGTGATGGTGGCGGAGGCCCTGGAGGCGGCGCGGGCGCTGACCGCGCACGGCGTGTTCGCGAACGTCTTCGTGGTCACGAGTCCCGATCGTCTCCATCGCGGCTTGCGCGCGCCGCGGCCGTGGCTCGAGACGCTCGTCGGCGCCGACGAGGAAGACGTGCCGGTCGTCTCGGTCCTCGACGGTCACCCCCACGCACTGGGATTCATCGGCGGCGCGCTCGGTGTGCCGCAGCAGGCGCTCGGCGTCGAGGACTTCGGCCAGTCCGGCGCGCGCGCCGATCTCTACCGTCACTACGGCATCGACGCCGCCGCGATCGTCGCCGCCGCCCGCACGCTGCTGGCGCTGTGATTCGCCGGCATCGTGCTTGCTTCGTCTCAGCATGAGTTTCGAACGCTCCTCCGGGGTGGCGCGGCCATCGGTGGGTCCGAGCGGGCGGCCGATGTGTCGCCGCCGCCCGGGGGGCGAAGATTCCAGCCGTGGTGACTCTCGATCTCGCGTGGAGCCGCGCGTGAGCCGGGCATCCTCGACCGGCTCGGCCGCCGATTTCTTGCCCGAGTACCGCACGCTGGCGACGCTGCGCGAGGCGGCGGCGGGCTGTCGGGGCTGCCCGCTGTGGACGCGCGGCACGCAGACGGTCTTCGGCGAGGGGCCGAAGCGAGCGCGCGTGATGATGGTCGGTGAGCAGCCCGGCCACGAGGAGGACCTCGCGGGCAAACCGTTCGTCGGTCCCGCCGGACGCGTGCTCGACCGCGCGCTCGAGGCGGCCGGCATCGCCCGCGGCGACGTCTACGTCACCAACGTCGTGAAGCACTTCAAGTGGGGGGCGAAGGGCAAGCGGCGCATCCACGCCAAGCCCAACCGGATGGAGATCGCCGCGTGCCTGCCGTGGCTGGAGGCGGAGCTGGATATCGTCAAGCCGGCGGTGCTCGTGTGCCTCGGCGCCACCGCCGCACAGGCCCTGCTCGGTCCGAAGTTCCGCGTGACGAAGCAGCGCGGCCAGTGGGTCCCGGCGCGCTGGGCGCCCCACGTGATGGCCACCGTGCATCCTTCGGCGATCCTGCGCGCGCCCGACGACGCCGCGCGGCACGCGGAGATGGAGCGGTTCGTCGCCGACCTCAAGCGCATTCCGCCCGTTCTCGCCGCCCGCGCCGCCTGAGCGGCGGCGGTATACTCAGGCCCAGCCATGGCCACGCTGACCGCCGCTCGCAAGCCCGGATTGCGCCGCGAGCTCGAGACGATCGTGGGCGCCGGCGGCGTGCTGTCCGAGCCGGACGAGTTGCTCGTCTACGAGTCGGATGGGCTCACGCTGTTCCGCGCGCTGGCCGACTTCGTCGTCTTCCCGACGTCCGCCGAGCAGGTCGCGGCCGTGGTGCGCCTGGCAAGCCGCGAGGGGCTGCCGTTCGTGGCGCGCGGCGCCGGCACGGGGCTGGCCGGCGGTTGCCTGCCGGCCGAGGGCGGACTCGTCCTCTCGCTCATGCGGATGAATCGCGTCCTCGAGGTCGATTACGACAACCAGATCGCCGTCGTCGAGCCGGGACTGGTGAACCTCCATCTGTCGTGGGCGGTGGGGCCGCGCGGGTTCTACTACGCGCCCGACCCGTCGAGCCAGCAGGCGTGCACGATCGGCGGCAACATCGCCACGAACTCCGGTGGGCCGCACACGCTCAAGTACGGCGTGACCGTCAACCACGTCCTCGGCCTCGAGGTCGTGATGCCGGACGGCGAGATCGTCTGGCTCGGCGGCAAGACGCGCGACACGCTGGGCTACGATCTCGCGGGCGTGTTCGTCGGCTCCGAGGGCACCTTCGGCATCGCCACCAAGATCGTCGTCCGCATTCTCAAGAAGCCGCAGGCGGTGAAGACGGTGCTGGCCGTCTTCGAGCAGATCGAGCAGGCGTCGGTCGCGGTGTCCGCGATCATCGCACGGGGCCTCGTGCCGGCGGCGGTGGAGATGATCGACCAGCTCACGATCCAGGCCGTCGAAGACGCGTTCGGCTGCGGCTACCCGCGCGACGCGGCCGCCGCGCTGCTGATCGAGCTCGACGGTCTCACGGTCGGCATGGACGCGCAGGCGGAGCGCATCGTGGCGGCGTGTCGCGAGGCCGGCGCGCGCGAGGTGCGCACGGCGGCCAACGAGGCGGAGCGGCAGCTGCTGTGGAAGGGGCGCAAGTCGGCCTTCGGCGCCTACGG
>Ga0134075_10000478_pt1 | contig 12154 bp, 10 predicted proteins | sample 15_taG_18_FD_119775 | JGI IMG/M metagenome (GOLD analysis project Ga0134075, IMG submission 119775) | Grasslands soil microbial communities from the Angelo Coastal Reserve, California, USA - 15_D_Rain_40cm_5_09212015 | ecosystem: Environmental > Terrestrial > Soil > Grasslands ... | reverse complement strand
GTCGCGGCGCTTCCATGACGGTGCGGCGTGTCGATGCTTGGTTTGGAATCCTCGCCCCATTCTCCTTCAACCCTTCAAGGGCTTTCACTCGCCTCAACGACTTCCGCAGCTCCTCCAACAGCTCTTCGTCGGAATCGGATTTGAGGCGCATGGCCCAAGGCCGCAGATCGATTCGGTCCCCCCGCTGCGGGTGAGAATTCACGGCGAGGCCAACGCGGGCAGTCCCGGACTTTCGAGAATTCCTCGCCGCGCCGATCAGTGCTCTGGCCATGCCGCGAAAGTCGGGCTTTTTCGCGCGGGGTCCCTCGCAAACCGCGGCCTTCCCCTTCATCCGCTCCGGGTCGTAGGAGATCAGTCCTATGAAGGGTTGGTCGCCAACTCCAACTCAGTTGGCCCTGAGTGCAATCAGGTCAGCCACACTTGGGCCACTTGCATCACGAATGTGTTTTGACACCCGTCGAATCCAATCGCAGAGACGGGCGAATCGTTGATATTCGACGCGAATGACGAGGCGGTCGCGCATCGGCGTTTGTCTCGTCTCGCAACCTGGTGCTTCCGCAACCGCACGAGCCAGGATTGTACGGTGTTACACTGCGTCGAGTTGGTTGTGTGGCGCCTCCCTGGGTGTTATTCCTCGCTCGATCTGAGCCTCATAGAGCCGGGCGTAGACCCCTCCTTTCCCCAGTAGATCTTGGTGGGTCCCGACCTCAGCGATGCCTCCATCTTCAAGGACGACAATCCGGTCCGCATCAATGATCGAAGAAAGCCGATGCCCGATGACAATCATCGTCCTCTTCTGAGCGAGGCGGTGCAAGGCTTCTTGAATGAGTGATTCCGACTCGGAGTCGATGTTCGACGTGGCTTCATCAAGGATGAGGATGCTTGGGTTCTTCAGGAGGACGCGAGCGATCGCTATCCGCTGCCGCTGGCCTACGGAAAGCGTAACCCCGCGCTCGCCAATCTGTGTGTCGTATCCCTTCGGCAGGCCGACGATGAATTCGTGGGCGTTTGCCGATTGTGCGGCACGCACGACGTCGTCTTCGCGCGCGTGAACGTCGCCATACATGATATTCTCTCGAATCGTCCCCGAGAAGAGGACCGGTTCTTGCATGACGAGGCCGATTTTCTTCCGCAAGAAACCCAGATTCAACCGATCGAGAGGGTAGCCGTCGATCAAAATCCGACCCGCGCTAGGCTCGTAGAACCGGAGGAGCAAATTGACAATTGTAGACTTGCCCACCCCGCTGGATCCGACTACCGCGACCGTCTCGCCCGGCTCGATGGTCAAGGAGAATTCCGCGAGGACGTTTCGATTCGGCCGATATCCGAATGTCACCGCATCGAATTCGATGCGTCCCTCGATCGCTGGCGGGACAAGGCTGCCGGGCGCATCCAGGATCTCCACCTTGGCGTCCATGAACTCGAAGATGCGGTCCCCGGCCGCGACTGCTTTCTGGACCGTGAAATTGACTTTGCTCAAGACGACGAGCGGATTGAAAACTTTGCCCATGTATCCGAGGAAGGCCACGAGCGCCTCGACCGTCAGGGTCCCAGAGACGACCGCGGGGGCTGAGAACCAGATGAGCGCCGCGAGGGAGCCGAAGGTGAGTAGATCCACCGCCGAGGAATAGGCGCCGGAAAGGCGGGCGAGTCGCACCTTGGCCTTGGCAATCGCCAGAGACCGGTCTCGGAAGGCGCTCGCCTCGTGGTGCTCCATCCGGAAACTCTTCACGATGCGCAGACCCGACACGACCTCGAAGGCCTTTGCGGTGAGATCCGCCACTGCTTCACGAATTTTCTTCGATACTTGCTTGATCGCCTTCTTGAACCGGTTCACGACGACGACCATGAAGAGGGCCGCTGGCGTGACAAGGAGGGCGAACTTGACGTTCACAAGGAACAGCAGGCCGAGTGCCCCTGCGACCATGACCGCGTTCGTGACGAAATCCGCGACGTTGTCCGTGAGGACCTTTTCCACTTCGTTCGTGTCGCTGACGACGCGGGAGACCAGTTCGCCGGAGCGCGACCCATCGAGGAAATTCATGGGCATTCGCTCGATGTTCTCGTAGAGATCGGACCGAAGCCTGTGCACCGTTTTCTGAGCCAGGATTTCCGACAAGTAGTCTTTGAGGAACGTGGCGACTTCTTTGAACGCAAAGGTCGCGCCTAGAAGGAGCAGGACGGTGGGAAGCAGTTCTGCATGACCGAGACGGGCCACCTGCCCGATGAAAAGAAACGACAGGATCCAGACCTGTGTCAAATCCATGGAGGCGGCGGTAACAATCGCCGCGAAGACAGCGGCTGCGTAGGGCCAGTGCGGCCTCACATAGGAGAGGAGGCGTCCGAGAGTTCGTGTGCGACCGGGTCCGGAATCGGTGCGAACCGGGGACGGGCCCGGCGCCGGGACCCGCTGGGGAGAGGTTCCCGACGAAAGTTGCTTCGGCGCTTCGACACCTGGAGTCCGCTCCCATCGTCGCCGCTCACGAATGGCGATGACGCCCCAGATCGCCCAAGCGAAAAACGGCGCGATAACCAGCAGGAGTGCAAGCTGGGAGTCGGAGAGGAACGAGCGGCCGAATTCATATGGGAGGGCGAGCAGCGCCACCTGCACGTTGTAGGCGGAGGCAATATAGTTGAGTAGCCACGCAACGACAGGGAGGCCGGTGAGGATCACCGCCACGGATTTGGCGATCCGGCGGCGACGCGACTTTGGGACGTCCGTTCGACGATCGCGCCCGAATTCCGAAATCAGAAGGGGGGCTCCATCTGTCCCGTCGGCCACAGACCCTTCGGAGGGCGGTTTCCGCTCGTCTAACAGCCTCAGCTCATCCAGCAGCTCCGCGAAGAGTTCGTTCGCGGCGCGAATTGGGTCGAAAAGCTCTGCGTACGGTTGTTTGGCGTCAGGCCGATCCTCCTCTTCATCGCTCTCAAAGCGCCTCCGTGGCGGCCGCCTTTCCGGATCTTCCGGCCCCTCGCCTGGTCCGGTCAATCCTGGACCTCCTCGCAAGCTCGTTGCGCCTCTTCGACAATCCGAGCGGTCGTCTCGGGCCAACCGGGCTCTTGAGACCGGAAGATGCAGCCTGCCACCTCGAGGAAGGCGCCGGCGCTGTGCAGCCCGAAGCGTGCTCGCCACGAACTAGGTGCGTGACGAAAGTACTCGTCGACGAATGCCGCCGCCATCTCACGCGCCCGATCCGCCGGCATCGAAGGCGACCCGGTCTTGCAAGTAAGATGGGCGAACAGAGATGCCACGTCACGAACCGGATCGCCGAACGCGACCGAATCGAGATCGATGAAGACCACCCGCTCGTCTGATACGAAGACGTGATCCGACTTGAGGTCCCCGTGAATCGGGGCGGAAGACGCCTCTTCCAAGCCATTCGTGACGGCGGCGATAATTGCTTGGACGGTGTCCCGCGTCCCGGGGCATGCCCATTGGATGAGAAGCCCCGCCTTTCGGACGGCCTCTAACCGGTCCGCGAGCGATTCGTGCCGGGTAGCCGGAATCTCATCTTGATGGAAGGCCGCTAGGGCCCTTGCGACGGATCGTACTGCCTGAGCGGCATGTCCGGATTGAGGCGACAATTGACTCAGCGGGCGGCCGGGGGCCTCTTCGATCACGAGGGTGCGGAGATCACTCAAGTAAGCGATGGGGCGAATCGTTTCGTATGGCCGTGTACCCTCAGCGGTCAATCGTTGGCTCGCCAGAAGGAATCGCCACGTCTCCGCGCCATCGTCATTGCGGTAGACTTTCAAGTAACAGGTCACTGTCCCCCGCCGGGCAGATCGCGCCTCGCGGGCCTGTATCGCGTAGCGGAGGGCGGCCCCGCGCTCGGTGCGGTATCGCGTCGGTTCGATGGTCCGATTCTCGACCTCCCATTCGCCTGGACCGAGGCGGGCCAGGAGCAATGGATCAACGGTTCGCCCAGCGCCTCCCATTATCGGACCGAGATTCCGAAGTCTCCGATCAAAGGGGAATATCTGAACCAGCATTCCGAGGCCAGAAATGATGCTAACGGGTTCGAAGGTGAGCCATTCCTTAGGAATGCCTCGGCGGGGATCTGTAGCCTGCATCTCGTGCCACCGCCGCTCCGCCTTGCGTTTGTCGGCATACAGCAGGCCGGTGACCGACTGGTCCCACCGGCGACCTGTCGATGGATCAGCAATGCGGAGCGTGTATTGCAGCACGCAACGAGACTTCGACTGGCGGCACCGGAAACGGAACGGTCTACATTCTTGGATTTCGTAGCGCTTCTCTGCGACCGGCTTCAGCTCGGTCCGGAAAATATCGAGCATTAGCCGTGGGTTCGATGCAATCGGAAGCTGTGGAAAGTCGGGGTCGAACGGGAAGCCCTCCGTCCCATCCTCCGCGAGCTGCCCGCCGTGCACAGGATTTGCGTTGCTCGCCGCTTCCACGGGCGGACCGCAGGTCGCTGGCTGAAACCATGGTCCCGGTCGCTCGTGCACGGCTATCCCATCCTCATCAACTGGACCGCCTCGGCCTGGCGCTGCCGAACCGCCTCGGGATGTTGGTCTCGGCTCTTGCTAAAAAGCAATCCATGAATCTTCCGTAACAGGGTTGCACGCTCGTACCATGCGACCCGGGAATCCAGCCTCGAATCGGCCGGTGACCAGCGTGAATAGGATTCGAGGACCGTCGCACGCGCGGAAGCGAAGTCCCGCAGGATTTCCGGCCTTTTGATTGTCGTCCGGAACAGCTGGGCGAACAGATTGCCGAGGTCCGCCGCCGGATCGCCCAACGCGCACTTGTCGAAATCCAAGACGACGACGTGACCCTTTCTCCAGAGGAGGTTTGCTGGGCCGAAGTCGCCGTGGACGAAGGCCGGCGCCGAAGGGAGAAACGGCATATCCCGCTCAAGGGCCGCAAAGGCGCTCCCGAGAGACTCGGCTTCGCTGGGGAACCTGTCGCAAAGATCTCGAACCCTGGGCCGAAGGTCTTCGAGGACGGCGTCCGGAGACAGAATCCGGGTCGGGGCGATGGGGAGCGAGTGCAAGGTGGCCAAGGCTCGCCCGATCGCCGCGAGGATCGCTTCGGTGTCCTGCGCCATCGCGGTCGTCATGGACTCGCCGGATTCATACGTCAACAATAGGAGGCGACGGGGGGCGTGATAGGCGAGGACGCTCGGAAATGCCAGACCCGATTGAGCGTGGCCGTCGAACGAGGCCAGCTCGCGAAGGACGCTTGCGACGCGGCGGGCGTCTTCGTCCCGATCATAGAATTTCCCCAGCCAGTGGTATCGACGGACGTTGGGAGCAGCGGCCAACCGGGCTTCGAGATCATACCGAACCACGAGTCGCTTCCCGAACTGGGTGAAGTGGTCGTCCGCGGTCCACGTCTCGAGCCGGGTGTCGATCCCCTCCAATTCGCGCAGCGCCCCGGTCAGGATGGCCTGGGTTTCCTCCGGCTGGGGGAGGTCCGGCAGACTCATGCGCGCCGCTCCACCGCCGATCGCCCCGCGGATGTCCATTCGGTCGCTCATTCAATTGTCCTCCAGCCAGCGAGCGAGATACCGGGCCAGATTAGAGGCTCCGTCAAAGGATGGGATGATCTTTCGAATGAGCTCGGCGTGGTCCCGTGGATTCTTGGATAACGCCCACTCGATGGCCTGTGCGAGCCCTTCGCCGCCGTTCAGATCTCGGGGGTGAACCCATCGGGCGAGGCCATACGCCGCGAGGGTCTCGGCCCGGATCTGCTGTTCGATCTTGTGTGTCGACCGCGGCACGATCACCAGTGGGCGCCCGACGGAGAGCGCTTCGCACACGCTGTTGTATCCACCCATGCTCACGACGGCATCGGCCGCCGCCATGAGTTGGAAGTTGTCCGCCCGGGAGAAGACGCGGCAGGTCGACGTGGCCCGCTCGCGAAGCTTCTCCTGCTGGTCGATTGGCATGAGCGGTCCCGTGACGAGGATTGCGTTGAGATCCGGATGCTGTGTATGTAACCTCTGAACGGCCGCATGCGCGGCCTCCAACACCGGATACCCGTCGCTCCCTCCGCCGACCGTCGCCACGACGAGGGGTCCCTTCGGCGGCACGCGGTACTGCTCGCGGATCGAGTCCGCATCGATGCGGCCGGCCTCCCGGACGATGTACCCGCAATAGTGCAATTTGGAACGCACGGACGGTGGGATCGCATACGCTTCCGCGACGTCGTACAGATGGCGCGAGCCATAGACCGCGATGCCGTCGTACAGATTCTCAAGGGCCTCGTACACACCCAAGTCCTGCCACTGGGCCCGAATCCGGGCGACATCGTCCATGATGTCCCGCAGACCGAAAACGAACTTCGTCGTGGGGGACTGCTCCTTCAACGCGAACAGACCCTCCCGGAACTCGCCTTTCCGACCAAGCGGTTCATGATCAACCAGTACGAGGTCGGGAGCCAGGGCGAGGGAGGCCTCACGGAGAATTCGGGATCGGACGTGAATCCGGAAGCGTTCGATCGCCGCCTCGTGCTCCGCCTCGGTCTCGACGGCCGTCGGTGGGCTCAGCCGCCTCGGCAACTTGAGGTAGTCGCACCGATCCGGCAACGGGAACTCCCCGATGACCGGGGACTCCGTCGTAATGTAGACGACCAAATCAGGATTGACCGCGAGAAGATGCCGGGCAATCGTTGTCGTCCGAGCAATGTGCCCCATCCCCTTGCCGTCTTGAGCGTACATGAGGAGGGTGCGGACCTCTTTGCACCGCCGTTTCATCGGAGTCATCGTGGCTTCGTTCCTCCAATTCCTCGAGCCTTGTCCGGGTCCGGTTGCGTGGTCGCGGCGGGCCCGACTGGGTGGACGAGACTCGGAGTCCTCGGCCGAATTGTAAAGGCTGAACGAATCCGTGCGAAGGGGCGGGGCGTTTCGGGGAATACGAACGCCGGTGCGGCGCCTGCGGGGGCGGCGCGTCGAGCCGCCTCGGCGACGAGCGCGTGGGCTTCGGGAGGGACGAACCGCTTCAGTCCGGTCTTGAGTCCGCTGGCGGCTAGGTGGAGCAGGCCCGCGGCTCGGTACCAGTCCAGAGCCAGCGGATCGACGAGGCCTCGCGTCCTCGACACGAACGTCTCCTCGGCGCGTGCCGCGGCGCCCGCGGCGTCCGAGTGTCGCAAGGCGAGACGCGAGATCGTGGCCAGGAACATCCCGGCGTCGACTTCGACTGGCCCTTGGCCGAACTGCTGCCAGTCGATCACGCCGGGGCCGTCGCCGAGGTCGAGGATGTGGCGGGCGTACAGGGTACCGTGGACGAGACCTACGGATCGTTCACGGGGCTGACTTCGAACGAGACTCTTCGCGGCGACCTTCGCCGCGGCACCGAGATCCCGATCGGACGCTCCGAGCGCGGCGACCGACACACCGACCTGATAGAGCAGCCGGCCGGTGCCACATGGCGGTCCGCGCTTCACGCGCCGGCGGGATGCATGCCACAGCCAGGAGGCAGCGAGCCGACCGGCTCGTTCGCCGTCTCCCCGTCGGACCAGCTGACTCAGCGACGGCCCGTCCAGCCACTCCATGACGAGGACGCGGAGTGTCGGGTGCACCGCCAAGAGCCTGGGCACGCGGGCGCTCGATACCCCCGCGAGCCCCACGCGAGCCAGATGCCGGTACAACTCGGCCTCGGGCGTCGGATCTTCCGCGTACGCCTTGAGCGCGAGCCGTCGTTCCCCCGTACGGACTTCGAACGTCGCGCGGGATCCGGGCACATGGTTACAAAGCCGGATCTCCACCGGCCCGTCTCCGAGCTCACGTTCCGGGATCACCTGGCCGAGGCGGTCCCGAATCGCCGCGAGCGCGGGAAGGCGAGGGTCGTCCGGGAGTTCCGCAGTCGATGGCATGGTTACTCGAACCCGTGGGATAGGATGTGCTCCCCCGCTTCGACGACCTCTCGAACCTGCATCCTCCAGCCCGGTTCGTGGTGTCTGAAAATTCCACATGCAACCTCAAGCAGAGCCCCGGCGCAATGCAGAGGAAACCGATCGCGCCAACTCCCCGGGACGTGGTGGAAGTACTCGTCAACGAACGCCGTAGTTGCCTCGCGGGCCGCCCCTCTTGGGGCCGAACCGAGGCCGACCTTGCCGGTCAGGTACGCAAACAAATGAGCGGGGTCTCGGACGGGATCGCCGAGCACGGCCGAGTCGAGATCGATGAAGACGACGTCGTCGTCGGACAGGAAGATATGGTCCGGCTTCAAGTCCCCGTGGATCGGTCCGGCTGGCACATCCTGCAGGCCGCTCTCGACCGCGACCGTGATCGCCTGAGCCATTCCCTTCACGGGGGGACACGCCCACTGAACCAACGTCGACGACGACCTCACGTCTTTCAGTTGATCCTCGCGCGACTCGATCCTTGTGAACGGCAGGTCGTCCTGGTTGAAAGCCGCCACAGCTCGGGCGACTCGACGGAGCGCATCGTCCGGATCCACACCCGAAATCAATAGCTGGCCCAGCGAAAGGCCCGGAGCTTCCTCCAGGGCGAGGGTACCCAACTCGGGCAGATAGGTCAGCGGCTTGATCACCGAGTACGGCCTCGGTCCGTTCTCCATCCACTCCCTGAGGGATTGGAGAAGTCGGTACGCTTCGGCACCGTGGTCCTTCCGATACAGTTTCAAGAAACAGCGGAGCGTCTCGCGCCTCCCGGACTGCGAATCCTGGACACGGATCCGATGTTCGAGCGCCGCCCCCAACTCGGTCCGGTATCGCGACGGCTCGATCGTGCGTTCCTCGACGGCCCAAACGCCCGGGCCCAAACGTGCCAAGAGGAGCGGCTCGAGCTGCTGCGACGCCCCGCCTGCCATCACGGCACTCAGATGCGGAAGGCGACGGTCGTATGGGAAGACTTCCACGAGCATCCGGAGTTCGGGAATGAGCCCGATCGGCTCGAACGTGCGCCAGTCCTCCGGCGCTTCGTGCCACGGTCGCTCGAAGCGCAGTTCCCTCCATCGCTGGTCGGCCTTGGCGCGATCCGAGTAGAGCAGGCCGGTGACCCAGTGGTTCCACCGGCGACCGGATTCGGGATCTGCGACGCGCAGCGTATATTGCAGCACGTAGCGGGAGGTGGCCTGACGGCAACGGAACCGGAACGGCATGCATGCTTCGATGTGCAACTGTCTGCCCGCAACCGGTCTCAGATGTTTCCGGAAGAGGTGGAGCATAGCCTCGGGGTTCGTTGCAACCGCGAGCTCCGGGAAGTCAGGGTCGCTCGGAAACTCCTCCGGCCCAGGCCCGGTATGCCGCTCACCTTCGACGAATGTTGGAGGAGCTGCATCATCGATCTCAGGGCCGAAGGCCGCGAGAGCGGAAGCGGGGGTCCGGTGTTCGTCCCTCACGACTATTCCCTCCTGATCAGCTGGACGGCTTCCGCTTCCCGCCTCTGCATCGACTCGGCATCGCTCGGTCGGGACCTGCTGAAGGCCAACCGGTGGACCTTTCGCAACAGCGTGGCCCGCTCATACCAAGCGACCCGCGGATCCAGGGTGGAATCGGCCCGAGACCGACGTCGGTACGTTTCGAGGACCGTCGCCCTCGCGGAGGGGAAGTCGCGCAGTTTCTCCGGTTTTCGAATCGTCATCCGAAACAGCTGGGCAAAGAGGTTGCCCAGATCTGCCGCGGGATCCCCGCGAGCACACCTATCGAAATCGAGGACCACGATGCGCCCATCTCTCCAGAGCAGGTTGGCCGGACCGAAGTCGCCGTGCACGAGCGAGGGGGACCTTGGGGGAGGCGGTGCGTCGCGTTCAAGCGACGCGAACGCCTTTTGCAGCGAATCGGCTTCGGTGGGGAAGCGTCCACAGAGATCTCGGATGCGAGGCCGAATGTCGTCGACCAAATCGGCGGGTGAGATCGTGCGCGCGGGGGCAATGGGGAGGGCGTGGAGCGTTGCCAATGCGCGACCCATTGCGACCAAGATCGGCTCGGTGTCTCGCGCGATCGCCGAACTTACGGATTCTCCGGGTTCGTACGTCAGCAGGAGGAACTGCCGCGGCGCGTCGTAGGCAAGGACGCTCGGGACTTCGAGGCCGATGCGATCGCGACCGTCGGGCGCCGCGATCGCCGTGAGGAGGGTGGCGACCCGGCGGGCGTCGTCGTCGTGTTCGTAGAACTTCCCCAACCACCGGTATCGGCGGACGTGAGGCACTCCGGCGACTCGAGCTTCCAGATCGTACCGGACGACGCGCCGGTTCCCATACTCGGTGAAGTGATCGTCGGCCACCCATCCCTCGAGGTGCGCGTCGACCCCTTCCAGGCGTCGAAGCGCTCCGGTCAGCACGGCCTCGGTTGCTTCGCGTCCAAGGGAGCCCACGGACGGGTTCATGCGCGTTGCCCCACCAGCCATGGTCCCTCGACGCTCCGTTGGTCGTCCGTGTGATTGCCCTCGAGGACCTGAGCGATGTAGTCCGCGAGCCGCGCGGCCCCGTCGAAGGCTGGAGTGATCGTGCAGACGAGCCGCGCGATGGTCAGGGTCCGCGTAATGTGCCCCATGCCTCTGCTCTCCTGGGCGTACATCAGGAACGTGCGAATCCGGTCGCCCCCGGCCTCGCTCATGCGGGCAACGGCTCCTCGCTGACGGCCGATCTCAGCAGGTCCGCCGCCAAGGTCGGGATGCGGGTCAGTCCCCCGAGATCCACCCGGCCACGGGTATGGGGGGACGGACCGAGGTCGCGCGCGAGCCACTCGGTCAACGCGCCGTCGTTGAGATCCCTGGGGTGGAGCACATCCACGAGCCCCAGATCCCGCATGCGCTGCGCCCGAATCCACTGTTCCGGCTCCGGATCCACCCGCGGTACAATGAGGGCGTGCTTCTCGAACGAGAGCGCTTCGCAGACCGTGTTGTAGCCGCCCATAGAAATGATCCGGTCGGCACGCTGCACGAGCGGTGTCGAGTCAGGCACAAAGTCGAGGACCTGGAATCGCGGGCGTCGCTCGGCCCGGCGGCGGACGCGCCGCCGCTCCTCCCATGGCATCAAAGGACCGGTCACGAGGACCCCCGTGGTATGCGTTGGCAAATCGGCCTGGAGGAATGCCTCGGCCAAGGCCCTGCCGTCGTGCCCTCCGCCGACGACGCAAAGGGCGAGCTTCCCCGGCGGGACACTCTGCAGGACCGGACCGGCCTCAGCCTTCGCGAATTCGAGGCGTGCGCGCTGGTCCAGATACCCGGTGTAGCGCACTTTCGTGCCCACTGCATCGACGAGACCATACTCGCGGACGGGGTCGAAGACCGCAGGATCTCCATAGATCCAGACGGCGTCGTAGTACTGTCGAATCGCGTTCAGGTTGGATTGATTCGCCCAGGTGCTCCTTACGGTCTCGGGATCGTAAAGCACGTCGCGCAGCCCGAGCACGCAGCGGGTGCTCGCGCGTTTCTTCAAAGACTCGAGGGTCGATGTAAGCTCGCCCGCGACCCCTCGGGGCAAGTGGTCCACGATCAGCAAGTCTGGCTCGAAGACCTCCATCGCGCTCCGAATCACGCGGGTCCGGAGAGCGATCAGGTCCCGGTCGGAGAGGTCCGGCAGGAACCGGGGATTGTAACCCCCGTCGGCCTCCCGGCGGAGGGCTGGAAGTGTCATACAGTCCACGCCCTCGGGCAGCAAGAGCGAACCGGCCTGCCACGCCTCCGCGATCATCACGACCGAAGGCTGCAACGCGGAGCGGCGCAACGCTTGGGCTATCGAAGCGTTCCGCCGAATATGGCCAAATCCAACCATTCCTTGCGAATACAGCGCGACTCGGGGAGACCGCGTCTCCCGGGCGGCGAGCGCATCGTGCGCACGATGGGCACGGTACGAGTGCGAAGATTCGGTATGGGTGCCGAACCGGACGTGCGCGACCAACCGACCCACCCCGCTACGGTCGTCTCACTCGGGCGAGGTGAGGGATTCCTGAGTCAGTCGAGAGTCGTTCGGGCGACCCGGGAACGAATCCCGGGGTCCATAGTGCACAGTCGGCCTTCGAGCTTACCAGCCACATCGTCGCGCGACCAAAACGCAGCACAAGCGCTATCGCACTTGAGAACCATGTTTTCATTTGCGCGTCAATGAGTCATCTTGTACTCACACAACGTCAGTGTGCCCACAGATAGAATTTCATTCGATGAGAATCCGATTTGCCGATGACGGATGGTCATCCGGCGTCCACAGCCTCGGGTGAATCGTCAAT
>Ga0134075_10000468_pt1 | contig 12276 bp, 10 predicted proteins | sample 15_taG_18_FD_119775 | JGI IMG/M metagenome (GOLD analysis project Ga0134075, IMG submission 119775) | Grasslands soil microbial communities from the Angelo Coastal Reserve, California, USA - 15_D_Rain_40cm_5_09212015 | ecosystem: Environmental > Terrestrial > Soil > Grasslands ... | reverse complement strand
TCGACACCGAGATATGTAATGCCTGTCATGCTGCCGCCTGGGCGTGCCAGGCTCTGGACCATGCCGGCGGCGACGGGGTCCGACACCCCGGCGAAGACGATTGGTATGTCTGGAATCGGTGACCAGAATTGCGTGCGAGCAGCCGCTTCTGGCGCAACCGGCCCATACGCGAAGGCCGCTGGCGCCGCAGCGACGATGACGTCGGGGTTCAGCTTCACGACCTCAGCGGCCGTCGCCGGCCGCTGCTCCCGTGTCTTCGCCGAGCGCTGCTCCACTCGGAGATTAACCCCTTCCACCCAACCCAAATCCCGCAGACCTTGGAGGAAGGCCTCCTGCATGTTCGCGGGCAGCGGTCCCATCCCGAAGTCGTCTCCGAGAAGGACCACCGTGACGATTCTCTTCGCCTGCTGCGCCTCGGCACCGAGCGGCGACGCAAGGGTGCTCCCAGCCATGATGGTGATGAACGCCCGCCGGTCCATCACTGGATCAGCTGGTCCGCCCGCAGCAGTAGCGTTTGCGGGATCGTCAGGCCCAGCGCCTTGGCCGTCTTGAGGTTGATCACGAGCTCGAACTTCGTGGGCCGTTCGATCGGGAGTTCCGCCGGCTTGGCGCCCTTCAGGATTCGGTCGACGTAGCCGGCCGTGCGTTGCCATCGATCGACCCCCTCACGGGCTCCGTAGGCCAAGAGACCCCCGCCTTCGGCGAACCTCCTCGGTCCGCCGATCGTGGGCAGTCGGTGCTTGACGGCGAGCGCGGCGATCGCCGCCCTATGATCGAGGACCCACGCGACGCTCCCCACGTTCAGCGCGTTCACTCCGTCTTTGGCCATCGTGGAGAACGCGCCCGCCAAATCGTCGGCGCGCACGTTCACCCGTTGCAGACGGACCCCTAGCGATCTGGCGCCGGTTTGGAGCGCTTCGAACCAGGCGTCTGACATCTGAACGGTTGGAGCAACGAGAATTCCTAGGCGCGAGGCTTTGGGCGCGACCTCCTTCAGCAGCTCACACCGCTTCAGGTGCAACTCACGGTCCTCTATGACAAACCCAGTGAGATTCCCTCCCGGCCTGGCCAGGCTCGCCGCGAGCCCGTCTTCAACGGGATCGCCCATGGTTGCCGCGACGATCGGGATTGTGGTCGTCGCCTCCTTGGCGGCTCGGGCGCCGGAGCTGGCATGGGTCACGATCACGTCGACCCGGAGGGCCACCAGCTCCGCCGCGAGACCTGGCAGACGGTCGAGCTTGCCCTCGGCCCAGCGATACTCGATGAGAAGGGTTTTGTTTTCCTCGTATCCGAGCTCCCTGAGGCGGTGTCGGAACGCGCCGATAAAAGGTTCGTAGGGAGCCGAAGCAGTACCGAGTACGCCGATTCGGTACACCTTCCCGGCCTGCTGGGCCTCCGCAGCGCGCGGCGCAGCGAAGAGGCTGAGCGTGAGAACGACTGCGAGCCCGATCAGCCGCATGAGCACCTCGTGGAGGATGGCTGGCGCCCTATTGGATCACCTGATCCGCCCGCAGCAGAAGCGTTTGCGGGATCGTCAGGCCCAGGGCCTTGGCGGTCTTGAGGTTGATCACCAGCTCGAACTTGGTGGGTTGCTCGATGGGGAGGTCACCGGGACGTGTTCCACGCAGGATGCGATCAACGAACGCGGCGGCACGTTTCGCCATTTCTGCCGGGATGGCCGCGTATGTCATCAGACATCCGGCGTCAACGAAAGTGCCACGGAAGTCCGTCAGAGTCGCGATGCGCTGCTTGAGCGTAAAGGCCATGATTTTGGCGGACGTCTGCTCGGTCATAAGAGGACCGCCGGCCGTGACAAACAACGCTTCGACTTTTTCACGAGCCAGAACGCCAAGTGCCCGGTCGAGATCAGCGAGAGACTGGAGTTGAAACACGCGGGTCGTCACACCGATCGTGCGTGCCGCGCGCTTCATCTCACCGAGAGAGGCCTCGACCTCTTCCTTTGCGAAGCCCGGTGGAACGTAATTCCACAAAACCGCGAACGCTTTACCCGTCGGGACCACGTCTTTGAGGAGCTGGACGTACTTACTGAACAATTCCCCGCCGGCATAGGCGCTTAGACCCGTGACGTTTCCGCCCGGTCGCGCCAGACTAACAGCCAATCCCGCTTCGACCGGGAAGCCGCTGGCAAGCATGACGATTGGCACGGTGCGTGAGGCTTGCCGCGCGGCACGCGCGGTCGCCGTGGTGCCGGTGAGGATGAGGTCCACTTTCAGTTCGATCAGCTCGCGTGCAAGAGCTTCTGCGTGCCCTAGATCCACGCCGGTGTAGCGAGACTCGACGATGAAATCGCGACCTTCCACCCAGCCATACTCGCGCATGGCGGCCACGAATGGGTCCATGAGGTGCGGAGATGGCCTGCCCGCCAATAGACCGATCCGGTACATTCTCCCTGCTTGCTGCGCCTGCGCGGCGAGCGGCGATAGAAGACTGAGGGCGAGAACGACCGCGAGCCCGATCCGCCGCATGGGCACCTCGTAGGGATGGCTGGCGGGAGTCTAGCAGAAAGCCGCGACGCGACCAGCGTGCCCAACAAAAAGGAAAGCGTCCCGACTCTATCGGTCAGCGATCAGCTGACCAGACCGTTTTGACCCCTGAGCTTTCCCCTCGAGTTTTCCGCGAAAAGTCTAGAGCAAGTCTAGAGCGCTGCGCGGTACCTCTCAGGAACTAAAGAGATTTCGACGGAAACCGGTTCTGCTTCCAGTCGAAGCTGCTCCAGGCAACCTCCATCCGATCGGCGATCCCCTGGAACTTGTGGAGGCCGTCGCGGTGAGCGGCCATCAACTCCTCGAGCGAGGAGAACTGGGCTAGATATCCGAGGCCATACTCGCCCGGCTCGGCCATCTTCATCTCGCCGGAGAGATAGCGCCGGTAGCCTTCGCCCGGGAAGATCCAGAATCCTTCCGACGTTTCCTCGGTGAAGAGTCGCGGCTCCTGGCCGGCCGGCATCGGGCACAGGAAGAACCTCGCCGTGAAGCGGATCGGGCTCGAGGTCGGTGTGATGAAGTGAGAGAGGTAGCGCAGCGACCGAAGATCGCAGAACCAGCCTTCGCGAGCGATCAAATCGGTGAACGGCGCCTCGCCCGACATGAGCGCTTTGCGACAGCGTTCTATCCCGTCCTTCACGCGCGGGGTCGACGGATCAAGTGCGCGGCCCGTCTCGTCGCACGCGAGCAAGATGCCGCTCTCCTCGAGGAGCTCGCGCACCGCGGTGATCCAGAACGCGAGCGCGGGCACTCCCTCGTGTCCCGTGAGAAGCGCTTCCGCTTCGGAGGCCGCGATCCCACGACACCGCGCGACCGCGGCGGGAACGCCATCGCCGGGATCGACTTTGCCGCCGGGGAACGCGTAATACCCACCGAGGAACTTCATGTTGCGGTTCCGCCGGATCATGTACACCTCGAGCGGCTCAGGAGATCCTGGCGATGCGTCTCTCACCAGAACGACCGACGCCGCCGGCTTCGGCACCGCCGGCGTCGTCGGCGCCTCCGGCCTCCCAGTGCTCATGAGCGAGACAAACTACAGATTGATGAGCTGCGCGACCCGCTCGCGATGGTACGTCGCGTCGCCGAACGTGAACTCGGACGACTTGGCGCGCTTGAAGTAGAGGTGGAGATCGTGCTCCCAGGTGAACCCGATGCCGCCGTGGAGCTGGATGCCGGCGCCGGCGACCTTGCGGTACGCGTCGGTGACGTACGCCTTGGCCATCGACGCTGCCAGCGGCGCCTCAGGCGAGTTCTCGTCGACCGCCCACGCGGCGTAGTACGTCAGCGACTTCGCGTTCTCGACGTCGACGAGCATGTCGGCGGCCTTGTGCTTGACGCCCTGGTACGTCCCGATCGGCTTGCCGAACGCGATGCGGATCTTCGCGTAGTCCGTGGTCATGTCGAGCACGCGCTGGGCGCCGCCGCACATCTCGGCGCAGAGGGCCACCGTCGCGCGCTCGACCACGCGCGCGAGAGTCGGCCATGCCTTGCCCTTGACGCCCATCAGCGCGTCGGCCGGCACGGCCGCGTCCTGGAAAGTCACCTCGCAGAGCTTGCGGGTCTGATCCATGGTGGGCAGGAGCTTCACCTGAACACCGCGCGTCGCCTTGGGGACGAGGATGAGGCTGACGCCGTCCTCGGCCTTGCCCTCGCCCGTGCGCGCGACCACCACGATCGCGTCGGCCAGATGCGCGTCGGGCACGAAGAGCTTGGTGCCGTTGAGGACGAACCTGCCCTTGTCGTCGCGAGCCGTGCAGGTCACACCGGCCGCGTCCCAGCGAGCGCTGGGCTCGGTCCAGGCGAGCGTCGCCTTGGCCTGCCCGGCCGCGATGCGCGTGAGCCACTCCTTCCTCTGCGTCGGCGAGCCGGCCTCGCGGATGGCCAGACCGCCGAGGAGCACGGTGGAGAAGAACGGTCCGGGCATCACGACGCGGCCCATCTCTTCCATCAGGACCGTCAGGTCGACGAAGCCGAGCCCTGTGCCGTCGTACTCCTCGGGATAGATGAGACCGAGCCAGCCTTGCTCGGCGAGCTTGGCCCAGAATTCGTCGGTGACGCCGGCGGGCTCTTCCATCCGCGCCCGCACGAAGCCCGACGTGCACTCGTTCTCGAGGAATTTTCGCGCGGTCGAGCGGAGTAGCTCCTGCTCCTGGCTGAACCCGAAATCCATGGGCTAGTCCTTGGGAAGGCCGAGCACCCGCTCGGCGATGATGTTCTTCTGGATCTCGGTCGTCCCGCCCTCGATCGAGTTGGCGCGCGAGCGGAGGAACGAGTGGGCCCACACGCCGCCCTCGACCGCCCAGTCCGATCCCTTCACGAGCTGCGAGTACGGTCCCTCGATCTCCATCGCGATCTCTTGCAGCCGCTGGTGCGTGTCGACCCACGCCATCTTGCCGGTCGACGCTTCTGGGCCCGGCATCTCTCCGCGCAGCAGCTTGGTGATCGCGCGCGCGCCCGTGTACTTCAGGCACTCGGTGTCGATCCAGAGCTGCGCCAGCTTCTGGCGCATCACCGGCTCCTTCGTCACGACGCGGCCGCTCTTCTCCATCCCCTTCGCCAGCTCGAGCAGGCCCTCGAGCGCAATCCGGAGACGCATCTGCAGACCGAAGCCCAGAGTTAACCGTTCATACATCAACGTCGTGAGCCCGACCGCCCAGCCGTTGTTGACGCCGCCCAGCACCTGCGACTCGTGCACGCGGACGTTGTCGAAGAAGACTTCGTTGAACTCGGCCTCGCCGGTGATCTGCCGGAGCGGCTTCACCGTCACGCCCGGCAGCTTCATGTCGAGCAGGAAGTAGGTGATGCCCTTGTGCTTGGGCACGCTCGGGTCGGTGCGGGCGAGCAGCATCATATAGTCGGCGACGTGGGCGAACGACGTCCACACCTTCTGGCCGTTGACCACCCAGTGCTCGCCGTCCTTGACGGCCCGGGTCTGCAAGGACGCCAGGTCGGAGCCCGAATTCGGCTCCGAGTAGCCCTGGCACCAGATCTCCTCGCACGAGAGGATCTTCGGCGGATAGCGCTTCTTCTGCTCTTCGTCGCCCCAGGCGATGATCGTGGGACCGCCCATTCCGACGCCGAGCACGTTGAGGATCGGGGGCGCCTTCGCGAGCGCCATCTCCTGCTGGAGGATGAGCTCTTCCATGAACGTGAGGCCGCCGCCGCCGTATTCCTTGGGCCACGTGAGACCGATGTAGCCGGCGTCGAACAGCGTGCGCTGCCAGCGGCGGAGGAAGTCGTACTGCCCGGCGCGCGGGATCTCGGAGCTGCCCGTCGGCTTCCACTCGCGCGGCATGTTCGTCTTGAGCCAGGAGCGGACGGTGGCCCTGAAAGTTTCCTGGTCTGGAGTCAGTGAGAGATCCATTTCCCCTCCTGAAGGTGGGCGCGCCGAACGACTGAACCGTGGTTCATTTTCGGATCCTTCCTCGGTGAAGTCAAGGCTTATACTCCGTCCCACAGTGATCTCCATCTCGTTGCCGCGACTCACCTCTCGGATCAACACGCTCGCTCGGTTCGGTGGCCTGCCCGGGGGCGGCGTGACGCGCATGTGCTGGTCGCCGCCTCACGAGGAAGCCCGCGCCTGGCTCCTCGGCGAGATGCGCGCGGCGGGGCTCGAGACGTGGGTCGATCCGGCCGGCAACACTTTCGGCGCGACCGGCATCCGCGCCCTCCTTCCGGAAACTCCGGCGATCGTCACCGGCTCGCACATCGACACGGTTCCGGAGGGCGGCATCCTCGACGGGGCCCTCGGGGTCCTCGCCGGGCTCGAGTGCATCCAGACGATCACCGAGACGCGCACTCGCCACGCTCGGCCGCTGGTTGTCGCGGCGTGGAGCGACGAGGAAGGGCGATACGGAAGCCTCTTCGGCTCGCGGGCGTTCTGCGGCATGCTCGAGGACGCCAGGATCTACGAGATGGCGGCCGTCGACGGCGTGCGGCTCGTCGACGCGATGGCCCGCGCCGGATTCGACGCTCACCGCGCGCCCGAGGCACGCGTGCCCGCGCGCGCCGTGGACGCCTACGTCGAGCTCCACATCGAGCAGGGTGCTCGACTCGAAGAGGCGGGCATCCCGATCGGTATCGTCGAGACGATCGTGGGGGTGCGCCGCTCGCGCGTGGTCTTCAAGGGCCAGGCCGACCACGCGGGCACGACGCCGATGGATCGCCGCCGCGACGCCTTTCTCGCGTCCGCCGACTACGCGCTGCACGTGCGCGAGCATGTTGTCGCGCGCGGCAGCAAGGCGAGCGTGACCAACTTCGGCGTCGTCCACGTGCATCCCGGGGCCTCCAACATCGTCCCGGGCCGCGCCGAGCTCGTCCACGAGATGCGCGATCCGGACGTCGCGGTGCTCGAGCGGCTCGCTGCGGAGACGGCGTCGCTCGCGCGCGAGGTAGCCGGCCGGCACCAGGTCGGCGTCGACATCCAGCCGATGTCGGCCACGATCCCGGCGCCATGCTCGCCGCGCATCCAGGCGGTCATCGAGAAGGTGTGCGCGACGCTCGGGCTCGCGACCCGACGCCTCTACTCGGCGGCCGGACACGACGCGCAAAACTTGGCCCGGATCACCGACTCCGGAATGATCTTCATCCCGTCGCTGGGCGGGCGCAGCCATCGCGTGGACGAGATGAGCGACTGGCCGGCGATCGAGCGCGGCGCGAACGCGCTCCTGCACACGCTACTGGCTCTCGCCGTCGACTGACGGCGCCCGAGGACGGCTCGATGCCGAGCGACCACGCCCGTGGCACCCTAGGAGACGCCAAGGCGGCGGTCGACGTGCGGACGACATCGACGATCGGACTCGCCCTCAGCCTCGGGCTGGGCGGCTGCGCGTGGGATGCTCCGATGAGCACCGTCGCGGCGCGCTCGGACGTCGCGCGCGAGATCCTGCACGTCTACGCCATCATCACCTGGATCGCCGTCGGCATCGCGCTGGTCGTGGGCATCGCGCTCGCGTGGGTCGTCGTCCGCTTCCGCAGCCGGCCGGGCGCGCCGGGAATGCCGGCGCAGATCCGCGGTCACACCCTGCTCGAGATCTCGTGGACGATCGCGCCCGCGATCGTCCTGCTCGTGATCGCGATCCCGACGATCCAGGTGATTTTCCGGACGCAGGCCGCGCCGCCGCGGGACGCGCTGCAGGTGCGCGTGCTCGGACATCAGTGGTGGTGGGAGTTTCGCTACCCCGCGCTGGAGGTCGTCACCGCGAACGAGCTGCACGTGCCGGCCGGGCGGCCGGTAGCGCTCACGCTCGACGGCCCCGACGTGATCCACAGCTTCTGGGTGCCGATGCTCGGCGGCAAGCGCGACGTGGTACCCGGCCGCCAGAACCGGCTGACCTTCACCGCCGAGACCGCGGGCGAGTATCGAGGCCAGTGCGCCGAGTTCTGCGGCGTCTCGCACGCCAACATGGCCATGCGGGTCGTCGTCGACGCGCCCGACGCGTTCGCGCGCTGGGTCGCCGCGCAGAAGGCGGAGCCCGGCGAGCCGGCGCCCGGCCCTGCCGCCGACGGCAAGGCGATCTTCGCGCGAAGCGCCTGCGTGGGGTGTCACACCATCCGCGGGGTCTCGAGCGGGGCGCTCGGCCCCGACCTCACCACCTTCGGCAGCCGCCGCACGCTCGCGGCTGGCATCTTGCCGATCACCGTCGAGACCGTGACCGCGTGGCTCAAGAATCCTCCCGCCCTCAAGCCCGACGCGAAGATGCCCGCGCTCGGCCTCACCGACGAGCAGGCGCGCGCCGTCGCGACCTACCTGATCGGCCTGAAGTGATGAGCGCGCATCCTGCGGGTCGCGTCCTTCACGCGCCGGCGGCGGCCCTGGCCGGGGCCGGCGCGACGGCGGCGGTGGTCGGCTGGCTCACGACGGTCGACCACAAGCGGATCGGCATCCTCTACGGGGCGAGCGCCTTCGTCTTCTTCCTGCTCGGCGGCGTGGAGGCGCTCGTGATCCGGCTGCAGCTGGCGGTGCCGAATAACACGGTCGTGAGCGCGCACGCCTACAACGCGCTGTTCACGATGCACGGCACGACGATGATCTTCCTGGCGGTCATGCCGTTCAACGCGATGTTCTTCAACTACATGGTGCCGCTCCTGATCGGCGCCCGCGACGTCGCGTTCCCGCGCCTGAACGCGCTGTCCTTCTGGATTTTTCTCGCGGGCGGCCTCCTCCTGAACGCAAGCCTGCTGGCCGGAACGCCGCCCGACGTCGGATGGTTCGGCTACGCCAACCTGACGTCAAAGCACTACGCGCCGGGCCTGGGCGTCGACTTCTGGATCGTGAGCCTCCAGATCCTCGGCGTCTCGTCCATGATCGCGGCCGTCAACTTCATCGTCACGATCCTCAACATGCGTGCGCCCGGCATGACCATGATGCGCATGCCGGTGTTCGTGTGGATGTCCCTGGTCGTGCAGTTCCTGATCGCGCTCGCCTTCCCGCCCATCACCGTCGGATTGATCTTCCTGATGTTCGACCGCTTCTTCGGCACCCACTTCTACGACGTCGCGGCCGGGGCCGACCTCCACCTCTGGCAGCATCTCTTCTGGATCTTCGGCCACCCCGAGGTCTACATCCTGATCCTGCCCGCGTTCGGGATCGTCTCCGAGGTCCTTCCGACGTTCGCCAGGAAGCCGCTCTTCGGCGCGCCCGTCGTCATCTACTCGGGCGTGCTGATCGGCTTCTTCGGCTTCGGCGTCTGGAGCCATCACATGTTCGCAGCGGGCATGGGGCCCGTGGCCGACGCGGCGTTCTCCATCGCGACGATGCTGATCGCGATTCCGACGGGCGTGAAGATCTTCAACTGGCTCGCGACGCTCTGGGGTGGCTCGATCCGGCCCACCAGCGCGCTCCACTTCGCGCTGGGACTGGTGGGGCTGTTCACCATCGGCGGCCTCTCGGGCGTTATGCACGCCTCGCCGCCGGTCGATCTGCAGCAGACCGACAGCTACTTCGTCGTCGCCCACCTGCACTACGTGCTGATCGGCGGCAGCCTCTTCGGGCTCTTCGCGGGGATCTACTACTGGTGGCCGAAGATGACGGGCCGTCTCCTCGGCGAGGGGCTCGGCCGGCTCAACTTCTGGCTCATGTTCGCGGGCTTCAACCTCGCGTTTTTTCCCCAGCACTACCTCGGCGTGCTCGGCATGCCTCGCCGCATCTACACCTATCGTCCGGACCTCGGCTGGAACGGAGCCAACCTGGCCTCGACGATCGGCGCCTTCGTCATCGGGGTGGCCGTGCTCGTCTTCATGGTGAACGCCTGGCGGAGCCTCCGCCGGGGGGCTCCGGCGCCGGCCGATCCGTGGGACGGGCGCACGCTCGAGTGGCGGACCTCGTCGCCGCCGCCGGTGCACGACTTCGACGCGGTCCCGCCCGTCTACGGCCGCGACTCCTTCTGGCGCGAGAAACACGGTCCGCGGCGCCCCCTCACGGTCGCCGTCACGCCCGCCGGAGGTCCCGCCGCCCACGCGGCGCTTCACCTGCCCGCACCGTCGCGCTGGCCCGTGATGGTCGCGCTCGGGATGCTGATCGCGGCGGTCGGCGCCCTCACGCATGTGGCTCTCGTCGTGATCGGCATCCTGTGGACGATCTGGGCGATCATCCGCTTCGCCCTCGAGCACCACCGGACGCCGGAACACGCGGACCAGACGGGCGGGCTCGGGCTCGATCACCGCAAGATGGCGATGTGGGTCTTCCTCGGGTCGGAATGCTTCTTCTTCGGCACGCTCGTCGCGACCTACCTCGCGTACAAGGGCCGTAGCGTCGTCGGGCCCGCGCCGCACGAGATCCTCAACATCCCCGTAACGTCGGTCTCCACCTTCGACCTCTTGATGTCGAGCTTGCTGATGGTGCTGGCGCTCGCGGCGGTCCAGCGGGGCGATCGGCGGCAGGCGCGGCTCTGGCTCTTCGGGACCGCGTTCTTCGGCCTGATCTTCCTCGGCTTCCAGGCCTACGAGTTCACCGAGTTTGTCCACGCGGGCTTCACGCTCCAGCGGAACCTGTTCGGCTCGACGTTCTTCGTGCTCACGGGCCTGCACGGCACGCACGTCGCGATCGGCGTGCTCTGGCTCCTCTCGCTCTGGGTGCTCGACCTCCGCGGACGGCTCGGTGCCGCCGACGCCGTCAAGGTCGAGATCGCCGGGCTCTACTGGCATTTCGTCGACGTCGTGTGGATCGCGATCTTCACCCTCGTCTACCTGATCCCGTGATGGCGAGACATCCGGCGAGCGAGGAGCCGCGGGGCCACGAGCAGCCGACGGTCGGGACCTACCTCCGGGTGGCGCTCGTGCTGACCGTCGTGACGGCGCTCGAGGTCGGCGTGATCTACGTCCGGCGGCTCGCGCCGATCGTCGTGCCGCTGCTGCTGGCGATGTCGATGGCCAAGTTCGCGCTGGTCGCGATGTACTTCATGCACCTCCGATACGAGTCGCGCGTGCCCACGTTCCTGTTCGTGGGGCCGCTGCTCCTCGCCTCGGGGCTCGCGGTGGCGCTGATGACGCTGACGGGGGCCTTTCTGGTGTTCGGCCGCTGATGAGCGCCCCGCCGCCCTTCGCGTGGACGTCGGGCGAGGTCCACGCCGACGTGGTGCTCCTGGTCGGCGTCGCGGCGCTGATCTACGCGGTCGCGTGGGCGCGCGGCCCGCGCGCCTCGATCCAGCGCCCGGCGCGGTTCGCCGCCGCGCTGCTCGTGCTGCTCGTCGCGCTGAACGGTCCCCTGCACGATCTGAGCGACTACTACCTGTTCAGCGCTCACATGGTGCAGCACCTCCTGCTGACCCTCGTCGTCCCTCCGTTGCTGCTCGCCGGCACGGAGCGGTGGATGGCCGACGCGCTCGTGCGTCGTCTGACGCGCGCACGCGCGCTCGGCGCGCTGCTCCGCACCGCGACGCGGCCGGTGCCCGCGCTCGCGCTCTACGCGGTGGCGCTGATCGGCTGGCACCTGCCGGGTCCCTACGGCGCCGCGCTCGCGCATCACCGGGTGCACGTCGTCGAGCACCTGGCGCTGATGGCGACGGCGCTCATCGCGTGGTGGCCCGTGCTGTCGCCGTCGGGCCTGCTCCCGCGCCTGCACTACGGAGCCCAGGTCCTCTATCTCTTCGCGTTCGGGATCCCGATGACGGCCGTCGCCGCGATGATCACCGGCGCCGAGCACGCGCTCTATCCGTTCTACGCGGCCGCGCCCCGGCTCTTCGCGCTCACGCCGCTCGCCGACCAGCGTCTGGGCGGGCTCATCATGTGGGTGCCGGCCGGCGTGATTCCGCTCGTGGCGTTCACCGTCGTCTTCTTCCGCTGGGTCGCCGTCGAGGCGGACGAGGAAGACTTCGGCGCGGCCGTGGAACGACCGCCCTGGTGACCTCTGCTATGATCAAATTAATGAACTACTCCCTCGGCCGCCCGCCGGTCCTTCGATCGTAGGAATCGACGTGCGAGTGCTCATCACTGGCGGTGCGGGATTCATCGGCTCGCACCTCTGCGACTTTTTCCTGGACCAGGGCTGGGAAGTCGTGTGCATGGACGACTTCGTCACCGGGTCACGCGACAATCTGATCGGCGTCCAGTCGCGACGGGGCTTCACGCTGGTAGAGCACGACGTCACCGAGTACATCCAGCTCGACGGCGCGCTCGACTGGGTCCTCCACTTCGCCAGCCCGGCGTCGCCCCGTGACTATCTGGAGCTGCCGATTCAGACTTTGAAGGTCGGGGCCCTCGGCACACACAAGGCGCTCGGCGTGGCGAAGGCTAAGGGTGCGCGCTTCTTGCTGGCCTCGACCTCGGAGGTCTA
>Ga0134075_10000466_pt1 | contig 12280 bp, 9 predicted proteins | sample 15_taG_18_FD_119775 | JGI IMG/M metagenome (GOLD analysis project Ga0134075, IMG submission 119775) | Grasslands soil microbial communities from the Angelo Coastal Reserve, California, USA - 15_D_Rain_40cm_5_09212015 | ecosystem: Environmental > Terrestrial > Soil > Grasslands ... | reverse complement strand
GACGATCAGCTCCCGCCGCCGACCCAGCCGGTCGGCCAGGACTCCCCCCGGCGTCGGGACCACAGCACTCGCCAGGGGAAGAAGGAGGGTCAGGATTCCGATCTGCAGCCCGGAGAAACCCAGGGATTCCAGGTAGAGATTGAAGTACGGCAGGTAGACGCCCAGCACGGCAAACGAGGTGAGATAGAACAGGCTCAGCGTCAGTGGAGCGACCCGAGGCATGGTGGCGCAGAATAGAAGCCGCTCCGGGGCTTGTCAACCAAGCGCCGGGCGCGGGTAATATAGATGAGGAAGGGTTCATCCATGGAGGATCCGAAAGAAACACGCAAGGCGTTCGCCGCCCTCCTGGCGCTGCCGGACGACGCGATCGACCTCGGTCACGCGGCGCTCCTGATCGCGCGTGAGGAGTACCCCGGGCTGGACGTGGGGCGCTACCTCCTCCGCCTGGACGAAATGGCCGAGGAAATCCGGCGTCGCATGAAGCGGGGGGAAGGCGCCGCGAGCCAGATCGCCCACCTGAACCGTCTCTTGTTCCACGAGATGGGGTTCCGTGGCAACCGGGAGGAGTACTACGATCCCCGCAATTCGTTCCTCAATGACGTCCTCGACCGGCGGATGGGGATCCCGATCACGCTGTCCACGGTCTACCTGGAAGTCGGTCGAAGGATTGGCTGCCGGCTGGCGGGTGTCGCCTTCCCGGGGCACTTCCTGGTGCGTTACGCCGGGCGGGAGACGATGCCCGACGTCCTGATCGACCCCTTCAACCGGGGCAAGATCCTGACCGAGCAGGAATGCCAGGCGCTCCTCATGGAGAGGTACGGCGGGCGGGTGCCGTTCCGGCCCGAGCTCCTGAAGCGGGCGCGCAACCGGGAGATCCTCCAGAGAATGATCGAGAACCTCAAGTGGATTTACCAGCGGCAACGCGACTTCCGCATGGCGCTCCGGATCCAGCAACTCCATCTCTGCATCGCCCCGGATCGCCCGGAGGAGATCCGCGAACGCGGAGTGATCCATTTCCGCCTCGCCCTGTTCGCCGAGGCCGTGGCGGACTTCGAGCGCTACCTCCAGATCGCCCCCCAGGCTCCCGACGCACCGCAGATCCAGGAGCGGCTCAAGGAACTGAGGCGCCTCGTGCCGCGGATGAACTGAGGCCGCGGTGCACGCCGATGTGGCGGCTCTCTTCGGCTCCTCCGGGCCGCTGGCCAGGGTCCTCCCCGCGTTCGAGGCGCGCCCGCAGCAGGCGCGCATGGCCCAGGAGGTCGCCACGGCGCTGGCCTCCGGCCGGCATCTGCTGATCGAGGCCGGCACCGGGATCGGCAAGTCCGTCGCCTATCTCCTGCCCGCCATCCTCTGGGCCACGCGCCCGGGACCGCCGCCGGAGGAGCGCAGGGTCGTCGTCTCGACGCACACGCGGGCTCTGCAGGAGCAGCTCGCCCGCAAGGATCTGCCGCTCCTGCAGCGCGCCCTGGAGTCGTCGGGCGTGACCTTCCGCTACGCCCTCCTCATGGGGTCGGAGAACTATCTCTGCGCGCAGCGGCTTCAGGAGATGCGCCTGTCCTCAGCTCACCTGCCGGAGGCGCGCTCCGGGGAGATCGCGGAGGCGCTGTCGCGACACTCCCGGACCGCGGTCTCCGGTCTGCGGTCGGAGATCCCGTTCATCGTCCCGGAGGCGCTCTGGTCCCGCGTGCGTCGCGACCGCGACATCTGCCTGGGCGCGCGGGGGCCGTTCTGGGAGGACTGCCTGTACCGCAGAGACCTGGTCCGGGCGCGCGAGGCCGATCTTCTGATCGTCAACCACGCTCTGTTCTTCCTCGATCTCAAGACCGGCGGCCGGATCCTCCCCCCCCATGCGGTCGTGATCCTGGACGAGGCGCACCGCGTCGAGGAGTCGGTCGTCTCGCAGCTGGGATTCAGCGTGTCGGACCGCTCGGTGGCGCGGCTCCTGGACGAGACACCCGCCATCGTTCCGGGTCTGGCGCCGCGGCTGCGGGACGCCGCCGCGGAATTCTTCGAGGACGTGCGGCGCCGGGCCGAAGGGGAGAAACGCGGCCCCGTGGCGGACGGGCGCGCCCCCGACTCACCGGCGCTCCTCATGCGCCTGCGCGAGGCAGGCGTCTTCGCCGACCGGCTGCGCGCGCCGCTCCTCGATCTCGAATCGACCCTGGAAGAAAGAGCGCGCGTGGCGAGCCCTGACGAGGCGCCGGCCTTCCTGTCGCTCGGCGCGAGGGCGCGCGACCTGAGAGAGCGGCTGACGGCCCTCCTGGAACAGCGGATTCCCGACTCCGTCTACTGGGTGGAGTGCGACAGGCACCGCCGCGGCGCCGCCCTGCACACGGCGCCGATCGAGGTGGCGCACGTGCTCCGGAAACAGCTGTTCGAGGACGGGCGGACGGTCGTCCTGACGTCCGCCACGCTCGCCGCGGCGGGCTCGTTCGCCCACGTGCGCCGGCGGCTGGGCGTCGTCGCGGCATCGGAGGTCGTCCTCGGGTCGCCGTACGACTACGAGAAGCAGGCGCTTTTGTACCTGCCCGCCTCGATGCCCGATCCCGTGGGCGAGCCCGACGAGTTCTCGGAAAGCGTGACGGCGACCTGCCGGCGGCTCCTGCGCGCCTCGGGCGGCGGCGCCTTCGTCCTGTTCACCTCGTATGCGCTCCTCAGACGCGTGCACGAGGCGCTCTCGAGCGAACCTTCCTTGCGGGACCTGGAGCTGTTCCGCCACGAGCCAGGGCAGGCGTCGCCGATCCTGGAGCGGTTCCGCATGACCCGGACGGGGGCGCTCCTCGGAACGATGACCTTCTGGCAAGGGGTGGACGTGCCGGGGGAGGCGCTGCGGCTGGTGATCATCACGCGCCTGCCGTTCGAGGTGCCGGGTCAGCCGATCTCCGAGGCACGGGCGGAGGCGATCCGGGGCCGCGGCGGCGACCCGTTCAGCGAGGACGCCCTGCCGGAGACGATCCTGACCTTCCGCCAGGGATTCGGCCGCCTCATCCGCAGCCGCGAAGACCGCGGCCTGGTCGCAGTCCTCGACCCGCGGGTGACGACCCGCCCCTACGGCCCCATGTTCCTCGAGTCGCTGCCGCCATGCCGGCGCACCGAGTCGCTCCAGGAGGCGGAGCGCTTCTTGCGGCGGCTCAATTGATACGCCGGGAGCGCCCTTCCCAGAACGGGTCGCGCAGCGCCTTCTTGTCGATCTTGCCGGATCCCGTGCGGGGCAGGGCCGGCAGAAGATCGACGGCGGTCGGACACTTATAGTGGGCCAGACGCTCGCGGCAGAAGGCGACGAGATCCCCCGGGGCCGCCGCGTCTCCGTGGGCGAGGACGACCGCCGCGCGCACCGACTCGCCCCAGGCGTCGTCCGGGACGCCGAACACCGCGGCCTCCCGCACCAGCGGGTGCTCGTACAGCACGTTCTCCACCTCGATGCTGTAGACCGTCTCTCCTCCGGTCACGATCACGTCTTTGGCGCGATCCACGAGATGGACATAGCCGCGCCCGTCGATCGTTCCCAGGTCCCCGGTGTGGAACCAGCCTCCCTTGAAGGCCTCGCGCGTCGCCTCGTCGTCGCGCCAGTATCCGGGCGTCACGGTGGAGCCGCGCACCACGACCTCGCCGACGGTCGCGTCGTCCGCCGGAACGTCTTCGAAGGTCTCCGATCCCGCCGGTCGCACGACGCGCAGCTCGACACCGGCCCCCGTGCGCCCGGTCCTGGCGCGCAGACGCTCCTGCTCCGCGCGGGGGAGGCCGCGCTCGCCGGCGCCGAGGAGCGAAAAGGTCAGGAAGGGCGAGGTCTCCGTCAGGCCGTAGGTCTGTGCGTACTCGCAGCCCATCCGATCCACGACGCGCGCCACGGCGCCGGGCGACATCGGCGCACCGCCGCTCAGGAGAAGGCGCAGCGACGGCAGTCTCTTCCCCCGCCTCTCCGCCTCCCGCACGAGAGCCATCAGCATCGTCGGCACCAGGTTCGTGATCGTCACTCCTTCCGACTCCACGAGATCGAACGCGGCGGCGGGATCGAAGCGTGGCAACAGGACATGGGCGGCCGCCACGGCCGTCGCCGTCCAGACCGCCCAGGCGTCGGCGAGGTGGAACATCGGGGCGGCGTGGAGCCAGACGTCGCGCTCGGTAAACCCCAGCTCCACGGTCGTCATCCGAACGTGCGCCCACACGTTGGAACGGGTGAGGACGACTCCCTTCGGCCGGCCCGTGGTGCCGCTCGTGTAATAGAGATGCGCCGCGTCCACAGGAGCAAGCTGCCGCACCCCGTCGCCCACAACGCCCGTCGGCCCGGCGATAAAGCCCTCCCCCGCCGTCGCACCTGTCTGGAGGAGGGGGGCCGCGAGAACGGGGTCGCCGAGAAGCAGACGCGAGCCGCTGTGCTCCAGGATGGTCCGCACCTCGCGCGGGGCGAGGCGGACGTTGATCGGCACCAGCACCAGACCCTGCTGAAGCGCCCCGAAGTAGGCGGCCAGGAACACGTGGCAGTTGGGGAACAGGGCGGCCACGCGGTCTCCGGGCCGCGCGCCGAGCGTCTTCAGGTGACGGCCGATGCGGCTGGAAAGATCGCGCAGGCCGGCGTAATCGAGGCGCGCGCTCCCGCAGACGATCGCGGCTCCGTGGCGCCTGTGCGCGGCCGATTCGAGGAGGGACGAAGGATCCACGCGTCCCATCCTACCGCGTTTCTTCCCGGCAGCTCCTAGGCGCCGCCGCGGCGCTTCTTCACCGGCTCTTTGACCTCGCCCTGGCGACGCACCGCCTGGTCGAGCTGCGGCTCGACCACCTTGCGGTAGCAGTCGGGGCAGATGCCGTGGCTGAACTGCACCTCCGAGTGCGTGGAGACGTACTGCTCCACCTGCTGCCAGTAGTTCTGGTCGTCGCGGATCTTCTTGCAGTAGGAGCAAATCGGAAGGAGTCCGCGCAACTGGCGCACCCGGACCAGGGCCTCCTCCAGCTCGGCGACGCGGGCGGCCAGGATGGTCTGCAGCTCGACGATGCGGACGCCGACCTGCACGCGGGCTCGCAGCTCTTCGTGGTCGAACGGCTTGGTGATGTAGTCGTCCGCGCCCGCCTGCAGGCCGGCGATCACGTCCTCCTTCCGGCCGCGCGCGGTCAGGAGGATGATGTGCAGCGGACCCGAGCCCGGGCGTCCCCGCGCGCGGCGGCAGATCTCCACGCCATCGATCTCCGGCATCATCCAGTCGAGGATGGCGAGCCTCGGGGCCTGAGGCGCCGCGAGCGCCTCCCAGGCCTCGGAGCCGTTGCTGGTGGTTGTGACCTCGTAGCCCCACCGGGTGAGCGTGGCCTCGAGGACACGCCGCGACACCGGGTCGTCTTCAGCGATGAGAATCTTCATGCCGCATGCTCCTCCGCGAGCTTGACGAGCGCCTTGGTCAGGCGGGCCATCTCCTTTTCCAGCGACGCCCACGCCGCGCGCGCGCCGGTGGCATCATCTTTCTGCGCCATCTTCTCCATCCGCAGCGCGGCTTCGAAGGCCGTCCGGGCCCCGAAGTTTGCGACCATCCCTTTCAGCGTGTGGGCCGCGCGTTCGAGCGCCTTGGCGTCGCGCCCGTGGAGCGCTTTCTCGGCGTCGCGCATGAGCCCGGGCGCGCTCTTCATGAACAGCTCGACGATCTCGGTCAAGAGCCCGCTGTCGCCCTCCAGTCGCGCCATCAGGGCCTGCCGGTCGAACAGCTCGCCGCGGCGCGCAGGGGGCGGCCCCGCGGACGGCCGCTCCGCGGACGCCTCCAGCGGAGAGCGGCTCAGCACGCTGTCGATCGTCTGGAACAGATCGTCCGCCTGGATCGGCTTCGCCACGTAGCCATCCATGCCGGCCGCGAGACAGCGCTCGCGATCGCCCTTCATGGCGTGGGCGGTCATGGCGATGATCGACAGGTGCTTCCCGGTGACTTGCTCCCGGTGCCTGATGGCCGCCGTGGCCTCGAGGCCTCCCATCTCGGGCATCTGCAGATCCATGAGCGCCACGTCGAAGGGGCGCGTCCGCGTCAGATCGAGGGCCTCCCGACCGGTCCGGGCGATCGTGACCGAATGACCGCGGCGCTCCAGAAGACGCACGGCCACCGCGCGGTTCACCCGGTTGTCCTCGACCAGCAGGACCCTCAGGCGCCGCCTCTCCTCGCGCAGCGTGTGGCGCGTGATCAGCCGATCCCGCCGCCTGCCGGGCGCGGGAGGGCTGAGCACGGTCATGATCAGATCCAGGAGCTCGGAGCGCCGCGTCGGCTTGGTGAGATAGGCGGAGATGCCGACCTGACGGCTGCGCGCCGCTTCGCCCCGCTGCCCCCCCGAGGTGAGCATGATCAAATCGAGGCCCTGCAGCTGACGCTCTCCCTGGATGCGCTCCGCCAGGGTGAACCCGTCCATCCCCGGCATGTTGGCGTCGAGGATGACCAGGCGGAACGGCCGCCCGCCGCGCGCGGCATTCTTGAGAGCCATCAGAGCCGCCTCGCCGCCGTCGACCGCCACCGGTTTCATGCGCCAGCCTTCGAACATCTCTTCGAGAATCCGCCGGTTCGTGGCATTGTCGTCGACCACGAGCACCGGCAGGTCCCGCAATTCCTGCGGCGGGGGCGGCTCGGGCGTGAGCGTCCGCCCGCGCTGCAGACCAAGGCGGACGCTGAAGCGGAACGTGCTGCCGCGGCCGATCAGGCTGTCCACCCGGATCCGGCCGCCCATCATCTCCACGAGCTGCGACGAGATCGTCAGCCCCAGTCCGGTCCCGCCGTACTTGCGCGTCGTCGATCCGTCCGCCTGGGTGAAGGCCTCGAAGATGGCCCGGTGCTTCTCCTCGGGGATGCCGATGCCGGTGTCGCTGACGGCGAACGTGAGTTGCGCCTCTTCCGACGTCGGGGCTTCGGATTCGACGCGCACCACGACCTCGCCGCGCTCGGTGAACTTGATGGCGTTGCCGACGAGGTTGATGAGCACCTGGCGCAGGCGCCCGGGATCGCCGACCACCGCGTCAGGAACGTCCGGGAGGACGTGGCAGGCAAGCTCGAGGCCCTTGCCGTGGGCACGCACCGCCAGGATGCGCATCGTGTTGTCCAGGCAGTCGCGCAGGCTGAAATCGATCGGCTCGATCTCGAGCCGCCCGGCTTCGATCTTGGAGAAGTCCAGGATGTCATTGATCAGGGTCAGGAGCCCGTCCGCCGAGCTCTTCACGATGTCCAGGTACTCACGCTGCTCCGGCCGGAGGCGGGTGTCGAGGAGCAGGTCGGTCATGCCGATGATGCCGTTCATCGGGGTGCGGATTTCGTGGCTCACGTTGGCCAGGAACTCGCTCTTGGAGCGGCTGGCCTGCTCGGCTCCCTCCTTCGCCTTCTGCAACTCCAGCTCGGCATGCTTGCGCTCGGTGATGTCGGTGAACATGCCGTCGGCGTACGTTTCTTCGGCCTTGCCGTAGGTGCCGAGCGTCCTGTCGTAGAGCCAGATCCAGGCGCCGTCCTTGCGCTGGATGCGGTACTCGATCTGGAACTTCCGGTTGCTCTCGAACAGGCCGCGGTACGCCCCTTTCACGGCTTCGACATCGTCGGGGTGGATGCGACCGAACCAGAGGGCGGCATCGGAGTAGATTTCCTCCGGGGTGAAGCCATACACCTTCTCGACGTTGGGGCTGATGAACACGATGGCACCGCTCGAGTCGGACGTCCAGGTGACGTCCGGAATGTTCGCGACCAGCGAGCGGTACTTCTCCTCGCTGCGGCGCAGCGATTCCTCGGCGCGCCGGCGCTGGATCGCGGGACCGAGCTGCGTGCCGACCTGGGCCATCAACTGGAGCAGCTTCTCGTCCGGCTCCATCGTCGTCGTCGTGAAGAACTCGAGCACCGCCGCCACTTCGCCCCCGACCACGACCGGGAATGCGAACCCCGTCCGCACCGCGATGTCCTGCGCCAGTCTCGCCCGGGGGAAGCTGGGATCCTGCGTGACGTCGCGGATCCAGGCAGGCCGCCCGCTCTCCATGACCCGCCCCGGCAGCCCCTCGCCGCGTTTGAGCACCATTCCCTCGGTGATCTTGCGGAAGGCCGCGAAGCGATGCGGGACGTCGAGATGCCAGACCGGCAGGGCGATCAGGCGGTCCGCCGCGTCCGGCGGGCGCATGTACACGTGCCCGACGGGCCAGCCGATGGACCCGCAGACGGCGACGAGGCAGGCCCGCAGCGACTCCTCGATAGTCGTGGTCTCGTTCGCCAGGGCCGCCACCGTGCGCAGGAGCTGGATGAACGCCAGCTGCTGCAGCAGCTCCCGGGTGCGCTCCTCGACGCGCTGCTCCAGCGCCTCGCGCGCCGCTTCCAGGGCGCGATCACGCTCCTGGATCTGGCTGAGCATGTCGTTGAAGCCGTCGATCAGGAGACCGACTTCGTCGCGGCTGCGGCGGCGAGCGCGCACCGCGTAGTTCTTTTCCGTTGCGACCAGTCGCGTCGCCCCGACGAGGTCCAGGATCGGTTCCGAGATCACGCCCTGCAGCCGCGACGCGAGCAGGAGCGCCAGGATCGTGGAGGCCGCCATGACCGCGAGGACGATGGCGATGTAGCGCTGGATGCGCGCCACCATCAGGCTGAGGTCGGATTGCAGGTAGACCGTGCCGATGCGATCATCGTCCATGAGGACCGGCCCGAAAAGCGCCAGCCGCCGGGCCGCGAAGCGATATCCGTCGGCCTCTGGCGTTGCCGGAATGGTGCCGGGGAAGGCGCCGGGGCGCAGGTAGCGCGCGAGGATTGCATCGTCCGGCCCGTAGATCGCCGCCGCCATGATCTGCGGCTTGGCCCCGAGGGTGGCCAGGGTCTCCTCCGCCGCCTTCGTGTCCTTGAACGACAGGGTCGCGGTGCTGTTGTCGGCGATGATTCCCGCGAGTGTTTCCAGCTCCTGCGCCATCGTCTGGCGCATGGTGACGAGCTCGTAGGTCATGAACGCGAGGCAGGCGAGGAGCAGGGCGGCGCAGCTGGTGAGCATCATCAGCAGCATCAGCTTCCATTTGATCGACAGGTCCTTGAAGGCGGTCACGGCGACCCCGCCTTGCGCTTCCGTTCGTGGACGATCGTGCCCAGCTTCAGGATCTTGGAGCTGATCTGCAGGTGCGCCCGCTCGGCCGCGTCCACGTTCACTTCGAACCGGACCATGTTCTGGTCCAGGCGGAGCCGCAGGACGCCTCCTCTTTGGGCGAAGTGATCGAACTCGCCGACCGTCAGCACGCTCGAATTTCCAAGGCGCGCGATCACTTCGTCCACGTGGGCGGCCTCGGAGCGGCCGACGAACAGGACGTGGCAGTGGACCGGATCCTCTCCTTCCTTCACCCGGATCAGCTCGACCGGATGGCCGCCCACCGACTTCCCCGCCACGGTGCGCTGCAGCGGCTCTTCGATCGGATCGTCGCCCAGGATCCCGAAGACGAGGGGGGCGCCGGGGTCGCCGAAAGCCGCGGCCGGCCAGTCGACGAATTTGGCGACCGTGTAGACGAAACTGGCCGTGACCTCGTGCTCGAACGAGGGCGGGGGGCCGGTCTGTGCCCGAGGCGCACCGGTCAGGGAAAGCCAGAGGAGGACGAGGGAAATCCCGGCGCGGGCGGACGAGGGCGCGCACGCGGGGCGGCGCCCCGCCAACTCACTTCTAAGACGGCGACGCGCCGCCCGAGGCCGCATGGTCTCTCCAGGGAGGCGGACGGAAGCTTCGACGGCGACAGACTCTGCGCGCCGCCTCTCGGGCCGGGGTCGCTGGGCCCCGGCCGGCGGCTCGAAATATAGGTCCACCCGAAAGTTCCCGCAACGCGGCCGCGGGCGGGGAACGAGCGCAGCGTGGCATGGGGAAGGTGTCCGGACGCCGGCCCGGCGGCCGGCGCGAAGCCGGGTGACAGGATTACGGTATACTCACCGTCAAAATTCTGGCCGCCCCCCTGAGAAGGATCAGGGAATCGGACGCGCGGCTCGGGGGAAGAGATGGTCAAGCCGGAGTTCGTCACCCGGAACGCTCCGAGGCTCACTCTCCAGGGCGCCCGCGTCATCATGGCTTCGGCGGTCCGCAAGGCCGCGGCGATCGGCGTGCCGCTGGACATCGCGGTGGTCGACGACGCGGGCCATCTTCTGGTGTTCAACCGGATGGACGGCGCCAAGCTGAGCAGCATCGATATCGCCATCTCGAAGGCATGGACGGCGGCCTGCGCGCGCCGCGCCACGCACGAATACGCCGAGATCGCCTCTCCGGGCCGGCCGGCTTACGGCATCCACGTCAGCAACGACGGCCGCTTCATGATCGTCGGCGGTGGGCTGCCGATCTTCGTGGACGGGCGGATCGTGGGCGGCATCGGCTGCAGCAGCGGCACGACCCAGCAGGATCGCGAGGTCGCGATGGCCGGGATCAATGCCCTGGCGACGCGCGGGCGCCCGCCGCGGCGCCGGACGAGGGCCCGCGGCGCCCGCTGACCCTTCTCCCTTGCGCCGCCGGTCCCGGCTCAGGACGGGCCGGATGCGGCAGGCCCGCTTGTGTGCCACATCTCCCGGAACTGCTCAATCGAATCGATCGCGTATCCGGCGTAGTGGTTGTTGAAATACCCGTAGACGGTGATTCCGCGGTCGAGAATCCCGCGGAGCGCCGGGATCCAGCGCCCCAGATCGCGCGTGCGGTCCACGATCAGGCGGTCCCAGCGCTTCGTCCTCTCCTCGATGTCTCTCCGGTCACCCAGCCAGCGGATGTAAGCGAAGTCGGTGGTCAGCACGCCCTCCTTCTTCATCAGCTGCTCGACGCCGAAGAACCAGGGGTGATCGATGAGCGCCAGAGCCGCGCCGTTCCGCCGCAGGACGTCCAGAAGACGCGCGGTCACGAAAGTCTTGTTGCGTACCTCGACGGCGTACTGCCCGCCGCGCGGCAGCGACGGCAGGAACCTCTCGAGCCGGTCGATGAACGGGTTGGGATCGGGGAACTCGTCCTTGCGAAAGTAACGGAACTGCAGGAGCAGCGGGCCGAGCTTGTCCCCGAGCCTCCGCATCACGCGCAGGAATTCCGCGCACTCGGCAGCGCAGCCTTCGAGGAGCTTCTCGTGCGTGATGACCTGGGGAAACTTGGCGGCGAACACGAAGCCGGACGGCGTGCGCTCCCGCCAGGCGTCGACCATCCTCTCCCCCGGGATGCGGTAGAAGGTTGCGTCCACCTCCACGGTGTCGAAGCGACCGGCGTAATGCGCCAGGTAGTCGGACGGCGGCATGCCGGGAGGATAGAAGACCCCTTCCCAGAACGGGGCGCTCCAGGAGGAGGCGCCGATCCGCAGCCGGGAGCCGTCGGGGGCCAAGGCGCGCGCTCAGACTTCCCTGAGCGCCTTGATGATTTCCCGGCAGAACGCGGGGAGATCGTCCGGCTTGCGGGACGTGATCAGGTTCCCATCGCGCACCACCTCCTGGTCCACCACCTCGGCGCCGGCGTTCCGCAGATCGTCGCGGATCGCCTGGAAGCAGGTGAGCCGCCGGCCCCGCACGATTCCGGCCGAGGCGAGGACCCAGCCGGCATGGCAGATCGCCGCCACCACACGCTTCTTCTCGAAGAGCTCGCGGACGAGCCGGAGCACCGCCTCGTCCTGGCGCAGACGATCGGGGGCCCAGCCGCCCGGCACCACGACGCCGACGAAGTCGTCGCTTCTCGCCTGCGACGCGGCGATCTCCGCCTTGATCGGATACCCGTGCTTGGAAGCGTACTCTTTCGCCTGGGGGCCGACCACGACGGCGCGATACCCCTCCTCGCGCAGCCGGTACAAGGGCACCCAGACCTCCATATCCTGGTAATCGTTCTCCACGAGGACGGCCACGTTTCCCCTGTCCACGCGCACCTCCCTTGATCGCGGCGGCGCACGGGCGCCGCCGCCTCGGTTCACGTCCGGGACGGGATCTCTCGTCCCTCGAATTCTTCGATCGCCGCCTTCACCTCCGCATCCAGCGGCTCCGCCTTGCGGGCCGTGTAGTCGTACATCACCTGCACCGTCCGCCCCTCCGCCACGACGCGGCCGTTGGGCTCGTTGCGCAGCAGGTATTCGAAGACGAACGAAGTCCGCCCGAACGACGCGACGCGGATGTGGCAGAAGAGCTCGTCATCGAGCGTGACCGGGCTCTTGAAATCGCACTCGGCGCGCGCCAGGATGTAGTCCAGGTTGCGGCGCGACCGGACGCCCGGCACCGCCCGCCAGTAGGCGATGCGGGCGTTCTCGAAGTAGGTCAGATAGACCGCGTTGTTCACGTGTCCCATGCTGTCCATGTCGCGGAAGCGGACCTCGATGGGCACCGCCAGAGAATAT
>Ga0134075_10000457_pt1 | contig 12381 bp, 11 predicted proteins | sample 15_taG_18_FD_119775 | JGI IMG/M metagenome (GOLD analysis project Ga0134075, IMG submission 119775) | Grasslands soil microbial communities from the Angelo Coastal Reserve, California, USA - 15_D_Rain_40cm_5_09212015 | ecosystem: Environmental > Terrestrial > Soil > Grasslands ... | reverse complement strand
CTCGAACAGCCGCTGCGCGTGCGTGGTGGCGGTGGACTTCACGCCCCAGTCCTGCAGGATGTACTCGAGCAGGCCCTCGATGCCGAGCGCGGAGTTGTGCACGTATGCCACCGGCGTGCTGGCGTCGACACGCTCGAGCAGCGTGCGCAGCAGTGTCGTCTTCCCCGTGCCGATCTCGCCCGTGAGGACGCTGAAGCCCTTGCGCTCGCGCACGCCGTAGATCAGCTGGGCGAGTGCCTCACGGTGGCGCGCGGACTGGAACAGGAACTTCGGGTCCGGCGTGGGGGCGAAGGGCGCCTCCCGCAGACCGTAGAAGCTCAGGTACATGGATCTACCTCCCGCCCGCCGTGGTCTGCGGCGTCGTCGGCGTGAGCAGCGCGACGAGCCCCTGGTTGTCGTGCGCGACGACGAACGACGTACCGGCCACCACGAACAGGCCGAAGCCGATGGCCGCGGTCGCCCACCGGCGATGGCGCAGGCTGCGCGAGCGGTCCTGCTCGGTGCTGATGCGCGGGATGGCCGACAGCACGGGCATCGGGAGCGTCGAGCGCACCTCGTCCACGCGCCGGAACGACGTGTCCACCTGCTCGGCGAGCACGACGGCGGCGCCGGCGGCGCCGATGGCCAGCGCGAGGCCGACGAGCAGCAGGCGGAAGCGGTTGGGACCGGCCGGGCGCTCGGGCAGCCGCGCGGGCTCGATCACGCGGAAGTTCTCGCCCTTCTGGCGCTGCTCGAGCTCGGCGGCCATGTCGGCTTCGCCGCGCTTGGACAGCAGTGACTTGAACTGGTCGCGGGTGGTGTCGTAGTCGCGCGTGAGCAGCGCCAGCTCCTGCTCGCGCTTGGGCGTCTTCTCGAGGCGCGCCGTGACCACGCCGATCTGCGCGTTGATGTTGCGGATCTCCTCCGCCGTCGTCTTGGACTCGACGGTGGACTGGTCGAGCTGGGTCATCAGGCTCTGCACGTACGGGTTCTCGGGCGGCGTGCGCAGCTCGCGGCCGCCGGCCCCGCGCTTCGGCGCGCCGGCCACGGACCTGGGCAGGGCCGCCGCCGCCTGCGCCGCCAGCTTCTCGGTCTCGACCTTCTGCTCCAGCACGCGGATCTGCTCCTTGAGCTGGACGACGTCGGGGTACCGGTCGCTGTAGCGCGTCTGCGTCATGGCCAGCTCCTGGCGGAGCAGGTTCAGGCGCGCGGCGGCCGTGTCGGCCGGCGTCACACTGAGCCCGGAGCCGCCCGGCGTGGTCATGGACACCGAGGTATCGATCTGGCCGAGGGCGTCGGTCAGCATCTGCCGCCGCTCGCTCGCGCGGCGGTTGTTCTCGTGGGCGAGCTGCAGCTGCGCCTGCAGGCGCTCGAGCGTACGGAGGTTGACGTCCTTCTGCTCGGGCAGCTCGCCGAGGTTGCGTTCCTTGTAGGCCGTGATCGCGCGCTCCTGGTTCTGCAGCTTCTCGCGCACGTCGCGCAGCTGGTTTTCCAGGAACTCGGTGGTGCTGGCCGCCTGCTGCTCGCGCATGCGCCCGTTCTCCTCGATGTAGAGCGAGGCGAGCGTGTTGGCCACGCGGGCCGCCACCGCCGGGTTGGCGGCGGTGTAGGAGACGGTGAACAGGAACGAGCGGCTCTCGCGGCGGCGGGCGCTGTCACGGTCGTCCACGAGCTCGATGCGGATGTCCTTGCGCATGCGATCGACCAGGTCGTCGATGGAGCGCGCGTTGCGATAGAGGCCGTACTGCCGCGCGATCTGCGTCAGCCGCTGCGGCGTGAGGATCTCCTGGCTCAGCGTGAGCAGGCGGGCCTCGATGTCGGCCTGCACGGTCGGCGCCACGAGACGCTCGGGGATCGCCTGGCGGTTGACGAGCACGAGCGCGCGCGACGTCCACAGGCTCGGCAGGAAGACGGCCAGGGACACCGCCGCCGTCACCACGAACAGGAACGGCAGCAGGGCGAGGACCCGGCGGCGGCGCACGATTTCGAGCAGACCGGACAGGCCCGGCCCTTTGGCGGTCTCGTCGTAGACGGTCGGCGGAGTGGCCATGAAATTCACCTCTAGGGAACCACGACCACGTCACCGGACTTCAGCGTGACGTTGTCCTGGCTGCGGTTGTCCTTCACGACGCGGTTGTAGTTGAACGGGATCTTGTGCGTCGCCCCGCTGCCGTCCTTGCGGAGGATCATGATCTTGCCGGGCGACGCGAAGTCGCGGAACCCGCCGGCCAGCGCGATGGCCTCGAGCACCGTGGTGTCGGCCTTGAGCTGGAGCACGCCGGGCTTCTGCACCTCGCCGAGGACGGAGACGCGATAGCTCTTCACCTCGACCACCGACACCGCGACCTCGGGGTTCGGCATGAACTCGCCGAGCGCGCTGGCGATCTTGTCGTGCAGCTGCATCGGCGTGAGGCCGGCCGCCTGGATGTCGTGGAGCAGCGGCATCGAGATCTTCCCGTCGGGGCGGACGGGCAGGATGCGCGAGAGCGCCTCGTTCTTCCACACGGTGATCTGCAGCATGTCCTCGGGCCCGATCACGTAATCGGTGCTGAGCGGATAGCCGCCCACGGGCGCGGCGGCGCCGGAGGGCGTCGGCGTCGCGGCCGCCGTCGAGGTGCCGGTCGCGGGCGAGGCCGACGGCGTTGCCGCCGGCGTCGCCGCCGGCTTGGGCTTGACGGCGCTCGGCGTCGAGCTCTGCGTGAGTGGCCCGCTCGACTGCGGGCGGGTCTGAGCGTGGGCGGTGTACACGCCGAAGCCGGCGAGCAGCGCGGACGCGACGACGAACCACTTGAGCGTCATGGGTGTCCTCCTGGTGAAGCGGCTCAGCTCGCGGCCGAGTCCTGCTTCAGTCCCATGTCCTTGATCTTGTAGAGCAGGGCGCGATAGCTGATCTTGAGCATCTTGGCGGTCTTCACGCGGTTCCACCGGCACTGCTCGAGGGCGCGGCAGATCACTTCGCGCTCGGCCTCGAGCACGGCGCGGCGGGAGATTTCCTTGAGCGAGAGGCCCTTGGTGGCCGCGAACGGCTCGGGCGCGGCGGCCGGCGCGGCGGCCACGGGGGCCGACGCCATCAGCGCGCGCGGCAGCGCGAAATCCTGGAGCACGATCATCCGCTTGATGAAGTTCTCGAGCTCCCGGATGTTGCCGGGCCATGCGTACTGCATGAAGGCGGTCATCGCCTCCGGCGTCACCTCGCGCTCGGGGAAGTTGAAGAGCCGCGAGTAGCGGCGCACAAAGTAGTCGACGAGGGCGGGGATCTCCTCGCGGCGCTCGCGCAGCGGCGGCACCAGGATGTTGATGACGTTGAGCCGGTAGAAGAGATCCTCGCGGAAGCGGTTGCCCGCGACCTCGCGGGCGAGGTCGCGGTTGGTGGCGCAGATCACGCGCACGTCGACGCGGATGTTGTGGCGGCCGCCCACGCGCGAGAACTCGCCGTCCTGCAGCACGTGCAGCAGCTTGGCCTGCAGGGCGGGGTGCAGCTCGCCGATCTCGTCGAGGAAGATGGTGCCGCCGTCGGCCAGCTCGAAGCGCCCGGGCTTGCGCTGGTGCGCGCCCGTGAAGGCGCCGCGCTCGTGACCGAAGAGCTCGGACTCGAGCAGCTCGCGGGGCATGGCCGCGCAGTTGACCTTGACGAAGGCGGCGCGCCGCCGCGGTGAGTGGGCGTGGATGGCGCGCGCCACCAGCTCCTTGCCGACGCCGGTCTCGCCGCACACGAGCACGGTGACGTCGGCGCGCGCGGCCTGCTCGATCACCGACAGGATCTCGCGCATCTGCGCGCTGGTGAGCATGGCGAGCTCGCGCTGTACGCGGTCGCCGTTCTCCTCGCCGGCCGGCAGCGCGGGCGCCGCCGGCTCGCGCCGCGGGCGCCCCGCCACGCCGCGGATCACCTGCTCGAGATCCTCCGCGGTGTACGGGCGGCGCAGGAAGTCGTCGGCCCCCGCCTGGATGGCCTCGACGATCTGCGAGCTGTGCCCGTTGTCGGCGACCATGATCACCGGCCCCGAGGCCGACAACTCGCCGGCGCGCCGCAGGAGCTCGATGCCCGACATGCCGGGCAGTCGGATGGCGACCACGGAGAACGCCACGCGGCCGGCGCGCGCGAGGAGCTCGAGCGCCTCCGCGGCGGTGCCGGCGGCCAGCGGCGTGTAGCCCCAGCTCGCGAGCTGCGTGGTCACGCGCCGACGCTGGTCGGGGTCGCTCTCCACGACGAGGACGGGACGGCCGGCGATCGGTGTGGCGTACGGCGACGCGGCGTCGAAACTGGAGGCCTTCATCGGGAATCTTTCTTCCATCGCGCAGGCACTTCCATCGCAAGAGGCATGCCGGGCCCGTTTTTCGCGGCTTTAGCGCGCACGTTGAAAATGCGCGCACCGCTCGTCACGTGTCGCGGCTCCACTCTGGGAGGGGCGGTGCCCGATCGGGGAAAAGGTTTGACGCGGCTCATCCCGGACGTTTCCCGGACAGGACGAACTTCACCGTGTCGAACAGGATCCACAGGTCGAAGCGGAGCGAGAGGTGCTTGATGTAGTAGAGGTCGTAGCAGAGCTTGCGCGTGACCTCTTCGGTCGACATCGAGTAGCCGGCGCGCACCTGGGCCCAGCCGGTGAGCCCCGGCCGCACCTCGTGGCGTAGATTGTAAAAAGGAATCACGGCCGAGAACGTCGCGACGTTGGAGGCCATTTCCGGCCGCGGCCCGACGAGGCTCATGTCGCCCTTGAGGATGTTGACGCACTGGGGGAGCTCGTCGAGGCGGTAGCGACGCAGCACGGCGCCGAAGCGGGTCACGCGGCTCGCGTTGTCGCGCCCCCAGATGCCCTCGGCCCCCCGCTCGGCCTGCCGCATCGTGCGGAACTTGATGAGGCGGAAGGGCCGGCCGCCGAGGCCGATGCGCTCCTGGATGAAGAACACGGGCCCGCGCGACTCGAGCGTGATGACGAGGGCGATGAGCGCGATGAGCGGCGCCGTGGCCACGAGGGCGACGCTGGCGATCACGACGGACATCGCGCGCTTGAGCGCGAGCTGCGCCCGCGAGACGCGGAAGCCGTCGCCGAAGATCAGCGCGCTCGGCGTCAGCGACTCCACCGCGAGCCGGTGCGTGAAGCGCTCGTAGGCTTTCGTGCCCTCCTCCACGCGCACGCCGCGGAACCGGCAGGCCAGCAGCGCGGAGACCGGCAGGTTGCCGCGCCGGTCGGGCATCGCGACGATGATGCGGTCGGGGCGTTCGCGCAGCATGATGTCGGCGACGTCGCCGTAACCGCCCAGCCGCCGCACGCCGTCCACGGTGTCGCCGTCGGCCGCGAGCAGGCCTGCGACGCGCATGGCGAGGTCCGGACGCGTCCCGATCTGCCCCGCGAGCTCGGCGGCGAGCCGGCCGCCGCCCATGATGATCACGCGCTCGGAAAACGGCGCGCGCTTGGCGAGGGCGTAGACGATCAGGCGGAGGACGAGCACGGCGAAGAGCGTGACGAACAGCGCGTAGGGCGCCAGGTTGCCGCCGATGATCGCGTTGGGGAACAGCAGATACGTTCCCGCCAGCACGAGGGCGGCGAGCCCGAGCGCACGGCACAGGCGCGTGAACAGCTGGCCGGGTTCGTGTGGCGCCTCGAAGTCGTAGAGGTCGTTGTAGTAGAACGCGCCGAGGCAGACGGCGGCGACGATGCCCGCGCGCGCCGCCACGCGCCACACACTCGTCGCCGGGTCGTCGCTGGCGGGCGACCACACGGCGATCGCGGTGACGAGCACCGCGAGGGTCGAGACTCCATCGAGCCACGCAAGGCGTTGTGCGAGAGACATGTCGCGCCGGATATCGGCCGGCTGCATCTTGCCAGCGGCAAGGTCAGTGCCAAACCGTGCACAACGTCGCAGAAGCCTGCGTTTCGGTGCGTTTTTCCCGCAGGCCTCGGATCAGACGGCCGCGATGGCGGGCGACGTTACGGGAGAATTACTGCATTCGGCTGCAACCGGCGTGAGTAAGCGGCTGCAGTCGTCTACGGCCGATCGAACGTGATGGGATAACCGAATTGCAAACCGACGAACACCCGATTTTGATCGGCGTCGGCGGCGATGAGGTCACCGGCCGTGTCGCGGACCTCCTTCGCGGTACGCTGCTGGTAGAACTGGTAGCGCGCGACGGCGGCCATCCAGGCCGTGAGCCGATAGGTCACCTGCAGCGGCAGCGTGTACGAGGTGATGTCGATGCGATTGTTGTTGAGGCTTCTCACCTTGTCCGGGGATTTCACCCAGGAGAAGCGCGGGGCGAACGACAGCGTGAGCCCGCGCGCGAGGGTGAGGACGTTGAGGTGGCCGTAGACGGAGGTGTTGTCGGTGACGCCCCCGAGACCGCCCGCAGTCGCGACCTGGCGGTCGAAGCCGAGACCGACCGCGCCGAACCAGACCGTTTGCTCGTACGTCGCGTTGACGTTCGGCGCGACGCGCGAGTCGCCGTTGTCGTGCAGCTCGAACGTCGGCCCGCCCAGCACGCCGAGCGTGATCGTCGGCGTGACTTGCCAGCTCGCGCCGATCTTCGGCGTGTGGGTGAAGACCTTGTCCTCGCGCTCGACGTCGAAGTAACCGAAGTCGTAGCCGACGGTGCCACGCAGCTGGCGCGTCAGCGCGCGATCGAGGAAGAGGTTGCCGTGATAGACGTCGGAGTCGTCGAGCTCGCTGCGCGAGAACCGCTGTAGGGCCCACGACGCGCCGCCGCGCACCGACGTGAAGTCGTCGAGCTTGTAGGTGGCCCCGCCGGCGAGCGCGTTACCCCACGAGCGATTGCGTCCGACCGACACGCCTTCCGGCGCGATGAGGTTCGTGTCGGTGGTGGCCGTGAAGCCGTCGGTGAGGGTGACCGTGAGCTGCTCGGACAGTCGCCACATCCCGTCGAGGTTGAAATTCTGCGTGTTGAAGGCGTTGTCGCGTCCGGGCTCGCGCAGGTACAGCTCGGCCGTGAAGTTGTAGCCGGCGACGAGCCGGTGCGTGCGGCTCTCCCAGATGAGATTGATCGCGGGTGTGATGCCGGTGATCAGGTCCCACTGGCGGTTGCGATTGTCGAGGAGGATGTTGTCGTTGTACTCCTCGCTGATCGTGATCGTCGGCAGCAGCGTGATGGGCGCGCGCAGCGGCAGCTGCAGCTTCTGCGGATCCTGCGCGGGGCCCTGCGTCGCGAACTGCGGCGCGATGGGCACCTGCTGCGCGGCCGCGCGCCCCGGACCGAGGCAGAGCACGAGCGCGGCGCAGACGACGAGGACGCGAACGATCACGCGCAAACGAATATCACACGTCGCCGAGGCGCGGAAAGGGCTTTTTCGGCGCGCTCGTGTGCAAGCGCTCGATGGCCTGGTGATAGTGCGTCAGCGCCGACGGTTTCTGAATCACGTCGACGGCGCCGAGCTTCTTCACGTCCTCGATCTCCTCGGGCGTCGCGTGGCCCGTGATCACCACGATGGCCAGCGAGGGCCGCATTCGGCGCACTTCGGCCATGACGTCGAGGCCGTTCATGCCCGGCATCGACACGTCGAGAAACATCGCGTCGAACGCCGTGCTCTTCAGCCGGTCCAGCGCGTCGCGCCCCGAGTGGACCACGGTGGTCGAATGGCCCTGGCGCTTGAGCGACATCGCGAGCACCTCGGCCACCTGCGGCTCGTCGTCCACGATCATGATCTCCATTTGTTTTCCTCCCTCTTGTAAGTCCTACAATCTACTGTGTACTTTCTACAAAAAACCGTTCCCCAAATCGTCCGATAGAGGCCGCAAATGCTTGTAATCACTGGAATGGGGTAGTGGGTAAACCCATGGCATATCCAGTGCAATTCCATGCAGAAACTTGAGGATTATGCAGCCGACACCACTGAGGAGAGAGCAGCCGATGACTGAGCCCCTGATGGCCCTCTGCACCAGCAGCAAGATGCAGCCGATCCGGGATCTGATCTCGAAAGTCGCGGGCACCAACACCACCGTCCTGTTGCGGGGCGAGAGTGGGACCGGCAAAGAGGTCCTCGCTCGCGCGATCCACAAGGCGTCGCCGCGCGCCTGCAAGCAGTTCCTCAAGGTCAACTGCGCGGCGCTGCCCGGCGAGCTGCTCGAATCCGAGCTGTTCGGTCACGAGAAGGGCGCGTTCACCGGCGCCTATCGGCAGAAGCCCGGAAAGTTCGAGGCCGCGCACCAGGGCACGCTCCTCCTCGACGAGATCGGCGAGATGCCGCTGCGGCTGCAGGCCAAGCTGCTGCACGTGCTGCAGGACGGCGAGTTCTCGCGCGTCGGCGGCGAGAAGATCATCGACACCGACGTGCGGCTCATCGCCGCCACCAATCGCGACCTCGAAGCGAGCATGCGCGCGCATCAGTTCAGGGAAGACCTCTATTATCGGCTCAACGTCATCGAGATCCGCATCCCGCCGCTCCGCGAGCGCCGGGAAGAGGTCCCGGGCCTCGTCGACTTCTTCCTCAAGAAGTTCAACGCGCAATACGGGCGCGCGGTCGACATCCCGGCCGACACCATGCGCGTGTTCGTCGATTATCACTGGCCGGGCAACATCCGCGAACTCGAGAATGCCGTCAAGCGCGTCGTCGTGCTGGGCACGGCCCGGCCCGTCCACACGGAGATCGTCGGCAACATCAGCCGGGGTCCCCGCGTGACCACGCCCGGCGCGCCCATCGCCGCGGCCGTCGTCAGCCCCGACGCGCCCATCAGCCTCAAGGAAATCGCCCGGCAGGCGGCCCGCGAGGCCGAGCGCGTGGCGATCAAGGAAGTGCTCGACCGCGTCCACTGGAACCGCGCGAAGGCCGCGCGTCTGCTGCAGATCAGCTACAAGGCGCTGCTCTACAAGATCGTGCAGTGCGGCCTCGTGGTCCAGGAAACGGAGCCGGAAAAGCAGAAGGAAGTCATCGCGTCCTGACCGGGGCGAGCCATTCGCGCAGCGTGAGTCCCGACATCAGAACGACGTAGAGTAGGACGCGCAGGATCATCGGGTCGGCCTCCCAAGGCCGACCCACGCAGCAACTCTCGTGCCCCGCCCACGCGCCGGCGTCAAGTGCCCGGTTCACGACGCCGGGGCGTCGCGCGCCCGCCATCGACGCAGGGGAATTCTTTTCCGTCTTCGGGCACCTCCGGAGGCTCGCGATCGCGTGTTACCCTAAGCGCGATGTTCGACATCGGGCTCCAGGAGATGCTGGTCATCGGGGTGCTCGCCCTGCTCGTCTTCGGGCCGTCGAAGCTTCCCGAACTCGGGCGCATGGTCGGCCGCGCGCTGCGCGAGTTCCGGCGCGCCAGCGACGAGTTCCGCTCGACCGTCGAGACGAATCTCCAGATCAACGAGCCCGATCCGCCGCCGCCGTCGTACGCGTCGACATCGACGGCCGTCGAGAGCTCCCCCGCGCCGCTGCCGTCGGAGCGCGAGCCGCTCGCGCCGGAGACCAGCGCCACCGCCGTCGCGGTCGCCGCCGAGGCCGTCGAGCACGGCGAGCCGTACTGCGCACAGCGCGGCTCGCGATTGTTCCATCGCCGCGACTGCGACTGGGTCGCGCGCATTCCCGAGGTCGAGCGTATCTACATGAAGACCATGGCCGAGGCGCGCGAGCAGGGCCTGAGCACGTGCCCCGTGTGCGAGCCCTGGGAGCCGGCATAGCGCGCGCTCTTTTTTTGCTTGCCTTCCTCAACACCCGTTGAGTATCGTAGCGGCCGGAGGAGGTGCGATGCGCGAGCTGACCGGCAAGCAGCGAGAGGTCCTGGCCTTCATCCGGACGTTCGTCGGCAAGCACGGCGTGCCACCCACCGTGCGCGAGATCGGCGATCGGTTCAAGGTGACGCCGCGCGCAGCGTTCGACCATCTGCGCGCGCTTGAGCGCAAGGGCGCCCTGCTGCGACGTGCGAGCGCGGGCCGCACCTCGCGCGCGCTGTCGCCGGCCGAGCCGCCGGCGCGCGCCACGCACGCGGTGCCCATCCTCGGCCGCGTGGCGGCGGGTCAACCGCTGTTCGCCAGCGAGAACCGCGAGGGCGAGCTGCACATCGCGCCCGCCTCACTGCCGGGTCGGGGCGAAGATCTGTTCGCGCTGCGCGTGCGCGGCGAGAGCATGATCTCGGCGCACATCTGCGACGGCGATCTGGTGCTCGTGCGCCGGCAGGACAGCGCCGCGCCCAACGACATCGTGGTGGCGCTCGTGGAGTCGGAGGCGGGGGAAGGCGAGGCGACCGTCAAGCGCTTCTCGCGCGACGGCGAGCGCGTCGTGCTCAAGCCCGAGCATCCGACGATGGCGCCGATCGTGGTCGACCCGCGCCGCACGCCCGTGAAGATTCTCGGCAAGGTCGTCGGAGTGCTTCGAGGTTTTTGAGGAGGCGATCATGAACGCACACACCGTCACGTATCCGGCGCTCCAGCGCCGGCTGATGTCCACCCGGCGCCACCGCGCCCTTTTTTTGCCGCGTACTGCTCAACACGTGGTGGGGACTCGCGGCGTTCTCGTCGAGCTCGCCCGGGCCGCGGTCGCGCTGCTCGCGCTCGCCACGTGGTGCGCCTCGCTGGTGTTGATCGCTGGCTGAAGCTTCGGGTTGACCATGCTGGCGCGTTCGTGACCGCTGAGCGCTGTGTGATGCGCAGAGCGCTGCGAGAGGTAGACAGGGTCAGGTACGGTATGCTCGTGGGCGCCGGGGAAATATGGGTGACAACAGCGCGATCGAATGGACCGATGCCACGTGGAACCCAGTCACTGGGTGCACAAAGGTCTCGCCCGGTTGCAAGTTCTGTTACGCGGAGCGTCTTACCGAGCGGTGGGGACGCGGTCCCTTCAACGAGATCCGGCTGCATCGCGATCGACTTGAGCTACCACTCCGGTGGCGCACGCCTCGACGGATCTTTGTCAACAGTATGAGCGATCTCTTCCACGACACCGTGCCAACTGACTTCATTAACCAAGTGTTCGCGGTGATGTTGCGCGCCCGGCACCACGTCTTTCAAGTGCTCACCAAGCGTGCCGATCGACTCGTAGCCTGGCACGTCGAACATGACCGAAGCTTTTTGCCGCCTCACATATGGATCGGCGTGTCTGTAGAGTCGGCGGCGTATCTATGGCGTGTAGAGCGTCTTCGACAGGTAGAGGCAGCGATTAGGTTTATCAGCGCTGAGCCTCTCCTGGGACCACTCAACGGCATTGATCTCCGCGGAATCAGTTGGGTGATCACCGGCGGCGAATCGGGAGGGCCACCCGAACGAGCATTGGTGAAACGCACCGCGACCGGCTGGACACCGAAGCCTGAAGCGATTGAGTGGATCCGTACGTTGCGGGATCTTTGCCTCGACCGCAGCGTCGCATTCTTCCACAAGCAGTGGGGAGGGCCGACGCCGAGGGCTGGCGGTCGTTTACTCGACCGGCGGATGTGGAATCAGATGCCGAGACCCGGGGAGGCTACTCAGGCTGTTCTCTGACCTCTGCTTTGCCTGACGATACCTTCTGGGCGCTCGAACCGCACACGCGCGCGAAGCACGAAATTCTTCGTCGCCACCTCGATGCATGGCTACCGATCATGGCGAGCGCCAACGATCGGATTATGGTATTCGACTTCTTTGCCGGCCCAGGACGCTATCTGGGCGGTGAACAAGGCTCTCCGATCGTTGCTTTGGGTGCCTTGGCCGAACATGCGCATCTTCGCCGCTTGCGCGCAGGGCAGGAATCCGCTTCGTCTTCGTGGAGGAGCGTTCGGATCGTGCGCGCCATCTTGAGCGCGAGGTCGCCGCGTTCATCAACCAACATCCGCTGCCAACTGGTGCGTCGACAAGGATTATCAATGACACCTTTGCTGACGCGCTAAATAGCATCCTCACAAGCGTTGAAAGAAGCGGTTCCCGCCTCGCTCCGGCTTTCGCGTTTATTGATCCGGTCGGGTTTTCCGGCGTTCCGATGGACTTGATCACGAGGTTCGCAAAGAATCCGAGATGCGAGGCACTGATTAGCTTCATGCTCGAGCCAATCAATCGGTGGGCTTGGCACGGTGAGGAGTCCTTAGGACGTCATCTCGATGAGCTTTTCGGCGCATCGGATTGGCGGGTTTTGTCGGAATTGACCGGTGAGGAACGGCGCGACGCTCTCATCATCCTGAAACAGGCCATGTGGAAGGTAGATCCAGTGAGCGGACAGATCTTCTCTGATCGCGTTGCTTTGGATCCACAGTTGCTTTTGGTTCCGGCAACAACGCCGCCACCGCCGCTCAGAAATGCCCTGCAGGCGCGCTTTGATCGTGCAGACTGGGTGCCGATCGAAGACGTACTCGCCTACGTGCTTACTGACACGGTCTACTCAGAGGTCATTCATCTGAAGCGACAGACTCTCGCTCCGATGGAGCGCGAGGGGATTTTGCAGGTCCGACGGCGGCTAGGCGCGAAGAACGTTCCTGGTCAGTATCCGCCTGGTACGCTAT
>Ga0134075_10000453_pt1 | contig 12419 bp, 12 predicted proteins | sample 15_taG_18_FD_119775 | JGI IMG/M metagenome (GOLD analysis project Ga0134075, IMG submission 119775) | Grasslands soil microbial communities from the Angelo Coastal Reserve, California, USA - 15_D_Rain_40cm_5_09212015 | ecosystem: Environmental > Terrestrial > Soil > Grasslands ... | reverse complement strand
TGTTGCGGCTGGGTCCGGCGCCATACGTCACGGAGGCACAAATCGGCGAGGCCGCGGACACTGTGGCCGCAACTATTCACGAGCCGAGGTCCCCTTGATTCTGTCATCACTGCGATGGAGCCGGTCTGCGTACATCGCTCTTGCTTTAATGCTGCTGTGTGCTGGTGCTGGTTCGGGTCAGTCCCGCTGTTTCGCACCGTCACATCGACTCCGAGCGATCGACTACGCTCTTCTGGGAACTTCCACCTCGCTGCTCGCGGGCGATTGGCTTACATCGGTGGACTTCCTACGCAGGAGCAAACTTCCGGAGTCAAATGCCCTTCTCGGGCCGCGCCCCAGCGTGGGCCGCCTCAATACCTTTATGACCTTGACTGTAATCGCGAATCTTTCGGTCGCTCGCATCTCCAAGCCATCGCTCCGACGAGCAATTTGGATTGTCGTGAGCGCCGGAGAAGCAAAATCCATGTTACACAACCTGGCGCTCGGGTATCATTTCAATTTCAGGTTATGAGCCTCGCTTCGAGTGTGGGGGGAGGCCTCGGTTCGACTCTTCGCGAACGCGGCAAACACCAGCTTTCTGAGCGTGCCGAGCACAATCTCTCCGGCGCATTGCGTGGATGGGTGCGATCCTGTGTTCCATCAAGAGTCGGTTCGGCGATAGGCGTCGAGGGCTGCAGGCCCATCGGTGGGACACTCCACGACGCGTCGAGCGCCGTGAGAACCGCGGGACCTACACCCAGGGTCCTGCGGATCGAGCCGGCCCCAAGGCTCAACTCCTCTGGGGGGCAGGGCGGCTGGATGCAGCCGGCGAAGAGTACGTAAACGTCCAGCTCGGTCGAACCGACCCGGCCTGCCGCGTCGGTCGCGGTGAGCACGATCGCGTGACTTTCCCCACCCGCCCAGGAGCCGCCGTTGGTGATTGAGGTACTCGCGCCTATAGCGCCCCCGATTTCTTTGGACAGACGTTTGGACTATCTCTGAGGGGTCCGAGGAGTGAGGGTTATGACGGTGGTGAGCGAGCAGGAGCACGAGGCCGAGCTGCCGGCCGTTGAAACTCTCCACGTAGGCATTCTCGATCGGCTTTCCCGGTCGAATAAACTGCAGCGTGATGCCGCGTGCGTACGCCCACTGATCGAGCGCTTGGCCGGTAAACTCGGGGCCATTGTCGCGCACGAGCGTCTGCGGCAGCGGCCGCTCGGCCGCAAGCGACTCGAGCGTGGCGATCACCCGCTCGCCACTGAGGCCAAAGTCCACGACGATCGCCGGACAGTAGCGAGTGAAGTCATCCACGATCGTGAGCGCGCGAAACACACGGCCGGTGCCGAGCGCGTCGTGGACAAAATCGATCGACCACCGCTCGGCGGGACGCTGCGGGGTCGGCCGCACGACGCGCGGCCGCATCACCCGTCCGCCGCCGCCGCCGCACGTGCAGCCCCGCCGTGCGGTAGACCCGCTGGACCCGTTTCCGATTCACCTGCCACCCCTCGCGCGTCAGCAGCCAGTGCAGGCGGCGGTAGCCCCACCGCGGCTTGAGCATCGCGAGTGTCTCGAGCCGCGCGCACAAAGCGTCATCGTCGCGACGCGGGACATAGCGCTGGGTCGATCGCGCCACGCCCACAAAGCGGCAGCCGCAGCGCTCCGAGACCTGTGCGGCGGTGATCATGTCCTGGACCGCGCGCCGCCGCGCTGCCACAGTCGTCGAATCGCAAACTTATGGCGCTCCAGAAACATTGCCACACCGCCGAGCAAGACCAGACGACAACTGTCTAGTGGCCTACGGCACGTAACGCAGGCGGGCGAGCCGCAACTGCCCGTTCGGTTCATACTCCGGAACAAACACCATTTGTGCGCGCACGAGAATTTGACGGCGCGCGCTCGCTGCAGAGTTGGTTTGGTTGAGGCTTACTCCCACGGATGCTAGTCGCTTACCCCTGTAGGTCTTGAGGGTGAGGACTGCGACGCTCTCCGCAAACGCGCTCTGGCCTTCAAGACTCAGGCTGTCACGTGGACCATTATACAGATTCACTACCACATTCGAATCGCTGAATTCCGTAATGCTAAGCACGGAGATATTGAACTCATGCTGAATCGTGTCTCTGAGGCGCCACAATCTATAGAATCGATTAGCGTTCTCGCAGCCGAGCTGCAGCAACAGGAGCGTCAACACAAATACCGTGTCAAGACAGAAGATCGGCGTCGAAAAAGCGACGCGTCGCCATAGAGGCAGCTGCGCCCTAGGGACCAGCTTGATCATGGCCCTCGTTCTCCAATTCCCAGTAATATCGGCAAAAGCCAAAATACGGATGTTACTGTCAGTAACAACCAGAACCAAACGAGGAACAAGAGCTTCCTTCCGGCCCCGGAATAGTTTGACGAGAGTAGAGCAGAAGGGAAAAGCAGGGGCCTACCTATTAAACCTGGTCGGCCCCGTCGGTCGAGGCGGTAAACGGATAACCTAAGTGTCAAGATCACATAGACAATGATCTCTACGCCCAAGATAACAAGGATGGCTGGTCGGTTCACCAAAGACACGAATACGACGTCGTGGCGCTGCCGGTCAGCCCGGACCCGTAGCAGGTTGTAATGACTCTCGGCTTCGTGATGAATGTGACGGCGGGCCCGCCATAGGCCCCCGCGATCCAAGGTAACGGCCCTCCGCTTGCACCACCGCTGACCGTTTCGCCCGACGGGTTTACATACCGGCAGTAAGCGGCAATAAATGATCCGCATCCACCATTCGCATGGCCACCGACAGCATTTAGGTTTGTACCCTGAATGCGAGAGAATCCGGCGCCAAGATCTACTCCTTGTGCTTGAGCAAGCGTCAAAAACGAGCCCTCAAAATCAGTCCCGTCAACTGAGTATTCCCCAAAACTGACTGCAAGACCACCAAAGGGCGTAGCAAGCACAGCGTTTAGAGCGAAGCCGTCGACCGAGTTCGTGTACGCACCGCACATCTGACAACCTTCAATCGTAACTGGTGGCAACTGAAAGTCCAACACAATCCAATAGGGCTTGTCCGGAGCCGTCCCGTAATCCGATACGCATGTGCCCGACAGACCAAGTGCGCCTCCATCAAGCTCACTAACCGCCATGGTCCCGATGTGGTAACCATCCTCACACGGATTGTCTATGTGACAATCCTGCGGTGCTCCCCGAAAACTGGTCCACACGTGATCATTAGACCAGTGAGGGAGCGATGACCCGGACCAAGTACACGCAGGAACAGATCCTGGCGGTCCTCAAGGAAGCGGAGGCGGGGACGGCCGTCGCGGAGATCGTGCGCAAGCACGGGATCGGCCAGGACACATTCTATCGGTGGAAGCGATTATACGGCGGCCTCGAGCGTGAGGAACTGCAGCGCGTCCGCCTGCTCGAGGACGAGAACAAGCGCTTGAAGCGCGTCGTCGCCGATCAAGCCCTGAACCTCCAGCTGTTGCAGGACAAGTTGGGAAAACGCTCGTGACGGCCGCTGCGCGGCGCGCGGTCGTCGCCGAGTGGCGCGCCGCGGCCGGCTTGAGTGAGCGGCGGGCCTGTCGCTATCTCGGCTGCGAGCGCTCGAGCCAGCGCTATCGCGGGCATCGCGAGCAACCGGCTGGCTTACGCGAGCGGCTCACCGAGCTCGCGGCCCTGCGGCCACGCTGGGGCTATCGGCGCCTCTGGGTGCTGCTGCGCCGCGAAGGCTACCGTGTCAACTGGAAGCGCGTCTATCGACTCTATCGAGAGGCAGGCCTGGCGGTGAAGCGCCGGCGTCGTAAGCGCGTCGCGGTCGCCCGTCGACCGCTGCCGCTGGCGAGTCGGCCGAACGAGCGCTGGTCGATGGACTTCGTGCATGATCGCCTGACTACGGATCGCTGGTTTCGCTGTCTCACGATCGTCGATGACTTCACGCGGGAGTGTTTGGCGATCGAGGTGGACACGTCGCTCACGGGGAGTCGCGTCGTCGAAGTCCTCACGCAGCTCGCGCGCGGCCGCACTTTGCCACCGACGATCGTCGTGGACAACGGACCCGAGTTTGCCGGACGCGTGCTCGATGCGTGGGCGTATCGGCGCGGCATCAGGCTCGCCTTCATTCAGCCAGGGAAGCCGACGCAGAACGCGTTTATTGAGAGCTTCAACAGCCGCTTGCGTGATGAGTGTCTGAACGCGCATTGGTTTGTGACGGTGACCGAGGCGCAGCTCACGATCGAGGACTGGCGGGACGATTACAACACGCAACACCCACACGGCTCACTCGGTCACCGGACACCAACCGAATTTGCCTCAACCTGGAAGGAGGACTCTCCGGTCCTGATGTCGTAATTCTACGATCTCAACTGGACCAGAATTGGGGAGCACCGCACAGCCCTTACCCTGGAGGCGAAACCTGGGGAGCCGACGCATTAGGGAACCAGACCGGGCATTTCTACAACGATCTGGAGAGGAGTGCCTTCATCCAGTGGACCGACATCTATCAACCTGCTTCGGGCCGTCTGCTGACGATGCGTACGACCAACGATACCTCGGTCGCTGCCGATACGATCACGTTCTACTACGGCAATGGCGGCGAGCAAACCGATCGACGTTATGCCAGGAAAGCACAGGAGAACCCGTACTATCCCAATCAGGGCCCCCCCTATTTGCAATCGATCGTTGAACTGATCAGCATGTTTGGGGCTGACCAGCGGATCTTCGAGACTCGCCGGTTGAGTACCCAGCAGGCCGGAGCGGGCCTGAACAAGCATGAGTTTTACCGCTACGACGCGTTGGGACGGCGCGTCTGGCGCAAAGCGGTCAATGGTTGGGATATGACCGGCAATGTGCGCGACACATTGTGCACGCGGCCGCAGCCGTCGAATGAATGCATGAGTTTCGTGGAGCGGACCATCTGGGACGGTGATCAAGTGCTCTATGAGATTCGCTCGCCAAGCGGCCCACCCCCTTCAGTTGATGATCCGGAAAACGATCAAGTGCCGTTCACTTGGCATTACGGAAAAGTGGCTTACACCCATGCCGGTGGAATAGACCAGCCGCTGGAGCTCGTCCGGCTCGATGGTGACGGCCCAGTAGCCGCCGTCCCGCACGCCGATTGGCGGGGCGTGTACGACATGGTCACGTTCACCGGCACCCTGCACGCCACTTGTGGCCCATCGATTGGTGTGCCGCTAGGCAGCGGCGAGTGCTATCAAATTGATTTCGAGTCCGTGAGTGCATTCACGGAGGGGATGTTCAAGCATAGCGATTGGACCGAAGTCGGGCCACGCTCCTGGTTCGGCAACTTGTTGAACGGTCAGCGCGACGCGAGCGGGTTACAGTACCGACGAAACCGGTATTACGACCCGGTGCAGGGACGGTTCACGCAAGAAGACCCCATGGGACTCGCTGGGGGCGTGAACCTTTACGGTTTTGCAAGTGGAGATCCCGTAAACTTTAGCGATCCGTTCGGGCTGTGCCCGCCAGAGGACCCGGACAGTTTCGCTGATTGCGCGCCAGGCACCTCAGGGTGGTATGCCTACCGCGCCGCCACGGGCCAAGGCAGCAGCTTCCTTAACACCGCGGGAGGCCTACTCACTTCCTGCAACGAGAGCTTTGCGTGCCAGGCAGTCCTGTTCTTGGCGAGCCTCGGTTCGAGCGCACTGGAAGCAGGCGGGGTTCGGGGAGCGACCTCCATTGCCGAGGCTGGAAGACTTGGGAGGGCTGGTGAAGCTGCGGCCGGAATCGCTCAGAAGGGTAAAGCCGCGATCCCGTCATTGCTCGGAACTGCCGCCCGTAGGATTCCCGACGCCATAAATTGGGCGGCTAGAACGCTAACCGAGGTCAAGAACGTCCGGGCGCTTGGCTTCACGAACCAGATCGCAGATGAACTTGTATTTGCCAAAGCTAACAACCTGCAGTTCATATTAAAGATCGATGTGTCCACGAGGCTTTCCCCATTCCTTCAGAAACTGGAACAGTTAGGAGAGATCGTGGTCGAGAGGATTCAGATGAGATGACGCAAATCTCGGAGGAACATGCTCGGGTGCTCCAGGCCCTTCGCCGAGTGGGTGTCGACGCGGACAGTGTCGATGATCTCGTCAACGATCGGGTCCGCTATGGCAAGGAGGCCCTACGAGTTCTGGTGGATCTTCTTCCGACCATCACGGATGACGGGCTGAAGGAGAGCGTCGCCCGCGCTTTAGGAGTGCCGGCCGCCAGGGGAATTGCCGCGCAACCCTTGCTCGATGCATTTCGCTATGCTCGTCTGGATGACAAGGCCCGGGAAGCGAGCCTACGATGGGCGATAGGAAATGCTCTGAGCACGGTAGCGGACGCGTCCGTAGTTCCTGATCTGATCGAATTGATTCGCGATCGTCAATATGGAATGGCCCGACAAATGCTTCTATCCGCGCTGGGCCGAATCAAGGATCCACGGGCAGTCGATACTGTGATAGAAGCCCTTGAGGAGGAAGAGCTCGCTGGCCACGCACTGCAGGCCCTGGAAAAACTGAGACCTTCTCGAGCCGAACGTGCGGTCCAGAAGTTCGTGTCACATCCGGTGCCCTGGATTCGCCGAGCAGCGGAGAGAGCACTCGCGAGTATCCGTTCGGGCCATTGATTTCCAGCAGTAACGGGATGCGGTGCTCCCCATAATCTGCTCCAGGTGACATCGTAGAATCACGAGATCGGCGAATCTCCCCGAACTTGGGCCATCAGTCAGTGCAGACGCATTCGCCAAGCTAGGCGTTGTTATCTTAGCTCAACCCCGCCGCATCCTCGCCCGCAGTGCCACAACAGTCGCTCGACTCACCCCGAGCCGCTCCGCGGCTTCGGTCACATTCCCGTCGGTGACCGCAAGCATCCGCTCCACTACGGTGCAGTTGGCCTCTCGCTTGCCATGCCGCCGATACCGCAGCGTCGTCGGTAGCTCGATGTCCAAGTCCTGCGGCCAAATTTCGTCTCGTCCCGCAGCGCGCCCCAGCAAATACGCGCATTCCACGATTGAAATAAGTTGCCGGATATTGCCCTTGTATTCCGCTTCGCACAGCATGGCTATGGCGGATTTGCGAAACCGCGTAGGCCCGCCGCCGCCAGGGACGATCGCTGGACAGGACTCCAACGCTCGCTGCGCATGCACCGGAATCTCGTCGCGCCGTTCCCTGAGCGGCGGCATCCGAATCGAGCAGGCCCCAAAGCGATACCGCAGGTCTTCGACCAACACGCCCAGCTTCATCAGCGTGTCCGGGTGCTCCTTCATGGCCAGAATCACGCGGCACACCGCGCTCGCCGTGCGATCCGATCCGAGAGCCTTGTACGTGTACCGATCGAGCACCTGGTAGAGCATGCTCTGCACACCGAGATCGAGTGTCTGGATGTCATCGAGGAGCAGCGTACCCACACCAGCGCTCGCAATCAGCCCCGCCCGGGGTCGCCGCGCACCGGTGAACGCGCCGTCCACATGTCCGAACAGCTCATCGTGCGCGAGCTGCGGACCCAACGTTCCCACACTGAGCATGTGAAATCCGTCGGAACGTCCACTGAGTCCATGGATGTATTCCGCGAAGAAGGTCTTACCGGTCCCGCTCTCTCCGTACAGAATCACGGGCCTTATCGCGGGCGCGAATGCGTGGGCTCGAGAAATAGCCTCGATCATCGAAGGAGCCAAGGCAATTGGCTCCTTCGATGACGGCAGCGAACAGCGATCCGGCACGGGACGAGAGGCAGTCACGCGATTTGAACAGGTTTACGCGTCGCTAAAAGAATCACCACGCGGCATCAGAATGCGCCAGTGGGAGACGCGCAAACGATCATTAGGGATTTTCCTGGTGTTGGACGAGTGCAACAACAAATCCCCACTAGCGGGGTATGAGCGCTTCTATCAGCTCCGCCACGGCGCGGAACAACGAACCGCGTCGCAGTAATCGCCAACATACGGCGTCATGTCAGCGATTACTGCGCGCGCCGCGCCGCGAAGAACCTCTTGATGAGCTCGGCGCACGCCTCCGCCTCGACGCCGCTTTGGACGTCGACGCGGTGATTCAACCGCGGATGCCTGACGAGGTCCCCCACCGACCCGCACATCCCTGCCTTCTCGTCGTACGCCCCAAACACCAGCTTCCCGACCTTCGCCAGCACGATCGCCCCCGCACACTGCGCGCACGGCTCGACCGTGACGTAGAGTGTACAGTCGGTCAGTCGATCAGTATTCAGGGCGTTGAGTGCGCGCTCAATCGCGAGCATCTCTGCATGGAGCGTGGGGTTTTTGCGAGCCACGGTCTCGTTGTGTGCCGCGGCGACGACTTCGTCTCCACGCATCACAACGGCGCCAATCGGAACCTCGTCCTTCATTGCACCCAGCCGCGCTTGTTCGAGCGCCGCGTCCATCCCTGCATTACGACGCACGACGCACCACGCACGACGCACGGCCTTTAAGCACGCACGGGCTCCCGTGCCTTCTCAAACACCAACGAATTCCCGTCCTTCGCCCGATCGACCCTGATGCGATCGCCCTCGGCGTACTGCCCCTCGAGCACCGCCACTGCCAGCGGATTCTGTAGCAGCCGCTGAATCGCCCGCTTGAGCGGGCGGGCCCCATACACGGGATCGTAGCCCTCGGCGACGAGCAGGTTCTTTGCGGCCGGCGTGACCTCGATCGTGATCTTGCGGTCCGCGAGCAACTTGTCGACGCGCTTGATCTGGATGTCGACGATCTTCTCGATATCCTCGTGCGTCAGCGGCCGGAAGATGATGATGTCGTCGACGCGGTTCAAAAACTCCGGCTTGAACGATTGCCGCAGCAGCTCCGTGACCTTGGTCTCGGCCTGCTCCCACGCGACGCCGCCCGTCCCCGCCTCGATCAGATATTGCGAGCCGATGTTCGACGTCATGATCAGCACGGCGTTGCGGAAATCGACCGTGCGACCCTGCGAGTCCGTCAGACGACCGTCATCGAGGATCTGCAGCAGCACGTTGAAGACATCGGGATGCGCCTTCTCTATCTCATCGAAGAGGACGACCGCATACGGCCGGCGCCGAATCGCCTCGGTCAGCTGGCCGCCTTCCTCGTAGCCGACGTATCCTGGCGGCGCGCCGATCATGCGCGCGACCGCGTGCTTCTCCATGTACTCCGACATGTCGAGCCGGACGAGCGCCCGCTCGTCGTCGAACAAGAACTCGGCCAGCGCCCGCGCCGTCTCGGTCTTGCCCACGCCCGTGGGACCGAGGAAGATGAACGAGCCGGTCGGGCGATTGGGATCCTGCAGCCCGGCGCGCGCGCGCCGCACGGCGTTCGCCACGGCCGCTAACGCTTCGCGCTGTCCGATCACGCGGCGGCCCAGCTCCTCTTCGAGCTTCAAGAGCCGTTCCTTCTCCGACTCGAGCATCTTGCGGACCGGAATGCCGGTCCACTTCGACACGATCTCCGCGATGTCCTCGTCATCCACCTCTTCCTTGAGGTAGCGCGCCTTCTTCTGAATTTCCGCGAGGCGCTTCTCCAGCGCCTGAATCTCCTTCTCGGCGGCCGGCACACGCCCGTAGCTGATTTCGGCCGCCTTCTGGAGATCGCCCCGGCGCGTCGCCTGCTCGGCCTCCTTGCGGAGCTGTTCGAGCTCCGCCTTCTTCGCCTGGATCTTCTGGATCGCGTCCTTCTCGGCGGTCCACTGCGCTTTCATCGCGTTCGACTTCTCGCGCAGCTCCGCGAGCTCCTGCTCGATCTTCTCGCGCCGCTCCTTGGACGCCTTGTCCTTCTCTTTCGCCAGCGCCTGCCGCTCGATCTCGAGCTGCGTGATCTTCCGCTCGACCTCGTCGATCTCCTGCGGAAGTGAATCGATCGCGATACGCAGCCGCGCGGCCGCCTCGTCGATCAGATCGATCGCCTTGTCGGGCAGGAAGCGGTCGGTGATATAGCGATGCGAGAGCGTCGCCGCCGCGACGAGGGCGTTGTCCGTGATGCGAATCCCGTGGTGGACTTCGTACTTCTCCTTGAGGCCGCGCAGGATGGCGATCGTATCTTCGACCGACGGCTCGCCCACGTAGACCGGCTGGAACCGACGTTCGAGCGCCGCGTCCTTCTCGACATGCTTGCGATACTCATCGAGCGTGGTCGCACCGACGACGTGCAGCTCGCCGCGCGCCAGCGCCGGCTTGAGCATGTTGGAAGCATCCACCGCGCCTTCGGCCCCGCCCGCGCCGACGAGCGTGTGCAGCTCGTCGATGAACACGATGTAGCGGCCTTCGGTCGCCGTGATTTCTTTGAGCACCGACTTGAGCCGTTCCTCGAATTCACCACGGTATTTGGTGCCCGCGACCAGCGCGCCGATATCCAGCGCGATCAGGTGCTTGTTCTTGAGCGAGTCAGGGACGTCCCCGTTGACGATGCGCTGCGCGAGTCCTTCGACGATCGCGGTCTTGCCGACGCCCGGCTCGCCGATCAGGACCGGATTGTTCTTGGTGCGGCGCGACAGCACCTGCATTACGCGGCGGATCTCTTCGTCCCGCCCGATGACCGGATCGAGTTTCCCCTTGCGCGCGATTTCGGTGAGATCGCGGGTGAAGCGCTGCAGCGACTGATACTTGCTCTCAGGCTCCTGGTCGGTGACGCGATAGGCACCACGGACACCTTCGAGCGCCGCCAGCAGGTCCTGGCGACTGACTCCACTTGCCGAGAGCAGCTCGCGGGCGGTGGTTCCCTTCTCTTCCGCCAGGGCAAGCAGGATGTGCTCGGTCGAGACGTAGGCATCGCCAAGCGCTTTCGCATCTTCGTCGGCCCGATCGAGAACGCGCGACAACTCCCGCGACAGCGTGGGATCCGCTCCGCCGGATTGCCTCGGAAAGCGCTCGATTTCTCGCTCGGTGTCGGCCTGAAGCTGCGTGACGTTGAGCCCGGCCTTTTGCAGCAACGGGACGACGATGCCTTCGTCCTGCTGCAGCAGCGCGGAGAAGAGGTGCGCGTCGTTGACGACGGGGTTTCCTCTGGAGCGCGCGAGAGCTGCGGCCTGCTGAAGAGCTTCGGCGGCTTTTACTGTAAGTCTGTCTGGTTGGATCATGCGGCCTCTCAAGGCAACGGGCGTGCCGCCAAAAGATGCCAAAAAGACAGAAAGGGCGGCAATGGGCGGCAAAACAAAGGCGGCAACGGGGGCTCCGTTGCCGCCTGTTGCCGCCTATTGCCGCCCTTACTTCATGATGATCATCTTCTTCGTAAACCGTCGGCCGTCTACGACCAGTTGATAGATGTAGACGCCCGACGCCGCTTCCTTGTCGGTCTTCAGGACCTTTCCGTCCCAGTACGCGTTGAAGGTGCACCCCGTACTCGGCGCGCTGCACGTCAGCTCGAGATCGTTGAGTTCCTCGCCCGTCCCCTGCAGGATGGGTGTGGCAACGAGCTGCGCCAGCACGTTGTAGATCTTGAGCGACACCTTCGGCCGATGACCATTGGCAAACAGATCTCCGTTCAAAGTGAACGGGATCGTGGTCGCCGGATTAAAGGGGTTCGGATAGTTCTGCTTAAGCTCCACCAGCGGTGGCGGCGATGCTTGCCCCAAAACGCCGTCGACTCCCCCCGCCAGAAGCCCGAGCCCCCCTGCCAGCAATGCCCAGGCATACCGCTTCATCTCACCGACTCCTCTGCAAACGTAAAGATGCGTTTAGACCGCTCTCCTTGTTGGTACAGGGCGCAAGGTTTAATACTGTACTGAAAAAACTAGGAACCGCGCAGGACCTGTCAAGCGCGGAGAATCCTAGTATCTCCCTTGCGACTGGTGATGCCGCGTCGGTCGGCCCACTCGAGCAGTGGTATCAAGTACTTGCGCGTCAAGCCGAGCCTGTCCCGAAACTGTGCGGGTGTGGCGGCGCCCAGCTCGCGCAGCGTCTCTTCCACCGCCCGCCGGAATTCCTCCAACGCCGCCTTCAATGCATAACGCTCCTGATCCACACGCTCAACCGACCCTTCGCGCGCCAGATGGGCCAGAAGCGCCGGCACGGATGGATCGGAGAACTCACGCTGCAATTCGGAGACCGTCGGAAGCTGCCAGCGGGCTTCGGCCAAGCGCTGCGCCAGCCTGCCGCCCGCGTCGCCCGCTCGCGCCTTGAGCGCGGCGTCCCATCCAGGCTTGCGCACGGCGGCGCCTCCCGCCGCCAGCTCCCAGGCCTGTTTCTTCACACCGTGCTCGACCAGGAGGTCGAGCACGGCAGGCGGCGCGTTGACGCCCGCTCGGAGCGCCTGCAGCGACAGGCCAGGGTCAAGGGGGTGTTGCTGGTGATGCGCGGCCACCACACCCGCCAGGCGCTCGACCTCGGCCGAGATGGCTCGCCGGGACACCAACAACTCGCCAGCCGAGAGCACTGCTTTTCCGATCGCAGCAATTGTGTCAGGCACTGCAACGGGCAAAATGCCGAGCCGAACCGGGATATCGCTGGTGCCCAACCCGGTAACCCCGGCCTCATCGATGAAGCGGGCCAAACGCTCG
>Ga0134075_10000452_pt1 | contig 12436 bp, 15 predicted proteins | sample 15_taG_18_FD_119775 | JGI IMG/M metagenome (GOLD analysis project Ga0134075, IMG submission 119775) | Grasslands soil microbial communities from the Angelo Coastal Reserve, California, USA - 15_D_Rain_40cm_5_09212015 | ecosystem: Environmental > Terrestrial > Soil > Grasslands ... | reverse complement strand
GTCTCAGCGGGCGCTACCTGATCATCGGGCGGGCCGACGTCTGTCTCAATGGCGACGCCAGCTACGACTACAACCGTCCGATGAATCCCAATAATCCGTCCAGCGCTGCCGTCGGCAATTGCGCTCAGGGTGGAGTCAAGACGACGGTCTACCCCGGCACGAAGACCAGCATCGTGAAACCTGGACTCCTCAAGCCCGAAAAGAACCTGAAGGTTAGCGTGGACGGCAATGGCAAGATCCATCCCATGTCGAGCACGGAAGTGGAAGGAACTCTGCTGGTGATCTCCGAGCCGGCGTACTTCGAGTTCACCGACAGCACCGAATTGTTGCCGATCATCTATGAGTCAGTGGATGGGGACTGGCAGTCTCAGATTCAGGCCGATGTGCCAGAGGGCTTCGTAGCGACACCAGGCACGATGAATACCAGTGTCACAACCAGCCAGACTGACGTGGCACAGTTCACCGTGGTCGACGTCGGCAGCGACTGGAGCTATACGACGGTCACCCATAGGCTCAAGCACAAGGGCAAGAACATGACGATCGTCCACAAGGCGAAGATGAGCAACAAACAGCCGCCGAAGATCAAGTAAGAACGAAGCGCCTCCCACGAACATCTGCCGTACTCAGCGAACCGCGGCCCCAGGGCCGCGGTTCCCGATTTCTCGTACCGTTTCCACGTGATTGGATACTCCAGGGCGCGCCAGCGGTGGTCACGTTTCTTGCGCAGTTCCGCGATAAAAGTGGAATAGCGGGGCCGCGGCGATTCGGTTGGGATCCCCATGCCCTGCTCGATCCGAAGTCTGACGACCGGACACACTTGACACCGGGAACGGTTGAGAGCTGTCCGATGGCTGTTCTAAGCCGTGAAATGTACTTGTCTGAAACCACCAACTGACCATTGACCGGATGTTCGAGCTCTCTGGCGATTCAATATTGGGTCGTCGGGTCAGTGGGTCAGGGAAGAAAGTACATATCACATTCGACAACAGCCAGCGGACAGCTTACATTTGAACTTCCCGGTGTCAAGTGTGGGTAATCGTCAGTGAAGTTCAGCAGTTGCTCGGACGGAATCCCCAATGAACGCTTTGCTTGTTGTTACTGAGATTGCCGCAGCAGTTGAAACTTCAGTCCCGACAAGTAGGCCTTCATCTCCTTGAGCTTCGCGTTGGCACGTATTGCGCGAACGAGATCCACGGTGTGATCGTGAATCATCTCGTGAACACTCTCTTCCTCTCGCTGGATGGCCTGTGCGGTTCGAACGACTTCTTCAATTACTTCCCTGAGGCCGGATCGTCGTTCGGTTGTCTGGACAGGAGGCACCATCGGAACATCTGTAACGCAAACCGTGTCATTCAAAAAATTGTTTCGATAGTCGTCCTGTAAAGGTGTGGAACTCGAATCCATTCTTGCCGCCATCCGTTTTCGCAGTCTATTCGTAAATCTCCAATAGACAATAACGGTTTTGAGATCGTTTCAGAATCGATCGAAAGTGCTTGGCAAGGCACCACAGTGCTGGCACCTACGCTAGTGGGATCGACGATTCCCCACGACACGGACAGGAGTTGGAGAGAACAACTGGATTGGCCTCGCTTCTGGAGCAATTACGCCCGGAAGGTGAACCCGCTGACGAGCGATCTTCTCGAGTCCATGCAGTACTGAAGCATGTAGATAGTCGGCTGGGTTCGGAAAGACCGCCGGCCAACCCTGCTGCTCCGACGGCGACCTACCGCCTCCGCGCATTCAAAGCAGAAAAATGACGCCTGAAAGACAAAGCTTTGACAATTCACGCTTGCTAAAAAATCTATGCTCGATATAAAGAATAGAAACATCACGCTCATCACCCTGAAATCCGTTAGGATTCACAACGACGAGATCATGGTCAGCGCGACTTCGGCGCTCACCAGAAGTAACCCACCTTTGCTTTCCAAAAGTGACCCACCCCAAAAATTGAACTGACTCCGTCCTTATTTAATGACGTGGTGATGATGAGTCACCATGGCCGACGCACGAAAGAGACCCTGCTGTATTTGCCGCCGCTGGTTCCGTCCGGACCCACGAATCGGATCCCGTCAACGGGCTTGCGGAAGACCGGAATGCCAGGTCGCCCGCCGCAAGAAGAAGCAAAAGGCATGGCGAGAGCGGAATCCGGACTACTTCATCGCGCGGCGGATTCAAGATCGCAGCCGGCAAGATCGACCGCCGGAACCACTGCGTCTGCCCATTCCCTTAAGCCGACTTCCCTGGGACATCGCGCAAACCCAGTTCGGGACCGAAGGCGCTGACTTCATTGGGATTTTGGGAACACTTCTACTGCGCACCGCGCAATCCCAGTTCAGGGCTTATGTGATTGAGGATTCAAGGCTTACCGACACACTTCCCTGCGGGTCCGCGCAATCCCAGATGCGACCTATACGAGAGTGGGTTGCCGTAGAGGGAAAGCCGAATGAAGTTGGAGTTTCACCAACTCGACCGCCGTTATGAACATCTGCGCGTTCGGAATCCGGAACGGCAGCGGCGCTTGCTGGCATCCTTGGCCGCATCGGGACAGCAGACTCCGATTGTCGTTGTCGCCATCTCGGAGAAGCCGGACCGCTATCTCGTTATCGACGGCTACAAGCGCGTGGCTGCACTGGAGCAACTGGCCCGCGACACGGTGGAAGCCGTCGTTTGGGAAATGAGCGAAGCCGATGCCTTGGTTCTGGATCGCTCGATGCGTTTTTCCGAACAGGAGACGGCACTGGAACAAGGCTGGCTGCTTTCCGAACTGGAGCAACGTTTCGGCTACAGCCTCGAGGATCTGGCGCGGCGCTTTGATCGCAGTGTGAGCTGGGTCTCGCGGCGATTGGCTCTGGTGGAACAACTTCCCGAAGCGGTACAGCAACGCGTCCGCGCCGGCGAGATCGCGGCTCATGTCGCAATGAAGTATCTGGCGCCGGTGGCGCGCACCAATCCCAAAGACTGTCAGCGGATGGCCGATGCGTTTTCGAAGTACCGCTTCAGCAGCTGCCAAGCCGGTGAACTCTACGCCGCCTGGCGCGATGCATCGCCATCTATACGGCAGCGGATTCTGGATTCTCCGGAATTTTTCTTGAAAGCACACCAACAGGTCTCGCTCCAGCCCTCATCCCCAGCCGAGGAGCTGTTGCGGGATCTGACGATGGTTGTCGCTATCACGAACCGCGCCAGCCGGCGTTTGGACCGTGCGGCGCCGCTGATGGGCCCGAGCGAGTTCGAAGCCGCACAGCGCAAGATCGAATGCGCTGTACGGGATCTGACGCATCTGGCGGAACGCATGGCAAAGGAGCATGAGCATGTTAAGCCAAAGTCAACGAGCCACGATTCTGGAACTGCACTCTCAGGGAGTCTCCAAACGCGAGATCGCCCGCGTCCTGAACATATCGAGATTGAGCGTGCGCAAAGTCCTGCGATCGAAGTCCTCGGCGTTGCCGGCGCTGGTCCGTCCCGAGAAAGCCGAAGCCTACCGGGTTCAGATCCTGGAGTTATTAGCCAGTCACAAAGGCGGCGCTGACGGCCTTTTGCCGGCGTCATGGTATCGGCCAGGAACCGAAGATCGCTTCCGGTCAATATCACTTCCAGCCAGGTGAGGAACTGCAGCATGACACGTCGCCACACGAGACGGAAATCGGGGGCAAGAAACGCAAGATCCAGACCGCCTCAGCCGTGCTGTGCTACTCGCGGATGATGTTCTTTCAGTGTTACCCGACATTCCAGCGTTTCGACTGCAAGGTCTTTCTGACCGAGGCGCTGCGCTACTTCGGCGGCGCAACTTAAACCGTGATGATCGATTTTGTTCCCGGGAACAAAATCGATCTTCTGTGCCCGATCCGATTATGTGGCCGCCTCGTTTTTCAGACAGAAAGCCCACGCCCATTTAAGGAAACCGGGAACATAACGTCACGCCCGACAGAAGATGACTCCACATTCAGAAAGGAGATTGTCTATGTTGGAGCGTTACTATGTCCGACCCGAAACAGTCGACCGAATCCGGTCATCGTGGATCTATGATTCCGTAGACCGGTACGTCAGATGGCTGACAGAACAGAAGTACAACAGCCGGAGCGTTTTCCGCCGCATACCTTTAGTTGTGAGCTTCGGAGACTTCGCCCGTGCTCACGGGGCTGAGAGTCTCGATGTTCTCCCCCGTTATATAGAACCTTTCATCGATGCACGGGTTGCAGAGCGCGGGAGGGGCAGAAAGTCCGCGCACTGGCGCAAACGAGTCAGCCAAGGCATTCGAAACCCGATCCAGCAGATGCTGCATCTGATCATTCCGGGCTTCGATGGTAGAGGTCCACGAAAGGTCGAGAATCCGTTCGAGGGATTGGCGCCGCACTTCTTCGTTTATTTGCGCCAAGAAAGGGGGCTTCGCGAATCATCGATCCGGCACCACAGTCACTACCTGCATCAGTTTGCGTCCTACCTGCAATCTATCGAGTTCCAGGACTTGAGGCAGCTCTCACCGCCGGTCTTAAGCGGTTTCTTTTCGGAGTTCGGCCAGCACCGAGGGCGAGGTACTGTCCGCGGTGCATGCAGCGTGCTGCGTGGTTTCGTTCGGTACCTGTATAGGGAGAACATTCTCGCCAAGGACTTCAGTTCTGTTATTGAGCATCCCCTGACGTACCGTCTGTCGAATGTCCCACGTTCAATAACGTGGGATGAAGTGCGACGGCTGCTGGAATCCGTTGACAAGCGGACACCTCTCGGCAAACGGGACCACGCGATCCTGCTACTGCTTGTCACTTACGGTTTGCGAGCCCGCGAAGTGGCGGCGTTGACCCTGGACGACATGGATTGGCGGAATGAGCGTCTTCGTGTACCCGAACGCAAAGCGGGACATTCGACGCTCTATCCGCTATCGCCAATCGTGGGCGAGGCGATTTTGGATTACCTGAAGAGGGGACGCCCTCAAACCGCAGATCGCCACATCTTTTTCCGAACGCTTGCTCCTCAAGCCCCGATGACCCAATCCGCGGTATCGGGCACCGCATCGCGCTACCTGCGGAAAGCCGGTGTCGCTGTGTCCCGAGCGGGTTCGCACACACTGCGGCACACCTGTGTGCAACGGCTTGTCGATGCCAATGTTTCTTTCAAGGTTATTGGAGACTATGTCGGACACCGTGGACCCGCGGCGACACGGATCTACAGCAAGGTTGCAATCGAATCTCTCCGTGAGGTTGGCTGCGGGGACGGCGAGGAGGTTCTGCAATGAGAGCAACTACGATATTCCATAGCGTCCTGGGCGAAGGAATGGAGAAGTATCTCGCTCACAAACGCGCGATCGGCCGTCGCTTTCGTACGGAGGAGAATGTCCTGCACATCTTGGACCGGTACTTCGTTCAAGAGCAGATTAGCAGCGTCCAACAGATCACCCCGGAACTTCTGGATGCGTTCCTGCTTTCGCGGCCGCGGGAGAGTTCTCGAAGTTACAATCACCTGCTGAGCACGATCCGTGGACTGTTCCATTGGCTGGTCTTACAGGGATTTCTCTGTTGTGTTCCGATAGAGGCCAAACCCAAACGCCGAACGGCAGAGCGGCTCCCATTCATCTTCGATGCTGTCGCAGCGCGCCGCTTGCTCGACGTAGCGGGTGCCTTGCCGGACAATCCGCGTGTTCCACTGCGAGCCATGACCTACCGCACTATCTTCGCAGTCCTCTACGGATTGGGTCTGCGCGTCGGTGAGGCGATTCGGCTGTTGGTCAGTGATGTCGATTTCGAGCGCCAACTGCTCGTCATTCGCGAAAGTAAATTTTACAAAAGTCGGCTCGTGCCCTTTGGGCCGCGAATGAGTGCATTGCTGCGTGATTTTCTCCAAGACGCGTGCGATGCAGTGGAGACCTTTCCGGCAATTCTCCTGTGTTCTCATTCAGTGAGAATCGCCCCATTGGTCCCTCCACAATCACCCAAACCTTTCACCGTTTGGTACCCCAACTTCACTTGGCCTCGAAAGATGGAACTTCTTCGCCACGGCTGCATTGCCTTCGTCATTCGTTTGCTGTTGGCACGCTATTACGGTGGTATCGCACCGGAGTTGATCCCCAAGCTCGCCTCCTACAGCTATCAACCTTTCTGGGACACGTGGATCCCACGACGGCGGCGGTTTATCTAAGGGCTACTGACGCATTGCTTCAGGAAGCCAATCTCCGATTCGAGAAGTTCGCCCAGTCTGTCCTTCAGGAGGGTGCACGATGACGATCACGTTGAGTCAGATTCTCCATTCCTTTTTTGAAGACCATCTCAAGCTCCAGAAAGGGCTACAGCCGACATCGATTCGAAGCTATCGAGACACTGTGCGGCTGTTTCTCTGTCATGTCGCCCAAGATCAGCGGCGACGGATCACGCAGATCAGGCTGCAGGATCTCACCTTCGAACAGACTCAGCGTTTTCTTCAGCATCTGGAAGTCGACCGCCACAATCACGTCCAAACTCGGAATCAGCGTTTGTGTGCGCTGCGCACATTCTTCGATTACGTCGCTTACCGGGTTCCGGAGATGCTTCCGACCGGCCAGCAGGTGGCCTTGATTCCTGCCAAGCGTGTCCATCCTGCCGAGACGCAGTTCATGGAGCGTCAGGAACTGACGGCCTTGTTCCGCTCACTGCCAAAACAGGGACGACATGTCCTTCGAGATCGAACACTCCTGTCATTCCTTTACAACACAGGCGCTCGTGTCCAGGAGGTTGTCGAACTTCGCCGCAGTCATCTTGACCTCGGTGCCTCGCCACGCGTACAACTCCACGGTAAAGGGGATAAGTAGCGAACGTGTCCGTTGTGGGAGGAAACCGCGAAGCAGCTTCAGATGCTGATTGCACAAAACCCGCAATTGAACACCGATGGCCCTGTCTTCGTGTCTCGTCCTGACCGCGCATTGACACGGTTTGGAATCTACAAAATCGTGCGGCGACTTTGCGGTCATCTGGATTCCGGCGGCGCACATCCTCGGCACGTAAGCCCTCACCTATTTAGACACTATGTACCCTGCCCAACTATGTCGCGTAGTTGCGTCGCAGCTAATGTTTTTCGGTAACAGCGTGAAAGCCGGAGCAACATAGTCTTGGCTCCTTTCAATCAGTCCCTTTTGAGGAAAGGAGTCACCGTGAGGTACATCATCAATGATCAAGTGGTTCTGTCGCGGCCGTTGGAAGGTCCTTTAGCGGCTCATATTGGTTCATTTGCAAGATGGGTAAACGAGCAGGGATATGCGTTCTGCTCGCTGCGTCGACAGGTACTTCTCGCAGCGTGTTTCAGCCATTGGCTTGGCGAGAAGGACGTGAGAGTGCACAGCGTCTGGTCTGAGCAGGCTGTGCAGTATCTGCGATATCGAGCCCGCCGTGTTCAGATTCACAAGGGCGACACAGCGGCGTTGAGATACCTGATTGAGTTCTTAAACCGCGCGGGAGTCACTCCCGCGGAAAAGATGGCCGAACCGCGGCCGAACCCAGTTGAGCAATGCGCAGGAGAATTCGAGCGCTATTTGCGTGAAGAGCGCGTGCTGGCTGAGGCGACCATCATCAACTACATGCCGCATATCCGGGGTTTCCTCAAACATCGTTTCGGCAACGGAACAGTCAAGCTGTCGCACTTGTGTGCGGGCGATGTGGTCGGATTCGTCCAGCGGCAGGCGCCGCGTCTGCATCCAAAGCGTTCAAAACTGTTGACGACGGCCCTGCGCTGCTTCCTGCGGTACGCGCGTTATCGCGGAGAAGTGACGGTGGATTTGGCTGCTGCGGTTCCTGTGGTACCCAATTGGTCAAAGACGGGTATTCCCCGGGCAATCACAAGCGAACAAGTTCGTCAGTTGCTCGCCAGTATTAACCAGGGCACGGCAATAGGGCGTCGGGATTACGCCATCTTGCTCGTGCTTGCGAGATTGGGGTTACGTTCAAGCGAAGTGGTCTTTCTCGATTTAGATGACATTGACTGGAACGTCGGGCAGTTGAGTGTGCGGGGCAAGAGGGGCCAGTGCACGAAGCTACCCCTTGCGGCGGATGTCGGCAAAGCGATCGCTACGTATCTGCGCCGCGGGCGACCCGAAAGCACAAGCCGACGCGTATTCTTGCGTGCGAAAGCCCCGCTCCGCGGTTTCCGGGGTCCTGCCGGCGTTGGATCGATCGTGCGCCATTCGCTGCAGCGCGCCGGTATCGATGCGCCCACGCACGGAACGCATCAGTTTCGTCATGGACTAGCCACCGAGATGTTGCGTGAGGGCGCCTCGCTCGCTGAGATCGGCGAGGTCTTGGGGCATCGCCATCCGCAGACAACGACGATTTACGCGAAGATCGATATCAACGCACTACGTACGCTGGCGTTACCCTGGCCCGGAGGTGCGCGATGACAACGCTGCGTGAGGCCGTTCAGGAGTATCTGAGCATGCGGCGCGCTCTGGGATTCAAGCTGCAAGAAATCGGCAAGGGATTGCGCGATTTCGTTACGTTCATGGAGAAGCATCGCGCCTCCTACATCACTTCGACATTGGCGCTTGCGTGGGCGCAACAACCTCGAAATGTTCAACCAGCACATTGGGCACAACGACTCAGCTATGTGCGGGTATTTGCGCGTCATCGCAGTGCGACAGATCCACGCACCCAGATCCCATCGCCGGGTTTGCTGCCATTCCAGCCCAAGAGAGCGCGACCCTATCTGTACTCGGATGAGGAGATCGAAAGCTTACTGCGAGCCGCGCTGAAGATGTCATGCCGTTTTGAACGCGGTGAACTGCGGCCTTGGGTCTATTACTGCCTGTTCGGGTTGCTGAGCGTTTCGGGCTTGCGCCTCGGCGAAGCGCGCAATCTTGAGCTTCAAGATGTCGATCTGGAGAATGGGGTGTTGACGATCCGCGGCGCCAAGTTCGGCAAGACGCGTCTGGTGCCGTTGCCTGCGTCGACCTGTCAAGTCCTCCGTAACTACATCACCAGACGCAATCGCCATTGGGCACGCCGGCAGGTCTCATCCTTTTTGTTCGTCTCCAGTTGGGGCAATCGGTTGGATGGCGGAGACATTCATCGAACCTTCTACGCCCTGTCCCGGCAGATCGGCCGGCGCGGTCCGTCCGACAAACGGGGGCCTCGCCTCCACGACATGCGGCATCGTTTCGCGACAAACACACTTGTGCATTGGTATCGGTCCAATCAGGATCCCGAGCGCCGGCTGCCAATCTTGTCGGCCTACCTTGGCCATGTGCATGTCGCCGATACGCAGTGGTATTTAAGCGGCTCGCCGGAACTGATGCGCGAGGCGATGCGCCGGCTCGAGCACCGCTGGGAGGAACGACGATGACCAATCTCCCAAGCTTCCCTGCGCTCTTAGAACGTTTCCTCACACAGCGCCTGATGCAGCAACGACGGGCGAGCCCTCATACGATCAGCTCCTATCGAGACACCTTCCGTCAATTCCTGAAGTTCGCCGAGGAGCGGTTGCATAAGCCCCCATCACCTTTCAACTTCGAGGAAATCGATGCCCCTTTGGTCGTGGCGTTCTTGGATAGCTTGGACAAGCATCAAGGCTTGAGCATTCGCAGCCGGAATTTGCGGTTGACGGCGATCCATTCCTTCTTCCGGTACACCGCCTTCGAAGCGCCAGCCCACTCTGCACAGATCCAGCGCGTGTTGGCTATCCCCAGCAAGCGTTTCACGCGGACTCTGGTCGAGTTTCTCACACGTTCCGAAGTCGATGCCTTGCTGGCTGCTCCGGATCAACATCTCTGGTCCGGTCTGCCGTTCCACGTGAGCTGTTCGCCGTCGAACGGGTGCAGCTGAAACCGCTTCCGGTCTGGATTCCCGAGGTCTATCTTCTCCATGAACGCATCGTCGATGTCGAAGGCTACGTCGCTCTGCATGCCAGTCGCTACTCGGTTCCTGTGGCCTGGATCGGACGCCGCGTCGAGGTTCGCGAAACCCAAGACAACCTTGAAATCCAACTCGATGCGCGCCACATTGTCAGCCACCAGCGCGTACCCGAAGGCGAATACCAGCGGATCACCTTAGCCGAGCACCGGCCGCCGCGTGGCCAGCGCATCAAACGCACTGATCCGCATCCGGAAGAACTGGCGATTCTCCGGACCGCTCCGGAACTCGCGGACTATCTGGCCGCACTCAAAAAGCGGGGCCACCGTTATCTCACGATTGCCCTGCGCCAACTGCTGCGGATCGTCCGCGAATATCCGCGCCAGTCCGTCGTCTCCGCTGTCGCCGATGCGGCCCGTTACGGCCTCTTTGACCTGGATCGGCTCGAACGCATGGTCCTGCGCCATATTGCTCGCGAGTACTTTTTACTCGACGAATGGAAAAAAGGAAGTCCCGATGAAGATGAATGAAGAACTCGAACAACTGCTGAAGAATCTCAAGCTCCGCCGCATTCTCGACATCTACGACGAACAGTTGCGTGCTGCCGAAAAAGAGGACGTATCCTACTCCGAGTTCCTCACACGTCTGATGCGCGCCCAATGGCACGCGCGCCAGGAACAGGCTCTGGAATGGCGCATCCGAAATGCCAAGCTACCGGAACGCTGGTCGCTGGATACGTTTCCTTTCGCGCGCCAGCCTAGCGTCAATCGCAAACAGATCCGCACCTTCGCCGAACTCGACTTCGTGACCAAAAAGGAGAACATTGTCTTCATTGGCCCAACAGGCGTCGGGAAATCGGATTGGCATCGGGGATTCTGTTGAAAGCGATCGAGAACGGCTACCGTTGCCAGTTCATTCGCGCTCAAGACTTGTTTGATGAAATGTATGCATCCCTCGCTGATCGCTCCACACGTCAACTCTTGAAACGGCTCGCCCGACTCGACGTCCTTTTGGTCGATGAACTCGGATATCTCAATCTGAAACCGGAGCAGTCCAACATCTTCTTCAAACTGATGGAAGAGCGCTATCACCGCCGGCCTTCGATTATCACGAGCAATCTCGACTACGACGAATGGCCCAACTTCCTCGGCAACCGCGCCATGGTGGAAGCTCTTCTGAGTCGATTACGCCATTACTGCCACACCGTCCGCATCAACGGACCATCGTTGCGTGATCCTCAAGGCTGAAACTCCGGGAGAAAATCGTGGTGGCCGCCAAAAACGATTACATCCGAACGGTCCTTGATGCTTATCGCCGAACGCCGGGAACCGCTGGCGTGGTCCGTCGCCATGATCGTCTTCTCGCGGCCGCTCTTTATGATCGTGGTGTTTCGGTGACCGCCATCGAAAACGCGCTGATCTTGGCCGCTTCCCGCCGTATCTTCCGCTCTCCCGATGCTGTTCCGCTACAACCCATTCGGTCTCTCTATTACCTGCTTCCGGTGATCGACGAGGTGCTTCAACTTCACATCAGTCAAGATTACTTCCGCTACCTTCAGTTCCACATCGACCGAGCCCAGCAAAAAACGACCACTTCCTGAGCGACTTCCCTTTCCCGCACGCGCGCGCCTTGGGCGCGGATGATGATGATCACCCTTCTAATTTTTTATACCTATGGCTGAATTAGTCTTCTATGCGTTTCCAATTGATAATCACAGAGTGATTCTCGTTCTCAATTAGGACTCGTGCATAATGGCAATGCTTATCCCCGTAAGGCACGCTATCGAATTCGCAGTCGTGCGGTTTCTTTTCTGCAAAGACATGCTTTCCTTGATGCTCGTAGTAAGACTCTGGGAAAAAATGCTCCCATGCCCAGATCCTGGCTGCGTAGACAGACACACAAATAATCGACCAGACTATTGTCCATCTCACTGCCTGCCGGACCTTCACCAATAACCCTCGCCCTATTCCGTGAGACTTACCTTTTACTTTTAAAGTCGGTTCTATCTGTTGAATTGCGGCACAGTCCTCGCAGTCTTCGACATTACAAACTTCGTAATGCACTGCACGTTCACGAGGCGTTTTCGTCAGCCAATAATCGGTCGTCATCGACCCGGCCCACTTCATACGCAGCCTCCCCCATGGCTGATTCTGAACAAATACGGCAATCAGCATTTAGCCAGTGTTGTCCTGTCCAAACTTGTCGAAAGATCCCATACTATCTCAACGAAGAACCCCGTTGAATGAAACCAAAGTGCGTAGTTGAAAGTCGAATCACAACGGAATTTACTGAAGGGCGGCATCTTTCTCTATCCTGGCCCCAAAGGAAAGCTGCGGCTGTTGTGTGAGGCGTCCCCTCTTGCGATGATCGTTGAGCAGGCCGGCGGCGCTGCATCCACAGGAGAGCAGCGAATCCTGGATATCCAGCCGACATCGTTACATCAGAAAGTGCCGTTGATCCTTGGCAGCCGGGAGGACGTGGAAGAATACAACCAGTTCTATAGGGAAGCACACAAATCGGCCGCGGATTAGCTGCCGACAACAAGGTTGCTCAATACTTCGTCGACGCTGGTTAGACCATCGGCCATGAGGAACATGGCGTATTCCTTCAGCGTCCTCATTCCGCTTGCACGGGCG
>Ga0134075_10000438_pt1 | contig 12534 bp, 8 predicted proteins | sample 15_taG_18_FD_119775 | JGI IMG/M metagenome (GOLD analysis project Ga0134075, IMG submission 119775) | Grasslands soil microbial communities from the Angelo Coastal Reserve, California, USA - 15_D_Rain_40cm_5_09212015 | ecosystem: Environmental > Terrestrial > Soil > Grasslands ... | reverse complement strand
TCTGCTGTACCTGCATTTCGAAGGACGAGCGCGCGCGATCTCGCGCGACCGGCTCGTCGATCTGCTGTGGCCCGACGTCCCAGCCGACAAGGGCCGGCATTCGCTGTCGCAGGCCTTGCTCGCGATTCGGTCTCGTCTCGGCACAGATGCGGTGACGGGCCGGGAGCAGGACGTGCAACTGCTCGCGGAGTTCCCGTCGGACCTCTCCGCCCTGCGCCAGGGTCAAGTAGCGACTGTGCGTGTGGCAGAACCGTTGCTGGGGCTCGACGAATGCGCCGGCGCCGAATTCGCTCACTGGGTGGACGGCGCGCGGGTCCGGCTCAAGGCCCAGGCGCGGGATGCCCTCCGGGCGGCGCTCCAGGACACGCGGACCAAAGGCAATCTGTCGGAGACGCATCTCCTGGCGGCAGCGCTGTACGAGGTTGACCCGCTCTGTACTGACGCCGTGTACGCGCTCGCCGAGCGGGCCCTGCTCGACGGGGATACTGTGGCCGCGGTCCGGCTGCTCAAGGATCAAGTCCGGCGCGCTCAGGCCCAGCTCGGAGCCAATCCGAACCCCGAGATCGCTCGGCTCCTCCGACGGTTGGAGCGCGGTGAGCGACCTGCGTTTCTGGCTCAGACATCTCCGCTCCCCGAGCGGCTCATTCGGCCGCACGCATTCGTCGCCCGGGAAGCCGAGCTAGGACAACTGGAAGCGATCTGGAGTCGCGTGGGTGGCGCCGCTTACCACACGTGCTTGATCAGCGGCGCGCCGGGGATCGGGAAGAGCTCGCTGATCCGTCGATTCGCGACCTCCCTCGGGGCGCGTGCGCTGCCCGTCTTCATGGTGCCGTGTCAGGAAATCGGCCAGGGCATTCCTTATGCCACCGTCTCGGAGCTCATCACCGCGTTGGGGCGTGATCCGGCGGCCAGCGGGACGGAGCCGCTCTGGCTGGCTGAGGCGAGCCGAGTGTGTCCGGGCCTGCGGGCCATCTATCCCGGCATCCCCCCGGCTCCCGACGCCCCCCCCGATTCGATTCGCTTGCGCGTGGCTGAGGCCGTGATCCGGATGATGGAAGCCGTCGCGGACAACGGCCCCGTGCTGCTCGCGTTCGACGATCTGCAGTTTCTCGATCCGGCGAGCCGCGAAGTGTTGTTTCTGATCACGCGGGGGCTGGAGCGGGTGCCCACACTCATCTTGGCCGGAGCGCGTGCGGGCGACGGGGAGTTGCGGCCCGAGGAGACCGGGGGCGGCGGATTGGTCTGGAAGGAAACCATTCACCTTCAGCCGCTCGAGCGATCCCAAGCCCTGAACCTGATCCGCGAGGTCTCGGCTGATGCGGAGGGCGTGGGCGTACCGATCCGAGAAACGATCGTGCGCCTGGCGCAGGGGAATCCGTATCACATCGAAATGCTGCTGGCGGATTGGCGGACGCACCGGGCGAAGTCGCTGGCGGCGGCGGAGAGCTCGGGAGACGCCGGGCCGATCTCCTGGACGCCTCCGGAGGACTTGCGCGCCGCCTTTGCCCGGCAATACGGGGGCCTTTCGACCGACGCGCAGCACGTGTTGCAGATACTCTCGGTGGCGGGCAAGGCGATGGTCCCGAATGAGCTGGCGCGTTTGCTGGGGCTCCAAGACGGAGTGGTCGAGCGGGCAGCGCTCGAGATGCTGGATCGCGGAGTCGGTCGCGTGGAGGAAGGGCGGCTGTCGTTCAAGAACGAGTTGCACCGGGCGTATGTGTACTACGCGATGGGGGAGGACCGCCGTCAGTACCATCACGCGCAGCTCGCCCAGCGGCTGGCAGCCTCCCCGGACCGAAATGACCTCCAGCCGATGCTCGAATTGGTTCATCATTTCATCTGGGCGGACATGCGACAGCAAGCCATGGAGACCGCGCTTCAGGCAGCCGAGGTCGCCATCGCTCGAGGTGCTCCGCGGGAAGCCGAGCGGGTCCTAACGCAGTTACTCCGGGCTTACGCCGTCACTCCGGGTTCCAGACTCCGCTTGCTCCTGGCGCACTCCCTGGTCGCGGCGGGTCAATACCAGCGAGGGCTGGATGCTCTGGCAGACTGGCAGCCCGATGCAGCATCGTCGACCGACCTGGCCCTGGCGGCCTTGCTCCGTGCCGAGGCGCTGCAACGCGCTCGGCTGGGCGGCGACGAGGCCATCATCGCGGCGGCGCAGCAGGCGATTGCGCTGGCCGAACGGGCCAACGCAGCATCGTTCCTGGTCCGGGCTAACTACATACGAATGGAAGTCAGTTTGGATGCAGGGGACCTGGCAGCGCGGGCGGAAGCAGAGTCACTGGCAGCCAGAATAGTCGCCTCAGGCGCAACCCCCGAGTCCGTCGCCCTGGCCAACCTGACGCTCGGGTACGGTGCACTCTCGCGAGGCGAGCTCGTCCAGGCCGCGGAGCGACTCACCGAGGCCGCCCCGGTTCTGGAATCGCTCGCGCTGCTGGTGGAGTTGCGCCGGGTCTTGAACACCCTGGGTATATGCTACAAGGGCCTGGGAAGGTTCTGGGACGCGACAAGCACGTTGCGTGAAGCCGTGGCAGTTGCCGAACGTTGCGGCCATCCCGGGGCAATCGCCCACAGCCGCATGTGTCTCGCGAACGAATACCACGACCTCGCCTTCTTCGATTCCTCGGTCAGCTGCTTCCGCGCACTCCTGGCTCCGTTGGAGGCGCTGTCTTCGCCACGCGCATCGGTAGAAGCGTACTCCAGCATCGCAAGATTCGCCCTCGTCTTGGCCAGTGTGCCAGAGGCGGAGAGGGCGGTGGAGCTGTGTGAAGCAGCTGCGCGGCGCTCAGGACTATGGCGGCACGACGTTACCGCGCTCCTGACCAGGGCGGAGCTTTACCTGTGCAAAGGCGAACAGCAGTTGGCCTGGCCATTGGTGGAGGCAGCCGGGGTCACCACCGGGGATCGTTCCGACCTCCTGCCGGAGGCCGGATGGTACGAGAGGCTGCAGCGCCAATTCTACTGGGCGACCCGAGGCTACGAAGCCATGAAATCGTTGGCCCGGCCGGTTCCCACCGCCTTGTATGACTCATTTGGCGAAGCGTTGGAGGTGAGGCTCTTCGACGAGGCGGCGGCTCACATCGCAGGCGATCTAGTCGACGGGGCGACGCCGGCTTTGCAGGAAGCTCTTACCACTGGCCTCCTAGGGCCGCTCGCTCGACTGCTGGCGGTCGGCGTTCACCATCCCGCCGTCCCGCAACGTCTGAAAGGGGAATCTGCCGCCCAGCTCATTGCCCGGGCCTTTCCGCACCCTCAGCGTACCGTGGTCCCGCGCTCGGTCGGGCTGCTCGCAACCAGCGACGAAGATGCTACTTTTCAGGGCGCCGGAGGCCATCTTTGATCGCCGCACTGGTCGACGTCGTACGAGCTGCGCTCTTTGCCGCGGGGCACCTCCTCGGCGGGAGCATCGGTGGCGCAATCATCGCCGTGTCGTTCCTGGTGCGCCTGGCGCTCCTGCCGCTCACCATACGCTTGGCGCGCCGAGCCGCCGCCCAGCAGGCGATTCTCGCCTCGCTGCGCCCACATCTCGACCTTCTGCGGGTCCAGTACCGCAATCAGCCCGACCGCCTCGCTCAGCAGACGATCGCCCTGTATCGTCGGGCGGGATATCGCCCCCTCACCACGACGGGGATTCTGGGAGCAGCGGTTCAACTGCCGATCGTCGCGGCCGTCTATGGCGCAGTGCGCAGCGGAATCGCGACCGGGGCCCACTTCGGCTGGATCGCCGATCTTGCCCGCCCTGACGGTCTCCTGGCCCTCGCAGTGGCCGCGATCACGGGTCTGGGTGCCTATCTCGGAACGAAGTACGGCGCAACGCCTGCACGCCCGGGCGTGGTTCCGCTGCTGATCGGGACGGCCGTCACGCTTTTCGTCTTGTGGCGGACTTCGGCGGCGCTGCTCTTGTCTTGGGGCGCGACCGCGTGCGGCAACCTGCTGCAGACAGCGCTCCTAGGCCGTCGCCGCGGCTTGCGAGGCGGCCGCTAGGCGCGCATCGGCGCGAGTCGGAGGCACCGCCGTGGCGATGCGCGTATACCAACGGATCATTTTTCGAGTGGGAACCGAGGTCCGTTAGAACGGCTACCGCCCCGATGCCCCGAACACCGGGGAGTGCTACATTGTGTCGTAGCTCGGACACTGCTCGATCTGCGTTGCAGCCAGGGGGTCGAGGTTTGACCCCATCCGCTTCATCCTGCCCTAGCCTCAACCCGAAGGAGGCGAACCCATGAACACGATGACCGCGCGGGCGCTCATGGTGGGACTGTTGATCGCCCTGTGGGCTTGGTTGACCGACGTGGCGCGGCTGCACCTCACGTTGTGGGCTGGAGTGGTCGCGCTCGGCTGCTTCTACGCGGCCGGCGGCGGCGTGCCCGCCTTGCAGAAGACGATCGTGGCGGCGCTGTCCGGCGTGGTGTGGGTGCTGATCTACCACGCGGTGCGCGTCGCCATCGGCGCGCGGGGGCTCGTCGGCCCGGTGCTGCTCGGCGCGCTGGCGTGCGCCCTCGCGCTCCAGTCGCGCGTGCCGTTCCTCTCCTTCACCGCGGCGGCGTTCGCTGGCGCCGGAGTCGCCCTCGGCCTCGGAGTGAACACCCTGAACGAGGCGATTCGCGCGGGCGTCGCGCTCGCGGTCGGCGCAGCGGTCGGCTTCGCGGCCGAGCGCGCGGCCGGCATGCTCAAAACGCGCGGCCTCTAGATTTTTGCGAACCGGGGCTGCTCGACTCTTGCAGCCCGCGCGACGGAGGCCGCGGCTGCGAAACCGGGCCCTCATTGCCCTGGGGGTAAGCGGGCTCGTGCTTGCCGCCTGCTCCGAGTCCACGGCGCCGCGCCCGCCACTCGTATTCTCGGTGCTGAGCGCGGGCAACGGGCACGCCTGCGGCCTCACGACGGACGGCGCAGCCTACTGCTGGGGGTTTAACGAAGACGGCGGGCTCGGGAACGGTACCACCGGAGGCATCAGCACGACGCCGGTGGCCGTCTCCGCTCCCCCAGGTGTCAGCTTCAGCGCCCTGAGCGCCGGCACGGCCCACAGCTGCGGCCTCACGGCCAGCCACACCGCGTACTGCTGGGGCGAAAACGAGAGCGGTCAGCTCGGCATCGGTTTGAAAACCGACACCGCGAGACCGGTGCCCGTGACCGGCAGCGTCCCGTTCCTGGGGGTGCGCGCCGCCAGTCAGCTCACCTGCGGCGTCGCAACCAACGGCGGCGCGTACTGCTGGGGGACGAACCAGGCCGGGCAGCTCGGCAACGGCGCGACCAATGAGAGCCTGGTCCCGACGCCCGTCGCGGGCGGACTCAGCTTCGAGATAGTGAGCGCGAGCTTTCAATACGCCTGCGGCCTCACGACCGGCGCTGCGGCCTACTGCTGGGGAAGCAACGTCCGCGGCCAGCTCGGCAGCGGCCTGGGCACGGACAGCCCGACGCCGGTGCCGGTCGCCGGCGGCTTGACGTTCAAGGTCCTCAGCACCGGGGACGGTCACGCCTGCGCCCTTACCACGGACGGCGTCGCCTACTGCTGGGGGAGCAGCTTCTTCGGCGAGCTCGGCAACGGCTCGACGACAGACAGCCCCACCCCGGTGCCCGTCACGGGGGGACTCACGTTCGCAGCGGTGAGCGCGGGTGGCGGTCACAGCTGCGGCGTCACGACGGACAGGGTCACCTATTGCTGGGGGAAAAACGACCAGGGTCAGCTCGGTGACGGCACGACGACCCAGACCTCGGCGCCGGTACCCGTCACCGGCCAGCTGACCTTCGCGACCGTGAGCGCCGGCGCCGGTTTCACCTGCGGCGTCACGACCGGTGGCGTCGGGTACTGCTGGGGATCCAACGTCAACGGCCAGCTGGGTGACGGCACGACAACGCCTAGAGCCATGCCTGTTCGCGTGGCGGGACAGCAGTGAGGCAGAGGCTTCTCCCTACGTTGCTTTCTCCAGCGGGTGCACGGCGGCAAAGCCGTTGTAGAGCAGCACGTCGTAGATGACTTTCAGCGTTCCTGCAATGAAAAAGGGCACGCTTATCAGCGTGGGCCGGGCGAACAGGAATCCTGCGAATAGGGGGGCAAGAGCAGCGCCGGTGGTTCGTGCCACGCCGGTGATCCCGGCTGCCGCGGATCGCTCTTCAGGACCAACCACGGCCATAGTGTACGATTGCCTGGTGGGTACATCCATTTGGCTGATGCTGAAGCGCGCCAGCAGCACCAGGACGGCGAGCGGAAGGTTCGGCATCAGTGGGACAAGAATGAGCAAGATGTTCGAAGGCAGGTGCGTGAACACCATGGTTTTGACGAGGCCGAAGCGCGAGGCCAGCCGGGACGCCAGCAGTGCGGAGATTCCGGCCAGCGCGTTCGCCCAGAAGAAGATCACGCCGAGCGTTCCAGGGTTCACGCCAAAACGGAGATAGAACCAGTAGGCAGCGAAGCTCTGCACCACAAAGCCGCCCGCAAAGGAATCGAGAGCGAACAGGGCCGAGAGTTTGAGCACGACCTCCCGTGACCGGCCGATGCCAAAGACCGTCCCTATTGCCGCTGGAGCCGCGGATGCAGCCCGCGGGAGAGTCACTTCCGCAGCGGAAGACAGGCGGGCGAACAGGAATGTCAGCACAACGCCCAGAGCGGCGTAGAGCAATACAACCGCGCGGTAGCTCTCCACGGGCGTCATCGCGCTGGCCCGCAGCAGGTGAGAAACAGCCCCTCCGCACAGTGCGCCGGTAGCGGCGGCGAACGACCCGGCCAGCGTGTACCAGGCGAATACCGCCGTCCTGGCGTGATCGGGAACGACATGCGACAGCGCAGCCTGCTCAATCGACAGAAATGGACCCACTTCGTTGCCGCTCGGACTGATGACGCCAACCGTCCCGGCGACAATCAGGAACACGAGGTTGCTTGTGCAGGCGAAGGTCAGACCGGCGGCAGCCATGAGAATGGCCCCGATGATCAACATGCGCCGTCGCCCGATGCGATCGGCCCGGGTCGTGAGGTAGAGGGAGACGAGGGTATCGCCGACCAGCGTGAGGGTGAGCAGCATGCCTGTTTGCGACGCACTCAGGCCGAGGCCGGTGAGGTAGAACACCAAGACGACGGATAGCGAGCCGTAGGCGAACAGGCGGGTCAACCGCGTGAGGAATAGCAGCCACCCGTCACGCGGCAGCGCGCGCAGGGCGCTAGGGCCCACGCGGCCTCGCGGTGAGGTCGTCGAACAAGGTGTACGAGTCGGCCTTGGTCCAGACGCCTACACGGCCGGGACCACTGAACGTGTGGTCGTGCACGTCGATCCGCTTGGTGCCGTCCCAGTACACCTCCGCATGATCCGCTTGGAAGTCGATGCGCAGCTCGTGCCAGACCCCCGATTTGACCTTCCCGGTCCAATTTGCGAGCTGGATCCGGCGTCCGTTCTTGACGTAGTAAAAGCGGACGTTGTCCTCGAGCGCATTCGCGCGACTGAGGTAGTAGTTGTTCTCATCCTGGTACCGGAACACGACGCCGCAGGCGCGGTCGACGCGCCCCGAGACGGGTTTGCATTTCACGGACACGCTGCCGTCGGTGAAGGTCAGCGACGGTGCCGCCGCGACGGGGAACCGGTAGTCGGTGCGGTCGCTGTCGGCCTGGGCCAGCACGTTCGGTGCACTCGGCGCGTCGGGAGCCGACTGCACAATCCAGCGACCTACGCGGCCGTCACCGGTGCGGCCGAACACGAAGCCCGCCGGCGGCTGGCCCGGGACCAGCGAATCGAAATGCCAAATGACCGCTGGTACCGTCTGCCGATGCGGCGGCGTGGGCTCGGCGGCGTGCCGGTGGCGAGAAACGCCGAGGACCGCGCTCAGGACGACGGGGCCCCACACAGTCACAACGAATCGAGGACTTTGTTCCATCAGCGATCTCTCCTTACGGCGTGAGACGGTGAACCAATTTGACGACGAACGCCCCGTTGCGCGGGCGGGACAGGGCCCGCGTATCCGGGAAGCGAAACCGGGCGAGCGGATCGGTCGTGTACCCCGTGTTCCACACCAGGAAGACATCGTCCCCGATCACCGGGATCCAGTGGAACCGCACATTGAAGTCGACGCGCTCGTTCTCGTTGTCGTACTGGACGAACGCGAGCAAGCTCGTGCGGGTATTGAAGTCGTACTCGAACCGGTTCGCCGACAGCACGGCCGTGAAGGCGCCAGCGGGTAACTGAGCTCTGGTCCGCGTCAGCGCAGTGCTTACGATGATGTGACCACCGCCGCGCCACACCGCGGTGAGCTCGAGGTCAGTGCTGTGACCGCCGTAGAACGGACCCCAGTTCACGAACGCTCCGAAGCTCAAGCGTCGGCCCGGGTTCATGAAGTACTGCAGCTCGTAGCGGGACCACCAGTAACGGCCGGGCGGGATCCCGACGCCGCGGAAGATGTCGAAGCTGTCGCTAGGCGCGTCTAGCAAGCGCTGAAGGTTGACCTCGAAGTGATCGCCATTCTGGCGGTCGCCTCCGAACACGCGCCACTCGAACCACGCCGTCTCCCAATCCGCGCTCAGCAAGGGTGAGCCCGTCTCGTGAGCGATGATGTCCCAGCTCGGGACGGGAAAGGTGAAGTCGAGCTGCCGGATTCCCAGGACACCGGGCCGCGGCATGAAGTCCACGTGCCCCGTCGTCTCCCAGATCCCGGTGCGGCGGACGAAGCCGAGCGGCGGGGCGAAGCCCGAGTCGATGCGGTAGAGCGAGACGAAGTTGTCGAACAGATCGTTCGGATTGTCGGTAGAGAGCCGCCACGCGACGGGCGTCCCCGCGACACCCGGCGTCTGACTGCCGGCGATCCATAGCTTCGGCTCGAGGTTCCCCCCATGGACGATGAGCGGCAGGTCGAGATCCAAGCCGCCCGCCCGCTCCACGCCTCGGCCACGCGGTCTGGCGTGGACAGTCGCGATGGCGCCGATGTAGGCCCGGGCTAAGAGATCGTGCTGGACGCGCACGACGGCATCATTGGCGTTGTCCCCAGTGCCGGTCCGCGCGTCGAGGACGCCGACCCGCCACCGCCCGAGCCGCCCATAGACCCGCCCGCCGGCGAGGATCGGCACGGGCGCACCGCTGGTGTCGAGCCCTACGCGACGCGAGTAGAACAGCTGCACCCGGCCCGGCGTCCCAAGGTCGAGCAGTCCACTCGATTCCAGGAAGAACTCGCGCTTTTCCGGGAAGAAGAAGGGAAACCGGGTGAGGTTGATGACTTGCTGGTCGGCTTCCACCTGTGCGAAGTCGGTGTTGACGGTGAGGTCCGCGGTCAACGTCGGGGTGATGGCGAGCTTGGCGTCGACTCCGGCCTTCCCGCCAACGTAGCCGCTCGTCGTCTCCCCGCCGACGCTGTCGTGCTCGGTCTCCACGGCGCGGCCGAGTGCATACGGGTACAACTCGAGATCGTCGGGGCGGTGGAGCTGAGCGAGGTCGGTGATGGATCCTTCATTGTTCAGCTGGTAGAGTCCTTGAGCGCGGCCGTACGAGCGCCACAGGTCCTCCTCGTTCTTCCGCCGAATGAAGCGCCGGACATTGAACCCGAACTCCGTGGTGGTGCCGGCGCGAAACCGCAGTGCGAGCAGCGGAACGCGGAACTCCGCCGTCCATCCTTTAACATCACGCGCGACGGCGACGTCCCAGACGCCGTTCCAGTTTTCGTTCAAGTCGTCGACGCCCGAGAACTGAGCGTCCCACATGGCGCCGTTCGGGTTCGTGCCGAGCACGAACGCGCTGCGGCGGTCGTCGAAGCTGTCGATCAAGAGCCGGACGTTATCGTCACTCGAAAGGTCGGCATCGCGGCGGAGTTGGCTGGCCCGCAGCGCGCGCATATCGGAGTCGTAGCAGCGCACCGCGATGTACAGCGCCGCGGCGTCGTGGGCCACCTTGACGACCGTGCGCTCCGTGGCGGGGGACCCCTCACGCGGTTCGCGCTGGCGGAAGTCGTCGATCGAGTCCGCCGTCGCCCACACCGGTTCGTCGAGCCTGCCGTCGAGCGTCAGCGGAGTGCGGAGCAGTGCGGCGCGAATCGTCGCTGGGGCTCCAGGGCCGCCCTTGGGCGTGGCGCGCAGCTGCTGGGCCGAGCCTATGCGGGTGACCAGGCTGAACCCCGCGAGCGCGATGGTTAGACGCGTCTTCACGGCTGGCTCCTGAGCAAAAGCCCGACCAGCCCCGCCGCCAGGATCAACACCGGTTCCGGGATCTTCTTGGGCGTGATCAGGAGCGCCAGGGTCACCAGGGCGATCAGCATCGTCGGCACGTCCGAGAGCGAGCGCCGGCCCAAGATGACCGCCGCACCGGCGATCGCGCCAGTCGCCGCCGCTGTCACGCCGTCCACGAACGCCTTCACCTGCCGGTTCTTTGCCACGCGATGGAAATGCGGGGCCAAGAGCACCGTGACGAGATAGACGGGCAGGAAGACCCCGATCGCGGCGAGGGTCGCGCCGGCGAGTCCTGCCACGAGGTAGCCGATGAACGCCACCGTGATCACCACCGGTCCCGGCGTGATCATGGAAACCGCGACGGCGTCGACGAACTGTCGCTGGCTCAGCCAGTGGAACTGCTGCACTACGCCTCCGTAGAGAAACGGCACGATCGCGAGGCCGCTTCCGAAGACGAAGAGTCCGGCGCCGGCGAAGTAGGCCAGGATCTTCCATAACACACCGGGCAACGCTGCACCCGCCAGACCGGTGGCAAGTCCAGGGATGACCGGGACGAGCGCGAGGACGGGAGTGGCAGCCACCTTTTGTCGCCCGCGGGCGAGCGCTGGGATGAGTCCACACAACAGAAACACCCAGATGATCTCGGACTCGGTCGAGGCAGTCGCCACCGCGCTTGCACTGAAGAGGGCCCACAGGAGCCGATCGCGGCCGAGCGTCATCCGCACGAGCGTCAGCACGCTCCGCGCGATGATGGCAATGACCGCCGCTCCGATTCCGTAGAAGAGCCCCTGCATCCACGGCAGCCCACCGAACCGGACGTATAGGTGAGAAAGGACGAGCACCATCAGAAACGAGGGGCCTACAAACGCGAGCCCGACCAGCGTTGCACCGAGCCCCCGGGCACGCACCCAGCCGAGGTACATCGCCAGCTGCGCTGCGAGGGGCCCGGGCGCGAGTTGAGCTAGGGCGAGGCCCTCCTTGTATTCCTGAGCGCTGATCCAACGGCGCTGCGCCACGAGGTCCTGCTGCATGTGCCCTGCGAGCGCGATCGGCCCACCGAATCCCAAGGTGCCGAGCCGCAGGAAGTAGAGCAGAAACCCCCGCAGGCTGGATCGCGCGGCTGTGGTCTGCGCGGCGTCCCCCGCGTCCATCCCGTTGCCGGGGTCAGTCGTCACCGGCGTGACGGCCTCGTGGTCTGGCGCGTGGCGCGGCGCTTTGCGGGTCGTGTTCGACGCGTTTCGGCCGCGGTGACCGTCAGCGCCGCGTGCAGCGCATCGAAGAGCGCCGTGCCGTGCTCGAGCCGCGTGTCGTCCTCCGGGTTCTGCTTCGCGATGCCGGCGATCAGTCGCTCGATGCCGGGGGTTTCCGGCCGCCCGAACTTCGTCTCCTTGCAGTCGATGTCGTGCACGATCTCTGCGATGAGGCGGAGCGCGCGATCGCCGAGGCCAAAGCGCGTGAGGAGCGTCTCGAACGTGCACGTATCTCCCTCGTGCGTGTACTCGGCCTCGAACATGTCGAACCGAAGCTCGCCCGGCCGCGGCCGGTAACCCTCGGGTGCCACGAACTTGAAGTGCGCCGCGGGGTCGATGAAGCGGCGAATCAGCCAGGCGCTCGCGATCCGATCGATGTAAACGCCTTGCCTGGTCACCCACGTGGCGCCGCGAGGCGCCTGGGGGGGATCAGCCGGTGCCGGGACCTCAATGTCCGGCGGGCGGAGCCGCGCCTCTAGCCGCGCGAGCTCTTCGTGGGCCGCCCGGCGACGCGGGGCCCCGAAGAAGTCGATGGCGACGATGTCCGCGAGGCGCCGTTTCAGTCGGCCCAGGTCGGCCTTGATTTGCCCTCGGCCATCGGTCAGTGCGCGGCGCCCGCCGCGCAACGCTTTGAGAAGGCGTTGCGCGTCTGCCACGATGTCGCGGTAGTCCGCGTCCCGAGCGGTGCGAAACAGCGCCTCAATCTCAGTGTCGGTGAGGCCATCCACGAAGTTGGCCTCGCAGACCGAGGCCTCCCCGCCGCCGGCCACGATCTCCCGCATCTGCCACTGCAGGTCTTCGACCGTCTCGTCCGAGCGGGGAAGGACATAGACCGAGTTCTTGATCGCGACTGCGCCGAGACGTTGCAACCTGCGCCACACCTTGACCCGGAAGTAGTCGGGCTTGGGCGGGATCTGATGGATGAGTAGGACCCAGCGGCTCGCGGCAGCCTGCGGCATGCAGGTGTCACCTCCCAAACGAATCCCTTGACTATCACAAGTGTATCATGCGAAAATTTTCCGAGCAAGGCTCCGCGGGATGGGATCTCCTCACTGGAGGACATGTATGGGTCAGAGAATCTCGGCACTCGCCGCGCTCCTACTGATCATCGCCGTACGCCAGCAGGCGCAGCAGCCGTTCGCTCCCATC
>Ga0134075_10000428_pt1 | contig 12626 bp, 10 predicted proteins | sample 15_taG_18_FD_119775 | JGI IMG/M metagenome (GOLD analysis project Ga0134075, IMG submission 119775) | Grasslands soil microbial communities from the Angelo Coastal Reserve, California, USA - 15_D_Rain_40cm_5_09212015 | ecosystem: Environmental > Terrestrial > Soil > Grasslands ... | reverse complement strand
GCGCTGCACCGCCTCCGCCCGATCGCGGCACCCCAGGACGACGCCGGCGGCGAGCACTGCGCCGGCGCCGCGCAGCCGCTTCATCCCTGCCACTCGATGCTCTTCGCGACCGACGCCCCGACTACGCGGGCGATGTCCTGGCCGCGTACGACGATCCCCTGGTGCTCCAGCTCTTCCCGGAGCAGCTGGTCGAGTTCGGCGCGGCGGTCGGCGAGCGTGACGGTCGGACGGTCGGACGGTCGGACCGCGGTCTCGGTGCCTTGCGGTCCGGCGGTCCGACTGTCCGACCGTCCCCCCAGCATCTTCTCGATCTCCGCGCCAATGCGTTCCAGCATTGGAAAGATCTCGGCCACCAGGTCCTCGGCCGGCTCCGTTGCCGGGGTTTCATGGGTCAAGCCCCGTCGGATCATCGCGTCCACCTTGCGCCGCTCGCGGATGAGCCGGTCGAGCGCGGGCGACACCTGCGCCGCGGCCTGGGCGTGGGCGCACGCTTCATCCAGCACGTCGATCGCCTTGTCCGGGCGGGCGCGCTCGGGGACGAAGCGGTCCGTGAGCACGATCGCGGCCTTGAGGGCGTCGTCGGTGATCGCAACGGCGTGGTGCCGCTCGAGGCGCGGCCGCCGCGCCACCAGCACCTCCCACGTCTGGATCGCGTCCAGCTCCTCGACGACGACCGGCTGGAAGCGCCGTTCGAGTGCCGGGTCGCCCCGGATCCACTTGTCGTACTCGCCCCCGGTCGTCGCGCCGATAATGCGGATGTCGCCGCGCACCAGCGCGGGCTTCAACATGTTGGCCGCGTCCATCGCGGCCCCGAGGGCCGTGCCTTGGCCGATGAGGTTATGCAGTTCGTCCACGAACAGGATGAGGTCGGGGTCGGCCGAGAGCTCGCGTACCAGCTTACGGATCCGCTCTTCGTACTGGCCGCGGAATGCCGTCCCCGCGAGCAGCGCCACGTGGTCCAGGGCGACGAGCCGCGCGTCCTTGAGCGCGGGCGGGACGTCGCCGCCCGCGATACGCTGCGCTAACCCCTCGACGATGGCGGTCTTGCCGACGCCTGCCTTGCCGATCAGCGCCGGGTTGTTCTTGCTGTGCCGCAGTAGGATGTCCACCACACGGGCGATCTCTGCATCCCGGCAGCGGACCGGCTCCAAGTCTCCACGTCGCGCCTGTACGGTGAGGTCGACTCCGACGCGCTCGAGCACCGCCCCCGAGTCGAACAGGCCTTCGAACGGATCGCCCATCGGGTCACCCCGCCCGCAGGAACCGCAGGTACCAGTCGATGATGGTGTCGCGGAACACGAACACGACAGCCGCCCCCATGGCGAGGAATACCCCGAACGGGACGTGACGCTTCTTGTGCCGCAGGAGGAGCGGGACGTAGACCAGGCTGCCGAACACCGAGGCCGCGAAGACGGTGAGCAGCACGCCCTTCCAGCCGACGAAGGCGCCCACCATCGCCATCATCTTGATGTCGCCGCCCCCCATCGCCTCTTCCCCGAAGACCCATTGCCCGGCGACGCCGACCGCGTACAGCAGCGCGAAGCCTGTCGCCGCGCCGAGCACCGCTTCCTTGAACCCCGGCACCCCCGAGGTGAGGGAGGCGCCGAGACCGAGGATGAGACCGGCCCAGTTGTATTCGTCGGGGATCAAGTAGTGACGAGCGTCGGTCACGGCGATGCCGAGCAGGATCGTCCCCAGGAGCGCGGCGGCGAGGAAGTGAACGGTCGGTCCGTAGGCCACCATCGCCGCGATCCACACCACCCCGACCACCGCCTCGATGATCGGGTATTGCAGCGAGATGGGGTGTCCGCAGCGGCGGCAGCGGCCGCGCAGCAGCAGCCACGAGACCACGGGGATGTTGTCCCGCCACGCGATCGGCTGCCGGCAGGTCGGACAGGTAGAGGGGGGATGGAAGAGGGAGCGCTGCTTCTTGTCCTCCTTCGCCAGGCGCAGGATGCAGACGTTCAGGAAGCTCCCGAAGCAAAGCCCGAGGAGAGCGGCCCCGACGAGCAGGATCGGATCAACGACCACGCGTCACCTCGAAGAGCAGGATGCCGGCCGCGACCGCGACGTTCAGCGACTCGGCGCCCTGGGCGAGCGGGATCGCCACACGCTTGGCGGACACCGCGTTGAGCTGCGGCCGGATGCCGGCGCCCTCGTTGCCGACGATCACTGCGATCGGCCCTTCCGACTGCCCGGGTCCGCCTTCTCCCAGCGCCCGTGGCAGCGGAACGCCGTCGGCGGCGGCGGCCCATAAGGTCACCCCGTGTCGGCGCGCCCATGCGATGAAGGCGGTGTCGTCGAGCGCTACGACAGGATGCCGGAAGGTCGCGCCCATGGCGGCGCGCAGCGCCTTGGGGTTGAGCGTGTCGGCGGTGCCGCGCAGGACGACAGTGCCCGCTGCACCCAGGGCGTGCGCCGTGCGGATGAGCGTGCCCACGTTCCCCGGGTCCTGCACGCCGTCGATGACCAGAGCCGTGCTGCGCACCCCGCCGAGCGGGATGTCGTCGGCCGCCCAGGTGCGAGGTTCGACGACCGCGACGATGCCCTGCGGCGCTTCCGTGTCGGCGACTTCGGCGAGGGCGCGCGCCGAGCCCTCTTCCACCGGCACGGCGTGCCGCTCTAGCTCCACCACCAGCTCGCGGCCGCGCGTCGTGCGGGCCAGGTCCGGGGCGACCAGGGCGCCACGGAAGGTCAGGCCCGCCGCGAGCGCTTCCTCCACGAGGCGCACCCCTTCGATCAGGGCGAGCCCGCGCCGGCCGCGCGCCTTGCGCCGTTGAAGATCGCGGATCGTCGACTGCAGATTACTGGCAATGGGTCTCCTCACGGGTTCGGGCCCGGCTCCGCGCCATCAATATGCGAAGAAGCGGCGCTGCAGTCTGCCCCTCCTGCTCGGCGGAGACGGGCGCCCGACGGAGCCCGTGTGAAGATCGCTCTCACCATCGCTGGTTCCGATTCGGGCGGCGGGGCCGGCGTCCAGGCCGATCTGAAGACGTTTCACCAGTTCGGCGTGTTCGGCACAAGCGTGATCACCGCCGTCACCGCTCAGAACACCGTAGGCGTCCGGGCGTGGCAGGCGCTTCCGGCGGCGCTCGTGACCAAGCAGATCGACGCGCTGGCGGACGACCTCCCGCCGGCCGCCGTGAAGAGTGGCATGCTCGCCTCGGCCGAGCTGGTCGAAACGGTGGCGGCGGGAATCGCCGGCCGGCGGCTGCCGAACTACGTGCTCGATCCGGTCATGCTTGCGACTTCGGGAGACCGGTTGCTGAATGCGGACGCCGAGCATTTGATCGCGCGGCGTCTCGTGCCGCTCGCGCGGCTCGTCACGCCCAACCTGGGCGAGGCCGCGATTCTCGCGGGCACGGACGTGCGGAACCCAGCCGACATGGAGCGTGCCGGCCGCGCGCTCGTGCAATTGGGCGCGAAAGCCGCCCTGGTGAAGGGCGGCCATCTCGCGGGAGACGAGATTGTCGACGTGCTGGTGAGCGACGGTACCGTGCGACGCTTCACCCGCGCGCGGCTCGATACGACCTCGACGCACGGCACCGGCTGCACCCTCTCAGCGGCGATCGCCGCAGGGCTGGCCCACGGCCGCCCGCTCGAGCGCGCTATCGAGGATGCGCTCGACTTCGTGTCCCGGGCGATGGCCGCCGCCCCGGGGCTGGGGAAGGGACACGGACCGTTGAACCACTTCGTGCCCGCGCCGCCGCGGCCGCCCACCAACGGATTGTAGGGGTGCCTTCGTGAGCGCCTACTCCAAATAGCGGCCCGGCCGGAGCACGTAGAGCACCACCAGCGCCACCGCCGCCGCCGCGAGCGGCGTCCGCTCGCGCGTCACAAACCACACGACCCCGTTGACGAGCGCGGCACCCTCCATGAGCGCCCACATGACGATCAACCGTCCCTGACTGACCCCCCACCATTGCTCCGTGGTCTGGCCCGGTGCCGGGGCGGGATCGGGCCGGGGGACCAGGCGTAGCACGACGAGCGCGGCGGCGAGCAGCGCCAGGCCGCCGTAAGTCAGCGCGCGGCCGAAGCCACCTGATGCTGGCGGCGTGGCCCGAGGCACCCACGCCGTCACCAGCAAGAAAACGATCACGCCTGCCATGAGGGCGCCGTGGATGATCTTGACCGTCCGGAGGCGCGCGTCCGGAGTGAGGGGACTCGTCATCGGTACCTCGAGAGTCGGGATGCCATATTACTACCGATCCCGTCCCCCGGCTCAAGTGATGACCCGCCCGTTTCTCACCGCCCGCTGGTCGAACGTCGTCCTGCTCACCTTCGAAGCTCCCGAGGAGCTCGTACGGGCGCAGGTCGCGCCCGGTGTCGAACCCGACCGCTGGAACGGGAAGACGCACGTGAGTCTAGTGGCGCTCGAGATGCGCGACGTGCGGCTGCGCGGCTGGCGCATCCTCGGCTTCGCGGCCCACCCACAGGTGAACTTGCGGGTTTACGCCAGGCACCGAGCCCACCCCGCCGTGACGTTCGTGCGCGAGCTCGTCCCCAGCCGCATCATCGCGGCGGTCGGGCGACTCCGCTACGGGGAGCCGTTCCAGGCCGCGCGGATCTCAGCCCGCGTCGTCGCGGGCACAGACAGCGCAAGCGCGGAATACCGCTTCGGGCTCGACGCGCCGTGCCATCGCCTCGTCGTCACAGGGTCGCGCGACAGCGCCGTTCCGGCCGCGTCAACGTTCGAGCACTACCTCAAAGAGCGCACGTACGGCGTTCGCACCGACCGGCACGGGCGGCCGCGAGCGTTCCGCGTGGAGCACCCGCCGTGGGCCATCAGGAAAATCGTGAGCGTCGATTACGCGGTGGACTTCGGGATCCTGTACGGACCGGAGTGGGAATTCTTGAATCGCAGCTCGCCCGTCTCCACTATCTTCGCGGTGGGATCAGACGTCTCGGTGTATCCGCCCCAGATGGACAGACGCTGAGGTAGACGCCGGCATCTCAGCGTCTAACTTGGCGTCTACCCGTCCACAGCGCCGTTATGGATTCCACCAGTACGTGACTTTGACCAGGAAGATGTTGTCAGCCTTAGCGTGCAGTAGCCGATCCATCGACTGCCGGAATTGGAAGTCGCCGATGTTCTCATCGTCCGAGCGGCTCTGCGTCCACACGAAGAAGATCGTCGAGCCCGGCAGGTACTCCCAGCGCAGCACAGCGTTCCCGCGCAGCGAGACGAAGTTGAAGTTTGGGTCAGCGAACGTGAGCGAGTCGGTCGCGTTGCCCGTGATCGGGTGCACGACATAGCTCCCGTCGGTTGCGCGCGTGATCGTGCCCGCATCCCGCCCGTACACGGTGAAGTCAAAGGTGCGCGGCCGCGCGACTTCCTTGAAGTCGCCGTACCGCCCGGCGGAGATCAGCGGCTGGGCGTACACCTGAAGCGACAACGTCGGGCTGTAGGTCCAGTTCAAGCGGACACCCGCCGAGAGCTCGGTCTGGTGCAGCGTCCCGAACACGTAGCGGTTGCCGAACGTCGCCGTCGCCGCCGGGTCCGCGAACGTGCCGACATACTGTACCGGTGTCAGGTCGCGGAACAGATTCGGGCCTACGCTGAGCAGGACGTTGGACGCCGGCCTGAAATCGACGCTAGGCGACAGATACCAGTTCCGACCGCTCTCCGCCTGGTAGGTGCCGGACTGGAAGTTGATCACCCACGCCTTCCGCGTGTCCGATTGCCAACCGACGTCCACCTGGTAGCCCGGGGGGTTCAAGGTCAGCGGGCCGCCGCGGGTGCGCCGGTTGTTCACGGTCCACGGGTTGTACGCCAGGTCCCAGTTGAACTGATGGTAGTTGAGCAGCTGCAGGGTCCCGAATTGGAAGGCGCCCGTCCAGTTGATGTTGCCGTCCCAATCGTAATTGCGGAACAGCGCTCCGCCCAGCTCCGCATAGCGGAACACCTTGCCGGGCTTGGTCCAATCGTAGCCGGCGCCGACGTGCATGTTGACCACGCCGGTGCGCCAGAGGAACCCGAGGTCGTGCACGTCAAACCCGGGAGCGATGACCCCGATCGCCGAATTCGAGAACCAGTTCCCCTTCTGCTTGTTGAGGTAGACCCGGGCCGCCCACCCGGTCAGCGACGTGGCGCTCGAGTCCACGCGCACGTGACCGGCGTCCGGCTGCTGGAAATAGTGTCGGGGGTTCTCCTGCACGGCGGTGATGCGGGCGGCGCTCCCGTCGATGCGGGACGCGCCCACCCACCCCGTGACCACCCACCGTTTGGCATGGTCGAGGAACGTCCACCCGTCGGCGCCCCAGGCCAACGAATGCGAGTTGACGTCGTCGCGCAGCAGGGGATCCCGGAACCCGCGCGCGGCCACCGTGCTCATGACGCCCAGCCCCTGGCGGCCGTCGGGGAATTCCTTCTGCACCCGGAACACGCCGTAGTACGTGAGCGGCTCGACTTCCTTCTTGAACAACGTTCCGGAGGTGTCGAGCTGGGCGGTCTCCCGGCCCGTCACCGCCGAGAGCGCGCCGACGTTCCAGCTCCCGGCCGCTTTCCCGGTCAGCTTTAACGCACCGAGGATGTGCGCCCCCACCGGCATGTCGCTGAAGTCGGCGCTCGGCACGCTTCCCTGAGGGGCGCGGCCGATGCGGCGACTGTAGAAGAACTGGGGCTCGGCCCAGTTGAACCCCCAATAGTTGCGCGCCCCGCCCCGGCCGAAGTTGAAGATCGACGCGCCCTCGATGAAGAACGGCCGCTTCTCCTGGAAGAACGTCTCCGCGTCGCTCAGGTTCACCACCGCCGGATCCACCTCCACCTGGCCAAAGTCTGGGTTCACGGTGGCGTTGAGGGTGAGGTTCGGCCCTAACCCGATGCGCGCGTCGGCGCCGATCCCGGGCGTCAGTTTGGACCCGTCGTTGAACGGATTCCCCGGAGTGCGGGTCGATAGCTCCGCTTTGCCGATCGTGTAGGGCAAGACCTCGAGCCGCGGCGGCGGGGTGACTCGCTCGATCCCCACCAGGTCCACGAAGCGCGACACGAAGCCGCTGCCGTTCTTGGGCGTGTAGACGAGATAGTCCCGCTCGTTCTTGCGGGCGACGTCGCGCCGGAAGTTGATCCCCCACACGTACTGCGGCTTCTGGATGAAGCGCAGCTGGGAGTACGGGATGCGCAGCTCCGCCGTCCAGCCGAGCGAATCGCGGCTGACTTTCCCCTCCCACACCCCGTCCCACGAGTTGTCGTCCCACTCGTCGTTGTAAAGCGTACCGTCGGACAGCGTCCCCGCCGCGTTGATCGCGAAGTAGTAGCCGCTGCGTCGGTCGTGGTAGGGATCGATGTAGACCGTGAAGGCGTCCGAGTTGGTCTGCGCGTCGCGCCGCCCCAGCCGGGCGACGATCGAGTCGGGATGTGCGTCGAACAACCGCGCACCGATGTACAGCGCCGCGTCGTCGTAGGCGACGTATACGTAGGTGCTCTCGGTCGGCGCCATCCCTTCATTGGGATCCCGCTGCAGAAAGCCCGTCACGCGCTCGGCCCCCTCCCACATGAGGTCGTGCAGCACGCCATCAATCACGATAGGTCGGACCAGTCGGGTGGCGCGCACCTGCTGCGCGGCTACGGCGGGTGAATCGGCGGTGAGGGCGTGGCTCAGAACCGGTGGCCGAGCGGGCGGAGCTGCAAGCGTCGGCACGTAAGCCGCGGCGGAGCCGGCCAGCCAAAGGGCAGCCAGAGACATGGGCACCTCGAGACGGAGGTCGGTGCGACATCCCCGGCGACGGCGTCCGAGGCAGGCTGATAGCGCCAAGTATGACAGCGCTCGGTCCGAAAGGGTTGCAACGAACTTGTCAGAAGACGGTCAACGGCCGGCAAAGGGGGACGGGGGAAGGGCTAAAGCTTCACGAGCACGCCTCTTATCAGGGTGGCAAGCTGGCCGGCGACCTGCGTCCCGGCCGCCAGCACCTCCTCGTGTGACAGCGGGGCGGCGGAAAGTCCGGCCGCTGCGTTCGTGATGCTCGAGAAGCCCAGACAGCGCATCCCTCGTGCCCGCGCCACGATCACCTCGGGCACCGTGGACATCCCCACGGCGTTCGCGCCCAGACGCTCGAGCATGCGGATCTCGGCAGGCGTCTCGTAGGAGGGGCCCAGTAGCGCGGCGTACACCCCCTCATCGAGCTCGATCTTCTGCTGCAACGCTACCTCCCGGGCGAGCGCGCGCAGCTCACGGTCATACGGATCGCTCATATCGGGAAAGCGCTGCTCCCCCTCCTCCACCGCGCCCTCCAACGGGTTCCGGAACATCAGGTTGATGTGGTCTGCGATGAGCATGAGCGTGGGCGGGCGGAACGTGAGGCGGATCCCGCCGGCGGCGTTGGTGACGACGAGGGTGCGAATGCCGAGCCGGGCGAACACCCGCACCGGCAACACCGCCAGCTGCGGCGCATGGCCTTCATAGAGATGAAAGCGGCCACTCTGAACGAGCACCTCCACACCCTCGAGCGTCCCGGCAACGAGCTCCCCCTTGTGGCCCGGCGCGCCGGGCTTCTGAAAGCCAGGGATGTCCGCGTAGGGGATGTGCGTGGCGCTGCGAACCCCTTCCGCCACGTCCCCCAACCCCGAGCCGAGCACGATCGCGACGCGGGGCGCAAGGGGCCCCAGCGTGCGGGAGACGGTCTCAGTCGCTGCGCGGAGAGTACTTCTCCCTTCTCCCTTCTCCCCGCTCATAGCAGGATTCCCGCCAGCGTCGCCGACAGGAAGTTGGCGAGCGTCCCCGCGATCATGGCGCGGAAGCCGAGCCGGGCGAGATCGTGCTTGCGGTCGGGGACCAGAGCGCCGATGCCCCCGATCTGAATCCCCACCGAGCTGATGTTGGCGAAGCCGCACAGGGCGAACGTCGCGATCGTGAACGAGACGGGGTCGAGCGCCGCCTTCATGGGGCCGAGCTGGGCGTAGGCAATGAACTCGTTCAGGACCATGCGCGTGCCCAGCAGGCTCCCGATGGTGCCGCTGTCGTGCCACGGCACCCCCATCACCCACGCGATGGGGCTGAAGACCCACCCGAGCACCGTCTGGATGTTCTCGGGGAACCACGCGACGTACCGGTGCACCCACCCGAACGCGCCGTTCGCGAGGGCAACCAGCGCGATGAACGACACCAGCATCGCGATCACGTTGAGCATCAGGTGCAGCCCGTCGGTGGTGCCGCGCGCGGCCGCGTCGACCACGTTCACGTCGGTGCGCGGGATCTCGACCCGCACGCCACCGAGCGTCTCCGGCGTGGCGGTCTCGGGCTCGAGGATCTTCGCCATCATGATGGTCCCGGGGGCGGTCATGATCACGGCCGTGAGCAGGTGGCGTGCCTCGATCCCGAAGGCGATGTAGGCCGCCATGATCGATCCCGACACGTGCGCCATGCCAGCCGTCATCACCGTCATCAGCTCCGATTGCGTCATCCCCGGGAGGAACGGCCGGATCGTGAGGGGAGCCTCCGTCTGGCCCATGAAGATCGAGGCGGCCACGTTCAGGCTCTCTGCCCCGCTCGCCCCCATCACCTTATTCATCACGATCGCAAACGCCTTCACCACGAGCTGCATCACGCCGAGATAATAGAGGATCGCGAACAGTGCAGACACGAAAATGATGGCGGGTAGCACCTGGAACGCGAAGATGATGCCCAGACTCGAGTGCTGCTTGCCGATCTCGCCGAAGACGAACTCGGACCCGACGTACGAGAAGCTCAAAATCGCCTTCACTGCGTCACCCAGCGCGCTGAACAGCTGCTGTCCGAATGGCACCCGCAGCACGAAGATGGCGAACGCGAGCTGAAGCCCGACGCCCCACGCCACCACCCGCCCGCTGATCGCCCCGCGGTTGCGCGACAAGGCCACCCCCAGTCCCAGGATGAAGGCGATCCCCAAGAGGCCTGTGAGCCGCTCGCCCAGGCCGCGCGGTTCTTGGGGGACAGCCGCTGCGACGGGCGGCATGGCTTGCGCGGTCGTGTCCGGCCGAGTGACCTGCTGACGCCCCGCCGCCTCGATGCTATTCCACGCGAAGCGCGGCAGCGTGAATACGAGCAGGGCGCACACGAAGGTGACGCCGCAGGCGAGCACCGTACGGTGGAGGGACATTAGAGAGCCTCCAGTTCGCTCTGGATCCGCGACACCAACGCGACCTTCTCGTATTCCGGAAGAAACGCGCTGTCGCACGCATTCAGCGTCACGCGCGCGAGCTCCTGTCGACCGAGTCCCAACACGCTCTGGGCGAGGAAATACTCGTTGGTCAGCGAGATGCCGTCGACCAGCCGCCCGTCGGTGTTGAGCGTGACGACCACCCCCCGGTCGAGGTACCGCTTGAACGGATGCTCTGCGATCGTGGTTACCGTGTGCGTGTGCAGGTTGCTGGTGAGACACATCTCGAGCGGGATGCCGCGCTCCACGACATAATCGAGCAGGGTGGGATCCTCACCCAGCCGGGTGCCGTGGCCGATACGCTGCGCGCCGCACTGATGCAGCGCCTCGTGAATCGAATGCGGCCCGTCCCCTTCCCCGGCATGGCAGGTGCAGGCCATCCCGTGGGCCGCCGCGTACTCGAACGCCGGCGCGTGCTCCCGCGCGGGATGCCCCCGCTCGGGGCCCGCGAGATCGAACGCCACGACGCCCGCGCTCCGGTACTGCGCCGCCGCGCGCGCCAGCTCGAGTGACTCCGCCGGCGGCCGCGTGCGGATCGCGCACACAATCACACCCACCTTCGTGCCGGTCTCGGCCTCCGCGCGCCGGATCCCGGCGAGCGGCGCTTCGATCGCCTGGGTCAGGGTGAGCGCCGGACGGTGCAACAGCGGCGAGTAGCGCACCTCCACATAGCGCACGCCGTCCGCCGCGGCGTCGATCACGAACTCATAGGCGACGCGCTCGAGCGCCGCCGCGGTCTGCATGACGGACAGGGTGATCTCGTACTTGGTGAGATACTCCTCGAGGCTCTTGGCGTGCTTCACGTGGAGTGCCTCGGCGAGCCCCTCGGGCGTGTCTGCCGGCAGCCGGACGCCCTGGGCCCGCGCCAGCTCGAGCATCGTCTGGGGACGCAACGATCCGTCCAGGTGCACGTGCAGCTCGGCCTTGGGCCAGCGCCGCAGCAGCTCCTTGGAGAGGCGGGGCGGTCCCTGCCGCGCCGTCACGATCACCCGGAGGATCGCGCCGCCTTCGCCGATCGGGTCCGCGGCGTCGACCGGGCGCCCCACGCCGTCGGTCGCGTACGCCGCCCCACTCGCGAGCAGCCCCGCGAGCTCGCCGTCGAGCGCCGCCACCGCGTCGCGCACCGTGGCCCCCCGGGCCACCGTCACCGGCCGCTCGTTCACGAACACGCGCAGCGTCACCGGCCGGCTCCGGCACGGTGCACGCGCTCGTCGCCCGGGGCTTCGACCGGCGGCCGCAGCACCGCGAGGTACTGAATCAGCGCGTCCAGATCGACCAACCCCACGTCCGCGGCCGGCAGCCCCCGGAGCATCGTGTAGCCGCTCCCGCCCGCCGCGAGGAAGTCGCTCACCGCCACGGTGTAGGTGCGACCGTTGTCGAGCCCCTGTCCGTTCGTCAGCCTGACCTTGGTGACCCGATGCCCGACGCGCTCGCGCGGATCGTACCAGACCTCGAGCCCCGAGACGTGCGCGTCCGCGCGGTCGCCCGCCACCGCGTGCTCCAGCGCTTGCTGCAACACCTCGCCCCGGGCGAACAGCCGCACCAGCCGGTTCTGAAACGGCTGCACCGCATACAGATCGCCGTACGTCACGGTGCCCGCCGGCAGATCGGCGCGAATGCCGCCGTTGTTCACGATCGCCACGTCGGCTTTCGCGACGTTGCGCTGCGCATCGGCGATCAGTCGGCCGAGCCCGTATTCCTCGCCGACCCGGCGCAGCTCGATCTTGCTGTGGGCCACGGAGCGACTGGTGACGGCCTCGATAGCCCGCTGGTAAGGGCGCAGCGTGTCGGCGAGCGCGGCATCGGGCTGAACCTGGTCGGCGTAGGGGGTTTCGATGTGCGCGCGGACTTCGCCCCCCGTCCCGCGCACGCGCACGAAATCCACCACCGCGATGCCCGCGCCGCTCGAGCGCGCCTGAACGATCGGGATGCCGTTCACCACCGTGTTCACGAGCGAGTGCGTGTGCCCGCTCACGATGAGGTCCACGGACCCCGAGTCGAGCCCGCGCGCGATGTCCACGATCTCGCCGTGACAGGCGGGTGCCGGCACGGGGTCCTGGCCGGTGACGCCGTCGCAGAACGCCCCCTCGTGCGCCAGGACGATCACGAAGTCGGCGGCCGCCCGGGCCCGCGGCAGCACGCGGCGCACCGCCGCCGCGCCCTCGCCGAACACGAGCCCCCGCACGTTCCACGAGGCTGTGTTCGTCGGCGTGGCCCGCAGCGCGAGGCCGATCGCGGCGACCTTCAGGCCCCCGCGCTCGATCAGCGTCCAGGGCGTGACCCAGTCGGGCCGGGCTGCGCCAGTCGAGTCGGTGATGTTCGCGGCGAGAAAGCGGTACTTCGCCCCCGCCATCCGGGCCCGCAGCGTGTCGACCGACCAGTCGAACTCGTGGTTGCCGATGGCGGCGACGTCGATGCCGAACGCATTCATCGCTGCGATGGCCGGGAGGCCGAAGCTGAAGTTCGAGAGGAGCGTCCCCTGCATTTCGTCG
>Ga0134075_10000426_pt1 | contig 12663 bp, 10 predicted proteins | sample 15_taG_18_FD_119775 | JGI IMG/M metagenome (GOLD analysis project Ga0134075, IMG submission 119775) | Grasslands soil microbial communities from the Angelo Coastal Reserve, California, USA - 15_D_Rain_40cm_5_09212015 | ecosystem: Environmental > Terrestrial > Soil > Grasslands ... | reverse complement strand
GGCAGCAGGTCGGCGGTTCCTGCGGCACCCGACGGCGTCGCTGGGCGTGTTCATCCTGGCCTTCTTCGTCACGCTGGCGCTGGCCGCGCCCTTGGTCGCACCCTACGACCCCACCCGGCAGCTCGACCCCGTGCACTTGCAGAACCAGCCCCCGTCGCTCCGCTTCCTGCTCGGCACGGACGTCTACAGCCGCGACGTGTGGAGCCGTCTCGTGTACGGGGCCCGCCTCTCGCTCGGCATCGGCACCCTTGCGATGCTGGTGGCGGTGACGGTCGGCGCGGGCGTGGGGGCGGTCGCGGGGTACTTCCGCCACTGGCTGGACGCGATCCTGATGCGCGGCGTCGACGTCGGGCTCGCCGTGCCGCGGATCTTCGTGCTGCTGATGGCCGTAGCGTTGTGGGAGCGGGTGCCGCTCGCTGCGCTGGTGCTGCTGATCGGACTCACGGGGTGGTTCGTCACGAGCCGGCTGGTGCGCGCCGAGGTGCTGTCGCTGCGTGAGCGGGAGTTCGTGGCGGCGGCGCAGGCCGTGGGCGCCGGACCGACGCGCGTCATCTTGCGCCACGTCCTGCCCAACGCCGCCGCGCCGATCATCGTGTCGGCGGCGCTCGGCATCGGCAACGTCATCCTGCTCGAGGCCGGGCTGTCCTTTCTCGGCATCGGCGTCCCCTCGCCGTTGCCGAGCTGGGGCAGCATGATCCACGACGGCTGGCAGTGGATCGTCGCGGCGCCCTGGACGTCGGGGTTCCCCGGCCTCGCCATCGCGTTCGTCGTGATGGCGCTCACCGCGGTGGGCGACGGGTTGCGCGACGCCCTCGATCCTCGCGACGCCCTCGACCCTCGCAAGGAAGGGACGTGACGGAGCCCCTGCTCCACGTGCGCGATCTCAAGACGTACTTCGTCACCGAGCATGGCGGCGGCACGGCCCGCGCGGTGGACGGCGTGTCGTTCGACGTGTACCCCGGCGAGACGCTGGGACTCGTGGGCGAGTCCGGCTGCGGCAAGACCGTGACGTCGCTCTCCATCCTCCGGCTGATACCCGAGCCCCCCGGTCACATTCGTCCCGGCAGCTTCATCGAGTTCGAGGGGCGCAACCTCCTGACCTTGGCCCCCAAAGAGCTGCGCGCCATCCGCGGCAACCGGATCGCGATGATCTTCCAGGAGCCGATGACGTCACTCAACCCGGTGTTCACGGTCGGCGACCAGATCGCCGAAGCGGCCATCGTGCATCAGCGCCTATCGCGCCGGGCGGCCCGGGCGCGCGCCGTGGAGATGTTGTCGCTGGTCGGCATCCCCGACCCGCAGGAGCGCGTCGATCACTATCCCCACCAGATGAGCGGTGGCATGCGCCAGCGGGTGATGATCGCCATGGCACTCATTTGCCGTCCCCAGCTCCTGATCGCCGACGAGCCGACGACCGCGCTCGACGTCACGATCCAGGCACAGATCCTGGAGCTGCTCGACCGGCTGCAACGCGAGCTCGGCATGGCGGTCATGCTGATCACTCACGACCTCGGGGTCGTGGCCGGCAGCGCCGACCGCGTGGTCGTCATGTACGCCGGACAGGTCGTGGAGCAGGCACCGACGCGGCAGCTGTTCGCGCGTCCGCTGCACCCCTACACCGAAGGCCTGCTCGCCTCGGTGCCGCGGCTCGACACGCGCGTCAGCCAGGTCCGGGGCCGTCTGCACAGCATCCCCGGCCAGGTCCCAGCCGCGACCGCCTGGCCCGCGGGCTGCCGCTTCCATCCCCGGTGCCCGTACGCGTGGGACCGCTGCGCCACGGAAGAGCCGCCGCCGCTCGACACTCCTGGGAGCGAGCCCGGCACCCACACCGTTCGCTGCTGGCTCCTCACCGAGCCGCAGCGCCGGGAGCGCCGCGCGTGACGCTGCCGGCACCCCTTGTCCAGGTCGAAGGCCTCGTCAAGCGCTTCCCCGGCGCGCGGGGACTGCTCGGGCTCGGCCGCGCCCGCCGGATCGTGCGGGCGGTGGACGGCGTGTCGTTCGCGATTGCCGCAGGGCAGACGCTGGGCCTCGTCGGCGAGTCCGGCTGCGGGAAAACGACCGTGGGGCGTGCGATCCTGCGGCTGATCGAGCCGGACGCTGGCCGGGTCACCCTCGACGGGGCGGACGTGCTCGGCCTCGGTGCCCGCGAGCTGCGGGCGCTGCGCCGCCGCATGCAGATCGTGTTCCAGGACCCCTACGGCTCGCTCAACCCCCGGATGACCGTGCAGCAAACGCTCGCTGAGCCGCTCGCGATTCACCGGCTCGCGGCCGGACCGGAGGCCGAGCGCCGGATCAGCTCGCTGCTCGAGGAAGTGGGGCTCGACCCGGCGTTCGCCCGGGCCTACCCGCACGAGCTGTCCGGCGGTCAACGGCAACGGGTGGGGATCGCCCGGGCGCTCTCGGTGGAGCCGCAGTTCCTCGTGCTCGATGAGCCGGTGAGCGCGCTCGACGTATCGGTGCAGGCCCAGGTGCTGAATCTGCTCGCCGAGTTGCAGCGCAAGCGCCGGCTCACCTACCTCTTCATCGCGCACGACCTGGCGGTCGTGAAGCACATCGCCGACCACGTGGCGGTGATGTACCTGGGCAAGATCGTCGAGCGGGCACCCGCACTGCAGCTGTACGCCGGGCCACGGCACCCCTACACCACGTCGCTGCTCTCGGCCGTCCCGGTGCCCGACCCCAAAGCCCAGCGGCAACGCATCGTGCTCCAGGGAGATGTGCCGTCACCGGCGACCCCGCCGCCCGGCTGCCCGTTCCACCCCCGCTGCCCGCACCCCAAGAAGAGTAGCCGCTGCGGCATCGAGCCGCCGGTGCTGCGCGAAGTCGCCCCCGGGCAATTCGCCGCCTGCCACTTCGCCGAAGCGGCGATGTGACTCACCCGCCGTGGGCGATTTTGGGGGCCGCGCGCAAGCCATGCACCTCGCCCGCGACCGCCACCAGGTAGCCCGCCGTGAACACCCAGCCGCCGTAGGCCAAGGCGCCCGCGCGCAGCGTCTCGATGAAGTACGCGATCGCCGGCACCCCCCCACAGATCAACAGCAGCAACGGCAACCGATCCGCCTTCGTGCCCCGCCCCTGTCCCCAGTAGAGCAACGCGCCGGTGATCACCAGCGCCACGAGCACGGGCGCCACTGCGGGCCAGTCCGCGCGGCTTGCCGCCGCGGTCGCGACGTAGGCCCCGACGAGCACGAAGTACACCATGCGAAGGACGCCGTGCAGCGCCGGGCCGTGGCGCTGATGGAATCGTGCCAGCGGAGGGACGAACGTGTGCAGCACGTACGCGACGCCGATCAGCAGTGGCACACCTTGGAAGAGAACCTCCGCCGCGTTGTGCCACACGCTGAGGATCACTCTGATGTCGGGGCTATAAGGGAGCAAGAAACCGACGGCGAGCAGCACGGCGCCGAGTCGCTTGAGCATCGCCACCTCCGCGTGGAAGGGAACGCGCCGGATTGACCGCGTCCGGCCCGAAGGTAGCTTCTGCCGTCGACCGGAACCAGGAGGCGGCATGTCGCGTGGTACGATCCTCGGCATCGTCCTCGTCACGGCGGTGTCGACGGCACCGCTCGACGCCCAGCAGCAAAGGTTACCTATCATCTGAACAAGCCAGCCAACAAGTGGCGGCGTCGGGCCCCAAGGACAAGGCGTAGTGGACGGTCTGTCTCATCGCGTGCTCGCCTAGGACGCGAAGGACACCGACGTCCTGCCAGCGATCGCTGCTTTGAGCGTTCTTGGCGCCGCCGATTTTCTGCTCGCCGCGAGCCGAAATCGCCGCTGGCATGGCTAGGTCTCGGGGACGACGGGCTTGGAACAGATCCGGGGAGGACGTCTTCGCGAGCCAGGTCCTCCCTCACCTGGTGAAGATACGGAGAGACGCACAGCTTTCAGACGACACCCCAGCGTCTATGCGTTGGGCGAGCGTGGGTGACCTGTGGTCAACGGTCCAATCCTGCCGAGGAGGCCACGATGCCGATGCCTGTCCTCCACACGCGACATCGTGCGCTCGCAGTCGCCGCAGCCTCCGTAATCCTCACGACCACTGCGGCACCGGCCGTGGCACACCAGAGAGCCAGCGGAACCATTTCTGGAACAGTGACCCGCCGGGCCGACGGGAGCCGCCTTGGCGGCGTCTCGGTCCTCGTGAACGGGACGATGCTGAGCGCCGTGACCAGGACAGACGGTCGCTTCAGGCTCTCCCAAGTGCCGGAAGGCCGCAAGGTGCTCCTATTCCGGTCGCTTGGCTACCGGCCGGAAGAAGTGACCGTTGAAGTGACGGCCAGCGGGACCGACACTGTCGAGGTCGCGCTGGAGGTCCAACCTGTCACCCTCGGAGAGGTCGTGGTCGAGGCGCCCTCGCGGGTGCCAGAGCGGGTCGTCGAGGCTCCAGCCGCGGTGGCCGTGGTCAATCCAGCTCTCGCGCGTGCCCTCTCCGTGACCGGGCAGGTGCCCCTCGCACTGGTCGGGATGCCCGGCGTGGACGTGGTGCAAAGCGGCATGAACGACTTCAACGTCAACGCGCGGGGCTTCAACTCGTCGCTCAATCGCCGGGTGTTGGTACTCCAGGACGGGCGCGATCTGGCATTGCCGTTTCTCGGCTCCCAGGAATGGTATGGCTTCTCTCTCCCATTGGAGGACATGGGGCGGATTGAGATGGTGCGGGGCCCGGGCTCTGCGCTGTACGGCGCGAACGCGTTCAGCGGCGTCGTGGACATCACCACGCCCAGCGCGCGCGAGGTGATCGGGACCAAGCTGACGCTCGCGGGCGGCGAGCTGGCGACGCTCCGCGGCGACTTGCGCCACGCCGGCGTCCTGTCCAGCGGGCGGCTCGGGTACAAGGTGAACGTGGGCTACAATCGTAGCGACACCTGGAGCCGCTCGCGCACCCGCTTCGACGGCAGCGACTTCGCTGCCGAGTACGCCCCGGCGACCGACCAGCCAGCCAATCCGCCTCGCCCCGGATTTGAGCTGCGCCCTCTCAACGGACAGACGAAGGACCCCGTCACAGGCGCCGCGATCGGTGACCGGGATCCCTTGGTCAGCGTGTACGGGTCGGCGCGATTCGACTATTACGCCGACAACGGCGCCGCCGCCACCGCCGAGGGCGGAGTTGCACAAGCGCAGAATGAAGTAATCGTCATCGGGGGCGGACGCGTACAGATCACCGGGATCCGCCCGTGGGCCCGCCTCGCATGGGCGGCGCGGAACTACAATGTGATGGCCTACTACAGCGGAAGCACACTCGATCCGTCCTACTCCCTTGGCGCGGGCCGGCCTCAAGGGGGCAGATCGGCGATCCTCCACGTCGAAGGTCAGTACAACCGAGGATTGTGGAGTGACCGAGCGCGCATGGTGGTCGGCGCGTCGGCCCGGCAGTACAACGTGAACACGAGCGGGATGATCCTGGACCCCGCGAACGACGACCGTACTGACCAGTACTACTCAGCCTACGGGCAGTTCGAATACCGACTCAACCCCAAGCTCCGCGCGGTCGTGGCCGCCCGCTTCGACGACGGCGACCTCTTCGATGGCCAGTTCTCACCAAAGGCTGGCCTGGTCTTCAGTCCCAGCGAGCGACACTCCTTTCGGGTGACCGTCAACCGGGCGTTTCAGACACCCAATTACGCAGAGTTGTTCGTGCGGGTGCCGGTAGGTCCCCCGACCACGAGCCCGAGAACGCTGGAGCGAGATCTCGAGGGGTACTTCGCCACGATCCGTGCCAACTTTGGCGCCGATCCCAACCTCCCGGCGACTCCAACGGACCTTCCGTGGAACTTTGATTCGCTCACGCCGGGCCTCGGCCTGGGGAACGCAAGCTTGGGCGTGGAGAAGGTGACGGCTTGGGAGGCAGGCTATAAGGGGAACTTGTCACGCCGGGTCTACGTCAGCCTCGACCTGTTCACCAATCGGCTGACGGATTTCGTCACCGACTTCCTGCAGGCCGGCGTTGTGATGAACCCCGCATACTCGGCGTACGCGCTGACCGATGGGGGCACCAACATTCCCCAGACCCTCTCGGACGTCGATGCGTACCTGGCGTCACAGGGACTGCCCCCGACGGACCCGTTGCGGACCGCCATTCCGCAGCTCCAGGGCGGCTATGCTCAGCTGAACGCCGGGCTTGTCCAAACCGGGTTGCTGGCGACGCTTCCCAACGGCCACCGCGCCATCGTGCTGTCGATAACCAACGCGGGGCGGGTGAGAGAGCAGGGTGTGGAGCTCAACGTCGGGTACCAATTGACAGACGAGCTCCGCGCGGAGGGGTCGTACACGTTCTTCGACTTCGAACAGCCGGAGGGCATCCTCAGCGGTGACAAGGTGCTGCCCAACACCCCGAAACACAAAGGCACGTTCACCCTGGCCTATGCCGGAGCGCAGGGGCTGGACGTGAACTTCACGCTGCGGCGGCAGACGGCGTTCCAGTGGGCAGCCGGGGTCTACAGTGGCTTGGTGGACTGGAGCCAAACCGTCGACCTGAGCGCCGGTTACCGCGTCAACGACTACCTGCGGGTGCATGCGCTTGGCACCAACGTGCTGGACCAGAAGCGGTTTCAGATCTATGGCGGATCGGTCATCGGCCGGCGCGTGATCGCAGGGGTGACGACGACGTTCTAACACGACGCAACGGCGCTGAGAGCACGGCCATCACCCTGGGAACCTCATTCCCCTGATCAGCTCCCGAAACCGCGGATCGGACCGCAGCGGGTCCCATACCGGGAACACATTGAGGAGAACCATGTCCGCATCACGGGTCTCGTAGGCCGTCTGGAGCCAGCGCACGGCGCGATCCCGGTCACCCAGAGCCAGGTAGAGCCGGGCGAAGGTCAATGGGGCAATGTACTGACGGCTCGACTGGGCCCGCAACTCGTCCAGGATGCGCTGCGCCGCGGGTCGGTCGCCTGCCAGCGCGTGCGCCACTCCCAGGTCTGCCCGGCTGATCGCGCTCCCACCCCCGCCACCCGAAAGCGTGATTCCCCGTCGAAGAGCCGCAATGGCGTCGTCATATCGACCGGTCTGGATGTACACCCGCCCAAGATCGAAGTATGCCCTCGCGAAGTTGGGATTGGCGTCGATGGTCTTGAGGTACTGTGCTGTAGCCCCATCGTACTGCCGGGCGCAAAACAGCACCGCGCCTAAGTGCGCGCTGATCCGAGGGGAGAGCGGGTCCAGCTCTTGGGCCCGCCGGTCTTGCGCGATCGCTTCGTCAAACCGCCCCATCCACGCCAGGAACCAAGCGTAGAACATGTGCCCGAGCGCGTAATTCCGATTCAGCTCAAGTGCCCGCTTGAAGTGCCGCTCCGCGCTGAACCAGCCCCAGTCGTGAACAGCCGTAACCCAACCGAGCGCGGTGTGGGGTTCGGCGAGCTGCTCGTCAAGCTCGAGTGCCTTCGTGGCGGCTGCCTTGGCTTTGGGAAACGCTTCTCTCGGACTCACGGGCGCGTAGTAGGGCAGTACCATGTAGGCATCTGCTAGACCGGCGTACGCCAGCGCGTATGTGGGCGCTTTGTCGATGGCTTTCTCGAAGTACTCGACTGCCCTCCACAATCCCTCTGGGGTGAACTTGTTCCATTCAAACCGGCCCCGCACATAGAGGTCGTAGGCTTCCGGATCGATGGTGCGTTCGGCGGCCAGCCGCGCTTTCTCCTGCGGGCTCAACGTGACCGCGATCCTTTCCGCGATGGCCCGCGCGAGCTCGCTGTGTAGCGCCAGCACATCCCGGAGGTGCCGATGATACGTCCATGCGCCCAGATGCCGCTCTCGGGGAAGCGCCTGGATCAACTGGGCTTGGACCCGAACGCTGTCTCCCACCCTCAGCACCGACGCTTCTAGCGCGGCCTGCACGTCCAATTCCCGCGCGATCTCGGGCAGCGACTTATCGGTGTTCTTGTAGTGCATCGCCGAGGTCCGGGAGATCACCCGGAGTCCTGCCATCTGAGCCAGCTCGCCGATGATTGCGTCGTGCATCCCTTCGACGAAGTACACCTGCTGGGGGTCGCCGGAGAGATTGTCAAGCGGCAGCACCACCACGGAGTCGATGCGGCCTGGCGCTAAGCTGAGTCGACGGAGGACCCACCAACCCCCGCTGCAGAGGAGCACCGCCGCCAGCAGAGCCGGAGGGACTAGGCGACGCACGCTTGAGTGACGATGCGGAGCGACCCCCACAGCTGGTTCGCTGGCGGCCGCCTGCATCAACGCCTGGGCGAACTGGGTAGCGGTCAGATACCGATCCGCCGGCGCCTTCGCCAGAGCGCGCAGTATGGCTTCTTCCAGGGGCTCCGGCACCGTCGGGCGAACCACCCGGATCCGCGCCGGTGACGCCGCCAGATGCTGGCGCGCTATGCTCTCCGCCGTACGCCCGGTGAACGGCGGCTCCCCTGCCAGCATCTCGTACAGCACGCACCCCAGCGCATACACGTCGCTGCGCCCGTCGAGGACCGAGTCCCCAGCAGCCTGCTCGGGACTCATGTATGCCGGCGTCCCCACCGCCAGCCCCGTCGCGGTGAGCTGCTCTCCCCCCGCGGCCGTGATCGCCCGCGCGATCCCGAAATCCGCAACCACCGCGTGCCCCGCCTCGAGCAGGATGTTCTCAGGCTTGATGTCCCGGTGCACCACGTCGTGGCTGTGGGCGTGGCTCAAGGCGTCGGCTACTTCCCGCGCGATCTGGATGGCGTCGTCTAGCGGGAGCTGCTTCTCACGGTCGACCCGGTCGCGGAGGGATTCGCCCTCGACGTAGGGCATCACGTAGAAGAGGAAGCCGTCCGCTTCCCCCGAGTCGAGCAGTGGCAGGATGTTGGGGTGGGTGAGCCCGGCCGTGATGCGGATCTCGCGCAGAAACCGCTCAGCGCCGAGGGCGACGGCGAGCTCGGGGCGGAGCACTTTGATCGCGACGGTGCGGTGGTGCCTCAGGTCGCGGGCGAGAAAGACGAGCGCCATGCCCCCACGGCTGAGTTCCCGTTCGATCGTGTAGCGCCCGGCGAGGGCGGTGCGCAGCCGGTCCGGGAGATTCGCGAGGGGAACCGAAGCGGCGGCCGGACGGAGGCCGCACAAATCGTCGGCGACGCTGTCGAAACGGCCCCTCCCCTCGTGAGCCAGGAGCAGCGAGAGCACCTCGCGGCTCACCTCCTGATCCTCCACGGCCGCAGCCACGTAGGCCGCCCGTCGCTCCGGCGGCTGCTCCAACGCTTCGGCGAAGACCGCCTGGACCCGCTCCCAGTGCGTCGCGCTCACGGACGCTCCGAGCCGTCTGCTTCCGCCCGCTCACTGCGGTCCTGCCCCAGCTCGCGGTTCAGCCACGCCCGCGCGAAAGCCCAGTCCCGCTTCACGGTCGCCGGGGACGTGTCCAGCGCAGCCGCAGTCTCCTCTACCGACATCCCCGCGAAACACCGGCACTCGACCACCCGGCATTGGCGCTCGTTCCGCGCTTCGAGGCGGGCGAGCACCTCCTCGAGCGCTAACAGGTCATCGGGCTGCTGCACCAGGCCATCCAGCGTCTCTGACAGCGGGACCTGGACCGGGGCGCCGCCGCGCTTGTCGCGCCTTCTAGCACGGGCATAGTCGATCAGGACGCGGCGCATGACGCGCGCCGCCACGGCGAAGAAGTGCGCACGATCCCGCCACTCGACCTGCTCGATCTTGACCAGCCGGAGGTACGTCTCGTGGACCAACGCCGTGGTAGTGAGCGTGTGCCCGGATCGCTCGCCGTGGAGCTGGCCGTGGGCAATGCGTCGCAACTCATCGTACACGACCGGGATGAGGCGATCGAGGGCGCCGGGCTTGCCCTCGGAGAGCTCCCGCACGAGTTCGGAAACGTTCGATCCTTCGTCGACCATGACGCCCGCAGGGTCCGATGCCAGGTGACCCGACTAGCGGCGACCTACTGGTGTCAACCTACCGCACCTCGCGAGGGGGGGCAAACAAGGTTTGGTAGGCGTGTCCGTTGTAGGGGGCTGAGCCCGACCGAGCCCGAACGACGCCTAACCATAGAGCGACGTAGTTCCGGTGGCCACGCTCGGGCTTCGTCGCTGGGCGCCGGGATGACGTGAGTCAAAGGGCCCCGCAGCCGGTCGCCGCCAGTGAGCCCCAGGGCGCTCGCCGGGCACCGCCGGGGCAGTTCCGGCGGGGTTCCTGCTTCTCCGCTCTGGATTTCTCAAGGAGGTCGGTATGCGGTCCTTTCACCACTCGCTGTTCCGCACGGCTGCGGCGATCCTCGCCATCACGGGCGCGCGCCTCGACGGCCAGACTTCCTCGGCCCCCGTCGTGCCGCCCGACTTCCGGCCCGGCATCGACTCGAGCCCGGGAGAGCTGTCGCTCGAAGTGCGCAGCTACGTCACGCGCGGCGACGCGCTGATCACCATGCAGCGTTACGCCGCCGGTCAGCAGCAGTACCGTCAGGCAATCGCTACCACACGCCTGCAGGGACATCTTCCGAGCTTCACGTCCTGGCGCCTCGCGAGCGCCTACTACTACGAGGGCCGTCCCGAGCGGGCCGCTCGGGTGCTCGACGAACTGGCCGCGGAGGCAGGAGGCTTCGGCGATCTCGCAGTCCAGAGTCGCGCCCTATTCAACGCGGCGTGGCTCCACGGGGAAGCCGGGCAGAGCGCGGACGCGGAACTCCGGATCGCGCGGCTCAAGAAGTTGCTCGACTCCCCGTACATGCCTGTGGCCGTCCGTGACGATCTAGTGGGGCGGCTCGCCATGCCGACCGCGGTCACGTCACGCTAGGGACGTGCGGGAGGCTCGCAAAGCGAAGGGGGAAGGGCTTGCGCTACTGCTGACGCACCCTTCCCTCTCCCCAGCTGCTTAAGCCACCAGTCGCTGGGGGGCGGGAGAAAAGCGGGCGGCATCGCTGCTGATCCAGCGGGACGACGACCGCAACGTGCAGTTCAGCCAGACGGTCGATCTAGCGGCGGCGCTGCGGCCGCTGGGCGTCGAGGTGGAGCAGCTCGTGTTCCCCGACGAGGTGCACGATTTCCTGACGCACGCGCACTGGCTCGCTGCCTATCACGCGGCCGCGGAGTTTCTGGAACGAAAGCTGGCGGCGGGACCCGCCGTGGGAGCGCGCTAAGGAAACGGTGGGCTAGTACCGGTCCAGATCGTGCCCCACCACGGCGTGGCCGGCGAACGACTTCCGTACGTTGGCGAGCAGCTCGTCGTCGGTCGCCCCGCGGCGGATGATGTGGGTGAGGACCAGTAGCTTGGGCTGGATACGGGCGGCGAGCTGCCCCAGCTCGACATCCGACGTGTGGAGCTCGTGCACATACTGCGGCCACGTCGGACTCTCCGTCGGGTTCGGCGCTGTGCGGTCGGCGGGGTACACCTCGTGGACGAGTACATCCACACCCGCCGCCGCCCGGACCAGGTTCTCGCTGGGCTTCGTGTCTCCGGAGATCACCACGCTGCGGCCGGGCGCGTCGAAGCGGTATCCGTACGCCTCGCGCCACGTCCCGTGCTCCACCTGGAAGGCCGTGACGCGTACGCCCCCACTGTCGTAGACGACACCAGGACGGATCTCGTGCACGTCGACCCGGTAGCCGCCCGGAGCGCGGTGCTCGAGGCCGTTCGTGCGCACGTCGATGTCCTCCGCCCACGCGGCGACGAGCTGATCGGTCATTCTACGCAGTCCGTGAGGCCCGTAGGCCGCGAGCGGCTGTTTCCGCCCCATCACCCACGACGTGAAGATGAGGTCCGGGTAGCCGAGCGTATGGTCCGAGTGGAGGTGCGTGATGAACAGCGCCGTCACACCGTCGGTCGGCAGGTGCGCGGCGGCGAGCCGGCGCTCGACACCGGGACCCGCATCAACCAGGAAGACGCGCGACCCCACCACGATCGCCGTTGCCGGTCCCGAGGCGTCCGGCTCAGGCCGCGGGTTACCTGTGCCGAGCAGCACGACCACCGTGCTGTCGTGCCCTGCGGGAGGGCCTTGCAATCCGCGCCCCGATTGCTGTGCGACGCTGCAGACCGTGCTGAACAGGAGGATCGCCCGTCGACTCACGTTTCCCGCTTCCCCTTTCCCGCTGCTGCCGTCAGCGCACCCCCCCCATCAGGTTTCGCACCGGCCGAAGCAGCAGGACCATCACCAGCGCGGCGCCCAATGTCACCGCCGCGGTGGCGCCGAACAATGTCGGGAGCGGCGTCGTGCTGATGAAGCCCGCCGACCAGCCAGCCAGTTTGTTGCCGAGGGCGTTCGAGAGGAAGAACACACCCATCATGAGACCGACGATCTGCGCCGGCGCGAGCTTCGTCACGACCGAGAGCCCCACAGGGTAGAGGCACACCTCGCCGAGCTCTTCGATGAAATACGCACCCACGAGCCACAACGGGCTGACCTTCAGCCCGCCTTGCGCGGCTGCCCCCGCCGGCATGAGCAGGACGAAGGCCAGGCCTACGAACATCAGCGCAAGCGCGAACTTCGCGGGCGACGACGGCTGGCGCGGGCCGAGTCTCACCCACAGCCACGCGAACACCGGAGACAGCAGAATCACGAACGCGGCCTGAACGGCCACGAACCAGGAGGCGTACAGTTTGAGGCCCAGGAGTTCGAGTCGCACGTAGCGGTCCGCGAACAGCGTGAGCGTGGACCCGGCCTGTTCGTACGCCCCCCAAAACAGGGACGCGAACAGGAAGAACACCACCACGGCAGCCATGCGCTTCCAGTCCTCGGGGGAG
>Ga0134075_10000422_pt1 | contig 12739 bp, 9 predicted proteins | sample 15_taG_18_FD_119775 | JGI IMG/M metagenome (GOLD analysis project Ga0134075, IMG submission 119775) | Grasslands soil microbial communities from the Angelo Coastal Reserve, California, USA - 15_D_Rain_40cm_5_09212015 | ecosystem: Environmental > Terrestrial > Soil > Grasslands ... | reverse complement strand
TACTCGGTTACGGTGCATGCGTTCGAGTTCGGCTCACGAGAGAGTCCTTAGCGCGTCGTGGCGCCTCAACGGCAAGGTGATCGTCCGCGCGCTGGCGACACCGTTACGGACCACCACGGGTCTGGCAGATCGATCCTCGCCTGGATCGGAGCACAACCGGCAAGGGTCGCCCCCGGCGTCTTGAGATGCGCTCGCGCGGCCACGCGTGACACCGACGCCTCCGGGTAACTGCTTCCATCGCCAATCCCTCCAAAGGAGAACGAGGGCGACCGCAATCGCAGGACAGGAGGAGAGGACCATGCCGAACAAGAAGAGCGCGAATGGGACCGTCGTGGACCGCGTGCGTGCCGTCGGCCTTGAGACCCCCAAGGAGATCCAACATTTCGGCACGATCGCCCGACTGCCGATCGCGCTCGATGCGTCGATGTGCGCGGCCGGCGTCGAGAACCTCAACCAGGTGCTGGCGGACACGAAAACGCTGACGGACATGTACAAGAAGCATCACTGGCAGGTGTCCGGGCCGACCTTCTACCAGCTGCACCTTCTGTTCGACAAGCACTTCAAGGAGCAGAGTGACCTGGTGGACTCGCTCGCCGAGCGCATCCAGTCACTCGGCGGCGTCAGCATTGCCATGGCGCAGGACGTGGCCGAGCTGACCCTGATTCCGCGCGTGCCGCGTGGGCGCGAGGCGGTGGCGGTGCAGATCTCGAGGCTGCTGCACGCCCACGAGATCATCCTGAAAGAAGCGCGCGCCATGGCGCGGCAGGCGGCCGAGGCCGGGGACGACGGCACGAACGACCTCCTGGTCAGCGACGTGATCCGGACGAACGAGATGCAGGTCTGGTTCCTGGGCGAGCATCTGGTCGAGGCTCCGGCGGCACGGTAGCGGCTCGACGGCGACGCGGGGCGGCTCCGGCCGCCCCGCGTCTGGCCGACGACGATGCGCCCCTCAGTTGCTGCGGAACAGATCTTGGGGGATGCCCGCCGCGGCGAAGATGTGGTCGCGCGAGGCCTCGAGCTGCTGGCGCAGGTGCGGCAGATCGACGTCGAGCAGCCGCCCCTTCCACTTGCGCACCTTGCCCGCCACGATCACGGTCTCGACGTTGGTGCGGTCCATCAGCGAGACGACCGCCCCCGGCACCTGGTTGAGCGGCGCCACGTTGATCGCGGTGGCGTCGAGGATGATGATGTCCGCCTCCTTGCCCGGCGTGAGCGAGCCGGTCCTGCCGTCGAGCCGTAGACCTTTCGCACCGTTCAGGGTGGCGTAGCGCAGCACCTCGCGTGTCGTCAGCGGGTTCGGCACGCCGGGCGGCTGTGGGGGCCACCAGTTGGGCGGATTCTGTGCAAATCCCGAATCGAGGATCATCTGGTTCACGAGCGCGCGCTGCACGTTCATCGTGGCGCGCATCTGGTAGAAGAAGTCCGCGGTGAGCGTGACCTCCACGTCCGAGCTCAGGCTCGGCTCCATCTTCAGGCTTTGCATCGTGAGGATGGGCGGCATGCCGTGCCGCATGTTCATTTCGATCGGAACGGCGAGCGAGACCTGCGCGCCGACGTCGTGGACCTTCGGCCACGCCGTGTCGGACATGCCGGTCATGTGAACGAACAGGTTGTCGGATCCGATGCCGAGCTTCCCGCTGTCGCCGCCGCTGCCCTGGGCGAGCAAGTCGAAGCTCGGGCGCATGCCGAACGGGGAGAGGATATGCGCGGCCACTTGAAGTCCGAGCTGGCGTCCGATCTGCCAGGCCCTCTCGTACCCCGGGAGATAGATCTCGCCGCCCATGATCATGGTGACGAGCTGATCGTTCGAGGAGAAGAACTGCTTCTTGATGCGGATCGCATCGTCCGGATACCTGTAGTCGGGGCCGTGACTGAGCCCCGCGCCCTCGAAATAGCCGAAGGCGGCGCGGCGGCCGGCGTCCAGCAGGCCCTGGATGGCGGCGTCGGAGTGGGCGGGCGAGTGGTGGATCTGCGAGATGTCATGCACCGTGGTGACGCCGTCGTCGAGCTGGCTGAGCCCCCCGAACAGCTCGTTGATGTACACGTCCTGCGGCCGGTAGACCGGCGCGAACGTCAGGAGAATGTACTGGTAGTAATTGATGTCCCCGCCCGGCGTGCCGGGCAACAGGAGCCCGTTGGCGAGAAAGCTGCGCAGGGCCGTCTCGAACTGGTGATGGTGCGTATCGATGAATCCCGGCATGACGATACGGCCGCGGGCGTCGATCACGTCGGCGGCGCCGCCCGCATGCAGGTTCGGCCCGACGGCGAGGATCTTCTTGCCCTGGACCAGGACGTCGGCCTCGGCGAAGTCGCCCACCTTCGGGTCCATCGACATCACGGATCCGCCGCGGATGACGTAGCGCCGTCCATGGCGGCCGCTGTCCGCGGGCGGGTCCCCGGCGGCCGCCGCCGCAGGGCGCGCCGCGAACAGATTGCCGCCTGCGACGGCGGCTCCGGTCGCGGCCGTCACCTTCAAGAAATCGCGACGCGATGCGGAATGGCTCTGCGGAATTCCTTCGTCGCACAGTCTGCACATGGGTTGTCCTCCGCGTTGACCGCGTTGACCCTGTGAACTGCACAAGCAACAGGAAGCGGCCCTCAGGTACAGCGCGGACGACGACCCTGTCAAGGGGATTCGAACGTCAGACGTTCAAAACAGCGTGTAGATGAAGGGCGCAATGGCGCTCGACTGGGCAAAGACGATGAAGCCGCCGATGATGAGGAGGGCGAGGATCAGCGGAGTCAGCCACCAGGACTTGCGCCGCCAGAAGAACTCGAGGAGCTCGCCCATGATCGTCACGTGACTCGTGAGGCCGTCGAGGATTCGCATGCGCGGAGCCGCCTCCTCTTCAGTCGGTCTTGGCGATCAGGCAGTGGCCGAGCACGAGGGCGTCCATCCCGCTCTCCGTGAACGTGTGGAAGGCTTCGGCCGGCGTGTTGACGATCGGCTCTCCCTTCAGGTTGAAGGACGTGTTGAGCACGACCGGAACGCCGGTCGCCTCGCCGAACGTCTCGATGAGCCGATAGTAAAGCGGGTTCGTCTCCCTCAGCACGGTCTGGACGCGCGCCGTCCCGTCCACGTGGGTGACCGCGGGAATCACGCCGCGCTTGGCGTCCTTCACGTCGACGACATACAGCATGAAGCGAGCGGGGTGGTGCCGGGCCGGGTCGGCGAGCTCGAAATATTCCTGGGTGCGGTCGACGAGCACGGAGGGGGCGAACGGCCGAAACGGCTCACGGAACTTGATTTTCACGTTGACGAGGTCCTTCATCTCGGCCCGCCGGGGATCGGCGAGGATGCTGCGCTGACCGAGGGCGCGGGGCCCCCACTCGAAGCGTCCCTGACACCAGCCGACCACCTGACCCCGCGCGAGCCGGTCCGCCACCCGCTCGGTCAGCTTGTCCTCGTTGTCGAATCGCTCGTGGGAAAGGCCGTGACGGGCGAGGAACTCCTCGACGGCCGCCACGCCATGCTCCTCGCCCCACGCCGCGTGTTCCATGACGAAGCCGCGGGGCCGGCCGAGGACGGCGTGGTGCGCGTAGAGCGCCGCCCCGAGGGCGCCGCCGCCGTCGCCCGCCGCGGGATGGATGTAGATCTCCTCGAACGGCGTTTCCCGGAGAATGCGGCCGTTGGCGACGCTGTTCAGCGCAACGCCGCCGGCGAGGCAGAGCCGCCTGAGGCCCGTCTCGCGATGGGCGGCGCGCGCCATCGCCAGCAGAATTTCCTCGGTCACCAGCTGGATGCTGGCGGCGATGTCCGCATAATGCTGGTTTAGCCGCGCCAGCTCGTCGAAGTTCCGCGGCCGCTCGCCGAAATACGTCGGGTGCCCGCTCGCCGCGGTGAAGAAGTTCGTGCGTGCATCGCGCGGGGGACCGAACAGGGCTTCGAAGCGGCGCGTGTAGGTCGTGTCCGTGGAGCGGTGAAAGGAGAAGTAGTCCATGTCCAGCTCGAAGCTGCCGTCGGGCTGAAGGCGGACCAGCTTCCATACCTTGTCGACGTAGCGGGGCGAGCCGAAGGGCGCCATGCCCATGACCTTGTACTCGCCCTCGTTGACCTCGAAGCCGAGGAACGCGGTGAACGCGCTGTAGAGAAGGCCGAGCGAGTGGGGAAACCGGATTTCCTTCAGGAGCCGGAGCTCGGAGCCCCGGCCGAGGCCGAGGCTCGCCGTCGTCCATTCGCCGACGCCATCGACCGTCAGCACGGCCGCCGCGTCGAAGGGCGAGCAGAAGTAGGCGCTCGCGGCGTGGGAGAGATGATGCTCGCTGAAGAGAATGCGGCCCGGTGCGATGCCCAGGCGCTTGCCGATCAGGTGCTTGATCCAGAGCTTGTCGCCCAGCCAGGTGATCATCGCTTCGCGAAAGACCCGATGGGACCGGGGAAACGTCTGGAGGCTCGAGAGCAGGAGCCGCTCGAACTTGACGAACGGTTTCTCGAAGAACACGACGTAGTCGAGGTCGGCCCCACGGATGCCGCCCATCCGGAGGCAGAAATCGATGGCCCGCTGGGGAAAGGCGTAGTCGTGCTTCTTGCGGGTGAAGCGCTCCTCTTCGGCGGCCGCGACCAGCCGGCCGTCACGCAACAGCGCCGCGGCTGCGTCGTGGAAGTAGCAGGAGATGCCGAGGATATCCATCTAGGACTGCCGGCGCGCTCGCGCGAGCGGGGTGTCCGCGGCCTCGGCCCGCGGCTGCCAACCCCGCGCGCCACGCCGGCCGAGCGCCAGCGGGTCGGCGCCCCAGCGCATCGCCAGCGCGAAGGGCGCGGCGATCGTGAAGAAGAATGCGGTCAGGACGACGCGTGCCTGCACGTCGGCCATGACGCGTGCCACGCGTTTCCAGGCGCGCCCGAGCCGGCGAAGGAAGGTCAGCGACACAGCCGCGCGACCTCCTCGCGTGGGCGTGTGAGAGCGTCGGGGAGCGGAACCCGTCGGTCGCGGGCGACCTGCACCAGGAAGGTGGCGCCGCCCGCCTGGACCAGCCTCGGCACGAGCCGGTAGGCGGGATCCTGCGTCGCCTCCTGGAGGCTGATGAATCGGGTCCCGGCGGCTCGATAGGCGGTGAGCAGATCGTCGAGCATCAGCGCGTCGAACGCGCCCATGTGCACCATCAGAATGTGTCTGATCGATCGTCCGAACAGACGCCTGGACAGCTCTTCGAACGCCGCGAGTCGTGACGTCGCCGACTCGAGGAACAGGCGCTTCATGCGGGCGATGGCGTCCTGGTCGTTGATGGCGACGCATCGGGCGTAGACGTCGTTCCACGCCCACTCGTCCTCCAGGGAGACCGTCACCTGCGCGATGGTGTAGCCCCGAGCCGTCAACCACTCCCGAATGGCCTTGCGCTTTTCGCGGGTGTCGCCCTCGTGCAGATACGGGTAGCGGAAGTACTTCGAGGCCCCGGGAGGCGAGAGCCGCGCCAGGAGCTCCTCGTTGCGTTCGATGTCGACGACGTAATCGGCGGCGCGCGCGCGCGTGAGATCGAGATGAGAGTAGGTGTGATTGCCGAGGACGAAGCCGGCGTGCCGCCAGGCCCGCAGGATCTCTTCGAGCGCGGGATCGTCCGGAAGCTGTCCGCCGTTCGTGAACCCGTACACGCCGGGTGCCGCATGCCGCTTCAGCGCCTGAATCATCTGGTCGGCGATGGCGCGGCGTGTCGCGCCGGCGGGCAAGGCGCCGTGCGTCGGCAGATCGTCCACCGTCAAGGCCAGCTCCGTGCCGGCGATGGCTCCAGATCCGAGGGCGGTCGAGAGGACCAGCGCCAGCGCCGCCACGCCCCACCGTCTCACCGCGGAGCGCCCAGGTCCGCGACGAGCCGTGTCGCCATGATCCGGTTCGCCTCGGCGGAGTTGTGGTAGTCGAGGTCGGAGAGGCGGTACCGGGGATCGCGCGTGTCGAAGAGACGGGTGTAGTCGAGGTGGGCCACCCCCTCGCGCACGAGGGCATCGCGGACGTCGTCGATCACGCGACGCTGGGGCTCGTTGTACACCTGTCCGAGGACGACCACGAAGCGGCGCAGGTGGAGCTGCTCGGCGAGCCGGCGCCCCGATTCCTTGAGAATCGTCGCCGTCAATCGGTAGTCGTTCCGGCTATACCGCAACGGCAAGTCCACACCGAAGTACGTCGCGAGGTTGGACTTCGTCCAGAAGAAGTAGGCGAGCGTGATGAGCGGACGCCCGTGCACGAAGTCACCTCGACCGATCACGGCGCCGTCGTCGCTCAGCTCATAGTACGGAAAGTGGCGGCCCCAGCCCGCACTGACCGCGCTGGATCCGATCACGCGCCCGAGGTGGGCGGGGATGAGGAAGAAGACGGCATCGCCGTGCCGCTCGGGAATCTCCGTGCCGAGGCGGCCGAGGCGGGTGAGCGCCAGGAGGTGCGCTGGACCATAGCCCGACACTCCGTAGTTGTAGGGGCGGTAGGCCGTGGCCCGCTCGCCTGCGTAATACGGCAGCGTTTGCGTCTGCGACAATCCTTCGCCGAACGTATTCGAATCACCGAAGAAGAGCAGGAACGATGCGCGCCGGCCGCCGGGACTCGCGGGCGTCTGGCGACGTCCACGCGCGTCGGTCCGGTACGTCGCGTCGTAGATCGTGGCCCCGCCCACGGTGCGGCGGTGACGGGCGACGATTGACGGGGCCATCACATAACCCAGTGTGGCGTCGGGTACGTAGAACGAGGACGCCCCGATCGGCTCCGGCTCGCCACGAATCGCCGGCCGCTCGGGAGTCAGCACCCACGCGCCTGCCTCCGCGAGAACGAGAAAGCAGGCCAGGACCGCAAGGTTGATCGTCACGATCCGGGGAAGCGCCGCCATCACGAGACAGACGACGGCGAGCGCCGCCGGGAGGATCAGGAGCGCGTAAAACCGCACCGCCGCCTGCGTCAGGCTGTCGAGGTTGACGTAGGTGAGGCCCTCGAGCACGAGCGTCCCCGCCACCAGGGCCGCCGCCGCCCCCGCCATCCCGAGGAGGAGCGCCCGCACCCGCGGCCGGCTCCCGCCTTCGACGACGCGTTCCATCGCTGCGATGTCCGTTCCTCCTAGGCGCGGCGTGCGCCGATCCGCGTGGCGGCATAGAGCGACGGGACGCCGTTGCGCGCGCCGCCCGCGGCGGGATTCGTCGCCAGGCCGACGTCGGCGACTCCGATGAAGACGACGATGGCGTAGGCCAGAAATGCCGCGTTCGTCAGCGCCAACAGGGCGTGGAGTCGGTGTCCGTGCAGCAATTCCACGGCCCCGCCGAGCAGCCACTGCGCCAGGAGGACGTACTCGGCCATCACGTAGGCGCGCGGCGCTCGGGTGCGACCCCGGGTCTTCGGCGTCCGGCCAAACGCGGCCCGCCGGCCCGTCCATGCTTGATGAAGCGATTTGAACGTGCCGACGAGATTGATCGGGATCAGCATCAGGTTCAGCGCATACACGCGAAGCACGTCACCGGCGTGATAGCCGCTCGTCAGCAGATCTCGGGTGTAGAGCGCGTAGTAGGGGACCGCCGTGAGCGGGAGCCAGAGCGTTTGCAAGCCCTCGCCCAACGGAACCGCGAGCACGACGAGCAGGCCGACGTTCACCACCGCGAGCGACGTCAGATAGTGGCAGCGCATCAGCGCCTCGGCGAGCGTCGCGCCGCCCGATACCCGACGGCGTAGATGGCGGATCAATTTCGGCAGGATGATGAGACCGCCGTTGGCCCACCGCCGCCGCTGAATGACGAGCGCACCGAAATCCGGCGGCGTCGCGCTGAACGCCAGCCGCTCCGGATAGTTGTAGAGCTGCCACCCGTGATCGATGAGATCCACGGTCGACTCCGTGTCTTCGATGACCGTCCGGTCCTGGATGAACTTGCGAATCGGGTACCCGCGCTCGACGTCGACAACGGCGATGTCTTCGAGCGCGCGCTTGCGGGCGAGCGCGTTGGCCCCGACCCAGAACGTCGCCCGGTAGTGGGTGAACCCCTGATGGATGACGTACTGGATATCCGTGGTGGCGCCGGCAATCCGCTCCAGGGCTCCCGCGGCATTGGGGAACGCGTTGTAGGGCGTCTGCGCCACCGCGATCCTTTCGTGCCCGGGCTGCTCCATGAACTGGGTGAGGCGAATCGTGTAGTCGGGGTGAAGGATGCTGTCGGCGTCGACCATCAGCACGTAGTCCGCGTCGGGCACCGAGAGCTCGGCGAGAGCCTGGTCCGTTTCCTCGAGGAGCATCTGCCCCGCCGGCGTCACCACGTCGCGAAACGAACGCCCCATGAGGCCGAGATAGCTGTTGAGGTTCATCGCCTTGTTCGTCGCGTGGGAAAGGTTGTCGTACCGCCTCCGCTCGAAGCTGGTCACGCTCACGTCGAACATGCTCACCAGCCGGCGATAGGCGGCGGTGAGTGCCGCGTCGTTCCGATGGCGCGACGCGGGTCGTCGGCCCAGCTCGTCGCTGTGTATGAAGCACTGTCTCGCCTGGGCCCGGTAGACCAGCTCGACGAAGAGCTCGTCGACATGGTCCATGATCGGATGCTCGGCCGCCCGGGTCTGGAACCAGGTCCCGATGTCGCGATACAGCCGAGCCAGCCGGCGCAGCTCGCGCGTGAGGTCGACCCGGCCTCTGGCCCGACGTTCACGGAAGGCGGCGAAGGCCGCGGCACACCGCGCGCCGGGTTCTCGGAGCAGGTCCTCGATCTCCCCGGGCAAGCGCCGCATCGCCGAGAGACTCGAGAGTTCGTGCGGGTTCGTCGTCCACGGCGGATCGTCGATGAGGAGCACGATCCGACGCTTCGGGTACGCCTGGAGCGCCGCCGAGAGCAGCGTCTTTCTGACGACCGACACCTCCTCCTTGTACGCGGGGACGAGGACCGTCAGCCGGGGAGCGTCGTTCGCCCGATAGAGTCGGAGCAGATCCTCGTCGGTCGCACGCCGATGGCGCCCGAGCCGCCCGAGGTAGGCGAGGCGGGTGAGCTGGTACACGAGGCTCCCGTAGATGAGATAGACGACGATGAGGAGAAAGACGAGTGCAGCCAGCCGATGCGGCCACGTCATGGCGGGCGGCGCGAAGACGCGCATGGCCACGGCGGCCAGGGAGAGGATGGCGGCGATCACCGTCACACCGATACCGACACGTGTGAGCGTGATGTCGAACGACGCGCGATCACGCGGTGGCGTTCGTGTCGTGTCGGACGAGCGATCGATGGCCTGGGCGCAGACGGATCTTTTCGCGGGGCGCGCCGCGGGTATGGGGCACCTCCATGTCAGGAGACCCCAAGCCCACAGTCTTGCACCCTTCCTTCGGTAGCCCGGCAGTCAGGCATCGCATCGTCACCTGATCCGCGGCTTTGCGTCCCTGCCTCACGGCAGGTTTGCCGTTCTCGGGAAGGGGTCTCCGTGCGTCGACCTGTATTGAGGCAAGCGCCGAGCCAAATCCGGGAGCCAACGAGGGTGCGCGCCGAACCCCACGGTTCCATGGGGACTTCCGTGGATCGCGGAACCGCATCATCCACCGGCTGGTGACGACCAAAAATCTCCGTTCGACATCATCTGGACATCTGCGACGACAGGCTGACACCTCCGATAACGCGTCCGACCGCTCGTCCTGAGGCGCATCCGTTTCGGGGCGCGTAGAATTTGGCCGCCATGGACGAGCGTCCAGCGGAGCGCAAGCTCGCCGCGATTTTGAGCGCCGACGTCGAAGGCTACAGCCGTCTCATGGGGGACGACGAGCTCGCGACGGTCCGCACGCTCACGGAGTCTCGCGAGGTCATCGGCTCCGCGGTCGCCCGTCACGGCGGGCGCGTCGTGGATTCGCCGGGCGACAACGTCCTGGCGGACTTCGCCAGCGTCGTGGACGCCGTTCGATGCGCCGTCGACATCCAGCGCGCGCTTGGGTCGCGCAACGCCGAGCTGCCGCCTTCCCGGCAGATGCGGTTCCGCATCGGCATCAATCTCGGCGACGTCATCGTCCAGGGCGAGCGGCTCTACGGCGACGGGGTGAATATCGCCGCCCGTCTGGAGGGCCTGGCCGAGGGTGGCGCCATCTGCCTCTCCGGGACCGCCTACGATCAGGTCGAGGGCAAGCTTCCGTTCGCGTTCGAGTTCAGCGGCGAGCACACCGTGAAGAACATCGCGAGACCGGTCCGCGTGTATCGTCTCCGTCTCGAGCCCGGCGCTTCCTCGAAGACGTCACCGAGACCGGCGGTCATCCGACGATGGTCGAGGCGAGTCGCCGCCGCCGTGGCCATCGTGGTGCTGCTGGGCGCAGGCGGGTGGGCGAGCTGGCGCTGGCTCGGGCCGTCCGAGTCCGACGGGCTCCCGTTGCCGGACAAGCCGTCGGTGGCCGTGCTGCCGTTCGCCAACGTGAGTCAGGACGCGACGCAGGAATACTTCAGCGATGGCGTCACCGAAGACTTGATCACGGGTCTCTCGAAGATGTCCGGGCTGTTCGTGATCGCCCGGAACTCCGTGTTCACGTACAAGGGTAAGCCGGTGAACGTGCGCCAGGTCGGCCGTGACCTCGGCGTGCGCTACGTCCTGGAAGGCGGCGTCCAGCGTGCGGGCAATCGCGTGCGCATCACCGCCCAGCTGGTGGACGCGCGGTCGGGGTATCACATCTGGGCCGAGCGCTACGACCGCGAAGTCCGCGACATCTTCACCCTCCAGGACGAGGTCACCAAGCAGATCGTCCGAGCGCTCGCCGTCAAGGTCACCGAAGCGGAGAAGGCTCGCATCGGACGGGTGCCGACCGGTGTTCTGGAGGCCTACGACCTGGTGCTTCGGGGCACCGAGGAACGAAAGCGCGCGACGCGTGAGGGGAATGTCGAAGCCCGGCGGCTTTTTACACAGGCTCTCGAGCTCGATCCGCAGTACGCAGCGGCCTATGCAGGCGTGGGCTGGACTCTTCTGCAGAGCTGGCAGTTTCTCTGGAGCGCTGACCGGGAATCGGTGCAGAAAGCGCGCGAGCTCGCCGAACGGGCCATTGCGCTCGATAACACGCTCGCCGACGCCTACCGTTTACTGGGACAGACCTATCTGTGGCAAAAAGATCATGAGCGGGCCATCGTCCAGGCCGAGCGATCCGTTGCCCTCGCGCCGAACGACGCGGATGGCTACGAGACACTGGCCGAAATCCTCAGCTGGTCGGGCCGAGCCGATGAGAGCATTCGGCTCATCCGTTACGCCATGCGCCTGAACCCTCGCTACCCGTTCTTCTATTTATGGACGCTCGGCCATGCGTATTTTCTGACGGCGCAGCCGCAGCAAGCGCTGGAGACGTTCGGCAAGCTCGTGCAGCAGAATCCCAACTTCGTTCCCGGGCAGGCCTATCGAGCCATTCTCCTCATCGAGCTCGGCCGGGCGCAGGAAGCGCGGGACGCGTGGAACGCGGCGAGCCGTATCAGCCCGGGCGCGTCGATGTCGGATCTGCGTGAGCGCCTGCCCTACAGGCGACCCGCCGATCTGGACCGGATTCTCTCCGCCGTGCATCGCGCCGGCGCGCTGTGAGGGCGCACGGTCAGCGCCGACCCGCCAGCGGATCGTCGGCATGAAGGATGGGCGTCCACTTGAGGCCGATCCGCGACAGGTCACCGGCGAGCACGTCCTCGCCCTCGGGCCGCACGCCGCGCTCGATCCACGCGACGAGATCGTCGAACGCCTGCTCGCGCGTCTCGCCGTAGAACCCGCAGTGACTGGGCGCGCGCACCACGCGCTGCACCAGCAAGTGCCCCGTGCCTGCGGCAATCGTCCGTCGCCGATACGCCTGCTCCAGGCTCAGCGGCACCCACGCATCGCCGGTCTCGTGCAGCGTCAGCAGGGGGACCGTGAGGCGGCCCGTGCGTTCCGCATAGACGGGATCCGCGCTCGATGAGCGTGCGCCCTTCGCCGGCCGCAGTCGGCGCACACGGGCGTTGAGCTCGTCTTCGGTGAGTCCGAGACCCGGATCGATGCGGTAGCGGACCTGGGCCGTGCTCGCCGCGCGTGCGCCGGGCGTCGACTCCTGCTCCACGTCGGGCCGGCGGTGGATCATGTTCAGGAGGTAGCGGGGCCGGAGGCCCTGAAGGCGCAACGGCAGATCGTTGCCCCGCTGATCGGCGCCCATCAGGTACTTCACGACGCTGTCGAACTGCTGGCCGCGTGCCGTGTACGCGCCGGGCATGCCGAGCGCCGGCACCAATCGCTCGTTGAGGAGCCTCGAGAATTCCGGCCTGTCCGGCGCATCGAGGAGGGGCACACCGGAGATCAGCTCGGCGGCGGCGGTGTACGCGAAGAGGTAGTCCGCGATCCCGATGCCGTCGACGAGACCACATTCCGCGAGACCGCCCTGATAGAGTCCCGGCCGCAGCTCGAGCGAGGCGACGACGATGTGCCCGCCCATCGACTGGCCGTAGATGATCGTCCAGCGCGGGCGCCCGATCTCGTTCAGGAAGAGCTCGCGCAGCGCGACGAGGTCCTCGATGAACCAGTCCGGGCGATACTCCCGTGCGCGATAGCCGGAGGCGGCCCACGCATGACCTTCGCCGAGAATGTGGCTCGCGAGCGGCGGCGCGGCGACCGCGCCCGGCCCCGGTCCGCGCTGGATGCCGTGCGCGAACACCACGAGCCCGCCGCGCCAGTCGGCCGGCACCTCGATCCGGTACTGTGCATCGCCGAGCGTTCCCGTCCGGCTGACGGCGGCCGCCCGCCCATCGGCGCGCGTGGCGTGGTCCCGCGCGGTCAAGGGCGCACCGAGCGCGACGATCAGCAGGACAAGCGCGGCGAGCACCGGTCGCATGATG
>Ga0134075_10000414_pt1 | contig 12802 bp, 13 predicted proteins | sample 15_taG_18_FD_119775 | JGI IMG/M metagenome (GOLD analysis project Ga0134075, IMG submission 119775) | Grasslands soil microbial communities from the Angelo Coastal Reserve, California, USA - 15_D_Rain_40cm_5_09212015 | ecosystem: Environmental > Terrestrial > Soil > Grasslands ... | reverse complement strand
GATCTGGTTGGTCGGTTCCTGATCACCCTGGGTGGCCAGAAACCGGCCGACGATCGGCTTCTGATCGCCCACTCAGCAATCGGACTCTAATTTTTCCCGCCACTTACGAGCCTGGCCAGGTCTGGTATCAGGCTTGCGTTTGTCCGGTCACATGGTCGACGTGGTGATCAAGATCACGGGGCTCGCGGTGCTGGCCGTGGCGGCGCTGAACCTGGCGCACGGGGCGTTGGTGACCGCGCGGTTGGTGGCGCACGTCACACGACGCTACCCGCACCTCCGGCTCGACCTCTGGTTTCCGCGCTGGGCGGACAGCCGCGATGCGCACACGTGGCTCGCGACCTGGCGCGGCATCCTGCGTTCCGGTGATCCGACAATGGCGGCCATCCGCACGGACGGCCGACTCGTCATAGCCCGCCACACACAGCTCATGCTGTCGTCACACGCATGGGTGATGGTGGTGGTCACGATGGTGCCGCAGCTCTCGTAGCTTCGGTGCCAGCCCGGAGGCGGCCGGCGGTGGCGCGACCACGACCGTCTCCGGGCTCATAATCACACGCCCGACCTGCTCGCCCGAAACCCTAGTCCGTCGGATTCACCATGAGCCGCACCGTCACCCGACGCAGCTTCGCGTGCTCCGCGGCGCCACCGTTCAGCGGGCCCATGCCGATCGAGTAGATGCGCCCGAGATCGGCGCCGTTCTCGATCAGATAGCGGCGCACCGAGTCCACGCGCCGCTGGCTCAGTCCATAGTTGTACTCGCGAGGGCCGGTGGGATCCGTGAAGCCCTCGAGGTCGATCGTGAGGTCGGCGTTGGTCTTCAGCTCCTTGATGATGCCCAGCAGCGCGGTCTGGGCGCCGTCGGACAGGTCGCTGCGGTCGAAGCCGAACTGCACGTGCACGGTCTCGACCACGTTGCGCTTGTTCCGCCCCGTCCACAGGCGCGACAGGCGCGAGTTGACGTCGTCCGCGCGGCCGTACGCGGCGTCCGCGCGTCCACGGGCGTCCTCGGCACGGCCGAAGGCGCCCTCGGCGCGCTCGTTGGCGGCGTCGGCGCGGGTCTGGGCGACCCGCGTGGCGTCGCCGACTTCACGCACCGACGTCTCCGTGCGTGAGAAGCGGTCGTCGATCTGTGCCTGCCGCTTGCCGAGATTCTCGTTGACCCAGTCCCGGGTGGCGATGCAGCCCGCGGACGCCAGGGCGGCGAGCACGAGCGGCGCGCTCAACGTCACGATTCGTCGCATGGAAGAGTCCTCCTATCGAAAGTGATACCTCGAACGGCCCCTGGATGCTCGTGAATGGCTGCAACGTGCGAGCCAGACCGGAAAAGCGCGCTTTTCGCGCCGGGCGGTGTCGCTCGCACGCCGTCGGGGTGACAGTCGCGTCACGGCGTTGACGGAAATCACCGCTCGCCGCGGGAAGAAATTTTTTTCCGTGCGCAGCCGTTTCGCCGAAAAGGTGGTGCCCTTGACATCGGCGCCCTTTGATCGGACAGTGACGCACCTGATGTTCGGAGTGGTTCGGACGCCTCGCGTCTACGAGCACATCGTCGCGCAGATCGAGCGCGCGATCTACGACGGACGGCTCGCCCACGGCGACAAGCTCCCGCCCGAGCGCCAGCTCGTGCGCGAATTCGGCGCCAGCCGCGTGGCCGTGCGGGAGGCGCTCCGCGCGCTCGAGCACCGCGGCCTCGTCGAGGTGCGACAGGGCTCCGCCGGCGGCTACTTCATCCGCGAGCTGGACGCCGCGCCCGTCGTGCGCGACCTCTCGACGCTGTTCCGCCTCGGGCGCGTGTCGCTGGCGCACCTGGCGGAGGCGCGGGCGCTGCTCGAGCCCGAATCCGCGCGGCTGGCCGCGGCGCGCGTCACGGACCACGAGCTGAAAACGCTCGGCGAGTGCCTGGAGGCGCGCACGCAGTCGGGACTGACCTCGCGCCGCCGCCGCGCGCTCGATGCCGAGTTCCACCGGATGGTGGCGGCGGCCGCCCGCAATCCCGTCCACGCCGCCGTGACCCACGCGCTCACCGCGCTCGAGGTCAAGGTGGTGGCCCGGCGCGCGGATCTCACGCCCGACGACGACGCCGCGATCATCGCCGCCCATCTCGCGATCCACGACTCGATCGCCCGCCGCGACGGCGCCGCCGCGCGCGCGGCCATGCACGCGCACATTCTCGACGTCGAGCGCCGGCTGGACCCGAGCGTGGTCGCGCGCGCCGCGTCCTGAGCCTCAGGAGATCGTCATGAGTCCTCGCCGCGCCGTCGCCGGCCTCGCCGCCGCCGCCGTCCTCACCGCCGCCGCCGTCGCCGCGCAGACGACGATCCGCATCGGCGAGATCAACTCGTTCAGCGGCATCGGCGCGCCGTTCACGGGACCGTACTGGAACGGCGTCCAGCTTGCCGTCGACGAGGTCAACGCCAGGGGCGGTGTGCTCGGCAAGAAGATCGACGTCCTCAAGCGCGACGACAAGGGCCAGCCCGCCGAGGCCGTCAAGCACGCGCAGGAGCTGGTGGCGAGCGAGCAGGTCGTCCTCATCGCGGGGACGTTCCTGTCCAACGTCGGCCTCGCCGTCTCCGACTGGGCGAAGCAGAACAAGACGCTCTTCGTCGCCGCCGAGCCGCTCACGGAGGCGCTCACGTGGAGCAAGGGGCACGACCACGTCTTCCGCGTGCGGCCCAACACCTATGAGCAGGGCCGGATGCTGGCCGAGAAGGCCGGCAAGCTGAAGTACGCGAAGTGGGCGACCATCGGCCCCAACTACGAGTACGGCAAGCGCGCATGGGAAACCTTCCGCGATCGGCTCAAGGAGCTCAAGCCCGACGTGCAGGTGGTGGAGGAGCGCTGGCCCGCGCTCGGCAAGATCGACGCGGGCATCGAGGTCGGCGCCATCCTCGCCAAGAACCCCGAGGCGCTGTACGTCTCGCTCTTCGGCAGCGACTGGATCACGTTCGTGCGCGAGGCGAAGAAGCGGGGGCTGTTCGACCGGATGTTCGTCGTCGGCATCCTCCTCGGCGAGCCGGAGTACATCGACCCGCTCGGTCTCGAGGCGCCGGAAGGCATGCTCGTCACCGGCTATCCCTGGTACGACATCACGGCGCCCGCGCACCGAGACTTCGTCGCCCGGTTCACCAAGAAGTACGACAAGAACCCGGTGCTGGGCTCGCTGGTCGGCTACATCACGTACCTGTCGATCGTCGAGGCGATCCGCAAGGCCGGCTCGACCGACACCGACAAGCTCGTGGCCGCCTTCCGCGGACTGAAGATCGACACGCCGATCGGGCCGATCTCCTATCGCGCGTCCGACGGCCAGTCGACGATGGGCGCGTGGGTGGGCACGACCAAGCTCGACGGCAAGCGCGGCGTCGGCATCATGGTGAACCACGAGTACGTGCCGGGTGACAAAGTGCTGCCCTCCGACGACGACGTGAAGAAGCTCCGAAGCGGCACCTGAGCGCGTCGCTCCTCCTCGTCCAGCTCCTCGCGGGGCTCGCGCACGCGATGGTCCTGTTCCTCATCGCGTCCGGGCTCTCGCTCATCTTCGGCGTCACCCGCGTCGTCAACTTCGCGCACGGCTCGTTCTACATGCTCGCCGCCTATCTCGCCTACACGCTGGCCGGCGCGCTGCCGCTGGGCGGCGCGTCGTTCTACGTCGCGGTGGCGCTGGCGGCGCTCGCCGTCGGCGCGCTGGGGACCGCGGTGGAGATGACGCTGCTGCGCCGCGTGTACCGGGCGCCCGAGCTCTATCAGCTGCTGCTGACTTTCGCGCTCGTCCTCGTCGTCTCCGACGTGGTGAAGCTCGTCTGGGGCAGCGAGAACAAGACGGGTCCGAGCGCCCCCGGACTCACGGGCGCCATCCGCGTGGCAGGGCAGCTGGTGCCGACGTACGATCTCGCCCTGATCGTCCTTGGGCCCTGCGTGGCCGCCGCGCTCTGGTGGCTGTTCTACCGCACGCGCTGGGGCGTGCTGATCCGCGCCGCCACGCTCGATCGCGAGATGGTCGCGCTCCTGGGCGTGGACCAGGCGCGGCTCTTCACGGGCGTGTTCGCGCTCGGCTCGCTGCTGGCCGGACTGGCCGGCGCGCTGCAGCTGCCGCGAGCGGCGCTCACCACCGTCATGGACGCGGCGGTCATCACGGAGGCCTTCGTCGTGGTGGTCGTGGGCGGCATGGGCTCGGTGCCGGGCGCGCTCCTCGCCGCCGTTGTCATCGGCGTCATCGACGCGTTCGGCGTGCTCCTGCTGCCGCGCGCCTCGCTGGTGCTGACGTTCGTGGTGATGGCGGTCGTGCTCGTCGTGCGGCCCTGGGGCCTGATGGGACGGCCCGAGGCGCAGGGACGCTCGGCGGGCGGCGCGGTCGGCGCGGGCCGCGGCGTCGTCGTGCCGCGCGCGGTGGTGGCCGTCCTCGCCGCGCTGCTGCTCGTGATCCCGCCGCTCCTGCCCACGTTCTACGTGTGGGTGCTCGTGGAGATCCTCGCCTACTCGCTGTTCGCCGCGAGCCTGCATCTGCTGATGGGGACGGGCGGCATGGTCTCGTTCGGCCACGCGGCGGCCTTCGGGCTCGGCGCGTACGGCGCGGCGCTGCTCGTGAGCTGGGCGAAGGCGCCGATGCTCGTGGCCTTCGCCGCCGCGCCGCTGGCCGCCGGGCTGGCCGCGGTCGTCATCGGCTTCTTCTGCGTGCGGCTGTCATCCATCTACTTCGCGATGCTGACGCTGGCCTTCGCCCAGATCGCCTACGCGATCGTGCACCAGTGGTACGACGTGACGGGCGGCGACAACGGGCTGCTGGGCATCTGGCCCGCCCGCTGGCTCGCCTCGCCGGTGCGCTACTACTACCTGGCACTCGCCGCCTCCGGCGCCGGCCTCGCCGTCCTGGCCGCGATCGGCCGCGCACCCTTCGGCCTCACGCTGCGCGCGGCGCGCGATCACGCGCGGCGCGCGGAGGCCGTCGGCATCGACGTGCGCGCGCACCAGTGGCTGGCCTTCATCGTCGCCGGCGTCTTCGGCGGGCTCGCGGGTGGCATCTTCGTGTTCCTCAAGGGCAGCGTGTTCCCGGAGTCGCTGGCCGTTCCCGTCTCCGTGGAGCCGCTCGTCATGGTGCTGCTCGGCGGCGTGGAGGCGCTGGCCGGCGCGCCGCTCGGCGCGGCGCTCTACAAGCTGCTCGACACGGTGGTCACGCGCTACACGGAGTACTGGCAGCTCGTGCTCGGCGTCATCCTCGTGGCCATCGTGCTCGTGTTTCCCCGCGGGATCCTCGGCATGCTCGGAGCGCGCCGGCGTGGCTGAGACGGCGGCCGTGCTGGCGGTGGACGACGTCCGCCGCGCGTTCGGGGGCGTCCGCGCGGTCGATGGTGTGTCGTTCGCGCTCGCGCGCGGCGAGATTCGCGCGCTCATCGGTCCGAATGGCGCCGGCAAGTCGACGTTCTTCAACATCCTCACCGGTCAGCTCCGTGCCGACGCGGGCGAGGTGCGCTGGCGCGGGCGGCCGATCACGGGGCTGCCGCCGCACGCGATCTGGCGTCTCGGCATCAGCCGCACGTTCCAGATCACGGCCACGTTCGCCACGCTCACCGCGCTCGAGAACGTGCAGGTCGCCCGCCTGTCGCACGCGGGCGAGAGCCGCGCGCTGCTGACGCCCGCCGCGCGGCTGGAGGTCGCGCCGGCGCGCGCGCTCCTGGCGCAGGTGGGGCTCGTCGAGCAGGCGGCACGATCGGCGGGCGTGCTCGCCTACGGCGATCTCAAGAAGCTGGAGCTGGCGATCGCGCTCGCCAACGATCCCGCGCTGCTGCTGCTCGACGAGCCGACGGCGGGGATGGCGCCCGGCGAGCGCGGGGCGCTGATGGCGCTCACGGCGCGCATCGCGCGCCAGCGCGGGCTCACCGTGCTGTTCACCGAGCACGACATGGACGTCGTCTTCGCGGTGGCCGAGCGGATCATGGTGCTGCACCAGGGGCGCGTGATCGCCGACGGCACGCCGGCCGCCGTGCGCGCCGATCGCGAGGTGCAGGCCGTGTATCTCGGCGAGGCGCCGTGATGCTCGAGCTCTCCGACGTCCACGCGGTCTACGGGCCGAGCCACGTGCTCCACGGCGTCAGCCTGCGCGCGGCCGAGGGCGAGGTGATCTCGCTGCTCGGACGCAATGGCGCCGGCAAGTCCACCACCCTCAAGGCGATCGTCGGCGTCGTCGAGGTGACGGCCGGAGAGATCCGCTTCGAGGGACGCTCGCTGCGCGGTGTGCCGACGCACCGCGTGGCCCGCCTGGGCATCGGGCTCGTGCCCGAGGATCGGCGGATCTTCGCCGACCTGACGGTGACGGAGAACCTCGCGGTCGGCGTCCGCCCCGAGGGCGGCTTCACGATCGAGCGCGTCTTCGGCCTGTTCCCCAAGCTGGCCGACCGGGCGCACCAGCGCGGCGGCAGCCTCTCGGGCGGCGAGCAGCAGATGTTGACGATCGCCCGCACCCTCATGACGGGTCCGCGCCTGCTGCTGCTCGACGAGCCCTCGGAAGGCCTCGCGCCGGTCATTGTGCAAACGCTTGCGGACACCATCGCCGCCCTCAAGCACGAGGGGCTGACGATCGTGATGGCCGAGCAGAACCTCAAGTTCGCCCGCCGCCTCGCCGACCGCGCGTACATCATCGAAAACGGCCAGATCCGCTTCGACGGGACGATGGGGGCGCTCGACGCCGATCCCTCCCTGCGCCGCGCCTACCTTTCGGTCTGAGCGGCGCGTCATCGGGCGCGCGGGTGTCGCGGGTATGAGTTTTGCGATGCCGCGGATCGATGGCGGGCCGAGCGCGCCCCACGAAGGTGTCCGTCGTGATCCCCACGTACGACCGCGGCCGCGTGGTGGGGGAGGCGATCGACAGCGCGCTCGCGCAGAGCCATCGCCACCTCGAAGTCATCGTCGTCGACGATGGCTCCACCGACGACACCGCCGCGCGTGTCGGTCGCCGGCGCGACCGGCGCGTGCGCTATCTGCGGCGTCCGCACGCGGGCGTGTCGTCCGCGCGCAACGCCGGCATCGCCGCCGCCACCGGCGATCTCGTCGCCTTCCTCGATTCCGACGACCTCTGGAAGCCCGACAAGCTCGAGGCGGAGGTGTGCTGCTGTCCTCGCGGGCGCTCTACCTGTGTCTGCTGCAGGAGGTGCCGATCAAGACGCCCGCGCTGACCGTGCGGCGCTCCGCGCTCGCGCGCGTCGGCGGATTCGACGAGCGCTGGACGTCGTCGGAAGACTGGGAGTTCCTGCTGCGCTTCGCGCGGCGCGAGTCGCTGCTCTATCTCGATCGCCCGCTCGCCGTCATCCGTGTCTCGACGGACTCGCTGCGGCGCGGTGATCAGGAGCGCGGCGAGCTGACGATGCTCCGGCTGCTCGCCGGCGAGCGGCGCCGCGTCGCCGATCCCGAGGCGCGGCGCGCCGCCGCCGCCGGGATCGTCGAGCGGGCCAAGCACCTGAGCTGGTATTACCGCGACCGCGGCCGACGGGCGGCCGCCATGCGTACGTGCCTGGACGCCTTCCGGCTCGTGTGGGAGGCCGAGCTGCTGCTGCGCGCGCTGCTGGTCTGGGGTCCCCAGAATCCGCGACGCTATCTGGGCAGGATGCTCTCGGCTCGGGCGGGAGGTCTGCTGTGGTACGGCGTGCTGTCGGGGAGCCTCGTCTAAGCCGCCTGCTGGGCGGCGCGCTGCGGGGCCTCTACGGCCGCGACGTGCCCGAGCCCGTGAAGAACTCGCTGCGCCTGCAGCTCACGCTGCTGCGGCGCGACGTCGAGCCGGCGCGCGCGACCGCGCCGACCGGACGCATCGTGGTGCTCGCCCCGCACATGGACGACGAGGTCTTCGGCTGCGGCGGCACCATCGCGCTGGCCGCCGACGCGGGCGCGCGCGTGACCTTCGTCTACGTCACCGACGGCAGCAAGGGCTATCCGGATGCGTGTCTGGAGGGCCCGCCCGACGTGAAGACGGCGGCGGCGGAGGCGACGCTCGTCGCCTGCCGCAGGGAAGAGGCCCGCCGCGCCGCCGCCGTGCTCGGCGTGAGCGATCTCGTCTTCCTCGATCAGCCCGACGGCGTGCTCGCGGTGACCGCCGCTTCGGTGAGCGCACTGGCCGACGCGCTGGCGCGTCGGGCGCCGTCCGTGGTCTTCCTGCCGTTTCTCACGGACCGGCACGACGACCACTGGATCACGAACTGCCTGTTCATCGAGGCGGCACGCCGCGCCCGGCTCGCGCCGCGCGTGGTCTGCTGGGGCTACGAGGTGTGGACGCCGCTCGTCGCCAACACCGTGGTCGACATCACGGCCGCCGCCGAGCGCAAGCGGCTGGCCACGCAGGCGTTCCCGAGTCAGCAGGCGGAGTTCGACGATCCGCGCGCCATGCTCGGCCTCAACGCGTACCGCTCGCTGCACCGCGGCCGCGCCCGGGGCCTCGCCGAGGCCTTTCACGTCGCCGAGCTCGGGGTCTACCGCCGGCTGTTCGAGATAATCGCCGTCGGCGTGCGCCCGGTGGCTGCCGTATAGCGCGCCGAGGGTTGCGTCCTCGCGTCCGATTTGCCACACTCGCGCGACGGGAGGCCCGCGCGGTGAAGACGCTCATCCGCAATATCGGCACCCTGGTCAGCGGCGACATCGCCCGGCCGCTGCTCGACGCCGACTCGCTCGTCATCCGCGACGGGCGCATCGCCGCCGTCGGCCGCGGGCTCGACGAGGACGCCGAGACGGTGATCGACGCGCGCGGCACCACGGTGCTGCCGGGGCTGATCGACTCGCACGTGCATCCGGTCTTCGGCGACTTCACGCCGCGCCAGCGCACCGTCGACTTCATCGACTCCGGAATGCACGGCGGGGTGACGACGGCCATCTCGGCGGGCGAGGTGCATCTGCCGGGCCGGCCGAAGGACATCGTCGGCCTCAAGGCCCTCGCCATCGTGGCCGCGAAGTCGTACGCGAACTTCCGGCCGGGCGGCGTGAAGGTCCACGCGGGCGCGCCGATCCTGGAATTGGGCATGAGCGAGGGCGACTTCGCCGAGATGGCGGCCGCCGGCGTGCGGCTCGTCGGCGAGATCGGGCTGGGCTCGGTGAAGACGGGCAAGGACGCCGCGCCGATGGTGCGCTGGGCGAAGGCGCACGGCATGACAGTCACGATCCACACCGGCGGGCCGTCGATCGCCGGCAGCAACCCGATCAATGCCGACGTCGTGCTGGAGGCCAATCCCGACGTGGTCGGCCACATCAACGGCGGCACGACGTCGATGACGCCGGCGGAGATCGAGCGACTCGTCGCGACCGACATGGCGCTCGAGATCGTGCAGTGCGGCAACATGAAGACGGCGCTCCACACGCTGCGTGTCGCGCGGGACGCGCGCGCGACGCACCGGGTGATCGTCGGCAACGACGCGCCGTCCGGGACCGGCGTCATTCCGCTCGGCGTGCTGCGGACGCTGAGCCTCTTGGCGGGCCTCGGCGGCCTGCCGCCCGCGGAGGCGATCGCGTGCGCCACCGGCAACACCGCGCGCGTCTACCGGCTCGACTGCGGCGTGATCGCCGGCGGCCGCGCGGCCGACCTCGTCATCTGCGACGCGCCGACGGGCTCGATCGGCTCCGACGCGCTCGGGGCGCTCGCCGCCGGCGACCTGCCGGGCATCTCGATGGTGCTCATCGACGGCCGGATCACGATCGGCCGCAGCCGCAACACGCCGCCCGCCGCGCGCGCGGCCGAGGTCGTCAAGGGACACGGGCCCGCGGGAGCCGGCCACTAGTGCGCGTGCGGCCCTTCCGCGGCCACCGTTACGCGATCGATCGTGAGCGGGACATCAGCAAGGTCGTGGCGCCACCGTACGATCAGATCAGCGCCGAGCAGCAGGACGCGCTCTACGCGATGAGCCCGGCCAACATCGTTCGCGTCTCCTATCCCCGCGCCGAGCCGGGCGGCGCCGACGACGGGTACGCGGCGGCGCGCGCGACGCTCGACGCGTGGCTCGCCGAGGGTGTGTGGGGGCGCGAGGCCGCGCCGGCCGTGTATCCGTATCACCAGACGTATCGCGACGGCGGCCGCGAGGTCACGCGCGTGGGGCTCGTGGCGCTGGGGCAGGTGACCGACTACGCGCGCGGTGAGGTGCTCCCGCACGAGCGCACCCATGCCGGCCCCAAGCAGGACCGCATGCGCCTGCTCGAGGCGACGGGCGCCGACACGGGCCTGCTGTTCATGCTCGTCGCCGACCGCAGCGGCGCGCTGCTGGAGGCGTCGACGCCGAAGGGCGAGCCGATCGCGGAGGCGCGAGACCTGAAAGGCGAACGGCATCGGCTCTGGCGCCTGACCGACGCGGCGGCGACCGCCCGCGTGCAGGCCGCGCTGTCCGCCGCGCGCGTCATCATCGCCGACGGCCATCACCGCTACGAGACGGCCGTCGAATATGCGCGCCGCCATCCCGGCGCCGACGACAAGGTGATGGCCTTCTTCAGCCTCGCCGCGCCCGGCCTCACGATCTTTCCCAACCATCGTCTCGTGCACGGGGTCGACGGCTTCTCGCTGGCCCGGCTCGGCGAGAGCGCGCGGCGCTGGTTCGACGTGGCGCCGCTCGCCGATCCGCTGACGTTGCGGCCGAGCAACCGCTCACTCGGCGTCGTCGCCGCGGACGGTGCCGTGACGCTGACCCTGCGGCCGCAGGCGTTCGACACGCTGCCGTGGCCCGCCGGCACCTCGCGCGCGTGGCGCGAGCTGGCGGTGTCGATCCTCCACGAAGGCGTCCTCAAGCCGCTCTGCGACATCACCGACGCCAGGCTCGACGCCAAGACCCACGTGGAGTACACGGCGGACCAGGCGGAGGCGGTGCGACTGGCTCGCGCGGGACGCCACCAGGCGGCATTCCTCATCGCGCCCACGACGCTCGACGAGCTGCAGGCCGTCGTGCGCGGCGGCGAGGTCCTGCCGCAGAAGTCGACGCACTTCTATCCCAAGCTGCTCGACGGCCTCGTGTTTTACCGTCTTTAGCGTCGGAGCGGCTTCGCAGGGCTCCGCCGCTCGACGGTCGGGTAAACGATAGTGGAGGAGACGTCGATGGTGAAGATCCGCAAGATGGTGACGCTGGTGGAGGAGATCCTGAGCGACGGCGGCCGCGAGGCCAAGCGGCCGGTGCGCAAGGCGGCGGCCGTGGTCGTGCTCGAAAACCCGTTCGCCGGGCGCTTCGTCGACGACCTCACGCCGCTCATCGACGCCGGCGAGGAGCTGGGCGCCCTGCTGGCCAAGAAGGCGACGGAGGCGCTCGGGGCGCCCGCGGAGTCCTACGGCAAAGCGGCGATCGTGGGCGAGCAGGGGGAGTACGAGCACGCGGCGGCGTTGCTGCATCCCAAGCTCGGCGCGCCGCTACGCGCCGCCGTGGGGGGTGGAAAAGCCATTATCCCGTCGGCGAAGAAGCTCGGCGGCCCGGGCACCGCCATCGACGTGCCGCTGCACTTCAAGGACGCGGCGTTCGTGCGGAGCCACTACGACGCGATGGAGGTGCGCCTCGCGGACGCGCCGCGCGCCAACGAGATCGTGCTGGCCATCGTCGTCACCGACGGCGGCCGGCCTCACCCGCGCGTCGGTGGCCTGACGAAGGACGAGGCGAAGAAAGAAGACGGCCAGCGATGAGGTACGGATTGCGCATCCCGTCGTTCGCGCTCGGCCCCGACACGGCGACCCTCGAGGCGATGGGGCGCTACCTGCGTCGCGCCGAAGACCTGAAGTTCGAGGCGGCGGTGACCATCGATCACCTGCTGCTGACGCCGCCGGCCTACGCGACGACGTGGCTCGAGCCGCTGTCGATGCTCTCGGCCCTGGCCGGCGTCACGCGCACCATCCGCCTCGGCACGATGGTCCTCGTGCTGCCGCTGCGCAACCCGGTCTATTTCGCCAAGGAGTGGGCGACGCTGGATCTGCTGTCCGGCGGCCGCTCGATCCTGGGCATCGGGGTCGGCTGGCACGAGGAAGAGTTCGAGCTGATGGGCGTGCCCTACAAGGAGCGCGGGCCGCGCATGAACGAGGCGATCGAGGCGGTGCGCGCGCTGTGGGCCGGCGACAACGTCACCTACCGCGGCCGGTTCTATCGCTTCGAGAACCTCACCATCGATCCCAAGCCCGCGCAGAAGCCGCACCCGCCGATCTGGATCGGCGGCGGCACGCAGCCCTCGGAGAAAGTCTACGGTCAGACGGTGCCCAACATCGATCCCGTGCTCCGCCGCATCGCGAAGTATGCCGACACATGGGTGCCGCACTCGTCGGCGACGCCCGAGATGGTGAAGGGCGACTGGGACAAGGTCCAGCGCTTCGCGCGCGAGGGCGGGCGCGATCCGGCGAAGATCGGGCGCGTGTACTCCAACTTCGTCTGGGTCCTCCGGAAGGGCGAGAAGCCGGAGTCGGCGATCCCGCGCTTCTCGGTCTACTCCGGGATGGACCTCGACTACTGGAAGACCTACTACCTGCTCGGGACTGCCGACGAGGTGGCCGAGCGCATCAGCGCGCGCATCGCCGCGCTCGACAACGGCGTCGACTGGATCGTGCTCAACCCGCTCGACTGGGGCCTCGAGCAGCTCGAGCTCATCGCGGGCGAGGTGTTGCCCCGAGTGCGGTGGTAGTGCGAGCCGCAGCACGTCGCGGGGCTGGGGCCCCGCCGTGCGAGGCGAGCCGGTGAACCCGGTAGTGCGAGCCGCAGCACGTCGCGGGGCTGGGGTCCCGCCGTGCGAGGCGAGCCGGTGAACCTGAACCCGATCCGCTACACGGGCGCGCGCGTCAAGCGGCTCGAGGACCCGCGCCTGCTGCGCGGGCAGGGGCGGTACGTCGACG
>Ga0134075_10000409_pt1 | contig 12878 bp, 13 predicted proteins | sample 15_taG_18_FD_119775 | JGI IMG/M metagenome (GOLD analysis project Ga0134075, IMG submission 119775) | Grasslands soil microbial communities from the Angelo Coastal Reserve, California, USA - 15_D_Rain_40cm_5_09212015 | ecosystem: Environmental > Terrestrial > Soil > Grasslands ... | reverse complement strand
GCTGCACCCCGGTGGGATGCGGTCCGTCGGCGCAGCGGGCAGCGAACACCGCGAGCGCGAGCGGGATCAGATGACGCCGAACGGACATACAAGTCTCCGAGTGAATGTGACGTCCTACCAGGCTACTGCGTAGTTTGAGAAATGAAGCAGCACGGCGGCGACGTACTGCGTTCCCTGACTCCAGGGGTGTTTGTTGAATTTGACGTACGTTTGCAGGTAGCCGAGGATGCCCAGCGCGTCGCTGACCTGGGCGATCTGGACCACGCTGGCGGTCGGTACGCTACAGCCGGTGTAGTCCGTATAGATGACCGCCGGAGATCCGGTTTTACTGTTGGTCTGGAAGACGAGACCGTCGGGCTGGAAGCGCACCCATCTCACCGTGCCCGCTGGGGCCACGGCCGTGATGCTCACCGCACTCCCGAGCGCCAGCGAGTCTACCCAGAGATAGTGGTGGCCCACGGCAATCAGTCCGCCCAGCGGACCGATCACCTGAGTTACCGAGTCGTAGGTTTGGGAACACGCGATCAGACCGGTGGACGTAGGTCCGCTCTTTAGCTGCGCGACGAGGCTGGCTCGAGCTGCCCGGTTCGACAGGGTGGGCGGGGCGGTCGGCGAGTCGCAGGCGAAGGCGATGGCGGCGACCACCAGCCCGATTACCAACGGACGCATGGTTCTCATGACCTACTCCTACAGGGCGTAGGGAGGACCGGCAGGGAATGACAGTTGGGCGTCTTGACGGCAGCGTTCATAGTCGACACCTTATTAGCGGCTCGCGTCCCACTATTGTGCTGATATGGGCCGTTACAGTCACCAAGGTAGATCTAATTTGTCATCTGTCAAGAGCAGAAGCGGATCCACGGTGGGCCCAATAGCGGAACGGCTCGCGATTCTCTTGGACGTCTTCAGTCCTTGGGAGCGTATATCGTTGACCTATCGGCAGTTCGCCGCCGAGATCGGCGAGCCAGTGACCGAGGCTGCGGTGAAGAAATGGCCCCAGCGCAAGAAGTTTCCAGCGGATGCCGCCCGGCTGATCGTGACCAAGGCGCGGGACCGCGGGTTGATGGGCGTCACGCTGGAATGGGTGCTATGGGGCGAAGGAGCTAGGCCCCAAAAAGCACCGAACGCGACCCCGAATCGGCCCACGACGCGACGCTCCGCGCCTCCCGAGGAACCGGCAGGACAAGCGGTGCGCCAAGAGCCAGCGCCACAGGAGGCTCAGGGGGGGTTCGCCGAGCGGATCGCCAAGGCCCTCCAGGCCGACCTGAGTCACAACGAGTTCGGCCAGTGGTCATCGGTCGAGGTGCAGCATACGGTCATCTGGGCGCTCAAGGATCTGGCCCGACGGCTCTGGGTGCTGCGATTCGACATGGGCAAGACATTCGAACTGACGGACGACTGGGCGGCGAGGATCGGCCTCCCTGTGCGCCCGGCCGACGGGTCATCGGACGAGGGGGACTCCGCTCCCTGAAGGGCCTACGGCACCGAGAAGCACAGACCCCGCAGCGTTCGTGAGCTCGCTGCGGGGTCTCGACGTTCCAGGAGTGGGCCCGAGTGGAGTTGAACCACTGACCTCACGCTTATCAGGCGTGCGCTCTAACCACCTGAGCTACGGGCCCGCGATGTGCCTCATGAACTTGCGCGGGCGGCTTGCGGCGCCCCCGAAACAGAGTCCGAAACAGCGCTGATCGCGTTCCCCCACACCACCCCGAGCCGGTCCCCCAAAATAGCCCCGTGCTGCTCGACCCGGTACTCCAGGACCTTGGCCCGGTGGCGCACCGTGCCCAAGTGCGAGTAGGTGCGGTTGACGAGCGCCGTCCCGCCGTGGCCCATCCTGCGACTCACCGGGTACACGCTGATCGGCTCGTCCTTGTCTCGATTACATCCGGCGGCAGTCGCGCTCGAGGACTTCAAGATCAGGCTGCGCACGCCGGCGGTGATGCTGGCCGGCGCAACGACTGGTGACGCCGCTCACCGGGCCGGCGCGGCCTCGCGGCGCGTAGGCTCCCACACCGGCGCGAGCCGCCCGGCCAGGACCCGCAGCCACGCGTGCAGCACGGCCACGTTCCCGGCAACGACGTACGCGGGTAGGGCCAGCAACCGGGGCGTCCGCTCACCCTCCGGCCACAGCCAACCGATCCCAGCCAGCGCGCCCAGCGCGCCGCAGGTAGCGAGCGCCGCGCGGCCCCATCCTGAAGTCAACGCGACGGCCCCCACAGCGGCGACGAGCCACAGCAGCGCCCACGGGACGAGCCAGCGGCAGACTTTGTGGCTGAAGAGCATCCACGCGAACAGGCCGTAGCGCAGCGGGTTCAGCAGGGCGCGCTTGTACGCGAGTGTGCCGAGCCCACGGGTGATGGTGCGGACCTTGCGCCGGTACTCCTGGCGCAGCGACGCGCCGCGCGGCACGAAGCAGACCGCCTCGGGAACAGACACCGCCCGGCGCCCGTGCTCCCGAGCGGTGAGCGCGGCGGCGAAGTCGCGGCTCAGCGCCTCGGGCACGAAGTGCGTGTGCAAGTCCGCGCGGATCGCGTAGAGACACCCCGAGGCACCCACGATCCCGTCGACCTTTGTCTCCAGGTCGCGCACCCACATCTCGTATCCAACATAGGCGTGCTCCCCGGCGTTCACCGGCGTGTCGACATGCGCGACGCTCACGTCCCGCGCCGAGGCGACGCCGACCGAAGGGTCTCCCAACGCGGCGACCAGATGCTTCACGGCCACGGGGTGGATGCGCACCGAGGCGTCGGTGTTGATGATGATCTCCCCCGTGAGCTGCTGGCGCGCCGCGTTCTCCGCAGCGGTCTTTCCTTGCCGCTCGGGCAAGCGCAACAGCTCGACGCCCCGGTCAAGGAACTGTGAGACGAGCTCGTGGGTCCGGTCCGTGGATGCATCCGACACGACCAGCACCTGGCGCCGGTCGGCGGGATAGTCGAGCGCGAGGATCCGTTCGAGCGCTGCGGCGATGACTTGGGCCTCGTTGTAGACGGGAAGGGTGATGCTGATCCGCGGCCACTCCGCACCGGCTGGGGTTGGCGTCGAGCGCCGCGGGCGTCGGAGCACGCTCAGTAGTTTCAGCATGGCGGGATAACCGAGATAGGTGTAGAGGCAGAATCCCCCAGCCACGGCGAGCATGACGCGACCGAGGAGCATCACATCGAGACCCGTGCCGGCGCGCCGCCGCTTACGCGCGTCGCGACGATGGGGACGTCAGCCGCCATCGGCGTTGATCTCGAATGGCACGCGCGGCTCCTTGCCACGGGGCAGCCGCGACGCCGCTACGGCCCGCCGACCGCGCGAATCCACTGCTCGAGTCGCGTAAGGTCACGGGCTTCGAGCCGACCATGGGTGGGGAGGGTACAGAGTCGGGCGGCGAGCAGTCGAGCGCCCGGGAAGGCAGCGTCCCGATTGAGGCACCGGTCACCAAATGGTTCGAGGTCCGGGAGGGCCTTGGGGTAGCCGGGCGCAATGCCCAAGTGGCGGGCGACGGTCCCGACGGCCGAGCGACGAATGGCGGGTGATGCCAGCACTGGGAGCCGCAAGTAGCTGGGCCGCCCGTGCTGAGACGTGCGGATGGTTTCGAATCCCGGCTTCCGCCCGAGCTCAACCAACAACCGCGCCGCGTTGCGCCGCCGCACCTCTACCTCCCTTTCGGCCAGGACCCAGGTGGCGGCGACCACGGGGCCGACAGCCGCGCTCGCAGCGCGCAAGGGCCGAGGTTGGCGATAGATCGTCTCGCCGAGACGAAGCAAGGGGAGCGCGGCCGGCAGCGCATACAGGTTCGGGCGCGCCAGGAGCAACTGGGCGGTCAGGGTCAAGAGTTCCCGCCATCCCCGCTGTGGCTCACCCAGCAACCCACGCACGCGCTCGAGCACACGCTGGCCCACTGCATCGTGAGCCAGGAGGGCGCCGCCGCTCCCCCCGGTGAGCCCCTTCCCTCGTCCGAAGCTCAAGACAGCCAAGGAGCCCTGCGCGCCTGCGGGGCGGTTGTTCAGCGTCGCGCCAGCGGCTTGCGCTGCGTCCTCGATTACCGTCGCGCCCGCTTCCGCGGCGAGGCGATTCACCTCGACCAAGTCGACGGGACAGCCGTACAGGTGCACCACGACAACCGCCGCCGCTCCCCGGCGCAGCGCCGCCCGCAGGCTCGCAAGATCTGGTGCGAGCGCGGTCGGGTCCGTGTCATAGAGGAAGACCGGCACGTCGGCGCCATCCGCCGCCGTGGCCACGTCGTAGCACGAAAACGCAGGGACAGCCACGGCGCCCCCCGGTCGATCCCGCAGCACGCCGATCAGTGCCGCCGTCAAGGCGGCGGTGCCGCTGTCGGTCAAGAGCAGGGCCTTCGGGGAGTAGCGTTCGCACAGCAGCGCGATCAACCGATCTTGGGCTTGGTTCGGCCGAGCCTTGCCCGCGGCCGCCCGCACGCCGGCGAGAACGGCCGCCGCAGAAAGCGGCGAGTAGACCGGCAACTGGTGTCGCCAACCGTTCGCCGTATTCGCAGCATGAGCGACGGGGGGGATCGCGTCGCCCAATGCGGCCGCCGCGTTCGAGCCCGGAGCCGGGGTCGGCGCGACGCTCAAGGCAGGAAGCGGATGATCCGGGGGCCGAGCCGATTCGCGATCGGCAGGGGCAGCCAGCGCCACAGCCGCGGTCCCCAGGAGAATGCCGGATCGTCGGGCGAGGGCGTGGCCCTACCCCCGCTCGGCGGGTAATGAGACCACGGCAGCGGCACGTCGTCGCCGCCCCATTGTTGCTTGAAGTGGTGTGTGCCCCCGCCCGGCGTGCAGCGGCCGAAGTTGAACACGCGCATCCTACGGGCAATCATCTGCTCCATGAATGACCAGTATAGGAGCATATTGGCGGCGAGCGTGCGGGATTCGCGCAACGCGCCGGCCCAAGTCATTTCGAACTCCCCACGCCACATGAAACCGCACCCCCCTGCCAGCGGCTGGTCGCCGCGGTAGACGGCGCCGAACACCACGAGGTCCGGAAATGCCACCGCCAGACGCTCAAACAGCGCCCGCGGCAGAACCGGCGTACCCAGGTCGCGCATGTTCTGGCCGAACACCTCGTAGAACGCCTCGCACTGGTCTAGGCCGAAGCGCGTGGTGAGACCTTCCTTGATTGGGCGGCGGATCTGACTGCGCAGCTTGGAGGGGAAGCACTTCGACAGCTCCTCGGTGCTGCACGGCAACTCAAGGAGAACCGTGATCTTTCTCGACGCCACCGGAAGCCCGAGATCCCCGGCGTCGCGGGTGCGCAGCTCCAAGAGATCGACGCGTGAACGGCGGGACTCGGCGACTGCCTCCTGAGCCAGCTGCCTCCGAGCAGCCGGCGAGCCGAGCGGCCCGCCGTAGTTGAGAAAGGGCAGCGACACGAGATAGTGGCCGAAGATCCGGCTCTTGACGCGAGCGAGCGGGAGGATTCCCTGCCATTCCCCGTGGGGATCCGTCGCTACCCGGTACAGGCACTCCGTCCCGAGCACGTCGCTCAGGATGTCGCGCCAGCCGGCGAGGTGACAAAAACTGCCACCCTCGGCGCGCGCCACGAACTCGTCCCAGGCGCCGGCGAGGCCATCGAACGGCAGGACCGTGAGCTCCTGCCCCAGCGGAGGATCACCGGCGACGGTCGGAAGAACCGCTGTGACCTCACTCACGAGGTCGTCTCACTGAAGGACGACCACGGCAGGCGCGTGACGCAGGGCGGGGCACCGGAGCGAGCAGTCAGCGTGTCCCGAACGGCGATGAACCGGAACTCGGTCAGCAGCCGCTCGATCCGCCGCGCCGTCCGCCGGAGTCCGCCGTAGTGCCGGATGCGCGTCAGCCAGGACACGTCGACTCGCGGCTGCGCGGGATCGAGCTCCCACGGATGGATGTAGAAGGTCCCGGGCACGCCCCGGCGCTCGCACTGGCGGAGCGCCGCCCGTACGACGCCGTAGGGGAGGAGGCGGAAGTACGCGCCGCCCGCCGCGGGCAGATGCAGCCCGCACCACTGCAGGGTCGTCGGTGGAATCTCCGTGAGCCGGCCGGCCGGGCGCTCCAACCAGTGCGGATCCGGCAGTCCGCTGGGATACCCATAACCCGTGCGCCGCACGGGAAACAGGCTGGAATCGTACCGGTAGCCTTCTTCGATCAGAATGTCGAGCGCCCACTCGCGGCCCGGCACGATTGAAAAGCTCGGCGCGCGGAAACCCAGCACCGGCGCCCCGCTGATCTCCTCCAGCACATCCTTAGTGCGCCGGATGGAGTGGCGGAACTGGTGGGGGGTCTGCCGCGTCACGCGCGCGTGGTCCCACCCGTGTGACGCGACCTCATGGCCCGCGCGCACGATCGCGCGGATCAGCCCGGCCTGCCGCTCCGCCACCCAGCCGAGCACGAAGAATGTCGCGCGCGCCTCGTGCCGAGCCAGCAGCTCCAGCAGCAGGGTCACCTGCCCAGGCAACCGGCACTCGAAGCGCTCCCATTCGGACCGCGCGACGTGGGATTCAAACGCGGAGACCTGGAAGTACTCCTCGAGGTCGATCGTAAAGTGGTGGGCGATCACGGCGCTGAGAGGTGCAACGCCCGTGCCCGACTGGCCGGCGCGCCCAGTGGTGCGGAGCCCCCGGTGCGGGGGTGGCGCCCGCCACGGGCGTCGGATCCCGGCAGCACTCCGTCGCGCCGACGCCACAGGCCCCTCCGTACCGCCGACTGGAGGGGGGCGTGGGCCGCTCCATCGGGCGATCGGTTACCTTGATGCGTCGGTGCGTGCCGCCGCGCCGCGCGCCAGGGAGCGAGCAATGATTCTCGGGGTGGGGCTCGACGTTGTGGACACGGCACGCGTGGCCGGGGCGCTCGCCGCGCACGGACGTCGATTCGAGCAGCGCGTCTACACTGGAACCGAGCTGGCGGACTGTGCCCAGCGGGCTGACCGGATCCAGGCGCTCGCGGCCCGGTTTGCCGCCAAGGAGGCCTTTCTGAAGGCGTTGGGGATCGGCTTGACCAGTGGCGTCCCGCTCACGGAAATCGAAGTGATGAAAGGAGACGACGGGCAACCGGCGGTGCGGCTGGGGGCGCGAGCGGCGGCACGCGCCGACGAGCGCGGCGTGCGACACGTCCACCTAAGCCTCAGTCATCAACCGGGGCTCGCTGCCGCTGTGGTCGTCCTCGAAGGCTAGCGACGCAGCCGCCGCACCACGAGGTCCCGCGCCCATCGCCACTGCATCCGGCGCCACTCACTCGACGGGAGCTCATCGCCCTGGTGTTGCGCACGCAGCCAGTCGAGGAGCTCCCCGACCGGCGGGAACCAGCCGTTCCGGGCGGCGAGTAACTCCAGGAGCCGCTGAGTCTCCGGATGGGGCTGCGACGCGCGGCCGAACCCCTTTCCGAAGTGCGTGGCGATGATGCAGACGCCACCTTCTGCGTCGAGCCGTCGCTGGTGCTCGGGTTGGAGCAGGTGGTTGAACGCGTCCACGTCTTCGGCGTCGACGGCGGAGAACCACCAGCGGACGTAGGGTCGGCCTGGGTCCCGGTAAGGCATAGAGGGATTGACGCGCAGCAGGTTGATCTCCGAAAAGGTCAGGTTCCGGACGTACTCGATCTGCTCGAGGCAGAGGTCACCCCACCAATAGGGCGACCCCGGGCAGTGCCCCTGATAGAAGTGCGGCGGTTGCGGGACGGCGACGCGGTAGAGCAGCTGCAGCGCGGGATCATCGAGCCGCCCGACGCCCCAGTACAGGTTGTCGCGATTGAATGCGTGGTTCGCGTGCACCCGCGGCGACGTGCCGAAGACGCCGCGGAAGCGGTCCAACGCCCGTGCGGTCCGCTCCCGCGTGCTGGTTTCCATGGTCGCGCCGTGGAAGCCGATCTCGAAGCCGCGCGCGTGCAGGTCGACTACGAAATCGCGGTAGTGCGGGTCATCCAGTGTTTCGGAGAGCGAGAAGTTCCGGCTCCCCTCCTCGCAGCGCACCGGCCACACGGTCTTCGTGGTCCGCATCCCCAGCGATTCCAACAGCCGGTAGATCGGCCGGACATTCTCGACCGTCGCGACGTCCGTGTCGTCGATCACCGTGAACGCGAAGCGCGCGCCGCCGGGGAATCGCTGATCCGGGGCCATCGCGTTCGCTCAGGACTGACGGAGGGCGAAGAGGGCGACGTCGGGCGCGTGGCGCGCCGCGAACGCCGCGGCATCGACACGCACCACCCCGGCGCCGTTGAGCGGTCCCGCGACCTCACTCAAGAACTGGTGGAACGGCGCATTCCGCGGTGTGCTCGCCCACCGCAAGCCCGTGGGCGGGTTGGGCTGGGCCATGAGCCACGCGAGGAACGCATACTCGACGCGGCGTTGGAAGACGCGACACGACATGACAAACGACTCGATCATGCCGTCAGGCGCCACGAGGCACGCCAGGATCTCGCCGTGGTCGCCCGTGCGGTCGGCGAGCGTGGCGCCGAGGAGCCGGCCGCCCGCGTCGAGGCGCGCGCGCACCTGCTCGTCCGTGAGGCGGCGCCCGTTCAGGTTGAACTGGTTGGTCTTGTTGATGAGCTGCACCGCGCGCGTGCGGTCGCCACGACCTCGATCGTGGATCGTGAGCGTCATCTTGAGGTCTTGGAGGAACCGCGTCACGTCGGCGCCCTGGAGGTCGTTCGCCACGAACCCCTCGAGACGGCGCCGGTACATGTCCGTGCGCTCGCGATCCTCGGCGGTAATCTCGCGGTGCGGGAACAGGCTCGCGAGGCGGTCCAGGAAGGCGACGAGCTCGTCATCGTGCTCCGGAAACGTCACGCATCGCACCTCGGGCAGCGCGAGCGAGACCTCCGCCACCTCCACGGGGTTGTCGTCCACAAACACGAACGAGTCGAGCCCGAGATTGAGCCGCCGCGCCAGCTCCCGAATCTGCGCCGACTTCGCGTGGTAGCCGGCGATGATCGCGACGAAGTCCTCCTCACGCAGGAGCATGCGCCCCGAGCGGAACGGCGCCAGCACGACGTCGGGGTCGTTTCGACTCACGGCGGCGAGGACCGTGCCCTCGCGCCGGAGCCGGCGCAACAGGCCCTGATAGACGAAGTGCCGGTAGCCGCGACTCGAGGGCTCGCAGGCGATTCCCTCAGGACCCTCCTCGGCGATGAGCCCACTCCAGAGCACGTTGTCCAAGTCGGTGACCAAGACCTTGCTCGGCTCGGCCCGCGCCGCCGCAGCGGCCTCGACCACCGCGTCGGCCACGCGACCGATCCAGTTCCCCCCGACCGGACAGCCGCTGGAGAGGTACCCGCCGAGCGCGAACGCGTCGGCCGGGAGCAGGCGCGCGCCGAGCCCGAGCGCGAGGCTCTCCAGGGAGCGGGCGAACGCAGCGCCGCGGGCCGGGTCCGGAAAGAGCGGCGGCAGCGGCGCCGGGAGGAACAGCAACCGCGCCTGCGGGCGGCGCGCGAGCAGGCTCGCCGTTTCGGCCGCGCGCGAGCGCAGTGCCTCGTGATCCGCCGCCTCCGGGACGCCCGATCGCCAATCGGCTTCCGGCGCGAAATCCCAGGGCAAGAGGAGGAACACCTCCGTGACCGTGGGATCCGCGTCCGCCCGCAGCGTCTGGGCGAGAGTATTGAACGGGAGGAAGCGTACTTCGGCGGCGCGGCCACGCTGGGCGGCCGCAGCTCGCAAGTACAGCACGAACGGCTCCGCGATGCCGGAGAGCGCAAATAGGAAGGGCAGCGGCTCGCCGCCCTGAAACCTTCTTACCAGGCGCCGGGCCTCGAGGAAATTCACACGCCCCGCTCCTCGAGATAGCGACGGATCGCGGGATACGACGTGAGCTGCATCTGGTCTGCGACGTCGATCGACACGGCGAATTCGCCCTCGATCGCCAGCATAAGTGAGACGTGCGCCAGCGAGTCCCAGCTCTCGACCCCGAGTTGCCGAGCCCCCGTCACGTCGGCGTCCGGGGGGAGCTCCAGCGTCGCACGCACGATCTCCTGAAGCTTGGATTCGGCATCGTCGGTCATCATCGCCCCGCGTCTCAAAACACTTCGTCCGCGCCGCTGTCACCGCGCGCCAGCCACCAGGAGGCGAGGTCGTGCGACCAACGTCCGGCCCCGGTCGCGTCGCGCACAAAGAAGTGCACATTCCCGGGAAGCGGCACGAACGCTCGTCGCCGCAGGAGCCGCGCCAGCGCCCGATGGCTCGTCGTGCAGAGAACGGCGTCAGCCCCTGCCGACCGAGCGGCGCGCTCAACGGCGGCGAGCACTGCCAGGCCCACGCCCGCGCGCTCCGGTGAAAACACGACATCGGAGATCGTGGCCACCCGAACGCCGCGCAGACGCGGGTCGCCGATCGTCTTCGGCTGGAGCAACACCGCGACACCAACCAGCCGCGTTCCGTCGCGTGCGGTGATGAACGAGTACCGGCTCTTATCCGCCGCTGGCCTGTTGGCGCCGTATCGCCCCCGCAGATACAGCCCGTCGCGCACCGGACTGGCGGCGATAGCCCCTCGGGCGCTGCGCCACAGGTCGTCCAGCTCCTCACGGCTCGGCGGCTCGAGCGCGCATCCGGTGGCTAACCGGAAGGCTGGGCGGCCCCTCGCCGCCCCGGCGAGGTCAAGCACGAGGCCTGCCGCGCCACCGGCCAGGCCGGCCACGCCCGCGCGCTGTGCCACCCGCACGGCGGCCGTCAGCCACGGCGGCAGGCCCAGACCCAGTTCGGCGACATCCAGGCGCCGGGCCAGCCGCGCGAGCCGCAGCGGGCGCACGAAGTTCGTCACGGCCCCGAGATCGGTGTAGCCCAGGGCGCTGAAGAGCCGGCGCGCCGCGGGTGCCACCACCAGAGCCGTCGCGCAGACCAACTGCGTTACGAGCTGTTTCGCGACGAGGAACCCGATCGGGCCCCTGCGGTATTCCGGGAGCACCATCAGGCCCTTGACCCAATAGGCCGGGCGCTCGGCGACGCCGTCCCATAGCCGGTGCGGGATCGAGCCGCAGTAGGCTAAGACCCGGCCCCCGCCCAGGACGATCGCAGCCGGCGGCACCTCCCCCGGCGCCACCCCATTCTCGCTGGCCGCCTTACGCCGGCCCGCCAGAACCGCCTCCGCGGTCACGTCCCCACCCCACGCGGCCCGAGAGAAGGCAGCGATTGCGTCGGCGTGCTCGTCCGTCGCCAGGATCGCCTGAACCCGGCCTACCGCTGTCAGGCTAACCTCCGCGCTGCGGTCGAGCCCCCTCTTCGCAAGGATTGTGCGCGAATGCCCTGCGAGGATTCGTGGTTACTGTCCAAACCGCGCCGTTGAGGTGTTGCGCGTGTGCAACGGAGGCCTGGAACTCACGAAGCCGACAGCCAGCGCCGTGCTGCGTATGGCACAGACGCCGATCGATCCAGATGTTGGTGCTCGATGAAGCGCGATGCGGGAGCAGGGCCTCATGCTCCCGCATCGCTCGTCACGCTTATCAGGCGTGCGCTCTAACCACCTGAGCTACGGGCCCCCCGCCGTCACTCCCACTCGCGCTTCGGTCCTTTGCGCGGCCGGAATTCCTCGTCCTCCTCGTCGTCGAACTCGTCATCCAGATCGTCGTACTCGTCGAGGTCATCCAGGTCCTCGTCCTCCAGCTCGTCCTCGTCCAGGTCCTCGTCGAAGTCCTCGTCCAGGTCCTTGTCCTCTTCGAAGTCTTCGAACTCCTCATCGCCGAGACTGTCGCTACGACGCTTGAGCGACCAGTCCGACGTGTCACGGGACAACATTGTCACCCCCAGCTGAGGTTGTGGTTGCAGGTTTCGAACGAGCAAGTAGCGGTCCGAGCTACAGTTCCTCCGCCGCCCGCGCCTCGCGGCGCGCGAGCTTGCGGCGTTCCGACGCGCGCAGGGCGCGCTTGCGCAACCGCAGGGACGACGGCGTCACCTCGATCAACTCGTCGTCCTCGATGTATTCGAGCCCGAGCTCCAACGTGACCGGCCGCGGCGGCTCCAGGATGATCATCTCGTCCGACGCCGTCGTCCGCATGTTGGTCAGCTTCTTCTCCTTCGCGGCGTTGACCTCCATGTCGCCGGAGCGGGCGCTCTCCCCCACGATCATCCCCTCGTACACCGGATCCCCCGGCTTCACGAACATCGCGCCGCGCTCCTGCAGATTGAAAAGCGCGTACGCCACCGCCACCCCCTCCCGGTCCGCCACCATCACCCCGCGGCTCCGCCCCTCGAGCGGGCCCGCCCAGGGCCCGTACTCCAGGAAGCGGTGATGCATGATCCCCGTTCCCCGGGTGTCCGTCAAGAACTCCGAGCGGTAGCCGAGCAGGCCGCGCGCCGGGATCTTGAAGCGCATCCGCACCGTCCCCACCCCCGGGTTCCGCATGTCCAAGAGCGTCGCGCGCCGCGGACCCAGCTTCTCCATCACGACCCCCAGATACCCCTCGGGGCCGTCGATCATCAGCTCCTCATAGGGCTCGAGCTGCTCCCCGTTCGGTCCCTCCCGCGGGATGATCCGCGGGCGGCTGACCTGGAACTCATACCCCTCGCGCCGCATGGTTTCCATCAGCACGCCCAGGTGCAGCTCGCCACGGCCCGACACGGTGAACGTCTGCGGGTCGGCCGTCTCCTCGACCCGCAGGGCGACGTTCCGCTCGAGCTCCCGGAACAGCCGGTCTCGCAGCTGGCGCCCCGTGACGAACTTTCCCTCCCGCCCGGCGAAGGGCGAGTCGTTCACCTTGACGTCGACCGAGATCGTGGGCTCTTCCACCGCGATCCCGGCGAGCCGCTCCAGATGGTCCGGCGCGGTGACGGTTTTGCCGATCTCCACGGCCGCGAGCCCCGCCACCGCCACGATCTCGCCCGCCGCCGCCTCCTCCAGCTCCACTCGCTCGAGCCCCTCGAAGCCGAACAGCTTGACCACGCGCGCCTGCTCGTACGGGGCGTCGCCCAGCGGGCCAGGCTCG
>Ga0134075_10000406_pt1 | contig 12955 bp, 10 predicted proteins | sample 15_taG_18_FD_119775 | JGI IMG/M metagenome (GOLD analysis project Ga0134075, IMG submission 119775) | Grasslands soil microbial communities from the Angelo Coastal Reserve, California, USA - 15_D_Rain_40cm_5_09212015 | ecosystem: Environmental > Terrestrial > Soil > Grasslands ... | reverse complement strand
TGTTCGGACTGGACGAGGGCTCCCACAGAAGATGGGGTTGATGGAATCGGGGTGTACGCGTCGAGACTTCGGTCGAGACGTTCAGCCCGCGATCCCCAATCGCACAAGGTGTTGGGCCCATGTGGGGTCCACGTTCGGAGCGATATCACGTCGAGAAGCTCTCTGCACGGCACGTTCATGGTAATATCGTTGGGATAGGCGGCGAGCCGGTGAGCAGTCACAGGACCATGGTCGTGGCCTTGAGGAAACTCCACCCACATGGCGGAGACCGTTGTGATCGTAAGAGGTGCCAGGTGAGAGCCTGTGCGGGGGCGCAGAAACGAGACCTTGCCCGGTCCAGGATGACGATGATACGCCCTCTCCCGGGGAGCGCTGATGGAGGGCTGGGAATTGAGGATGAAACGGGTCCCTGCGACGGTGTGAAAGGGGCAGTAGACGCCTATGATCCTCCGCTGGAGGCGCGGGTTCCCCGATTAGACAGATGCTGCTTAAAACAGAAGGTGGGTTACAGCCGGGACGCCGCCCCCAAAAACAATCCTTTATCGAAAGGAATCCGGAGAAACCGCTCGTGTGTCGCGGGTTGCTCCGCGCAATACTCCTCTTTCCTGACGGGAGGTTTTGCTGTCTGGCAGAGTTTCCGGGCGAGTCTTGCTGATCAAGGCGCGGTTTGGGCTTAGATGCCAGGGCGAAACTAGCGGTTTTGTCGCCTGTCACGAACGATCTCTCGGGCAGTGTAGGGATGGGTCTCAGATTCGGTGTCAGGACCGATAATAGGCGATTTCTTGGATCGAAAGTTTCGCGTCAACCACTCATGCGACGCGAGGAGCAGTCGCTAAGACCCCCTGTTCTTTCCAAAGCACTTGCTGTCTAGCATTGATAATGGGCAGACAGGCTGATCAAAACACAATCCGGGCTTACGTCAATCGGAAATTATCCGCGTTTACAGCGTGGAAAATCCCCCTTCTAGACGTGTCTGTTCAGATCTTGAATCAGGGCCGAAAATGGGCGATTCTATCTGAAGTATCAGAGTTTTTTGCATGTTCGTCTTGATCGTGCGGCGTTCTGACAATGATTACGGGAGATTCTGAAAGGGTGTAGTTTGTCCTTCCAAGGCTGTCTGTTCCCAAGAGTCTTGCAAAATACACGGCTTGTTTGTCATGACTGTGTGTCACGGTTAGTGTGCCATTGGTTGTCGTCCCATCTCCAAAATGAACTGGCCTAGGAAGCGGTCATATCGGGATATAGATCGGAATATTTCTGCTTCAAACCAATAGTCTTCAAGAGGGAGTCCATCGACTAGAGTGTTGGACCAAAACCCATTGTCAAAAAACCAGGACCAATCATCTTGCCGATTCCTATACTGATGATATCTCTACAAGCATGTTCACGGTTTTCCAGTTTCGAGTTGTCGCTTCAACAGACAGCAACTTCTCGAAGGCAGAATTTGACAGCTTGGACCTTCCGTATCCGTTTGGACAATAAAGATAGACTTCTCGGTTCCTAATGCGGAATTGGTCCGGGTCCCCATTCAAAGAATCTAGTTTTCCCAAAGCGGCCTTTTCCGGTAGTTCAGCAAGGAATGTCACGTGCAGCCTTGAATGATCGATCTCTCTTTCCATCAAAAACGGGTTGTCGCTAACAATCTTCTTCATCTCGGCTGAAGTTCTCAGAATCACCGGAACCGAAAAAGCGTAGTCGCCCAGAATCCTTTCTTTTATCTTTCTAGACAAATTGTCAACGGTGCCTTTCGAAGCTTCGAAGACCACGTTTCCAGTTTGAAAATAGGTTCTGACTCGGCTGAACGTCAACGCCTCGAATGACGCGCGGAGGGTTTCCATTTTGATAATTTTCTGCCCGCTTGCATTTATTCCTCGCAACATAGCCACGTAAACGGTCAACTGCCTATCAATTCCCAGTCCTAGATCTAACCGTGATTTCGCTAATGGACAGACGGAATAATAGAAGGTCGGATTTACCCCTTGTCCGATGATTGGAAAAAAGAGGGGTTGGAAGGTTTCTAGTGTTGACCGGCCTGGAAACATGCGACGTCGTATTGCGAGACAGCATGCGAGTTTGCCGGAGTCTGAGTATTCTGTCCGGAGCCAGCGTAGACGTTCGTTGCATGGTTGAATCCGTCAGTGTTGAACCCTGGAGGCGTGAAGGTTCCTGCCGGAAACACTGATTGGCAGCTCTGGTTCGGCTGTCCTGGAGTGCCCGTAGTAGTGTCGGCCGCGACCGGTCGCGCAAGGAATGGTATTGCCGCCAGAGATACGATTGCCAGCATCAAGAAGAGTCTAGATGGGGTCATTATTTTCCTCGTGGGCTGGAACCACGTGTCGAGATAAAAATGTTACTATCGCAATAGCAGGAAACGACGCGTCGACGTCTCCGAAAACCCAGAATACTATGCTGTTGGAGTAGTCGGAACCGGTCCCCAAGAATAGGGCACCGGTGGCGCCGGCTTCCTCCGCGACAAGAGAATGCCAAACACCAAGACCAGTGCGAGAAGAAGACCCGCAACAACTGCCACGATCAGGATCTCAAGTCGCAACTGGCTAACAGAGTTCTGCAGCATCTGAATCTGCTCCGCATAGGGATACACAGACGAATAGGCGACTCCGGGTGGCAGTGAAAGAAGCGTCCTGGGATGTCCCCCGCTGGGCATAGAATAATTCGCCAGCCAATCGTAGACATAAGATAGCGCGAACATATCCAGGGTTGAAGGCGCCTCCAGCGAATTTGCAGAATTGCCAACTGCCTGTCCATACGACATGAACATCAATTCGAATGTGCCATCGTCCGTTGCCGAGACGGTTGCGTGATCGAGACCTAAGGCATGACCAAACTCATGGCTAGCGATATTGATCATGTCGCTATCGGTTAGCTGCGTCGTGTTTGTTGGATCGTAGGCTGCCAACCGTGTCGTGGTCTGGCCTGAAAAGATTCCGTTGACTGGCTGAGGTATTATTGTTACTCCTAGACCTAGAGGGTAAAGAGCTCCCAGGAACGTCTGAATGAACTCGATTTGAATGTCTGGATTCGCAGGAATCGATTGGTTAACCCCGGAAATGTAGGCAAGGAAGCCAAGCTTGCGGAGGTAGCTTGACCCATGAGCATCGGTGTAAGCTATGATGGATTCCGTCCAGCGAGAAATGGCACGTGCCACGTCCGATGAGTATGAGGGTTTGAACCAAAGCGCGTTCGGCTGCGGGTAAATTACAATAGTAATGGTAGAGGTTGCCCATGTGCCCCCCCCGGTTGGAATAACCGCTCCAGAGGAAGCACGAGAGTCGAGTGGAGAGTCGAAGTATATTATTGAGACAAGAAGGATGGCGAGAAGAAGGAGCGCTCTCAACTCATATCCTTTTCCAGGCGATTGCTCAGTCAGGGATAGGGTATTTGTAGGGTTTTTCATACTTGCCCGTGTCGAGCCGACCGAGATATCGTGAAGATAGAAGGAGCTCGTTTAGAGAAGAAATGAACGTTTTGAAGGCGTGAACGTTCTAACAGCGGATACAGGGGGATTCAAACGATTGTCGGATTATTTGTCTACAAACTGAACAACGGGCTTATCTACAGCCCGACTAGAACATTCTATACGGATACCCACGTGATGCAATGTCGGACAAACGTTTTGTCCAAGGGTCTGGTATCAACGCTTTCAACGGAAACGAGCTGATAGTAAAGGGAGCGCTTGAGAGCAAAGTCGGCTTAATGGCCGGCTACCCAGGCTCGCCTGTCGCAGAAGTTTTCACGATTCTAGAAGAGAACGCCGAGATTCTCAGAGAATGCGGACTCTGGGCAGAAATGACGAACGACGAGTCCCAAGGCGCAGCCGCACTTAACGGCGCCTTGGATGTCGGCGTCAATGCTGTTGCTGTGATGAAGAGCGTTGGCCTCAATGTCGCTGCGGACCCGATCAACATCATCAATTACGCTGACAAACTCGGCTTGAGCGGGAAGAGAGGTGGAGCACTCGTCGTCTGCGGAGACGACCCGCATGCTTCCAGCACTCAGGTTGCAGGTGATAGCCGCCAGCTTATGGAGCATCTCAAGATGGCTATCATCGAGCCCAGCACTCCACAAGAGGTCAAGGACTGGATCGGGGAAGGACTAAGACTCTCCCAATATTCCAATCTTGTCGTGGGCTATCTGATTACAACCTATCTTGCCGAAGGCGGAGGTAGCGTTGTTCTTTCAGAAAACCAGCCCTCAGAGATCACATTCAAGAATCCAATTACCCTCGATATCTCGAAAATTGACATCAAACGAAGAGTCAGCATCCCCCCAAACACATGGGACCTAGAGAAGGAAATCATCAGAGAAAGATTCCCCAGAGTCCACGAATACGTTAGAGATCATAAGCTCGACAAGATACTGTACGATGATGGCCGAAAGCATAGGATCGGCTTCATCGCAGCAGGCATATCCTACAGCTATCTGGAACAGGCTCTCTGGGAACTCGGACTAGACGAACAGTTCCCAATCCTGAAACCCGCAGTAACATATCCTCTCGAGCCAGAAATCGTCGGCGAGTTATCCAAGAAAGTAGAGAACATTATTGTTGTTGAAGAGAAAAGCCCTGCAATAGAGAACCAGGTCAAAACCATCCTGGACGACTTGGTGCAGGAGGGAAGGCTCTCCAGCATGCCGAAAGTCTGGGGGAAGTTCTTTCCACAGGGCGATGGATTCCCTGAAGAGAGCGGCCTCACTCCGTCAAACCTGATTGAGAAAGTTGGAAACTTGCTCTTGGAACTTGGCGATCCCGCAGCCAATATAGACCAGAAGAAGATTCACAACGAGCTTGATCTTCTTGCAGAAATCAAAGCCTACGGGCTCCTAGTCCCACCACGATCTCCAGGCTTTTGCGCAGGTTGTCCCCACAGGGAAACTCTCAGCGCCGTTCATTCTCTAAGAGATACCCCTGAACACAAGGACATCTTCGCACACGGCGACATCGGATGCTACTCGATGTCGTTCCTCCCTCCGTTCGGGGAAATGCACAACCTAACGGCGATGTCACTGGGGGGAGCTGCGGGGTCCGGAATGGATCCGTTCGTAACAAACAAGCAGTATGCCCTGATGGGAGACTCGACTTTCTTCTGGAGAGGAATGACCGCCATATCCAACTCAATCAAAGAAGGACAAGACATACTCTATCTCATCCTCGACAACAAGAACACCGCAATGACAGGCCATCAGCCAACACCGGAGACGGGCCACAATCTGATGGGCGACAAGACAACCCCTCAAGATATTGAGAGTATCGTCCGTGCCATGGGCCAGGGACAGATCTACGTGAAGAAGATGCCCCCGTCGAACAGAGAGAAGTACATGAAAGAACTGGACAAAGTGTTCGAGAAACCGGGTGTAAAAGTGATCATTGCCGACAAAGAATGCGGCATCACATTTCACAAGAGAAAGCGATCAGAGAGAAACAGGATCCTCGAGAGACAGGGTTTCGTCAAGAAAGAAACATTCGTCAACATCTCACAGGAAGTCTGCGAGAACTGCCGAGAATGCACCAAAAACACAGGCTGCCCAGGACTCACAATAATCGACACAGATTATGGAGAGAAGATTGGTATTGACCAGTCGATTTGCGTATCCGACACGTACTGTACGAAGGTTATGGCTTGCCCATCCTTCGAGAAAGTAATCATTACTAGAAACAAGCCGCCGAAATCAAGGGTCAAGAACATACCGCTCGACAATATTCCACAGCCTGCTCCACACCGATTCAAAGATACCTGGAAGGTATTCATCAGCGGCGTAGGCGGCATGGGAGTAGGAGTAATGTCATCAGTTCTGGCTCGAGCTGGAACCAAAGAAGGATACCACGTCCGGTTCAACGACAAGAAAGGACTAGCAATCAGAAACGGCGCAGTCTCCGCACACGTTCTCTACTCGAATGGAATGGCCAAGATCTCAACCATCGTCCCCAACGGAAAGGCTGATCTCTTGATGGGCGTTGACCTGCTCGAGGCGGAGAGAAGTCTCGTATACGCCAGCCAGGTTCACACGACCGCAGTGGTGAACACCACCGTGGTCCCGACTATCCCAATGCTCGCCGGGATGATGACTTATCCTCCAGACGCGGAAGAGAATATTCGAAGACACACAAACTCTGACGAATACTTCGGCGGAAGAATCAGCGAGATCTCCGAACTCTACTTCGGAAGCAAGCTCTTCACCAACATTATTCTTCTCGGCGCTGCCTTCCAGAAGGGCCTCGTACCTGTCAGCGAACAGAACCTCGTTGACGCAATAATGGAAACCGTCCCCGCTAGCCAAAGGGCTAGGAATATGGAGGCGTTTCGGCTGGGCCGGAAAATGGTCGTGTCGCCGGAGCTTCTCGACTTCAAGAACATCGTAGCAGATGAGAGGATACTCACGCTATTCGGGGCAAAGGAGAGCTACCAGTCCATTCTTGACATGAAGGCCAAGCAGATCTCGCACTCCTACTGGATGTTCTGGAAAGGAAAGAAGACCGCAGACGAATACAGGCGGTTAGTAATGAGTACTGTAGCCACGATGGGTCTCGACGAGGACACCAACCGCGGCATTGCGAGAAGAGTCTACGACCTCATAATGTGGGGAGACCTTTCCTACGCCGAGAAATACGTGGACAGGGTCCTAGAGGTATTCAGGAACGATAGGGCGGACAAAGGATTCGCCGCGACTAACATAGCGATGCTGGACTTGCACAAGGTAATGGCGATCAAGGACGAGATCTACACTCCACACTTGTTGACTGATGATGAGAAGCTGGACCGGGACAAGATCCGGTACAACGTTGACGATAAGAACGGTGACAGGATAACATACGAACATATCAACAGGCCAGAATTCGAAGTCTTCGGCAAACAGGTCCGGTTTGACCTGCCTCAGTGGCTTGCTCACAACTGGTTGATGAGGATCTTCAAGCACATGAAATGGACTAGGACCATCCTGGATAGTTGGGGATGGCACAAGAAGGAGCGCGCGTTCCGAGACTGGTACAAAGACGACGTCGTTGGCTTCTATCTCAAGACTGCGTCTACAGACTATGATCTGGCACTCAGAGCGTTGAGGGTAATCAACGACCCTTACAGGCCGAACGAATTCGCAGTAACAGGGTTCCGAGAAGTCATCTATCCAAAGATGGACAAGGCAAGACGAGAGTTTGAACAACTCGTGGAGCCAGGACAACAGCTTCCTGTCATACCGATGATAACCGCCTCCTCCGAACTGTAGATTCTCTGTCAATCTCCGTGTCGGAAATTTTATAGTCCAAGACACTTCGTACTCCACGCGATTCTGCTCATCATTCTCGACTGAGAGAGTATCGGTTATATCGCGCGGAATGGGTCTAGCTAGAATTGACCGATAGCGTTTGAGTTCAGAGATTCGACCCATCAACCCCCTTAACGAGGTATTGGCGAGACGGCAATACTACCAAGGGTCTCTCTACTCGTCCGCGATCAGAGATCCGCGCTTCTCGTCGGGGTTTGGGATGTACTCGCCTCCTAATCCCAGGCATCCAAGGACTGGAGGCTCGATCGCTTGGATACTGATCAAATTCGGGTTCGTAGGCGGATTAGGAATATTCCTCAACCAGTACGTTCTATTCCTCTTGACAGGTTTCTACGGGGTCTCCTACTATCTGCTGAGCGCAGTTCTGAGCAGCCAAGCCGCCGTTCTCGTCAACTTTGCACTGAACAACTTTCTAGTCTTCAGATCAAGAGCAGGGGCAGGCGGGATAGCGGGCAGGTTTCTGCTCTTCAACATGGTCTCCTCGTCTGACCTCCTTGTAAGAATCCCCCTTCTCTGGGGCCTGACAAGCGCACTAGGCATTTCGTACTTGTACGCGGCCAACCTTGCAAGCATCCTGCTCACCTTTGGAGCTAGATTCCTGGTCAGCGAAAAGAAGATCTGGGCCAAACACGTTAACGCAACGGGACCTAAGCCATAGTAGCTGCAGGAAGTCGTTGTTCTAGTACCGGCGAACGAAAGCCTCAACCGGATGGACGAGTTCCAGCATGGGTTGAAGCTCCAGCTGGAAGAGCTCTCCAGGCGTGGTCTTAGAGAATCCGTCTTCGCCCTTTCGAACTAGATCGTCGACGATTAAGACCCGTTTCTTGATGTAGTCACTTTCATCTGCCGCAGGCAATGGCCCGAAGACTTGGGGAGCTGCAAGCCGGACCGCGGCGTACATCGACCATGCAAGGTCTCGGATCTCCCATTGAGCGTCAGGGGCGCAGCGGAGATTGAAAAAATGGATGAGCTGGCGTGGGCTCATACTCATGACTATGTTCGTGGTTGCAGCGTTGGGCCGCAAGTATCGGCTGTCCTCCGCCTTGATACCTTTCGCTACTAGTCCCTCCTCGGCTTGACGGGTCAAGTCCATCACATCCTCAAAGTTCAGCTCTAGCTTGTGTCCCTGAATCTCGACAGGGACGCTGAGTTCTTCCGGAACCCCAGGCGGCTTAAGGTAACCATAGCTACGCGTGACTTTCACGTACCGTTGACTATTTCCACACCACACAGTCTTTCCGTTTCTTCTCACATAGATAATGTGGTTCGGGACCTCCATACACCAGACGATACCATGATACTGAACAACTTCATGGTGGGTTGAAGTCGTGCGATCAAGACGGATCAAGGGAGTGTTCCTATTTTGGATAATACTAACCGTGTAACATCCTAGAGGATTGCGTGGTGGTCTCGGTTCTGTATAGGAAATATTTGCGCCATGTCCAAGCTTGAACGCGAGTTCTTGGACATCGTCAGCTAGACGCTTAGACGTAGTATAGTATCGTGTCCACCCGCTTCTCTGGTCAACTGAGCCGTCGCCTTCAATGAGAGCCTTGAATAGCAGCTGAAGGTCTCTTTGGTTTCGATTCAATGCCCAGCGAGGAATGAACTTCTGGTGGGCTTTGCCAAGAGGCTTGAGAAACTCTAGAAGAGATTTGTCTTCGATACGCCATCTCATGCAGCCGTACTTGTCGATAGACCGATAAGCACCGAAAGGCAGATTCTTGACACAGGATTCAATATTCTCTGCTGTCTTTCCAATCTTTTGCGCGATCTCGATAATGTGCCTCGTCCCGCCTCGCTGAGGCGATTCGCATACGCACCCTTCAGATATGAAGTAGCCAAGGAATTCTAGGAAATTGTGATAATCAACAGTGATGTCCAGTCTTTGGTAGGCTGATTGTCCTGAAGCATATTGCTTCACGATGGTCGCGCCAGGAATGATTAGGCTCGGCTCGTCCTCTTCGCCGTACCAGAATCCATCCTTCTTGAACTCGATGTACCCGTGTCCAATCTGGGCGACTATCGAGGCCTCGAGGAATTCCCAGCGGGTGCGCCCATAGATTTTTACGAATAGCTTGTGATTGGGTGTAACGCACAGGTCTACCTGTTTCGCCTGAAATCGATGCATGGGACCCTCGTAGGGGTAGAGAAAGAACGACGTTGGAATTTGGTACTCGATCTCGAACGTAATCGGGTTAAGTGTGGCTACCTCAAGGTCATGGCGCAGCTCGTAATAGTGTTTCCAACCGTCTACTGTTAGTATCTCCGTTTCTGGGTCGTAGCACTGTTGCGAGAAGGATGCTATTCTATGTCTGACTATTTGGTGGCTTGCTGCTCTGCTTATACCTTGAAGGTCGAACGTAAAACTCCCGTGACGTAGCATGCTGTCTTTGCTCATCTTCACCCCAGCCCCTTCCAAGTTCGCGTTGAGTTCGGGGTAGTTGGTGTAGCTGAACAGGATCGCTTTACTTGTCATTCAATCGCTAACTCTTTGTGTTAGGCATCGATAAGGCCGAGGCGATTATAGGAGCGGCCTCACTCAGAGTACCAACAAGTTCTTTCGTCAAAGGTAGATGGTTTGTGCCGCGGGCTAGTTCGACTAGTACGCGGAGGTTTGTCGTGATGAGCCATCTTTGCTCGTCGATCTGACTTGTCTCAAAGAACTTGGAAGATTCCATGAGGAATAGGATGTCTTTCTCATCAGCCTCAGCCAGCCACGTTATGCTGTTATGCTCAAGAATGTCATAGTGTCCTAGCTCGAGCGCACGTTTCAAAAGCCCACCTATTCGTTCCGCGTCGAAGATTTTCTCTCCATCCAACACCTTGTCTTGTGACGTGTGCGTGAAGAGCTCATAGCCGGGATGGGGAGAGTAGCATGATCGCATGGCGGCGGCGCAGACCCTTTCGAGGTCAGGCTCGTAGCCAACGAGGCGAACACGCATGCCGAGAAATCCTTCTGAGAGAGTGGATGTTCAGCCCGCAATAAAAGAGCTATCGCCGCTATTCTTGTAACCCTCGCTGTTCCAAGATGAGGAAAAGGGACCCAGCAGGGCATCACTGTGACTGGTTGCAGGTTTTGAAAGGGACAGCATCCTTAGCTACGTGGTTTGCCCTTTGCGAGAGCGGACGAACGGGGGAGACGGTAGGTCAATGGCCGAAGATGGGTCCGACAGCGAAGCAAGACAGGAACCTGAACAGGACCCTCCAGATGATGCGAGAATAGAACCCTTCCTTGACATGCGGGACCCTACGTTTCGCCGGATTCTTCGGTCCGCTACTAGCAAGTTCAACCAGATGATATGCCCCCTAATGGCATCCGTCTGCGTGCGCGACCTATGCATGTTCTGGAACGACCACTCAAAATCCTGCTACATTGTTGATACGTTGAAGATGAACATCTATCATACTATCTGTCCGAAGTGCGGGTCTACGAACATAGAGCTGTCTGCTAGGGAGCAGCGTTCCGGGAAGGCGAAATTGTACCGGTGCGATACCTGCGGCAACGAATGGGGAGCAGTACACTAAGCAGGCAACTCGCGGTTTGTTCTTATCACCCAAACTGTTTTCTGTCCATGATTATCTGAAGCGATGCGAAAACAAAGGTGTAATTCTTGAGAAAGACAAAGATAGTTTTGCCATCCATCGTACTCATGCTAGCAGCTTTCTTGGCAATTTCAGCAACTCCCCTGTCAGCTCATGCGCAGTTGGTCGGTACCGTGTGCATAGACAATGCAACATCGACATCTTGCCCAGCATCTGCCCCTACACTTAATGGAGTCGTGGATACGAACGTTACTGTTTCCGTGAATATTTAGGGTTCAGACTCCATCAACAGTTTCGACATTTACGTCGCTACCAACGCGTCCACCCTTGACCCGCTAAGCATCGACTTTAGCGGGAGTCTGATTCACCAACCTCTTCTTGCGCAAGCTGCTGTCAACAGTACCACAGGCGTTGCTCATCTCTACATTGCAGCGCAAGGCTATATCGTCCCCGGACCAGCAACAGGGAACCTTTTTTCGCGTAACCCATAAAGTCCTCAGTTTTTCGACCGAAAAAATAGGCTACTCAACGGGATGCTCCGGCACAAGCAACGACAGTCTCTGTGTTACCGTCGCCAACCCGAATCTCGTTCCTGAGAACGTTCAGATCGCCAACTTCCAAGGAAGTAACACACCCGACTTCCTCATGGCGGCGAGCCCGACCGGCCTAACGATTCGGGCTGGAACCTCCGCCACGTCCCTCATCACCATCACGAGCCTCAACGGTTTCACGGGAACGGTAAGCCTCTCGAGAGCAATCAGTCCAATAGTCAAGCACGGCCCAGCAGCGACACTGAGCCCTACATCAGTCACTTTCTCGTCTGGAGGTTCAGGGACATCCACGCAAACAATCAACACGGCAAGGAACACCCCAACCGGAAGCTATTCTGTCACCGTGACTGGCGTTGGCGGGCCCATAAGTCTCTCAGTAACCGTAACCATTAGCGTGACTCCAGCCAAGCAATTCATCACTTCTCTCGACCTGCCTCCCTTTTTCACGGATTCTCACCTCTCTTGACTGACCTTGCCGAAACCTAACCTTCAGTTCTTATACGAATGAAGAGTACCCCCTCAAACAAATCCGAGGCATCGAGGAGAACGCGCGAAGGATGACTGATATGCTAAAGGGGAGCCAGGTCCTCCAGAAGACCTACACCTACATTGAGAATGTGACGAAGGAATCCCGTAAGGCTCTGATGGAAGAATTCAGCCAAAAACACAAGGGCATAGCGATCAACTCGGCATCTGATACGCTCCGCAAAAGCGTCCTAGACTGGTTCCCACGTCGCGACCCTATGCTAAAGCTGGTCCACGAGAAGACAAGCCAGGGGAAGCCTGGCGATGTACGGATGGACTTTCTCGGAGAAACCAAGAGTGTACGTTTCAAGGTTCATCTCCACGCAGTATTCGCAGTCAATGGTCAATCGCCTGATTCGCCCTCTTTTCTGAAAGAAGTAACCCTCCTAGTCGATCCTAGAGAATTCTCAATGTAGAGTCGAGACTCCTTGAGTCTCGCTAGCGCGATCACGCTCTCCAGTCTAGAGCTGACCAGATTTTTCTTCGCAATGGTCCTCATACTGTTCACGGCACACTCTTTCGGTTTCTTGTTCTACGAAGCCAAGCTTCCCCGGGTGATCGGGGAGATATTCGGCGGGCTAGTTCTCGGCCCAACTTTTCTCGGCTACGTTGCCCCTGATGTGGAAAACTGGGTCCTCGGCGCGTTTCCCTCAGAAGGCGCGTTGATCTCCGTAATCTCCTATTTCGGACTGGTTCTTTTGATGTTCATATCTGGGTTCGAGATCCAGAGAGCTTTCTCGAGGGAAGATCGCAAGATCGCTACCTCGTTCCTCGTTGGGGCCACTGTTGTCCCGTTCATTATCGGAATGCTCGTTCCCTCCTTCTACAATTTCGCGCCATACTCGGGACCAAACGGAAACATGCTCTCACTAGCCATCATCGTGGGCATCGGTGTCTCTGTCACGTCGATTCCAGTGATCTCAAAGATCTTTATCGATCTGAGGATCATGAACACGCGGTTCGCGAAGATCGTACTGGCGATTGCTACGGTGGAGGATGTTATCCAGTTCGGGGCGTTGGCCGTCGCCACGGGGGTT
>Ga0134075_10000404_pt1 | contig 13016 bp, 17 predicted proteins | sample 15_taG_18_FD_119775 | JGI IMG/M metagenome (GOLD analysis project Ga0134075, IMG submission 119775) | Grasslands soil microbial communities from the Angelo Coastal Reserve, California, USA - 15_D_Rain_40cm_5_09212015 | ecosystem: Environmental > Terrestrial > Soil > Grasslands ... | reverse complement strand
TCGGAGTCATTGAAGTGAAGAGAAGCAACTACAGGCGAGTCGTTGAAGAACTAGAGACCTTCTTAGCGGATGCACAAGCGAGGAAGATCGTATCTGAACCAGTAGGGCCTATCGGCGACCACCAGCGGAGCCCGGGGCTTGGCGTCGTTTGCGTTCTCGAATCAGCGCCATCCGCGAGGCTTCAGTCACTAATCGACGCTGAAAAGGTGGTCGCGATTTTCGAGAAAGACGAGAAGGCAACCCGCATCAGGCCAAAGGACGTCCTGGTTCTGGTGAACTTTCTTCATTTCGTGACTTGGCGGCACCGGGTTCATAGTTCACAATCCGGGGATCCTCAGATAAAAACAGATTTCTCGACTCCTCCGTGACGGGCCGCATTCGTTCCAGAGCACCGGGACGGGCGCGGCCCTTTTTCGTTCCGCAGCGCCCCGGCGCAGTCCCCGGCCGAGCCGCTGGTGCGCATCGTGGCCTTCGGCTAGACTCGCCGCCAGCCATCATCCACCGAGGTGTCCATGCGGCTGATCGGGCTCGCGGTCGTTCTCGCTGTTGGCCTCTTTGTTGCGCCGCTCGCGGCCGCGGCGCAGCTGCAGTCGGGGAACGTCCACCGGATCGGGTTGTTGGGTGCCCATTCGCTTTCCGCGCAGGCGAAAGGGGTGGAAGCACTGCGGGCGGGTCTGCGTGATCTGGGCTACGTGGAGGGGAAGAACATTGTCATCGAGTACAGGTGGGCCGAAGGCAAGTATGATCGTCTCCCCAACTTGGTGGCCGAACTGGTTGCGCTCAAGGTCGATGTCATCGTGACCACAGGAGGTACACCCCCCGCTCGCGCCGCCAAGCACGCAACCACGACAATCCCTATTGTCATGACGGGCGTGGGCGACGCTGTCGGCTCGGGCCTCGTCGCCAGCCTCGCGCGGCCTGGTGGGAACATCACCGGCTTGACTGATTTTGTCCCGGAACTCATGGCAAAACGGCTGGAGCTGCTCAAGGAGGCCATGCCCCGGACTGGGCGCGTCGCCGTCCTCTTCAATCCGGCCAATCGCACCCAGACGGGGTTCAAACCGTTGGAGAGTACTGCCAGATTATTGAAGGTCGAGCTTCAACCAGCCGAGGTACTGAGACCGGACGAGTTCGAGCGCGCTTTCTCAACGATGGCCGAGAGTCGCGTTGACGCGGTTGTGGTTGCCCAGGATGCGTTTCTCAACGCCAACGTGAAGGTGATTGCGGACCTTGCGGCAAAGAAGCGGCTCCCCTCGTCCGGGACCAAGGATTTCGCGGAGGCTGGCGGCGTAATCGGCTACGGCTGGAATCCCTCCGCCAATAATCGCCGCGCCGCCCATTTTGTGGACAGGATCCTCAAGGGCGCCAAGCCAGCGGACCTGCCGGTCGAGCGGCCGACGAAGTTCGAGTTGATCATCAACATGAAGACCGCGAAGGCGCTCGGCCTAACGATCCCGCAGTCGATTCTGCTCCGGGCGGACCAGATCATTCAGTAACGTCGCCCGTTTGTCTTTGGAGCCCACACAGAAGCGAAAGGAAGCCGACATGCCAACACGGGAAGAGGTCGCCAAGCAGCCTCTGGAGCAGCGTCTAGGCCGCATGTCCCACACCGCCGAGGATCTCGCCGCCGCGATCCGCGGCCAAAGTGGGGCCGCCCTCGTGCGGCGACCTGACAGCAAGAACTGGGCGGCCAACGAGGTCATCTGCCACTTGCGGGACATCGAAGAGGTGTACTTCGTGCGGATCCACGCGATCCTGCTCAACGATGAGCCGAAGATCTACGCAGACCCGTCGGGGGCGGCGGCCGACCGGTTCGCCGAGGACCGGCAATACCTGAGGAACGACGCCGTCCAGGCGCTGGCCGCGTTCCGCAGGCGGCGCGAGGAATCGCTGGCGCTCCTCCGTAGCCTGACTCCCGAGCAGCAGCAGCGCGGCTGTCTGCATCCGACCCGCGGCCGCATCACAATCGACGCGATCGTGACGATGCTGACGTGGCACGACGACAACCACCTGGACCAGTTGCGCCGGGCGCTGGAAGGGAAGGCCTGACCAATGAATAGCGCGTGCTAGACCAACGCGCCCCGGCGCAGTCCCCGGCCGGGGCGCTGGTGCGCATAGTGGCGTTCGGCTAGACTCCCGGGCAGCCGTCCTCAACCGAGGTGCCCATGCGGCGGATCGGGCTCGCGGTCGTTCTCGCGGTTAACCTCCTCGCCGTGCCAGTCGCTCCCGAGGCGCAGCAGGGGACGAAGGTTCCTCGGGTCGGTCTCCTCGATTACGCGGCCTTCCGGGACCCATTGCTGGAGATGCTGCGCGACCTCGGATACGTGGAAGGTCAGAGCATCACGTTCGAGTATCGGCGATCTGAGGGGCGTAGCGAGCGGCTACCCGATCTCGCCGCCGAGTTGGTCCGGCTCAAGGTTGATGTCATCGTGAGCTATGGCACGCCGGCAACCCGTGCGGCCCAGCAGGCGACGACCGGGATTCCAATCGTCATGGTGGGGATCGGGGATCCTCTGAGGACCGGGCTCGTTGCTAGCCTCGGACGTCCAGGCGGGAACATTACCGGGAACACGATTCTCGGCCCGGAGATCGTCACCAAACGGCTGCAACTACTAAAGGAAGCCATCCCCAAGCTCTCTCGCGTCACCCTCATCTACAACCCGACGAATCCCTCCAACGCCCTTAACCTTCAGGAACTGCGTGCTGCAGCACCGACGTTAGGCGTGACGCTGCAATCGGTGAAGGTGAGCCGTCCGGACGAGTTCGAAGGCGCGTTCGCTGCGCTCACGACGGAGCGCCCCGACGCGCTCATCGTGACCGCCGACCCCTTGCATCAGCTTCATATAAAGCAGATCGTGGCCTTCACGGCGAAAAGGCGGTTGCCGGCGATGTATCAGGAGCAGGAGAACGTGATCGCCGGGGGGCTCATATCTTACGGACCAAGCATCCCCGAGTTTTTTCGCCGAGCTGCAGTTTATGTCGACAGGATTTTGAAAGGCGCCAAACCCGCCGATCTCCCCGTCGAGCAGCCTACCAAGTTCGAGCTGGTCATCAACCTCAAGACTGCCAAGGCCCTGGGCCTGACGATCCCGCAGACGCTGCTGCTGCGGGCGGACCAGGTCATCGAGTAGCGCGTGCTCGACCAACGCGGCCGACTCCCCCCGGCAGCACTCGTCTGCTAGACTCCCGGCAGCCATCCTCCACCGAAGGTGCCCCCATGCGGCTGATCGGGCTCGCGGTCGTGCTCAGCCTCACTCTCACACCGCTTGCCGCAGTGGAGGCGCAGGCCGGCAAGGTGTACCAGATCGGCTTCCTCAGCCTGCCGTCTGCTGCAGACACTCCAGAGCTTGTCGCGGCGTTCCGCCACGGCCTCCGTGATCTGGGATACGAAGAGGGGAAGAATATTTCGATTGAGTATCGTTGGGCGGAGGGGCGCGATGATCGTCTTCCGGCGCTCGCCGCCGAACTGGTTCGGCTCAAGGTCGACGTGATTGTCGCCTCAGCCACCCCACCGGCAAAGGCAGCCCAGGGCGCTACTGATCGCATTCCAATCGTGTTCATCGCGGTTGCCGATCCAATCGGGGTCGGGCTGGTCGCCAATCTCGCGCGCCCCGGCAGGAACATCACCGGCTTTACCACCACCAACGTCGAATTGAGCGCGAAGCGGCTAGAGTTCCTCAAGGCCGCGGTGCCTAACCTCACACATGTGGCTGTGCTCGTAAATCGGACCAATCCGCAGGCCCCGTCGCTCCGAAAGCAAACCGAGAGGGGGTCCTCGTCTCTAGGGCTGGAGCTGCAGATCCTCGAAGTGGAGAGCGCCGAGAATCTGCCCAGGGTGTTCAAGTCGATCTTCCCGCGGGTCGGTGCTCTATTGGTCCTCCCAGACCCACTGCTGGGCTCGGGGGACAGGCAGGCTCAGATCGCTGCACTGGCACTCAAGCATCGCCTCCCCACAATGGAGAGGGATCGGAGCTTCGTCGCGGCTGGCGGCCTGATGAGCTACGGACCGAACTCGGCGGATCTTTTTCGAAAATCCGCACGCCATGTCGACAAGATCCTGAAGGGTACCAAACCTGCTGACCTCCCCGTTGAGCAGCCAACGAAGTTCGAGCTGGCGATCAATCTCAAGACCGCCAGGGCACTCGGGCTGACCATCCCGCCATCAGTGCTAGGCCGGGCGGACCAGGTGATCGAGTAGCCCGTGCTCGAGCAAAGCGGCCAGCTCCTGCTCTCACCCCACTCATAGTTCAGGTCTGCTAGACTCCCGCCAGCCATCCCGTTGAGGTGCCCATGCGGCGGATCGGGCTCGCGGTCGCGCTTGCTGTCTGTCTCTTCGCTCCGCCGCCCGCCGCCCAGACTCAGCAGCCAGGAAAAGTCGCCCGGCTTGGTTTGCTCGGTCTCTTCACGCCGGAGCTCGGCAGCCGCAGCGTTGCCGCGGTCCGTGAGGGCCTGGGCGAGCTGGGCTGGCACGAAGGCCAAAACATCCACTTTGAGCATCGCTATGCATCGGGGAAGCGCGATCAGCTCGGAACGCTCGCCGCGGAACTCGTCCAGCGAAAGGTCGACATCATCGTGGCGTTCGGGACGGACGCAACCCGCGCGGCGAGAGGAGCAACGTCGAGTATTCCGATCGTGATGGGCGCGGTCTCTGATCCGGTGACCTCCGGGTTTGTGACGAGCCTCGCGCGGCCCGGCGGAAACGTGACCGGAACGTCGCTGCTGGTACCCGACCTGATCGGCAAACAGATCCAGCTCCTCAAGGAAGTTGCGCCCAGGGCGTCCCGAATCGGCGTGATCTCTCTCGGCGGCCCAGCTCCCAGTGCGTCGATGAAGGAGGCCGAGGCCACCGCGCCGCGCCAGGGCGTGAAGCTCCACCGCATCGCTCTGCGAGAGCCCTTGACGCTGGATGACCTGGCACCCCAGCTCAGGACGGCACGCGTCGACGCAATCCTCGGGGTGGCCAACCCGGCGCTCGACGATGTGCGGACTCGGATTGTGGAGATCGTCAACGCTCAGCGGCTGCCCTCAATCTTCACCCTGACCTACTGGGCGGAGGCAGGAGGCCTCATGAGCTACTCCGCCGACCTCTATGCGCTCCAGCGACGCGCGGCGACGTTCGTCGACAGGATCCTCAAGGGCGCTAGGCCGGCGGAGCTTCCCGTCGAGCAGGCCAGGAAGTTCGAATTCGTGATTAACCTCAAGACCGCGAAGGCGCTCGGGCTCACGATCCCGCAGTCAGTGCTCGTGCGCGCGGATCAGGTCATTGAGTAGCGCATGCTCGACCCACGCGGCCAGCTCCTCCGCGCAAGTACATTCGCAACCGAGGTGCCCATGCGGCTGATCGGGCTCGCGGTCGCTCTCACTGTCAGCGTCCTTCTTGCGCCGCTCGCGGCAGACGCGCAGCTAGCGGGGAAGAGTGCGCGCGCTGGTGGTTCCAGACGAACGCGGTCACCTTCGAGAATCGGCCCGAGCATGCTCCAGCCTACGCCACCCACGAGTCCAGCCACGAGCGCCGGCCGTGGAGCGAGAGGTCGTACGTAGGGCGAGGGAGCCCGACGAAGCCGACAGCAGTACGCAGGAGCTGGCAGCGCTGATCGAGCACGCTCTACTCGATGACCTGGTCCGCACGCAGTAGCAGCGACTGTGGGATCGTCAGCCCGATCGCCTTCGCGGTCTTGAGGTTGATCACCAGCTCGAGCTTGGTGGGCTGCTCTACAGGTAGATCGGCGGGCTTCGCGCCCTTGAGGATCTTGTCGACGTAGGACGCGGCGTGCCGTTGCAAGCCGTACAGGTCGGCCCCGTAGCTCATGAGACCGCCCGCCTCCACAAATTGGCTCCAGGCGAACATCGACGGCAGGCGCTGCCGCTCCGCAAGTTGAGCAATGCGCCCACCCATCTCGTTGATGTCGGGGCTGGGCTGAACGAGGAGTGCGTCGACGCGACCTTTGCCGATATCAGCGAAGACACGGTCAAGATCGCCTTGGCCACTGACCAGCACATTCCGAAGCTCCAGGCCGAAGCGCGGTGCCGCGCCCACGAGCAACTTCAACGACTCGGCGTGCTGGGGATCCGGGGTGGAAACGACGGCCACGCGCATCGCGGCTGGCACGACTTCCTTGATCAGCTCGAGTCTTTTTGGCCACAGCTCCTGATTGAGAAGCGAGACTCCCGTAGTGTTGCCGCCCGGACGTGACAAACTCGCGATGAAACCAGCTCGGACCGGATCGCCGACTCCCGCCATGACGATGGGGATCTTCGATGTCGCTCGCCTCGCTGCGCGTGTCGCTTCGGTGCCGAACGCGACGATGACATCTACTTTGCCCTTGACCAGCTCGCTGACCAGTTGATCGAGACGATCGCGGAAGCCACCAGCGTATCGGTGCTGGAAGTGGATGTTTTGGTTGTCGACCCACCCAAGCTCGCGCAGCCCCTCCCTCACCGCGATGCCCGAGCGCTCGGTCGAATCGATCCCGGCCGTGCCCAGAAAGAGGAGACCCACCTTCGATGGCCCGGCTTGCTGCGCCTCGCCGACGAGCGGCGCAAGAATGACGCTTACAGCGAGAATGACCGCGAGCCCGATCAGCCGCATGGACACCTCGGTGGAGGATGGCTGCCGGGGAGTCTAGCCGAAGGCCACTATGCGCACCAGCGCCCCGCCGGGACTGCACCGGGGCGGCGCGAGCGTTATCTCAGCGGGCGAGGCGCTGAGCGGCCGGTGGCGCAGTGCCTTGTTCGGCGATCCTATGGTTCACAAAAGCGCACTACTGTGGCCGCGCAGTCTGCGCGCTCACAGTCGTATTCTGAAACGCTGTCACAAACCACTTGCCCCGATCCTTGACGACAACACGCAAACTGAGCTCACGGTGTGGCGGGAGCTCGGCGCCCGCGGCATCCAGCATGCCGCTCATCTCGTGGTTCATGTGCACAAGCGCCACGTCTGAGCGAATGAACCGAACTCGGACATCGATGACGCGGATCGAGGCGTTCTTGAGGGCCGTGGCAAAGCGAGCGTGCCGCGCTCGAACTCGGTCGGCCACCCGCGACCTATGCTCTCCGACCGACACCTTTGAACAGCCGCTGATCCCAGCAATCCATTGCCTCGAGGAGATGCAGGCGCGCCTCAATGAGATTGGGTTCGACGCTGTGAACACAGTTGTAGAGGTGGTCGCTGATCAGTATGCGGCGCGACGTGCCGGGCGCCGGCGCCCACCAGCCGACGCTGAAGACGTGGCCGTCGAGATCGTCGAAGATCTCGGCGCCGACCTGGAGGACGTCGCCAAAGCATTTCGTCGTCTGTCTCATCCCAGGCGCTCCTCTTTAGTCTTCGCTTTCGTTATCGTCATCCTCCAAGTCGAGGAGTTGGGTTTCGTCCTTCCACCACAAAAGCGTGAGGACCAAGTCCCTGGTGATGCGTATTGAATCTTCCCGGATAGCGTACCGGCGCGCGTCACGATGCCCGAACCATGCGTCCGCAGAGACATCCGTAGGCCCCGGCGGGGTTGCCATGCCGCTCAAAACGTCGTGAGCCATCGTCAAGCGCGACACACGCTCATGTGGCCAAAGGACGCCGGGGACGTCGGGGCCGCGCCGGAACCACCGTCGGCGCTCGGCGTCGCTGCAGATGACCATCGCCGGGAACGACCCGAACTCTACAAGGCGAATGGCCGTCGCGGTCAGACTTGTCTGGAACGTTTCGGAGAGCTGACGCACAGTCGCGAACGTCATCTCGAGGTTCTTCGCCGTCGCCACGAACATAGGTTGCGGGAGCAGAAGTTCGGCCGAAAACTGATTCGCGCGCACCTCGGGGTTATCGTCCGCCCATTCGCGAGCAAGCATGTTCTCAGTGCACGAAAACGCGATCTTCCCCCGATCGCACATCCAATGCCCGAGCTCATGCCCTGCTGAAAAGCGCCGGCGTCCCAGAGGCGCCGCGCTATTTACGGTGATGATCGCTCGATCGCGGTAGCCCAAAATCCTCGCCTCGGAGCCCTCGAGCGGCTGATAAAGAATGGTCGCTCCACAATATTCGGCGATCGCCTCAATATGGATATCGCGCGGCTCACGAATGCCAAGCTCTCCTAGGATCGACTCCGGCGCTCTGTAGACGGAGGCCACATTACTGCTCGTCGCTCAAAGACCCCTCGAACTCAGCAAGAACTCCGAGGGCGCCCAACTGTTCAAGACAGTTTTGAATATCAGTGTCCGTCCACTCTTTGAAGTCTCTGTGCTGCAGCGTGACAAGCGCAGAGCGCAAATCGGGTTTCCGTGTCATCACGACGGCGAGAAGCTTGCGCCGGCTCTCCGGCGCCGTTGGCAAAGAGAAAGTCCGCCGGCGAATCGCGTCGACGCGCTTTTCGTATGCCTCTTGCGCCTCGCGGAGATGCCGTTGCTCATAAGCTTTCACAGCGTGACGCAGGACCGCCCGCACCCCCTCCGCCGCTGCCGCGGGGTCCTCGCCTCCCTCCCGCATCTCGCTGATGATCTCTTCGTCAGTAGCCTCGACCACGGACTCGGCGAGTGCGTCCATGAGGGCGCGCAGTTCCGCTTCGTAATCTCTCGGCTTCTCAGGCATCGCTTGCTCCGGAGCCGGCAGCCGCCCGCATCCTTCTTCGGAGTCGCTTCATTGCGGTTTCGTACTCCGTCTGGGAGAGTTCCAGTTCGGCCCGAACCTTGCCCGGCGTCATCCCTTGACGCAGCCCGTCCAGGATAAGGGAGATCACGGGATCGTCGGCGAACGCATTCTCGATGGCCTCGACGCGCGTTCTGGCCTCGCTCTGACTTTCGTTCGCTTCGAGCTCCTCGTCCGGCCCGGGCTCTTCTGACGGCACGAGATCGAACGGGCGCAAGACCTCCCCGTCCTCGGTTGTTCGAAGCAGGTCGGACTCGAGTGTCGCCTCGTCGGCGGATTTGGATTGCCCTCGCCAGTGGCTCGAAATGCTCCGCATGGCGCCGACCAGATGGCCCACGAAATCGACCTTGTCCTTATTCCAGCGGCGCTTTCCTTCGAGCGTGGCATTCATGGCATCGGCGAGCAGTTCGGTCTCGGTCCGGCCCGCGGCCTTCCGGCCGAGGCCCCGCACCCGCCACCGGGCATAGTTGCGCAGGCGGAGGAGGGCCGCCGCGGTAAGGACCTCCATCGCCGTCGTGATCTCGGCCGGCGTCGCAGCGCTTTCCTCGGGCACCCGTCTCGACTGCTTCTCCAGCCTCGCCTCCCCGTGCGGCCGGCCCGCCGCTCGCTCTCAGTTATATATGCCCGATCCCGGGCCGTGCCGGACACGGGTGCCGAAATGTCCGGGACCCCCTGGAATCGGGCACTGCACAGGTGGGAGCGCAGCGGCCCGACGGCATGGAGCCCCGCTCCGGAGGATCAGGATGGAGACGCACCAGGCCGGAGCAGCAACGGCAGTCGCCAAGCACGTAGTGAACATCGTGGTGGAGGTGGACGGGAAGAACAAGCACATCCAATTCGACTCCTCGCCCGTCAGCGGCCGGGCGATCCGCGAGCGGGCCGGCGCGCCCCTCTCGGACGACCTCACCCGGCTCGTTCACGGCAAGCCGAGCGGGGGGAACATCGGCCTCGACGAGCTTGTGGAGATCAAGAATGGCGATCACTTCATCGCGCTGCCGACGGGCACGGTGAGCTAGACGATGAAGGCTGAGACGATCGAGAAGGCCATCACGGATCTCGTCTCCGTCTACGGCGGCGCGGTTCGGACGGCGCGTGAGGGATCCCGGACGCTCGCACGCTTGGCCGAGGTCGAATTGCCGCCGGGATGCCGGCCCGCGACAACACCGATGCTCCTTGTCCTTGACACTGCTGCGGAGAAGCCGGTCGCATTTCTACAGCCCGGGCAGCTGCTCTCGAACGGCTGCGCACCACGGAGCACCTCGACGCAGATCGTCGGGGGCGAATCCTGGATGCAATTCTCCTTCAACATCCCTTGGGCAGAGGAGGCCAGCATCATTAGGTTCATCGCCGCCGCGCGGCAGCGCTTCGCGCAGAATGACTGAGCTCGAGCTCCGCATCCCCTTGGGTGTTGGTGAAGCCCTCCGGGACATCGTCTTCCGCTCCGGCCGGCACGAATACGTCGCGATGGGTCTCACGAGCCACGCGCGGCTCGGCGACCGAGACACGTTGTTCCTCCGGTATCTCCTCGAGCTACCGGAGAGTGCTTATCGCTCCAACGCCGGCCACGGTGCCGTATGGAGCGGCAGCGCGATGATCCCGGCGATCACGAGGGCGATCGAAGAGACGCTCGGGATCGTGATCTTCCACGCCCACGGGCACGGCGGACCGCCGCAACTTTCCGACGACGACCGCAGGAGCGCAGAGCGCCTCATCCCTATGTTCAGGGCCCGCGTCCCGGCGCGGCCCCACGGCTCCGTCGTGCTTTCCCGGAGCCACGCAGGCGGCATCGTCCTGATGCCAGGCGAATCCGCGTCCAGGACTGACCTCGCGGTTCGCTGGCTCGGCGCTTCGATCATGGATTGGCGAATCTCACTGCTCGATCGCTCGGGTCGCGCCCCGGGAGAGAATTTCGCCCGACAGCTCGCAGTTGTGAGAGACGACGGCCAACGCGCGCTCGGCCACGCACGGGTGGCGGTCGTCGGCTTGGGTGGCGGTGGCAGCCACGTCGTCCAGCAACTCGCTCATCTCGGCGTCGGTGAAATCATTGGGATCGACGCGGATCGCGTAGCGAGGACGAATCGCCCCCGCCTCATCGGCATGACGAGGCTGGACCTCTGGCTCCGCCGGAAGAAGACCATGATCATGCGCCGTATGGTGAGGAGGGTCGGGCTGAGCAGCCGGTGCAGGACGATCGAAGAGCGCGTGCCCGGGCCCGCCGCGGTAGAAGCGCTCAAGACAGTCGACGTCATCGTGGGCTGCCTCGACAACCTCCACGCCCGAGCGGATCTCCAAGAACTCTCCTCACGTTTTCTCATACCCTATATCGACGTCGGCGTGAATATCCGCGCGATCAAAGATCCCGAGCCCGATGGGCCGCGCGTCACGATCGGGGGGAACATATTGACGCTCATCCCGGGCGGATTCTGCATGTGGTGCTCGGGCTTCCTCTCAAGGGAGAAACTCCACTCGGAACTCAAGGGTCCCAACCGGAACTATTTCGAGAACCGTGATGGCGAGGCCCAAGTGGTAAGCCTGAACGGTGTGGTCGCAAGCCAGGCGGTCACGGAGGTTCTTCAGCTCCTTACCGGATTCGGCGGATCGGGACTGCGACGCCGCGACGTCGAGCTCGATGGCCAGTCCGGCCTTCAGCGCGGCTTCCGGAAGCTCAATGGCGTCCGTGGCACGCTAGATGATTGGGGCGCCGCCCGACGTTCCGACTGTTCCTTCTGCTCATCAATGGTCGGCGCGGGCGCTGTCAGCTGGTGCGGACCGGTTGAAAAGACCCAACCAATTTTTGGGTAAGGCCTGGGTAAACGAAAGGGGTTAGCTGCTGCTGCGTCCGCTAACCCCGTCGTTTTCGATGGTTGCGGGGGCTGGATTTGAGCCAGCGACCTTTGGGTTATGAGCCATTACGATTAGGCACTAGCGCCGGAGCGCCATAGCCGATCAGCCAGACCCCGTTCCACTCACCCCTAAGGACGGCCACCTCGAACTGGTCTATGGCCAGGTCGGTCCCCCGTTCTGTCCTAAAGGTTTCAAAGGTCGTAGGCGAGCGGTGCACGACCGCAGTCCCTCTCGCGGATCGCAAAACGCTGACATAGCCAAGAAATGGCCAAGCGGAGCACCGTTGACCACCTGCTCAGGAAATTGAGTGCGATGTAAGTGCTTGAGAAGTGGCGGAGGGCGAGGGATTCGAACCCCCAAGGGCCTCGCGGCCCGGTGGATTTCAAGTCCACTGCCTTGCCAGTTGAGGCTAGCCCTCCGTACCCTGAAGAACAGCTACTTACGATACATCATGTGCTTGCCCAGGCGGCGAACACGCGACGCGGTCTAGTTACGGGCTAGTTCTGGAGCACCTTGACGCACGAGACGCTCAACTGCCTCCTGAAGATGACTGGGCGCGAGATGCGAATAGCACCATACTCAGTGTTTTCCATCCGCCCAGCTCTTGTACGGTCCTGAGATCGACGCCTGCCATGACCAGACGGCTAGCGAACGTGTGTCTGTTTGAGTGCCACGTGTACCCGTCAAGCCGAGTTGCATCCTTCCCTGATGCCCGCAACGCGGCCTGAGCGCGACTCACGGCCTGCGTGAACGCCCGTGCGACAGTTCGGTAGGCTCCAGCGAAGATCGAAGCGTCCGGATCGTTGGGATGCTTCCGCCGAGTAGCGGCGTCTATCAACACCGACCGCACCACGGCGTTCATCGGTACCAACCGCGAGGCTCCATTCTTAGAGCGGCCTACGGTGGCGTGGCGGTGGGTCACACTTGGGGATGCCGAGCTGGAGCTGCTGCGTCTGGCCCGCCAACCGTAGCACACGCCACGCTCGTCAATCCCCTCATCGCCAACAGATGGCGACGGACTCATAGCTGAAGTAACCTTCATGTTCTGCTAGACTCTCGCCAGCTATCCTTAACTAACGAATCAGCAAGGGGCCTACAAGCGTTTGGAGAACCACGTATGAGGAAGATGCTCCTAGCGGCTCTTGGAGTGGTCCTTGTTGTAGCGGACAATCGTGAGCGTGTCAGCCCAGGCGAGCGATCCCAGAGTGGGTACGTGGAAACTCAACGTGGCGAAGTCTACATACAGTCCCGGTCCGCCACCCCAAAGTGGCACTCTGAAAATCGAGGCATCCGCTCAGGGGGAGAAAGTCAGCGCTGATGGAATCAACGCGGCGGGAACTCCCACGATGACGGGGTACACGGCTAATTTCGACGGCAAGGACTATCCACTTGCTGGGGTCCCGAACGCTGACACGGTTTCACTCAAGCGAATCGACACCCGGACTACGGAACGCACTGACAAGAAGGACGGTAAGGTAGTTCAGACCCTCACACGTGTCGAACTACCTTACCGTCCTTCTTGTCAGTGCGTTCCGTAGTCCGG
>Ga0134075_10000401_pt1 | contig 13125 bp, 10 predicted proteins | sample 15_taG_18_FD_119775 | JGI IMG/M metagenome (GOLD analysis project Ga0134075, IMG submission 119775) | Grasslands soil microbial communities from the Angelo Coastal Reserve, California, USA - 15_D_Rain_40cm_5_09212015 | ecosystem: Environmental > Terrestrial > Soil > Grasslands ... | reverse complement strand
CGCCGCCCTTGATGAGCCTGATCTTGCCGCCTCCACCCTCTTCGGCGGGCGTGCCGATCACCTGGACGCGGCCCTTCGGCAGCCGCTCGCGGACGGCCGCCAGCGCCGCGCCCGCGCCGGCTCCGGCGGCGGCGATGACGTTGTGACCGCACGCGTGGCCGATGCCGGGCAGCGCATCGTACTCGCACAGGATCGCGATCGTCGGTCCGTCACCCATCTCGATGGTCGCGCGGAACGCCGTGTCGATGCCGGCGACGCCGCGCTCGACCTTGAATCCCTGCGTGTCGAGGAACTCGGCGAGCCACGCGGCGGCCTTGACTTCCTGGTAGCAGAGCTCCGGATTGTCGTGGATCTGGCGCGAAAGCTTCTCGAGGTCGGAGGCCAGCCGGTCGACGGCCGGTCCGATGAGGTCTTTGACGGCGCTCATGGCGAGTCTCCCGAGGGGTCGGTTGGGTCGCGAAGGGCGCGACCGACGCCACTATACACCGGTGGCCGCACGCGCGGCGGCGCGGGCCCGGCGTCCGGCTGCAGTCGGCAGAGGCGTGTGAAAAAATTTTCCCACTCCCACGAGCTTCTCGTGGCCGCGCCGAAAGCGCCGCGCTATTCTCCATGCGCATGTCTGTCGAACCGGCCGTGTGGACGTTCGCGCTGCGGCGGCACCTGCTGATTCTCGTGGTCGCCGCCGTCGTGCCCGTGCTCGTGTTCGCGACGATCATGGTCGTCGTGTTCGGCCGCGGCGAGCGCGCGTCGACCGAGCGCGGTCTGCGCGACACGACGCGCGCGCTCACGCTGGCCGTCGACCGCGAGATCGAGACGTCCATCAAGGCGTTGGAGGCGCTGGCGGCCTCGCTGCATCTCGACCGGGACGACTACAACGCCTTCGAGCGCCACGCGGGACGCGTGATGCCGACGCAGCCCTGGTGGCGCGCGGTCGTCCTCACCGATCCGAGCGGCGAAGTCGTCCTGCGCAGCGCGCGCGTGGGCGCCGCCGGCACGCGCGCCTCGCTCGCGGGCCGACCGTACTTCCGCGAGATGACGCGGACGCTGCGGCCCGCGCTCTCCGATGTGCTGCTCGATCGCACGACGGGCGTGCCCACGATCGCCATCGTCGTGCCCGTCATCCGCAACGGCCGGCTCCGCAACGGCCTTGCCGCCGACCTCGAGCCCGCGGCGCTGAGCCGCTTCCTCGCCTCGCAGAACCTGCCGCCCGATTGGACGGGCACCATCATCGACCGCGACGGCTTCGTGGTGGCGCGCAGCCGCGTGCCGGAGACGTGGCTGGGCCGGCCGGCCGGCGCGCTGCTCGGCGGCCTCGAAGGCCACGCGGGGTGGATTCGCGGCGTCGACGCCGACGGCGTTACCGCCTACGCGGCCTACAGCCGCTCGCCGTTCACGGGCTGGACGGTGGCCATCGGCGTGCCGGCGGAGACGGTGGACGCGCCGCTGCGCGGCTCGCTGCTGCTCGCCGTGGCGGGCGGCCTGGCCGTCCTGCTCGGCGGCGCGCTGCTCGCCCTCATCGTCGGGCGACGGATCGCGCGCCCCATCCTGGGTCTCGTGGAGGCGGCCGAAGCGCTCGGTCAGGGTCGCGCGCCCGCCTACGCGGCGAGCGCGGTGACGGAGGTCAACCGTGTTGCCGGCGCCCTCCAGAGCGCCGCGCAGGAGCGTGACCGCTTCGAGCACGCGCTGCGCGACAGCGAGACGCAGCTGCGCGCCATCTTCTCGTCGACGCTCGACGCCATCGTCGTGCTCGACGACGACGCGCGCTGTGTCGACGCCAATCCCGCGGCCGATGACCTGTTCGGCGTCACGGGCGAGCGGTTGTTGGGTACCCGACTGCACGACTGGGCGGCGCCGGGCGAGATGGAGGCCGGGTGGCGGGCGTTGATCGCCAAGGGGACGTTCGTCGGCGGCTTCCGACTGCTGCGGCCCGACGCCACCCAGCGCGACGTCGAGATGTCCGCCACCGCGCACGTCCTGCCCGGACGCCACGTGGCCGTGGTGCGCGACGTCACCGCGCGCCGGAGGGCCGACGAGGATCTGCGGCGCAGCGAGCGCGAGGCCACCGCCATGGCCGACCTCTCGCGCCGCATGAACGAGCGGCTCGACCTCGACGCCATCCTGCGCCTGGTGTGCGAGGCCGCACGCGACATCTGCGGCGCCGACTCCGCCGCGATCGCGCTGCCCGAGGCCGACCGTGAGGACGTGATGGCGCTGCGCCACCGCGTGCCGGCGGACGATCCGCCGCCGGACGTCGCGCGCATCGAGCGCGGCAAAGGCTTCGGCGGGCTCGTGATGGTCACCGGCCGGCCGCTGCGCAGCAGCGACTACCTCGGGCACGCGGTGCTCGTGGTGCCGATCCTCGACGAGAGCGTGGCGGGCTTGCTCTACGTGGCCAGCCGCGCGCGATGGCCGTTCGGCGACGCCGACGAGGCGCTGCTGATGCGGCTGGCCGCGCAGGCGACGTCGGCCATCCGCAACGCGCGCCTGCTCGCGCGCGAGCAGGCGGCGCGCGCGGACTTCGAGGCGGCGAACCGCTCCAAGGACGACTTCCTCGCCACGCTCTCGCACGAGCTGCGCACGCCGCTCACGGCCATGCTCGGCTGGGCGCGCATGCTGCGCGCGGCGCGCCTGAGCTCCGAGCAGGCGGCGCGCGCGCTGGAGACGATCGAGCGCAACACGCTCTGGCAGGCCAAGCTCATCGACGATCTGCTCGATGTCTCGCGCATCATCTCCGGAAAGATGCAGCTGGAGCGGCAGCCGGTCGACGTCGTCGGCGTCGTCGGCGCCGCGGTGGAGGCGCTGCGGCGTGACGCCGAGGCCAAGGGCGTGGCGCTCGACGTCGTGCTGGAGCCCGGCGCGGCCGTCGTCAACGGCGACCCCGTGCGGCTGGCCCAGGTGGTCGCCAACCTCGTCTCCAACGCGATCAAGTTCACGCCCGCCGGCGGGCGCGTCGCGCTCGAGCTGGCGCGTCGGGCCGGCGAGCTCGTCGTCACCGTGCGCGACACCGGCGCCGGCATCGAGGCCGCGCTGCTTCCGCACGTGTTCGACCGTTTCCGCCAGGGCCAGCGCGGCCGCGGCGAGGGCGGTCTCGGGCTGGGCCTGGCGATCGTGCGCCACATCGTGACGCTGCACGGCGGCGCCGTCACCGCGCACAGCGACGGTCCGGGCCGCGGCGCGGTGTTCACGGTCACCCTGCCGCTGAGCCTCGAGCCGCGCAGCCCCATCATCGCCGCGGGGCCGCGCTCCGTCCGCGCCGCCCGGCCGCTCGAGGGCATCCGTATCCTCGCCGTCGATGACAATCCCGACGCGCGGGAGCTGGTTCGCGTCGCCCTCGCCGACCGCGGTGCGGTGGTGCACACGGCGGCCTCGGTGAGCGACGCGCTCGCCGCGCTCGAGGACGTGGCCGTCGACGTGCTCGTGAGCGACCTCGGCATGCCCGGCGCCGACGGCTTCGCGCTCGTCGCGCAGGTGCGCGAGCGCGAGCGCACCGACAGGCGGCCGCCGATGGTCGCCATCGCGCTCACCGCCTACGCGAGCCCGCACGACCGCACGCGGGCGCTGGCCGCCGGCTTCGACCTGCACGTCGCCAAGCCGGTGGATCCCGACGCGCTCACCGACGCCGTCGCCGGCGCGCTCGAGCGCGCCCGACGTCTTGGTCGGCGCGTCGGATAGAGAATCCAGTCCGCTCAGGCGGCCTCAGACGACTCGGCCGCCTCACCGAGCCGGGCTGCGTCGATCATCTCCTGATATCGTAGGAGCCCGCGCCCGTAGCTCAGTTGGATAGAGCATCAGCCTTCGAATCGGGAGCAGAGGGTACGGCCGATCAGGTAGTGAGCGATAACTGCTTGATCGCCCGCGCTTAGCGACTGGGACTCAGACGGACTCTTGGCGCGCTCAGACCCTCTCAACAAGTCGGCGACGTCACGACAACGGCGCAACGGACTCCGACAGCGGCGTATGTACGCTGCTCGCGGCTAGCCGCCCCTTTAACGCCTCCCGTCTTCGGCTTCGCCCGCAATCCAGTCAACCTTGGATGCCGGCATGCTATTCAGGTCCCCCGTCTAAGCGGTAAGGGGAGTCGATACGTTGAGTAGGGTTCCCGCGTTTCGCAGGCCTCTGCCGCCAAGGCGTCGGCCTGAAGGAAGAGCTCTTGAGGACTCCGGGCCGTGGCGGGGACCGAACTGCCCCCAACGCTCAAGACGACAGGAGTGTGCTGCTCGTCGAACCTGTGGTGGCTGATTTCGGCGATGATGCGCTGAATGATAAGGCGGAGGTCCTCCAATTCACCGCCGACCAGCAGAACCCGAACCGTAGGGGCGGAGGGCCCGATCTCGATAACATCGGTACTCCGAATCACTGGGCTGAGCACTTCGGCAAGCTGCTCGGCCGCCTCGGCGGGATTGGCGACGGCGCCGTTGCGGCTCTGGTGGATCGTCAGCATCGAGACCGCATACTGCAGACGCACCGCCTGGCGGATCTCGAGCTCGGTGACGCCGGCAAAGGTCTCCTCGTCGACGATGGTGCCGTGAGGCCTAAAGCGCCAGGCGCGCATACCGCAAACCTCCGAAGTCTGGGAGCGCCGGCGGGTCAGGCGCGCTCCCTGCCGAGCGTTTCCGGCCGAGGTCCAGAGGAGTCAAGGAGCGGCGATCAGATCGGCTCGTGCACGGGAGACATCGCTCCACCGATGACCAGTCGATGAACTATCTCCTCGAGTTCGTTCGCACACGCGACGTGGCCGCTCGCGAGGCCGCGCAGGCCTGGCGCCGCTGCTGTAAAAAGCTCGTGGACACGTGTCTCAGCATAGACTCCGCACCGAAGCCGATGACGCGCACTCAGAAGTCGTCGGTCCCCTTCGAGAGAATGCGAAGCGCGCCGCGTAGTTTCTCCGTGGGCATACAAACAGGTTCCTGGCGCTCGCAAGCGAGGATCGCGCTGAGCATCGCATCCTGCCAAACCCCGATGCAGTCACAGTCCAGCACGAATTTGAGCGCGGAGAACGTGATCTCGTACGCGTGAGCGCCGCGAAGGATCTGTCGGCCGCAGCAATCGCACGTTTTCGTTCCTCGGCTGTAGCCGGCGTAGATATTGGGAAGCTCTTGCGAGTTCACGAGGCGGCGGAGGCGCTCACGGCGATGCTCTGCTCCGGGCTCGCCGCCTCGCGTGGGCACCTCGCGGCTGCCCCCCGAGATGGGATGCACGCGGTGAGACCGATACGCCAGGATCAACGCGCGGGTTTCGACTTCAAGGCGTCGCGCGTCATCCTGGGTGCGCTGGCTCTTGGCCAGGGTCCACACGCCCTCATCGAGCAGCAGCTCTACGTCAGCCATCCCCGCCAGCATAATCACCTTCGAGGATCAAAAGAGATGACGATCCCCTTGTCGAGCACCCGGTCGAGAACTTCGATGAGGCTACTGTTACTGGCGGCGCGCTCGACCACCATTCGCGAACTCCCCCTTGTGGCGCGAGCAGAGAAAAGTGCAGATCCTACAAATCGTGCGCCAACTCCGTACCTGGTGTATTTGCGCTCAAGGGCCGAGGCGGACCCGGCTCCGCATGGGGAAAACCTTCCCCACAAACGGCCTTGCAATACCATGACGCATACGGGCAGTGCGTAGACCCGGAGGCCGTGGGAGGCGGTGCAGCAGGCGGCGAGGGAGCGCCGCGGTTCATCTGCACCTGGGCCTGGACTGCTACTCGCCACCGTTCCTCTCGCTGCCGCCACCAATGAATGGGAATCTCCCAGGGCTGCATCATCGAGCGCCCTTCGGCCCACGCGGGTCGATGGTGTCTGGCAGGCAGAGGTCGCGATACTGGACTGTGTAGCCTTCTGGTCCGGGAGTCAGAACCCCAGCAGCGCGTACTCCTCTCTCTCATGTGGTGAGTGAACAGCGGCGCGACACTCCTTCTCCGTTGGCACCGCGCCTCCTATCGCCCAGATGACGTGCGAGAAGGCGCCATTGGCGTGAAATCTCGCGGAGAAGGCGCGCAAGCGGTCGTTGTTCGCTGACCGTCGCATCATGGCGCACCTGAAGGCGGCCTTCGGCGAGAACACACCGCTTACGGACATTACCTCGAACCGGATCAGCGAGTACAAGGCGAAGCGTCTCGCCACCAAGTCTGACAGACGCAAGGACGTCACCGGCGGCACCGTCACGCTATCCAGTGCTGCCGTGAACCGGCCGCTGACGATCCTCCGTCACCTGCTCCGACTGGCGCACGAGGCGTGGGGCGTGCTCGACGCCGTGCCGAAAATCCGACTCGAAAAGGAGCCGCAGGGCCGGTTGCGGTGGCTGACTCAGGAGAAGGCCACGAAGCTGCTGGCGGCGTGCCGGAAGAGCCGCAACACGGCCCTGGCCGACATTGTCGAGTTCGCGCTCTTTACCGGCGTCCGCAAGAGCCGAGGCGCTGGGCCTGACTTGGGACGGGGTCGACCGCGCCCGCGGCGTCATCCGGCTGGAACTGACGAAGAGCGGCGCCGCCGGGCGAACGCCGACGCTGTCCTCGCCCGCCGGTGGACGGACGGCGCCAAAGGCTATGTGTTCGGCTCCCACAAGTGGAACAGCTTCCGTACGGCCTGGGAGACGGCCGTAGCGGCCTCTGGCGTCGACGACCTACGCTTCCCCACGACCTACGCCACACGTTCGCCTCCTGGCTCGTGCAGCGCGGGCGCACGCTGAAGGAGGTACAGGAGGCGCTGGGGCACCCCATGACGATGCGTTATAGCCACCTGGCACCGGATCACCTGCGCGCGGCGGTCGCCGCCCTTGACGGAGTTCTGCCGCCGCAGACGGAAGAGTTGCTGGACGGCACAACGACGTCGCAAGAGGTTGTCCAGCAGGTAGAATCACAGGCAAGCCGGTCAGCGGTGAGCCGCAAGTAACCGTTTCGTATATACGCGCCCGTAGCTCAGTTGGATAGAGCATCAGCCTTCGAAGCTGAGGGTCGGGGGTTCGATTCCCTCCGGGCGCGCCACTTCGCCTCCGGCCAGACTGCCGGGGCCATGACGCCCTCCGCTTCGTCCGGAGACTGGGCGCGACGAGCGGCCCGCGTCGGCCGATGCGTCGCGCGGTTTCGGCTGGCGACCAAGCCGCACGTGAAGGCGTGGCGGGGCCACGCGCGTCGCCACGGGCGGGGCGCGATGCGTCGGCTGCGGCGATCTGTTCCAGCCGGATGAGCCGCACGTCGAGGTCCTGGCCGGTGCGGACCCGGCCGCGCGCGATCCCGTCTCGGCCGACGACCAGGAGGACGAGGCCTAGGCGCCGTCCTCCTTGTAGCGATCGGCCATCGCCATCTGGTCCATCACGCCGATGAGGCGGTTGAACTCGGTGAAGGGCATGTAGCGGTCGGTCAGCGACAGCACGTCGTCGCGCGCACGCACCTCGGCGAGAAACTGCGCGATCGCGCGGACGCCGACGAGCAGCGTGTCCACGGGCAGCAGGATGATCGCGAAGCCCAGCTCGCGCAGCCGCGCAAAGGGCAGGAGCGGCGAGCGCCCGCCGGGCGCGTAGTTGTAGAGCAGCGGCGTGTCGAAAGCGCGGGCCACGCGCTCCACCTGCTTGTCGTCGCGCGGCGCCTCCACGAACAAGACGTCGGCGCCCGCCTTGATGGCCGCCTCGCCGCGCCGCAGCGCCTCGTCGACGTCCACCGCGGAGATCGCGTCGGTGCGCGCGATGATGAGCAGGTCGCGATCGGTGCGCGCCTCGGCCGCCGCGCGGATCTTGCCGGCGAACTCGCCGCGCGGGATCACCTGGTGACCCGAGAGATGGCCGCAGCGCTTGGGCGCCACCTGGTCCTCGATGTGCAGCGCGGCCACGCCGGCGCCCTCGTACGCCTGCACGGTGCGCCGCACGCTCAGCGCGTTGCCATACCCCGTGTCGGCGTCCGCGATCAGCGGGATCTCGACGGCGGCTGCGAGGTTGCGCGCGTGGTCGGCCATCTCCGCGAGCCCGGCGTAGCCGAGATCGGGCAATCCCAGGCGCGAGGCGGACGTCCCGTATCCCGTCATGTAGACGGCGGGAAAGCCCGCGCGCTCGACGAGGCGCGCGGAGACGCCGTCGTAGGCGCCGGGCACAACGAGCCCGTTCTTGGCTTCGACGAGACGGCGGAGGTCGGCACGACGGCTCATGGTCGCTCCTCGGTGGCGCTCAGGCGACGGCGCGGGCGCGGGCGATGCGCCGGTCGAGCGCGGGATGCGAGAACAGCAGCGCTTCCTTCAGCGGATGCGGCCGGCGCTCGGCGAGGTTCAGCGTGGCCAGACGCTCCATGGCGCCGATGAAGCCGGCCGGGTCGCGCGTGAGGGCCAGCGCGAAGTCGTCGGCCTGGCGCTCGACGCGGCGCGAGAAGGCGTTGACCAGCGGGGTGGCGACGAGGCCCAGCACGGCGAGCACCAGGGCGAGCCACGGCAACGCGCCGGGATCGGCCACGCCGACGTATCCGAGACGGCCGGCGCCGGCGCGCAGCGCCTGATCGGCCAGCCAGAACGTGACCAGGCCGAGCACACCCTGCACGACGAGGCCGCGACGCACGTCGCCGTGGACGTGGTGCCCCAGCTCGTGCGCGAGCACGGCCTCGATCTCCTCGGGGCGGAAGCCGGTGGCGAGCGTGTCGTAGAGCAGGATGCGCCGCGTGCGGCCGAGCCCGACGACCGCGGCGTTCGCCGTGCGGCTCTTGCGCGACTGGTCGGCGATCCACACGCCGATGGCGCGCACGCCGGCGCGGTTCGCGAGCGTCAGCAGCCGCGCCGCGAGCGTCGTATCGGCCAGCGGCGTCAGTCGAAAGAACATCGGCAGGATCCACACCGGCACCACCGCGGTCATCGCGATCGAGAACGCGAAGGCGACGGCTGCCATCGCGAGCCACCAGAGCGGTGTCGCGCGCAGCAGCGCGTAGATGACCTCGACGCCGGCGAGGCCGATCACCGCGCCGAGCGCCGCGGCCTTCGCGCGGTCGGCGAGCCAGCCGGACAGCGGCTGGTGCAGCAGACCGTAGCGTCGCGGCAGCACCCACGACGAGACCCAGGCGAGCGGCAGCCCGAGCAGCGCGTGCCCGGCGCCGAGCGCGGCCGCGACGATCGCCACCTGGCCCGGCGCGCTCGCCGTGAGCCGCGCGGCGAACGCGGCGAGCGCCGCGCCGCCCCCCGCGAACACGAGCGCCGCCAGATAGACGGCGCCGAGCGCGAGTCGCGCCAGGCGCAGCCGCAGCTGCAGGCGGTGGTAGCGGGTGGAGTCCGGCGCCGTCATGCGGCGATTGTACCCGTCACGCGGCCCGCGTCAGGCCTCCGGCGGGAATCGTGTTGCCGGGCGCGGCGAGATCGCACACGTAGGTGGGACGCGCGCGCGGATCGATGTCGACCGTGTGGCTGCTCCGCACGGCCGAGCCGAACCGCGTCGTGTAGAGCGGCTGGTGCAGCTCGAGCACGTCGCCCCTGATCGAGGCGGCGTGTCGCGCGAGGAAGCGGTGCAGGTAGTGGCGGTCCACCGGCGTCCCGCGATCCATGCCGAACCGCGCGGAGAACGGCCGAGTGCGACGCAGATTGCCCCAGCGGGGCAGCGGCTTGCCGTCGAGCCAGCACCGCACGCGAAGCGACCAGCGCGGCCCGAGCAGGCTCTTGACCGTCTCGCGCGTCGGCATGCGGCGATTGTACACAGCGGCCGAGCGCAGCATACGCGCCGGCCTCGCTCACGGAGCGCGAGCGGGTCTAGCGCCGACCGTGCTGACTCTGCCGAGCGGCCTCGCGCCGCAGGGACGGCAGCAGCTGCATCACGTCGGCCAGCCCCGGCCGCAGCTTCAGCGCCTGCTCGAACGACGCGACAGCACGCTGGAAGTCCCGGTGGACTCCGTACGCATGTCCAAGGGCGTAGTGCGGCCACCAGTTCTCTGGCTCCATCGCGGCAGCCCGTTCGAGATACTTCAGACCGTCTCGATTGCCCTGCATGGCGACGGCATATCCGTATTGGGCATAGATGTCGACGCGCTCGTGCCGTTGCGCCACCGGTTTCAAGATGGCCGCGATCTCTGCAAAGCGGTCTCGGCCCATCATCGCCGAGGCGATCTGCGCCGGGAAGTCGGCATCTCCGGGAGCGCGCTGGATGTACTCGCTCGCGGCCCGGCGCGCCTCGTCGAACCGCAAGAGCCGTACGTGGAAGAACGCCAGGTCCTTCCAGATCTGCAGCGCGCCGGGGGCGAGTCGGAGGATCTCGCGGCTTTGCTCCCCCACATCGGGTTGGACCGCTGAGACCCAGCGCGTGCCATAGAAGCCTTGTCGCTCGAGCACGACCACCGGCTGCCCCGCCCACAGCCGTCCACGTTCCTCCAGCCGCATCAACACCCGCTCCGTGCGTTTGGGATCACGCCAGGACGTGAGGGTCATCCATGTGAACGGCGTCGACGCGCCGAGGATCCCCTCGTCGTCGTGCGCGATGCCGACGAGCTTCGTGGCGTGGGGCACGGGATCCGACAGGTCGAACTTGCCATTGGTGAAGAGATAGAGGCTGTAGAAGCAGAAGGCCAGGATCGAGAAGGCGCAGACGTGATACGCGCGCCGGACGGAACGACGGTACTCTGGCGCGGCGCTGAGAGCTTCGACGACAGCGGTGATCCAGAACACCGCCGTGAGACCGATACCCGCCACCGTCAGGGCCGCAAACAGGATCGCCAGGAAGCTGTTGGGGACGCGGTAGACGAATTGCGCGTACAGCGACCAACAGGCCAGGCAGCCGAGCGCCACGTGAACGAGGGTGGCACGCACCATACCGAGCACCGCGCGCAGGCTGGTGCCGACAGTCATCGCGTTGCAGCGAGCGCAGCACCGGTGTGCTCCAGGAGCACCCGCGCGCGCACGTTGTCAGGGTCGCGGGCCAGGACGGCCGACAGACACTCGAATGCGAGTCGGTTGTCCAGCATTGCCTGGTAGACCTGACAAAGATTCACGTGCGTCTCGACGTCATGATCGCCGAGCGCGCGGGCGATGTGGTATTCCCGCCGCGCCTCCTTCCAGCGCGCGTGCTTGGCGTGAATCGTCGCGAGACCCGCATGCGGGGCAGGTCGCGCGGGATCGACCTCGATCGATCGCTGATACGCGGCCTGCGCGTCGTCGATGCGGCCGAGGAGAACGAGCTCGTGGGCGATGGCGTCCTGGAACTCTGGGTTGTCCGGTGCGAGACGCGCCGCGCGGTGATGGGCCGCAAGCGCCGCCGCGTGATCGCCGAGGTACGACTGGACCGTGCCGAGCCGCCACCACGCCTCGCTGTCCTCGGGATCCTTTTCGACGGCGACCCGGTCCAGCGCGAGCGCCTGCGGATAATCGCCGAGCTTTCCCGTGAGGAAGCCGTGGTAGCCGTTGACGACCAGGGGATCGTCGGGCGCGGCCTCGAACGACTGCTTGAGGAAGCGATATTCCTCGGCGATCTCCCCGCGATCCGCGTGTCGCCGGGCGGCGCCGCGGAGCGCGTGCACGTTTCGTGGATTGATCGCCGCGCCACGTCGAAACGCATCCAGCGCATCGCGCCGCCGGCCGGTTCGCTCGAGGATCACGCCGAGCGTGACGTAGGCGTGGTCGACATGATCGCCACGGGCGATCGCGTCTCGCGCGTACCGCTCCGCGATCCGGGCGTGAGAGGAATCGAAGATCCGAAGGTACCGGTGCAGGTGGGCCAGGAGGCAAGGGGACGCCTTCTTCGGATCGCCGGCGAGGTTGCCCGTCAACTCGAGCGTGGCGAGAAACACGGTCGGTCGGCTCTCCGTCCGGCTGTAGCGCAGGGCGCGATTCATCAACGCGATCGCCTCTCCCGGCGCACCGAGTCTGGCATGGGCGATTGCGGCAACGAACAAGGCGTCGTAGTCGTCTCGGCGACGCTCCAGGACTTTTCCTGTGAGGTCGAGCGCTTCTGGCATGCGCCCGGCCGCCACAAGGATCTCGGCGAGAGTGAGCAGGATGTCGGCGTTCGGCGGGTCTTCGTCGAGATCGCGACGGACCAGTTGTTCGGCTTCGCTCAGCTCGCCGGTGAGGAACGCTGCCCACCATCGGGGCGCTGCCGGATGAGCATGAGCTGCGATGTCCGCCCGGTACAGGCGGGCAGCGGCCGTATAGTCGCCGGCGAGATAGTGGACGAAAGCCCACGCGCTTCTCACCGACGTTGGGCGCAAGCGCGCGTCGAGGTCGCGTCTCACGTAGTTCACGGCCAGCACGGCGAGCACGACAACCGTGCTGACAATGACGAGCGTTCGCAATTTCGGAAACGGTCGGGTCGCGATGAGCTGTCCTCGGCCTTCGTCGTCGACTGGCGTCGAAGAGTTTGCAATCTGCCAGCCACGTGCGGAGCGTGTGGCCACGTGGAAATCGACCACGCATCGCTCGAGCGGGTGCCATCATGTCGGCCACGCTGGCACCAATAGCGGAGATGGCCGCCGGAGATCGCTGCCGGACGACGGCCCGGGCGGCGCACCCGGGGCGGAACGCGAGTCGAGGTTGACGGTGTCGGCCGTCAGAGGGACGCGCCGGCTGGTTGGGCCAACGCCTTGCGGGATTGGCAGAAATGCCGCTATTCTCAGTGGCCCGGAATGAACGGGCGTTCAATCAGTCATTTCGTCGCGTAAGAGGAGACCCATGTTCGACTCCGTCGAGGACGTCCAGCAGCGCTTCAAGAACGCGCGGTACATCGCGAGCCGGCGGATCTCCACCGTCGTCTACCTGTCGGAGCGCATGGGACGTCCCGTTCTCATCGAGGGACCGGCCGGCGTGGGCAAGACGGAGCTGGCGAAGACGCTCGCCGATATCACCAGCCGGCCACTGATCCGGCTGCAGTGCTACGAGGGGCTCGACGAGGGCAAGGCCCTCTACGAGTGGAAGTACGCCAAGCAGCTGCTCTACACGCAGCTGCTCAAGGACCGGATCGGCGAGCTGATCGCGGACGCGCCCTCGCTGCCCGACGCCGTCGCCCGCATCGCCGGCCAGGACGACGCGTTCTTCTCGTTCCGGTTCCTCTCGCAGCGCCCGCTGCTGTTGGCGATCCAGTCCGATCAGCCGGTCGTGCTGCTCATCGACGAGATCGACAAGGCGGAGCCGGAGTTCGAGGCGTTCCTGCTCGAGGTGCTCTCGGACTTCCAGGTCTCGGTGCCGGAGCTCGG
>Ga0134075_10000395_pt1 | contig 13243 bp, 10 predicted proteins | sample 15_taG_18_FD_119775 | JGI IMG/M metagenome (GOLD analysis project Ga0134075, IMG submission 119775) | Grasslands soil microbial communities from the Angelo Coastal Reserve, California, USA - 15_D_Rain_40cm_5_09212015 | ecosystem: Environmental > Terrestrial > Soil > Grasslands ... | reverse complement strand
TCCATGTCGCTGGCGCACGGCCTCGTGTCATGCGCCGCCGTCCTTGGATACCGCCGCCACGTCGGTATCGTCACCATCGCGTACGGAATCCTTACGGTGACGTTGGCCGTGCTGTTCGGCAGGGGGCTCGGGCTCGCTGGCGTCGCCATGGCGCCGATCGTCAGCGGTGCGGTCACGACGCTGCCTGCCGGAATGTTCATGCTTCGACGGATGTCGATACTCTCGCTCCGCTGGTTCGTGCGCGAGTTGTGGCTGCCGTGGGCGATGCGGTTCGTACCGGTCGTGACCGTCATCGGTCTCGCGGCAATGGCCAGCGACCGGGTCGCGTCCGACTACGTAATCCATTCGGTCCTCGGCGTGGGCTCGATCGTGGTCTACACCCTCACGAGCCTGTCGCTCTGTCGCGACCTGCCGTTGGCGGCGGCGTTGTACGGTCGCCTGCGCCGCCTGGGCGTGGCGCGGCTCGTGCTCCGCGATGAGGCGAAGACGTGGGGTTGATACGTCGCGTCGCTCGGTCGATCTCGAAACGGGCCGGCGAGGACAGCCGGATCGTCACGCTCGTCCGACCGGCGTATGAGACATGGCTGGTGTGGTCGAGCCTCGGGCGGGGGATGCGGCAGACGGTCAATGGACGCGAACGATTCAGAATCGACGCGCGGCGGAGAATGTTGTTCCCCGAGGTCTACGATCCGAGCGTGTTCTCCTATCTTCGTGACAGGGTCCGTCCGGGCGCCGTCTGCTTCAATGTCGGCGCCCATTTTGGCGTCTACGCGCTGGCGCTCTCCGAATGGGCGGGGCCATCCGGGCGGGTGTTTGCATTCGAGCCGAATCCGCATTCACGGCAGGTTCTCGAAAAGCATCTGCGACTGAACAAGCGTGAGGATCGGGTCGAGGTTGTGGCGGCCGCCGTCAGCGATGCGCCGGGCGCCGCCACGTTGTTTGCAGCCGCCGATCACTTCAGCGGGGTGAGTCGGCTGGGAGCTCCGAACCCCGAATTTCCCGAAGCACGCGCGAACGCCGTCGACGTCTCCGTGACGACCATCGACGAATTCTGTGCAGCGCGCGACCTCGCTCCGGACTGGCTGGTGATCGACATCGAGGGGTATGAAGTCGCGGCCCTGCGCGGCGCACTCGAGACCGTCGCGCGGCGACGGGCCCAGCTCGGTATCGTGGTGGAGATTCATCCCAGCCTGTGGCCGACGGCCGGTGCGTCGCGCCGCGAGCTCGAGGATCTGCTGCGCGAGGCCAGACTCCGCGTCGTTCCGCTGACGGGACAGGGCGATCCGCTCGGCGACTACGGGATCGTGGCCCTTCGGTACTCGGAATGAGTGATCGCTGGCACGTCATCACCGGTGAATATCCGCCTCAGCCGGGCGGGGTCAGCGACTACTCGCAGGTCCTCGTCGATCGCCTCGGCGCTGAAGGCGACGATGTGCACGTCTGGACCGCCGCGTCGGATGGAGCGCGTCGCAGCGCATCGTCCGACATCGCTGAAGGCGCCACCGTCCACCGGATGCGGCGCGGCTTCCGGGCCGGGTCCCTCGGAGAGCTGACATCCGGTATTCAGCGCGTCGACGGCGCAGCCCCGCTGCTGGTTCAGTACGTCCCACAGGCCTTCGGCTACCGCGGAATGAACGTCCTCTTCTGCATGTGGCTCGCACGTCGGCGGCAGCCCGTCTGGACGATGTTTCACGAGGTGATCTTCCCGCGCATGCCACGGCAGCCCGCGCGCCACCGGCTCCTGGCGGCGGTCACGCGCATCATGGCTGCGGTCGTCGCACGCTCGTCCGAGCGCGTGTTCGTCTCGACGCCTGCGTGGGGGGAGATCCTGCGATCGCTCGCGCCGGGCGCGCCTGCCGCAGAATGGCTGCCCGTCCCGAGCACGATCGCGCGCTGTGGCGAGCGCGACGACGCGGTCGCGATCGGGCGGCGGTACGGTGGACCCGGACGTCGAGTGGTCGGGCACTTCGGGTCGCGCGGGCCGCTGATTGCCGACCAGCTCAGTGCGACGATTCCCGCGCTCCACGAACGGTCGCCCGATGCCTCGATGGTGCTGCTCGGAGACGATGGAGCAGCGCTGCGTCGACGCCTGGTCGTCGCCGCTCCGACGCTGGCGCCGCGGCTGTGGGCGACGGGGCCTCTCACCGCGCGCGATGTCTCGCTCCATCTGCTGGCCTGCGATCTCATGCTTCAGCCATTCGAGGACGGTGTGACGACGCGCCGGACGTCCGTCATGGCCGCGCTCGCTCACGGCGTGCCCACGGTCACGACGAGCGGGCGGCTGACGGAGCCGCTCTGGCGGGCGAGCGGGGCGGTGGAACTGGCGCCGGCCGGTGACCCGGCGGCGCTCGCCACGGTGGCCGCCGACCTCCTGGCAGAGCCGCGGCGGCGCGAGCGGCTCGGCGTGGCCGGTCGTGCTGTGTATGATGAATTGTTCGACGTCCGGCATACGGTGGCCGCTCTGCGGCGTCGCAGCGACCGGACGCTTCAGGTCGTCGGCGCTCAGGCGGGGTGACGTCGCGCATGCGAATCGCCATCGTCAGCAGGAACGCACGCCGGATCGGGGGCGTCGAGAGCTACCTCGCCGTGGTGGCTCGCGAGCTCACGGCCGCCGGGCACGATCTGGCGTTGCTGCACGAGGTCGACGTCCCGGTCGATCGCCCCCCTGCCATGAGCGTCGACAGCGTGCCGCGCTGGTGTGTCGCCGATCTCGGCGCCGAGCAGGCGGTCGACTCGCTGCGGCGGTGGGCGCCCGACGTGATCTATGCGCATGGCATCGTGGACGTCGCCCTGGAGCACGCGACGTTGTCCATCGCGCCGGTCGTCTTCCATGCCCACGGCTATCACGGCACGTGCATCAGCGGGGGCAAGATGTTCCAGAGTCCGCGCCCTCGGCCGTGCCAACGTCGTTTCGGCGCGGCCTGTCTCGCGCTGTACTATCCGCGCCGCTGCGGAGGATGGCATCCGCGCACCATGTGGCGCGAGTACCGGCGACAGCGGCGGCGGCAGCAATTCCTGGAGGGCTGCACCACGATCGTCACAGCATCTCGACACCTCGCCGCGGAGTATGCGAACCACATCGCGTCGCTCCGCATCGTCGTCCTTCCGTTGCCGATCGGTGATATCAGCGATCACGGGCCGGCAGCACCGCAGAAGACCGGTGCGAGCTTGCGGGACGAGTGGCGCTTGCTGTTCCTCGGTCGGATGGACCGTTTCAAGGGCGGCCACATGTTCCTCCACGCGCTGCCGACCGTCGCCGCCGCCGCCCGGCGCCCGATCCGGGTGACCTTCGCCGGCGACGGGCCGGAGGTCGGGCGTCTGAGCTCGCTGGCGCGCGAGCTGGAAGCCGCAACGGCCGGGTTGACCATCGGCTTCGTTGGCTGGGTCGGCGCCGAGGCGCGCGAGGATCTGTTCAAGAGCTCCGACCTGCTGGTGGTTCCCAGCGTGCTGCCCGAGCCGTTCGGATTGGTTGGGCTCGAAGCCGCCCGGTACGGCATACCGGCCGCTGCCTTCGCCGTCGGCGGAATCCCCGAATGGCTCGACAGCGGTGTAAGCGGACGGCTGGCGCCCGGCGATCCTCCGACCGTCGGCGGCCTCGCCACAGCCATCGTCGACTGCCTGCGCGATCCCGAGACGTATCGACGGCTGAGCGCGGGGGCGTTCGCCGCCGCCGCCCGATCGACGCGGGCGGGACACGCCCGCGAGCTGTGTGACATCCTCTCGAAAGCCGCCGACCGTCGCCATGCGCCGTCGGCGTCGGTATGAAGGCCTATATGGATGGCTCCGCGCGGCCGTTGCGCGTGGCGATCATCGCCGACCTGACCGAAGAGGCCTGGCCGAGCATGGATCTCGTCGCCGAGATGCTGTACGAAAATCTGAGGGCCGAGCCGGTCGGCGCGTCTCTCCTGCGACCGACGATGGTTCGGCGACTCAGTCGTGACGGTGTTCGTCGGGGCCTGCGGTATACCGTCGATCGCTTCACCAACCGCCTCTGGGACTATCCCCGCCGTCTCGCCCGGGTGCGCGACGCCTACGACGTGTTTCACATCGTGGACCACAGCTACTCCCAGCTGGTGCACGCGCTGCCGCCGGAGCGGACCGTGATCACGTGCCACGATCTCGACACATTTCGATCGATTCTGGAGCCGGACGCCGAACCCCGACGCTGGCCGTTCCGCGTCATGACGCGGCGGATCCTTGGTGGGTTTCAGAAAGCCGCGCGCATCGTCTGTGACAGCGAAGCGACCCGCGCCGCCGTCCTCCGGCGGCGGCTCGTTGCCCCGGAGCGTGTCGTGGTCACGCCGCTCGGCCTTCACCCCGCCTTCCTGCGTGACGGCGACGCCGCCGCGGAGCGGTCGATCGAGTGTCTACTCGGTAACAAGGACGGCCGAATCGAGCTCCTCCACGCCGGCAGCGTCATTCCGCGAAAGCGCATCGACGTTCTTCTCGACGTCCTTCACGAAGTTCGGCGGCGTTTTCCCCGGGCGCGCCTGCTGCGGGTCGGAGGCCAGCTCACCGGGGCGCAGCAGGCGCAGCTGTCGCGCCTGGGACTGCAAGAGGCGGTGACGGTCCTTCCGAGCCTCGGGTGGGACGAAGTCGCGGCGGTGTATCGGCGCGCCGACCTCGTCCTGCTCACCTCCGAGCGCGAAGGGTTCGGTCTGCCCGTGCTCGAGGCGCTGGCCTGCGGGACGCCCGTGATCGCGAGCGACATCCCGGCGCTCCGTGAGGTGGGCGGGACGGTCGCCACGTACTGCCCGGTTGCCGACGTGGACGCATGGACTTCGGCGGCGCTGGCCGAGCTGAAGGCGCGCGAGAGCACCGACCCCGCGCTGCCCATCGAGCGCCAGGCACGGATCGCACACGCGCGGAAGTTCGCGTGGGCGGACTACGCTCGCAGGATGGTCGACATCTACCGCGACGTCCTCGCTGGAAGTGGAGGCTGACGTGCGCGTGCTCCACGTCGGCAAGTTCTATCCGCCGGTCCGGGGAGGCATGGAGCGCGTGCTGCAGCTCCTGGCGGAGGGCGAGCGGGGACGCGTGGACACGCGCGTCCTGGCCGCGAACTCGGGTCCTCGAACCGTCGAGGAGATCTACCGCGGGGTCGCGGTGACACGGGTGGCGCGCTTCGGCGCGGTGGGCACCGTGGCGCTGGCGCCGGCGTTTCCGCTGCGGTTGGCCGAGAGCCGCGCCGACGTGATCGTGATCCACGAGCCCAACCCCCTCGCGCTGCTGTCGTACTGGCTGACGCGTCCGGCGGGACGGCTGGTCGTCTGGTTCCACAGCCAGGTGATCCCGCACCGCTGGTTCTACCCCCTCTACGGCCCGCTGCTGCGCTGGGGCTTGCGACGCGCGGACGCCATCGTCGCCTCGTCACCGACGCTGATCGAGCATGCCCGGGAGCTGCAGCCTCACCGCGACAAATGCGTCGCTGTCCCATTCGGGATCGATCCCGAAGTTTTCGCGTCGACGCCCGCACTGCGGACGGCGGCGCGACACCTGCGCGCGAAATACGGGACCCCGCTGCTGTTGTTCGTCGGGCGGCTGGTGCCCTACAAGGGGGTCGACGTCCTGCTGCGCGCGCTGTGTGGCCTCGACGCGAGCGCCGTCATCGTCGGCTCGGGGCCACTCGAGATGGGGCTGCGACGCCTCGCCGACTCGCTGGCGATCTCGTCTCAGGTTCACTTCGTCGGGGAGATCCCGGATGACGAGCTCCGGGCGCTCTATCACGCCTGCGACGTGTTCGTGCTCCCGTCCGTGGCGCCGAACGAGGCATTCGGCATGGTGCAGCTCGAGGCCATGGCGTGCGGGAAGCCGGTCGTGAGCACCGATCTGCCGACCGGCGTGCCCTGGGTGAACCGTGATGGCGAGACCGGGCTCGTCGTCCCGCCCGGCGACGCTCGCGCGCTCCGCATCTCCATCGCGCGGCTGCTCGACGACCCGGTCCTACGGGAAAAGCTGGGACGACAGGGCCGACGCCGCCTTCAGGCGGAATTCACGGTCGAACGGATGGTCGAGCGCGTCGGCGGGGTCTATGCACGCCTGACGCGGGCGGCGGTGCCGCATCCCAGTCCGGTGTCCAAGCGCCTGCTGGACATCACGCTCTCGGGCGTCGGCCTTCTGCTCTCGGCGCCGCTCGGGGCACTCATCGCGCTCTGCATCAAGCTCGACGACCGCGGTCCCGTCTTCTACGGCCAGCTCCGTGTGGGCCGCGGCGGCTGCCCGTTCAAGAGCTGGAAGTTCCGGTCGATGATTCCCGACGCCGACCTCCGATTCGGTCCGCAGCAGGCCGTCGCCGCGGACACGCGCATCACCCGCGTGGGCCGCCTCCTCCGCGCCACGGCGCTGGACGAGCTGCCGCAGCTCTGGAACATCTTCCGTGGGGATATGAGCTTCGTGGGGCCGCGGGCGCTGATGCCGAAGGAGATCGAGGTGAGCGGAGGAGGGGAGGCGGTGGCGTTGGACACGATCGCCGGCTATGAGCAGCGCCATCGCGTGACGCCCGGGCTCACCGGGGTCGCCCAGATCTATGCGGACCGGGACGTCCGGCGCCGAAACAAGTTCCGCTATGACCGCCTCTATATAAGGAAGCGGACGTTCTGGCTGGACGTTCGCCTGATCGTGCTGTCGTTCTGGATCACGTTCCGGGGCACGTGGGAGCACCGCGGCAAGAAGTTCTGATTGAACCTCCAGGGGGATGCTCTCGGATGGTGATGCTCGACCGAAACAGTCGGCTCGTTCTGGCGACCGTCGCCGTCGTTTTGTTGTTCTTTGCGCGTCCCTGGCCGGGCGAAAGCGACCGATCTCTCGAACAGACGGCGAGCCTCGCCGTCGACGGGTCGCTGGCGATCGATCAGGTTCTGGTACGCACCGGCAAACTCGATCCGGCTCGCGCTGTCGACGGCGTCTTCCCGTTCCCCGCATCGGGGTTGGGCATGGCGGGACTCGATCGTGACCGGGCCTGGAGAGCCGGACACTACTATCCAGGCACTGCGCCCGGCATGACCTTCGTATTGCTGCCGGGCTACGTCGCCTACCATGCGATCAGGGACGCCATTGCGAGGACGACGGGATTCACGTGGGCCGATGACGATGCGAGCGTGCTCGTGCTGTGGCTCACGGTGCTCGTCATGATCCCGATAAGTGTTCTCACGATCGTCGTGGTGCACACCACGCATCGGGCGCTCCTCGGGGACGCAGGACTCGCGCGTAACGTCACCCTGCTCTATGCCTTCGGCACCGCGTTCTTCTACTACGGAACGGTTCTCAACCCCTGGCAAGCCATCAACGCGGTGACGTGGGTGTGCATCTATCGCCTTGCCGTTCGATTCGAGACGGTGACGCTCGTCTCGGCGGCGGTCTGCGGCACTCTGGCCGGTCTCGCGTCATCGTTGAACTACCTCGGCGTGTGCGTCATTGGGATCTTCGGCGTATGGCTCGCGGTCAGAGACAGACGACGAGCCGCAGCGATGTTCGTGCTCGGCGCATCCTTCGGCGTCCTCCCCACGCTGATCTATCACACGATCGTGTTCGGCCATCCGCTTTCGACGGCGTATGGGCATCGTATCGACGCGGGCGCCGTCGAGATACTGCGGCGCGGCCTCCTGGGGTTCGAGGCGCTTCCGTCGCCGTGGATCGCCCTGAAGCTGCTTGTCTCGCCGACCACGGGCTTTTTCGTGTACATGCCGGTGATGCTCGTTGCCCTGTGGGCGCGGCCTGTGGAGAGCCGGCGCGCGTTGTACTACCTGGGCCTCGGAGGCGGCGTGCTCTTTCTTCTGTTCAACGCGGCCCGACATCATGACTGGTGGGGCGGCGAAGGCTTCTTTGGCCCGCGCTATCTGATTCCCGCCCTGCCCTTCGTCTGGCTGCTCGTCCTCGAAGGGTTCAGGCGGGCGGGAATCCGGACGTTCTCGGCGCTCGCCTTCCTCTCGTTGTTCATCAACTGGGTGGGGGCTCAATACGGAGACAAGTGGCTGCATCTCGCACTGGGGCAGTTCGTTGTGCGCGGACCGCACTTCCCGGTGCTCGACTTCGTGCGCGCCATCCTCGACAACTACACGACGCGTCGACCGCCCATGTCGGCGATGGGACTGATGATGGCGCTGGGCGTCTGCCTCGTGCTTCTGTGGTGGCGCGACAAACCGCACATCTTCCGCCGGAACACGCCGCCGTCGACGACACAACGTCATTCTCTGCTGCCATCGCTCTCGATGCGACGTTGCGTCGGTGAGACTGCGCCGTCGGCGTCCGCGTCGAGCGCGCCGACCGTCCAGCGATAGCCGGCTACTCGTACACCGCGATGTTGTCGTCGGGGTGCTGACTCTCCGGCTCGATCCGGTACCCATGCCCGCGCAGGATCTCGTGACACTCTTCGCGGGCGGCCGGACCGTGAGTCGCGAGAATGAAGGCGGGATGGTAGCGCCGAATCACGGCCTCGGCGCCGCGCAGCATGCGTCCTTCCGCGCCCTCGATATCGCTCTTGATCACATCGGGAGGCGGCAGGCCGTCCCGCAGCACCATCGCGTCGATGGTGGTGGCACGGACTTCCAGCTCGCCATCATGCCGTAGCGCGCTGTGCGCGGCGTTGGGCTCCTCGTGAAAACGTAATGCTCCTTCGACGTCGGCCACCGCCCGCTCCACGACGGTGACACGCTCGACGAGATTGTTCAGCACCAGGTGACGTCGCAGCAGCAGCAGATTGCGCCGCAGGGGTTCGACGGCCACGACGCGACCCTGTGGGCCCGCGAGATAGGCGGAAAGCAACGTGTAGTATCCGCAGTTCGCTCCGAGATCGTATACGGTCGCGCCCGGCTTCACGAGTCTCAAGAACGACCGCTGCCGGACGAGCTCGTAGTCTCCGATCCAACAACCATGGGTGAGCGCACCGACCGTCCAGCGATAACCGCGCATGGGTCCTTGCAGGATCGGCAGCACGGCCGACTTCGGGATGAGTCGCAGCGGCAGGCGTGCCAGGCGGCCATACCAGCGGTCATGAGGGAGCACACCCAGATTCAGCACGGACGGATCTTAGCACTCTAGCGAGCAGCCGCCGGCGACCAAGCCCGACGTCGTCGGCCGACGGCGGTGGGATTCGACGAAGCATTAGGAGTCCGCGCATCCGGTCCGTATAATCGCGGGCGTGATCGACGTCGCCATCGTCGGGGGTGGCCCCGCGGGGTTGCTGTCGGCCTCACTCATCGCAGAAGCCGGTCTCGAAGTCGTTGTCCTGGAAGAGCACGATCGCATCGGCTCCCCGACGCACTGCACCGGCATCGCCTCCCTCGAGATCGCCGAGTTCGTGAAGATCTCCGACGAGATGATCCTCAGCGGCGTGGCGCGTGCGCGACTCATCGGCCCGGGTGGCGCGCACAGCGACATCCGCTGGGCTTCGGCCGACAAGGAGCGGCTCTTCGTCCTCGATCGTGCGGCGTTCGACCGCGGCCTCGCCGAGCGTGCGACGCGCTCGGGGGCCTCGGTGATCACCGGGGCGCGCGTGGACGATATCGAGGTGGGCGGGAAGCGAGTGATGCTGCGGGCGGGGGGACGACGGGTCGAGGCGCGGGTGTGCGTGCTGGCGTGCGGGGTTTCGTATGCGTTCCAGCGCCGGCTCGGCCTCGGGTTGCCGGCGCAGCTGATCCACACGGCGCAGGTCGAGGTCGACGCCGAGCCGGCCGAGGGCGTGGAGCTCTACTTCGGGCGGTCGGTGGCCCCCGACGGTTTCGTCTGGACCGTGCCCATCGTGCGCGAGGGCCGTCCGCGCCTCAAGCTCGGCGTGATGGCGCGCGGGGACGCCGCGGAGTGCCTCAGGGCGTTCCTGCAGCGTTCCGACGTGCAGCGTCGGCTGTGCAGCACGCCGGGTGAGCCGATTCGCCGGCTGCTGCCCCTCGAGCCGCTGCCGAGGACCTACGCCGAGCGGCTGCTCGCTGTCGGCGACGCCGGCGGGTTCACCAAGCCGACGACGGGCGGGGGGATCTTCTACAGCCTACTCACCGCGTCGCTCGCGGCCGAAACGCTGATCGATGCATTCCAGGCCGGTCGCTTCGACGCCCCGACCCTGGCGCGCTACGAGCGCGCCTGGAGCCACCGCCTCCGCCAGGAGCTGCGTGTGGCGAACTGGTTGCGAGGTCGGCTGAGGCGCCTGACGGACCCGGAGATCGACCGGCTTATCGCGGCGGCGGCCTCGGACGACGTCCAGGCGCTCGTCCAGCGCACGACGCGGTTCAACTGGCACCGCGACGTGATCGTGGCGTTGCTGCGTCAGCCGACAATCGGCGCGTTGCTCGCCGTCTCGCTGTTACGCTGACCGCGCCTCACTTTCCGCGCCGGGCGGATTCGTTCAGCAGCCAGTCGATCACGGCGCCGGGATCGTAGCTTTCGTCCGACCGCGACACAGGCGGCGGCGCGGACGTGGTGTCCAGCGTCTGGGGCGCCGGCGGCTCTCGGCGCTGCCTGGTGATCGCGTGCGGCGGGCTCGACGGGGTCGACGGCGTCGACACGCGCGCGGCGGGCGGGCTCGCGGTCGCCGGGGCGGCTTCGCGTGGCGCCGACGGCTGGACATTGATGGGCGCCGATACGGGCCGTGGCCGATTCGTCAGGATCTGGATGGGGCGCGCCGGCGTGACGCTGTAGACAGGCTCGCGAACCGGCGACGGCCGCGACGCAATTCCCCATGCGACGAGTCCACCGAGCAGGGCGGCGAGCACGCCACCGCTCAGGATCGCGATCTTACGAGCCGACGCTGTGGGTGAAGCTTCTGATGGCTTCAGCACGAGCCCGTTCAGCAGCTGGGGCATGAACGGGCGCCGCTCGGGCTGTTCGGCGAGGGCCTGCTCGATGATTTTCCTCACCGGGCGTGGGACGGCGCGCCGGGATTCGCCCGTCCACATCGGCCGCTCCGTCGACTGCCTGGCGAGCACGGCATCGGCCGTCGCCGCGCGGAACGGCGGCGTGCCGCAGAGCAGTTCGTACACCAGGATCGCGAACGTGTAGATGTCCGTCTTCTCCGTGATCGGCTCGTGGCGGATCTGCTCCGGGGCCAGCGTGTCCGCCGGCGGCAGCGTGTCGGCCGGGCGCATCGCCGCCGTGTCACGGAGGTCGGCGACCTCGAGGTCCATCAGCTTGGCGCGCCCGTCCTCGAGGAGCATCACGTTCCTGGCGCGCAGCGCTCCGTGGACCAGGCCCATGTTGTGCACGGTCTCCACGGCCCCGCCGAGCTCGAGGGCCAGGCCGATCGCCGTCGCGACCTCGAGAGGCACGCCCTTCGCCAGCACGTCGCTCAGGCGACGGCCCTGCACGAGCTCGGTGACGATGAACCATCGGCCGTTGTCCGCCCGGCCCACGTCGAGGACGCGAACGAGAGCCGGATGGGCCGCGGATGTGGGGAGGATCGAGCGGGAGATACGCTCGATCACTTCGGCGCCCCGTGCCCGACCCGCCGCCGCGCTCGGCAACAGGCGGATCGCCACGCGGCCGCCGGCCACCGTATCGTCGGCGAGGCACACGGTGCCGAGTGCCCCGGCTCCGAGGTCGCCGACGATACGATAGCGGCCGTTGATGCGCGGCCCCGAGTGCGGACCCTCGCCGGGCATCGCGGTCGGGGCGGCCATCACGCCCGTCGCTGTGGCACGGACACGTCGGTCATCGCAGCATCTCGCGGATCGCGTCCATGACCGGATTGATCTCGGACCCCTTCTGCGGCGCGGCGACCCGGGCGGTCGGCTTGAGATATTTGCGGACGCAGTCGTACTGCTCCCAGCCCTTGAGCGGGAAGTCGAGGTCGACCGCCTTCCACTTCGCGTGGCCGTTCTTCTTGAGCCAATCGAGGTTCGCCGCCAGGAGCTGCGCGAACTTGCCGACGCTCTCACAGTCCGTGCGCCGGTAATCGAAGGACACGAGCACCGCCTTGACGGCGACGGTCTCGATGGCCTGCTCTTGCCACGCGTACGTGTTCGCCGGGATCGCGGCGCGCGGGTAGAACTCGGCGATGTCCTTGTTGGTGATCGGAACGAGCCGGAGCTCGTCGCGGGCGGACACGCCCTCGCTCAGAAGCCGCACGGGGTAGCCGGCCACGAAGAACATCGCGTCGATCCGGCCGGCTTTCAGCTCGGCCAGGGCCTCGTCGGTGTCGATCGGCACCATCTCCCGCGGCGCGACCTCCGACACCTTGAACAGCAGCCGCGTGGTGAGGTAGGTGCCGCTGCCCTCGCGGCCGATGGCCACCCGCTTGTTCGCCAGCTCGTCGAACGACGCGACGCCGTTGCGGGCGAGCAGATGGATCTCCTCGTTGTACAGCGGGAACACCATCTTGATCTTCTTGGCGATCCGCTGCAGCGCCGGGTCGGTCTGCACGCGGGCGACGAACGCGAGGACGTCCGACTGGACGATGCCGACCTGCACGCCGGGCCGCTGGTACACGGCGAAGATGTTCTCCACCGAGCCCTTCGAGTTGTGCACGGCCACCGTGATGCCGTTCGGCTTGGCGAGCGCCTGGAGATTGAGGCCGAACTGATAATAGGTCCCCTTCTCGCTTCCGGTGATCACCCCGATGTCGGCGGCGAGCACGCAGGCGGGGACGACGAGCGACGCGACGACGACGAGGCAAACGAGGAACGATCGCAGCATACAATCACCTCCGCGAATTGTTGGGACGCGAATTGTTGGGACGCGATGCACGTGACGAATGAATGGAAACGGAGCGGACGAACGGTTGCGGTGAGCGAACGGCTCAGAAGCCGAGGAAGCCCAAGATCTCCTCGAAAAAGCCCTTCTTCTTCTTCTTCCTGCTATTCTTCTCGGCGGCGTTCACGGCCACGGGGTCGGCGGTCCGGAAGGTCGTGTCGCCCGAGATCGCGAGGTTGCCCGCGAAGTCCCGCGAGCGCACGCGGACGTGGTGCGTCGTGCCCGGCGCGAGCCCGCTCAGCGTCAGCGAGTGCGCGGTGACCAGCGCCGGCTGCAGCGCCGTGCTGCTGCCGTACGCCGTGGTGGGGCCGTACTCCACCAGCGTGTCGCTCGGCTCGTTGGTCGTCCAGATGACGGTGGCGCCGTTGGGCATGGGTGCGATGACCATCAGGCCCGAGATCGCCGGCGGCGTCGTGTCGCTCACGGAGCCGAAGTTGGTGTACAGCTCCATCGCCTCGGACGCGCTCAGCGCGCGCCCGTAGATCCGCACGTCGTCCACGACCCCCGCCAAGAACTGGGGTGCCGGCACGCTCTCGTAGCGGCCGACCTGGAGCGGCAGCGTGGTCGT
>Ga0134075_10000385_pt1 | contig 13358 bp, 12 predicted proteins | sample 15_taG_18_FD_119775 | JGI IMG/M metagenome (GOLD analysis project Ga0134075, IMG submission 119775) | Grasslands soil microbial communities from the Angelo Coastal Reserve, California, USA - 15_D_Rain_40cm_5_09212015 | ecosystem: Environmental > Terrestrial > Soil > Grasslands ... | reverse complement strand
GTCCTCAGGAGGAAGCTGAGAGAGGCTACCTCTCGACAATCATAGAGACCGCATTTCCCCCACCGAGGCAGAGCGTTGCGAGCCCCCTCTTCCTCCCCGCGTGCTTCAAGGCGTAGATCAGCGTGGTCAGCACGCGCGCCCCGCTGCACCCTATCGGGTGGCCGAGTGAGACGGCACCGCCGTTCACGTTGAACTTTTTCGACTCAACGCCGAGCGCCTCCCTAACTGCGATGGAAGCGGTGGCGTATGCCTCGTTGTGTTCCACGAGGTCCATTTCCTCGATTCCCATCCCGACCTTGCTAAGGAGGGCCTTCGTCGTCGGTATCGGAGCCTCCATCACGAGCTCTGGCTTCGTTCCACCCGTCGCGTACCCGATTATTTTGGCGAGGGGCCTCAGACCGAGCTTCTCGGCCTTCTCCTCGGACGCAACGACCAAGGCGGATGCTCCATCGCTGAGCTGGGAGGAGTTTCCAGCAGTGAGTATCCCGCCATCCTTGAAGACAGGCTTGAGTCTTCGAAGCTTCTCGAGGGTGGTGTCCTCTCGGACACACTCATCTTTCTTGAAGTGCTCTCGGGCGCCCTTCTCTCCCTCGACTTCCACCGGCATAATCTCCTCTTCGAACCTTCCCTCGCGAATCGCACGCGACGCCCGCATGTGGCTTTCGTAAGCAAATTCGTCGGCGTCCCTGCGTGTAATCCGGTACCTCTTCGCGATGACTTCTCCTGTTATCCCCATGTGGTAGTCGCTGTAGACATCCCAGAGCCCGTCGTTGATCATTGAGTCGACCATCTTAGCGTCGCCGTACCTGATGCCCCACCTCAGATTCCTCACCAGGTACGGTGCGTTGCTCATGTTCTCCATCCCCCCTGCCACAACGAGCTCGTTGTCCCCCGCCTTGATCGACTGCGCCGCGAGCATCACTCCCTTGAGTCCCGATCCGCAAACTTTGTTGACCGTGAACGCCCCGACCGTGACCGGGATACCCGCGAAGATTGCTGACTGCCGGGCTGGATTCTGCCCCAAACCGGCTGATATCACGTTACCCATCACCACTTCCTCGACCTGCTTCGACTGGACCTTGGCCCTCTTCACCGACTCTCCGATCGCGATGGCTCCGAGTCTCGTGGCCGGGATACCAACTAGGCTCTTACCAAACTTCCCTATGGCGGTCCTGCACGCTGAAAGGATGACGGCTTCAGGCATGCGGAAAGTTTCTTCCCTCCGGCTATTAAATCACTCCATGTCGCGAGGCCTATCGCGTAAATACCCTGCCCTCGGGAGGCGAAAACAGGTGGCATCCGTGCAGGCGTTGAAGAAGATCTGGATGGACGGCAAGTTAGTGGACTGGGATGACGCAAAGATTCACGTCCTGACACACGGGCTTCACTACGCTTACGCGGTCTTCGAGGGAGCCAGGTGCAACGAGACCGCTGCGGGGCCCGCGATCTTCAGGCTCGAGGAACACATTGACAGATTCTTGAACAGCGCCAAGATTTACAGGATGAACTTGGGCTACTCGAAGCGGGAGCTCGTCGATGCCTGCATCGATACTGTCCGAGCCAACCGTCTCACGAGCTGCTATCTGAGGCCGATCGCCTTCACGGCCTACGGCGCGATGGGGCTGAACCCCCTGAAGAACAAGATCAGCGTCGCGATCCCATTGTGGGAGTGGGGACCTTACCTCGGCGAGGAGGCACTGTCGAAGGGAGTGAGGTGCATGGTCTCCAGCTGGGCGAGGATCGACTCCCGGTCTCTCCCGCCTCAGGCGAAGTGCTCCGCCAACTACGCGAACTCGGCCCTCGCAAAGATGGAGGCCATCTCTGCGGGGTACGACGAAGCGATAATGCTGAATGCGATCGGGTTGGTGGCCGAGGGGCCCGGTGAAAACATCTTCAGAGTCAAGGACGGCATACTGAGCACTCCTCCCGCCAGTTCAGGGATCCTGAGGGGGATCACGAGGGACACAATCATACAGTTCTCGCGAGACTTGAAGATTACCTTCTACAGGAACGACTTCACGAGGGAGGAGCTCTTTACCTCTGACGAACTCTTTTTCAGCGGGACGGCGGTAGGAGTCAACCCGATAAGGGAGGTGGACGGCAGGAAGATCGGGGATGGAGGATACCCTGTCGCGAAGAAGCTGCAGCGGATGTACGACGGGGCGATACACGGCAGGATTAAGCGCTACACCAAGTGGTTGACTAAGGTGTGATGCGAAAACGTCAGCTCTCCACCACGAATGAGAGGATGTCGGTGACGGCTCCGGTCCTACTCTTCCTAGGCTTGAATCTGGCGACAACTCTCGAGCCGATTCTCGGCTTTCTCCCCGTGACCCTCTGAATTATCCCTCCCTTCGCATCCGTGAATGTAACGAAGCCGATCAGGTACGGTTTTTCGACCCTCTCTCCGGCGAAGTCAAGATAGGCCTCCGTAAGGGCGGCGATTCTACCCTTCAACCCGAGGTCCCTGTAGCTCGTAATCTCTCTGAAGCAGTTGGTGCAGTACATCTTCGGAGGGAGGTAGGTGAGCTGGCAGTTCTCGCAACGCGCTCCCAGAATCTTCCCGTCGATGAGCCCGCGAAGGAATCTCTCCCCCGCCACGCCGGCCGTGTACTCGTAGTGGAATGGTATCTTGTCTTCCCAGGTTCGCGCGTCGCGAAGAGAGGTCAGCCTTTCTTTTATCGTCAAAGAGGTCAGCTCGGGGAGAAGTACCTGATATCTGTTATCGCTCCCACCCTCTCCGACCTCGGCTTCCAGAGCGCCTTCACCTTCATCCCGATGTACACATCCTTGGGCCTGACCCCGCCGAGTAAGTGCAGTATCCCCATCCCACTCGACGCACCGTCAATCTCGACCACGGCCACAAGGATGGGGTTCTTCCTCCTGCTCGCGTCAACGTTCACGTAGCTGACTGAGAAGGTGTTCACAGTCCCCGTCTCCTTGAGCTTCACCCATTCATCGGTAGGACGGAAGCACTCCTCGCAGTACATTCGAGGGGGGACGAGCGTTCTTCCGCACCGGGCGCATCTTCTCCCCCAGATCTCTCCTGCCTTGAGGCCGTTGAGGAACCGACTTATCGCCACCCCGGAGGTCCACGCGTACTTCAGCTCCGTCTCGTAGTGGGTGTACAGATACTTCTGAGCTTCGAGGTCGGGGGTGGTGATCTCGCTGCCCCTGTACCTTGAGATCCTCGCGCTCAAATAGCCCCGCACTCGCTAGGCCAGAATCGCATATCAAACTACCTCTCGACGGAGAGGCGTTTGGCCACCTCGACGAATCGGTCGATCGAGTCTGGGTTGCTCAGTGAGTCCCTGCTAAGCGCACTCGTCGGCTCGGCGCCAAGGAGGATCTTTTTTATCGGAACCTCGAGTTTCTTCCCACTGAGGGTTCGGGGGATTTCCGGGACTGCGAAAATCTCGTCAGGAACACATCGGGGGGAGATCTCTTCACTTATCTTCTGCCTGATCTTCTTCTTGAGAGCCTCGTCCAGTCTCGCACCTCTACTCAACACGACGAAGAGGGGCATGTACGACCTGCCTTCCAGCCCCTCGAGGTCGACTGCGAGGCTGTCGGCAACCTCTGGGAGCGCCTCCACGACCCGGTATATCTCGCTCGTCCCCATCCTCACTCCCATTCTCTTCAGTGTCGCGTCCGACCTTCCGTAGATGATGCAGCTCCCTCTTTCCGTGATCTCGACCCAGTCCCCGTGCCTCCAAACGCCGGGGAACATCTCAAAGTAACTCTCGCGGTACCTCCTTCCGTCAGGGTCCCCCCAGAAGAAGAGTGGCATTGATGGCATCGGACTGGTGAGGACGAGCTCCCCCACCTGGCCCACAACGGGTTTGCCGCGCTCGTCGAACGAGTGGACATCCGCCCCTAGGCATCTGCACTGAATCTCGCCGGAGTAGACGGGGAGGGTCGGGCAACCTCCCACGAAGGCTGTGCATAGGTCAGTTCCCCCGCTAATCGAGGCGAGCCAGACGTCCCGTTTGACACCGTACACCCATCGGAACCCCTCCCTCGAAAGGGGGGAGCCCGTCGAGCCGACTCCCCTGAGTTGCTTCAGCCTGTTCGTCTCTCCCGGCCGGAGCCCCGCCTTCATACAGGAATTGATGTACGCCGCACTCGTCCCGAAGAAGGTCATCTTCGACGAGTCTGCCAGCCTCCAGAGGACATCCAAATCCGGGAAGCCAGGACTGCCGTCGTAGAGGACGATCGTCGAACCCAGGAGAAGTCCACCTACCAAGTAATTCCACATCATCCAGCCGGTGCTCGTGAACCAGAAGAATCGGTCGGCTGCTGTGAGGTCATTGTGGAGAGAGAGGACTTTGAGATGCTCGAGCAGAATACCGCCGTGGCCGTGGACGATCGGTTTCGGGAGCCCCGTCGTGCCCGACGAGTACAACACCCAGAGCGGATGGTCAAACGGGACGGGCTCGAAGGTCGCCTCCGACGACGCACGAGGGAGGTCCTCCCACATTGTCAGGTCTCGCAGCCCCCCTCCTCTGAACTCCCTCTCACCCTTGGAGACGATTATCGTCCTCTTCAGGGTCGGAAGCCCATTCTGTATCTCACGGAGAACGGGGAGCCGGTCGAACCACCTCCCTCCGTATTTGTAGCCATCCACCGCGATCAGGACCATCGGGTCGATTTGTTCGAGCCTGTCAATCACGCTGGGTGCGCCGAAGTCTGGAGAGCAGCTCGCCCAGGTCGCCCCAATGCTGGCACAAGCCAGGAAGGCGACGACGGCCTCAGGTATGTTTGGGAGATACGCCGAGACTCTATCCCCCTTCCTCACGCCCATCTCTGTCAACGACGCCGCCACAGAGGAGGTCCTCGTCCTGAGTTCCTGCCAAGTCACTTCGGATATCTTTCCGTCCTCACCAGCGCAGATGATTGCGGGATCTCCGTGGTCCTTCTCGCCAAGAACGTTTTCCGCGTAATTCAGCTCCGCACCTGCGAACCACCGTGCACCTGGCATCTTTCTTCGTGACAGTACCTTTGAGTACGGCTTGATCGCTCTTACGTCGAAATACTCCCAGATGGACTCCCAGAACTTCTCGAGCTCTCCTACGGACCATCTCCGCAGCTCTTCATACTCGCGGAAATGGAGGTCGCGACTTGCCAGCCATTCGAGGTAGTGCGTGATATTGGCCTGCTTCTTTGTCTTCGCAGTCGGTTCCCAGAGTACCTCCGGTTCGGAAGGTCGCAATCGGAACACCTACTTGCACGGAAGCTCTTCAATGTATAAATGCTGAGCAGTTCTGGCCATCATCTGCGGCCTACGAAGGGCCGTGCGGGATCTGTGCACGAGGGGAGTGCATGTCAGTTGGAACCGTATTGCTACCTAACGAACTTGAATATCTTGACTCGAGCCAGATCTGGGAAGTGCGGGGAGGCTCGATAACTTGGGTCCTCCCAAATTGCCTCGCTGGGTCGAAGGCACATTTGTGGTTATAAGCGAGTCTAGCATTTCTTCATATGGGAAGAAGGTTCGCCCCAATCTCCGACCGAATGAAGGTCTACGAGTTGGTTCGGAGACTGGTTGATGCAAAGGGGTTCCTCGGAGTTGCTGACTTGAAGAAAGAACTTGCAACAGCTGGTTCGACCTTGCCCTCAAGAGAGACAATCAGACGGTGGGCATTGGCAAAGACATCCCCGTTTTCGGGAAAGCGAATATTCAACGCACAACCCTCCGAAGAGCTGAGTTTCTTCCTCGGCGCATGGATTGGGGACGGTTGGAGTGATGAAAACGATGGCGGGAAGAGAATGATGCTGAAGGTCCGATCGTATGACTTCGCCAAGGAGTTCGCGACATCCGCGGCGAAAATTCTTCATAAGACCGATTCTTACTGGGTCAGGAGAATCGTAGATGAAACGGGGATGTGGTATCTTGTCAAGGTCACCAGCTTCATGCTGTACGACTTTGTGAATCGCCCTCTTGACGCGCTTCGAGCGTATATCGAACGTTACCCTAAGGGGTTTCTCAGAGGGTTCTTCACAGCCGAAGGAAATCCGTCGGTGAGCGTCGAGCGCACTAATGGACCTACTTGCACCTGGGTCTGGTCGTCTCGAACAGCGACTACGAACTCCTCATGTTTACCAGAAAACTCCTTTCTATCTTTGGGTTCCATCCAGCTCGGATAAGGCTCAACATCCCGGAAGGAAAAAAGACCAACCTTGCGGTGGCGCGCAGTTCCGGATGGTTGCTGAGTCTGTCGGGATTCGAAGACGCCCGGGGGTTCTCGAATACAATCGGCTTTGCCGATGGGGACAAGCAGCGTAAGCTAATGGAGGCAATCTCTTACATTGAGAAATGCGGAGCCAAGCGTGCAGCCACTGAATGGACCAAGTACTATCAGAAACAAGGCAAAAAATGGGTGAAGAAGCGGAAAACTCCTATCTCCTCATGATGACGACTGTCCCGACTTGGAGAAGATCTCCCCAACCGTTTGCCAGTCCAGTTGTAACTTCCTTCTTGACCTGCCTCTTTCCTGCCTCGCCCCTAAGCTGCCAGAAGAGTTCGCAGATCTTCATCATTCCCGCCGCGGCGATTGGGTTCCCGACCCCTAACAAGCCCCCGGACGGATTGACTGGGAGATCACCGTCTCGCTGCGTGATTCCCTCCTTCGTCATCTTGGGTGCTTCCCCCTTCTTCGCTAGCAGAACCCCTTCCAGGTGATGGAGTTCCTTGTAGTCGAAAGGATCGTAGACCTCCGCGAAGTCTATCTGCTTCCTCGGATTATCAATCTTCGCCATCTTGTAGGCCATCCTCGCCGCCTCCTCCAAATACTGCGGATAGTAGAGGTCCCTGTTCGTCCAGTACTGCGTGTCGACGTTCCACCCTACTCCATCAATCCAGACAGGGTCATCTGTGTACTTCCTCGCTACCTCCTCGGAAACGAGGATCGCCGCCGCGGCTCCATCTGAAGGGGGTGAGACGTCGAGCCTCTTGACGGGGGAGCAAATCGGCTCGCTCTTCATTACATCGTCGACGGTGATCCTCGCGCCGAGTTGCGCGCACGGGTGGTCGAGGGCGTTCGCCTTGTTCTTCACCGAGACGAGGGCTATATCCTCCTCTTTCACGTTGTATGCGTGCATGTATCTCCTCATCTCGAGCGAGAAGATCCAGAGCAGGTTTACGCCGAGCGGCCTCTCGAGCGTGTGGTCGAAGATGCTCCAGAAGGCGTATTGCGGGTGAGGATGGAGAGGTGACATCTTCTCTTCTGCGACGACCATACAAGTGTCGAAGAGGCCTGATGCGATGTGCCACCATCCCGCAATCGGGGTGAAGACGCCGGTCCCCCCGCCCACGTAGACCCTCGTGTACGGTTTGTTCGTCCCACCAGCGCCGTCCATCAGATACTCGCCTTTCATGTGGATGCCGTCGAATGCATCGGGCGCAGTCCCGAGGACAACCGACTCGACGTCGTCGTTGCTCATCCCAGCCGAGTCCAGAGCCATCCTGCAAGCCTCGAAGGAGAGTTCTCTCCCCGTCTCCAGCATCCTTCGTCTGAAGAGGGTCATCCCCGCTCCAATAACCGCGACCCTTCTCTTCGTCTCTTTCACCTGGATAGAATTGCGACCGCTCCCGTCGCAGTGGGGTTTCCACGCCAGGAGAGCGCGAGAGCCCTCTCAACTCCCTTCACCTGATTTCCTCCGGCCTCGTTGCGAATCTGGAGAACACACTCGAGGATCTTGTGGAGCCCCGTCGCCTCAATCAGGTAACCGACTCCCAGGGACCCGCCGCTCGCGTTGACGTACGGTCTCCCCCCTCCTCTACTGCCCCTCACTAATTCCGTCACACCCTTCTCACTTCCCTCCAGCGAGGCCAGATGTTGTAAGAGCTTGTAGGAGTAGGTATCATCGGCCTCGACCAGGTCGAAGGAGGATAGCGTACCCTTCATACCGGCCTGCCTTTTCGCGGCCTCGAATGCTCGATTCGCGTACTCGGCGTGCCCTACCGCCCCACCCTCGTACCACGGAGTGCTCGACCTCCATGCGATCCCATCGATGAAGACCGCGTCCCTCTTCGTCCTGCGTATCCAGCTTTCCCCCGCGACCACCACGACGATCCCAGCCTCGGCAAACTCAGCCTTGTCGCACCTTCTCAGGGGAAGGGAGATAGGCTCGCTTCTCTCCCCTTCCTCTTCTTCCACGGCTCGTCCCACCTCCCCATAGCTCGCGCGCGGGTTGCGCATCGCCCGAGCCTTCGATAGGTCGACGACCTCGCTGCACTCGTTACGACTCAGCCCCGTCTCTGCGAGAAACGCGCTCATCTCCAGGCCCGCGAGGACGTCGTTGTTGGCACCGGCCACCCGAAGAAAGACCGGGTCGAGGGCGAGATTCTCGACCGCTGCCTTGTCTAGGACGTCCGCGGCCTTGCTGTGCGCCTCTACCGCGACTACGTCGGCGACACCCGCCCGTATCTGCATCACCGCGTGTCCCAGCCCAGAAATCGAGTCTCCGGCTACCGTGCAGACGGGCCGCCTCGCGCCTCCGATCTGGTCCGGGACCATTTCATCTGTTATGCTCCACCCCTCCCAGAGGTCCTCGGTGCAGCAAATGAAAGAGCCGACCTCCTTCCTCGGGTCGACCTCCGCGTCGGAGTAGGCCTTCGAGGCCGCCTCGAACATGAGCTCTCTCGCGGACAGGTCGGAGATCAACGGTCTGAATCCTTCGTAGCCCACGCCGACTATGCCTACCCTCTCTCCCATCCCGACCGCTTGCATTCACATCTTAATTATCGATTTTGCCCACGGCCTTTCACCCGAGACCGCGCCGCGCAACCCGCTCCTCTCCCACTCCCACGAAAAGGATATTACAGGTGAAGAGCGGAAAATGAGGAGATGAGGCTCGCCGTAGGCTTCAACCCTGTTCTGCCCGCGGCGGAGCTCGCGAAAGTCGCCGAGAAGGCCGAGAGATCAGGTTACGATTCCATCTTCATGCACGAGAGTCTCTACCAGAGAGACGTCGTCACCTACCTCTCGTGCGCGCTGAATGCCACCCGCACCCTGAAGGCGGGCTCGGGCGCTGTGAACACATTCACGAGGCATCCCGTAACACTTGCGACCACTTTCGCGAGCCTCAGTGAACTCTCGGGTGGGAGGGCGATCCTGGGACTCGGCCTCGGGAGTTTCCCGACGATACCTTTGATCGGTCACAGGATCTTCCCAGTCAAGGAAACCAGACCACTGAAGAGGATCAAGGAGTGCATCCATCTCCTGAAGGCGATCTGGGCTGGCGGGAAGGTCAACTTTAGCGGGGACTTCTTCACGGTCAAGGACCTGGAGTTGGGTTTCAAGCTCACCTACAAGATTCCGCTCTACATCGCGTCGCTCTCCCCGATGACCCTCAGGTTCGCCGGGATGAAGGCGGATGGAGCGATCCTCTCGCCTACTCTTAGCACCGTTGAAGGAACCGAGAGGATGGTGAACTGGGTCAGAGAGGGTGAGAACTCCAGCAATCGGTCGATTCCCAAGGCCTCTTACATGATGACCTCATTGGACCGAGACATCAAGCAGGCTCGAGAGGCGATAAGGGGGTTCTACTTCTTCATCTATCAACTGAGCGAGGTGGTTCCCGCCGTCGCCCTTGAGAAGTATGGGGTCAAGGAGGAGATTCTAAAGCCGATGAAGGAGGCCTGGAAGCGAGGCGACATAGCGGAGGCGAAGAGGCAGGTCCCCGACGCCGCGATCGACGCCTTGACGATAACCGGAAGCCCCGACCGAGCGATGGAGAGGGTGCGCGAATACGTGAAAGTCGGAGTCGACCTGCCGATCCTGATGCCGATAGGAAACGTTGAGTACGCGATGGAGGGTATGGCGCCCATCGGCAAGACAGCATGACACGGGGTCAGCCGAGCGGCTTCGTCGTCTTCGCAAAGCTCGTTAGACTTCAGTTCATTCCCGTCATGGTCGCGCCCGTGGCCCTGGGTGCGGCGGCGGCCTGGTATCTTACCTCGAGATTCAATGCCTTGAACTTCCTTCTCGCACTCGTGGGGAGCATCTCACTCCACCTCGCGGCGAACGCGATCGACGACGTCTACGACCACGTGAACGGAGTCGACTCGGTCTCGGATAAGACCTTCCCGCGGGAATTCCCGGGGTGGAAGCCTCTTACCAGAGGAATGATCAGCCTGAAGGGCGGATTTGAGGCCTCCGGAATACTCTACGGCTTCAGCCTTGTCGTCGGCCTCTACCTCTCACTCACGGTGGGATGGTTCGCGCTGGGGATTGCGATCCCGGGAATCCTCCTGAGCTACTTCTATGCCGCCCCACCGGTCAAGCTCGATTACCGAGGTCTGGGGATGGGGGAACTCGCGATCTTCTTGAGCTTCGGTCCGATTCCTTGTTTGGGCACCTACTACGTCTTGACGGGAGGTCTCTCCCTCATTCCCCTCATACTCTCGATTCCGACCGGTCTCCTCACTACCAGCGTACTCCTCTCCCACGACAAAATCTTCTTCGATGCATACAGTGAGGCGGGTAAGAGGTCCCTCGCAGTAGTGCTGGGGCGAAATCTGACGAACAAACTCATCTTCGCCCTGGGGCTCGTCGCATACCTCCTGGTCTTTCTTTTCATCCTCCTCGGTTATGCGCCCGTCTACGCGGCGGCTGTCCTCCTCACAATCCCCCTCTTCGTAGGCGCGGTCGACTTGTCCGGGAGGGATGCATCACCTCCCGAGCACGCCCGCCGGACGATGAGAGCATTCCTTCAATCCGTCACATTCACACTCCTTCTCTCGCTGGCGCTCCTCCTCTAGCCTATCGGAAGCGCCACAAAGACGAGCTCGTCGAAGAGGATGTGAGAGACGAGGCAGGGGAGGAGGTCGTTGTTGTACCTTCTGAAGAGATAGCCCCAGACGAGCCCCCCTACGAGCGCGACGAAGATCAGGGAAGGGTTCAGGGTGGGGAGATGTATCAAAGAGTAGAGCGCCGATGTCACTATTATCGCTGCCCGTCCGCTCATCTTCCTTTGGAGCTCCCGCTGGATGAGGCCGCGCCAGTATGTCTCCTCAGCGGGACCTATCGGGAAAATAAGTAGAAGGAAGATCAGGTAAGAGGGCTCGGAACTCCTGAGGATGTACACCGAAGAGACCTGCTGGACAAACGTCGAATTTCCTTTCAAGAACTGGAACCCCGACCAGAAAAAGAGGTAGAGTAGGATGGCTGACAGTACGCCAACGGCGAGAGCTCTTCCGCTCGGCTTCAGGCGCATCCCACTCCGCCCGAGGCTGAGGGAGACGAAGAGGAGTATCACCGTGGAGAGTGATATTCTCTCCCAGAAGCTAAGCGCGTTGACCTGGAACGTGACGTACCAGAGAAAGAAAGCGACGGGCAGGCTCGCGAGGGCATAGCGCTCGGCGTGAGCCAAACCGTCGGCCCCTCCTCTCGCTCGTATTTGACGTCTTCATCTCGCCAGCCTTAAATCGAGATGCTCCCCCCTCCCCCTCGTGGGGACGAAGGCTTTCGAGTTCGTGGAGTTGCACGACCTTCCCCCCAAGCCGAGGGCCTCCGGAATCATAGAGATTAGGGGCCCCTACTACGCTTCAGTCACCTACGGTTACCTCAGAGACCTCCTCGAAGACTGGGGGGAGTACGTGGACGGTTACAAGTTCGCGGGCGGGTCGATGAGGCTACTCGCCCGGGACAAGGTCAGGAATATCATCGACCTCTGCCACGAGCACGAGGTCTACGTCTCGACGGGAGGCTTCGTCGAACGCGTGATCGCTGAGGGCTCGAGAGCCGTCGACCTCTACCTTGAGGAGTGCAAGGCGCTGGGGTTCGACGTGGTGGAGGTTTCCAGCGGTCTTGCCCCCATAAAGCTCCTTGACAAGGTCGCGATTGTGAAGCAGGTGAGGGAGCTGGGCATGAAACCGAAACCCGAGGTCTCGATGATGATTGGTGCTGGGGCGGGGACTCACATCGTGGGCTACTCAGAGAAGATGAAGTTGAGACCCTACGCTGAGATGGTGAGGGAGGTCGAGGCCCATCTAAAGGTGGGAGCGGAACTGTTCATGCTCGAGTCTGAGGGGATCACGGAGGACCTCCCGGCGAAACGATGGCGAACGGACGTCATCAAGAATCTCGTGAAGAGGTTCGGGTATGAGAGGTGGATGTTTGAGGCCTCCGACCCTCCCGTCTTCAAGTGGTATCTCAAGAACTTCGGGAGGGAGGTCAATCTCTTCATCGACCATTCTCAGGTCGTTGAGTTCACTGCGTGGCGGCTTGGGCTCTGGGGAGACCCAGACATCTGGAAGGGAAAGGACCTATCATACAAGAGGAAGTAGCTTTCACTTTACAACCAGGGTGGCTGTGAGCTCCGAGAGATCCCTCACCTTCTCGAGGCTCCAGAGCAGGCTGAGTGCTTCATCCGTCCTCGCCTCGCCCAGGAACCGCTTCGTAAGCTTCCTGAACTTCTGCTCCACTTCACCATCGGTGAGCGGATTCTTGGGATGTCCCTTTGGAAAAATGACCTCTTCCTCGAGCGTCCTCCCGGACTTCGTTCTCACCGTAATCCTGTTTGCGATCCCTTCATTCGGATAGAGGGCTGTGAGCCTCTTGTCCTCCTTGACTGTTATCTTCTTCAGGAAGTCGAGTGTCTTTTTGTTTCTGAACTTCGCGGGGGCGTACGTCGAGTTCTCTATCTTGCCCTCGAGAAGAGCCATCCCGACAATGTAGGGTAGGCTGTGGTCGGCTGTCTCCTTCGTCGTCGGTCTCCACTTTTCCGGGTCCTTCCCGAGAATCGTGTAGCCCGCCTCGTGCGAAGCGACGTCGACCGATTCCACCTCCGAAGGGTCTCCCAGCTCCTTCCTCAATTCGAGGGCCGCCCATACGGCGCTCTGTGAGTGGTACTCTGCCGGGAAGTACTTGATGTAAGTCTCGCCGATCTTGAAGCCTCTCCTCCTCCCTCCGAACTCCTCGGTATCCAGCTCGAACGGCCCCGAAACCTGCTTGAAGAAACCCATCTCGCCCTCGAAGATCGGCGACGGCCCGGTCATCCCTTCCTTGGCGAGTGAAGCGGCAAAGACCGCGTTCCGAGCCGCGTTGGAGAACGAGCTTCCTTTCCACATGGAGAGTTCCCCCGCCCTCACCTGCCTCATCGCGATGTGAGCGTTGAGGGCTATGTTGACCGCCTCGGTCATCTTCGCCGTGCCGAGCCCCATGAGTCTCGCAGCAGCGAGGGCGACGGAGACGAGCCCGTAGCAGACGTGGTCCCACCCTCTGTGCCTGATATCAGCGGCGTCGCAGAGTCTGCACTGAAGTTCATAAGCAAGGACCGTCGAAAGCAGGAGGTCCTTCCCGCTGGCTCCTAAGCTCTCCGCAACCGAGAGGGTGGCCCCGAGGTTATCGCTG
>Ga0134075_10000380_pt1 | contig 13405 bp, 7 predicted proteins | sample 15_taG_18_FD_119775 | JGI IMG/M metagenome (GOLD analysis project Ga0134075, IMG submission 119775) | Grasslands soil microbial communities from the Angelo Coastal Reserve, California, USA - 15_D_Rain_40cm_5_09212015 | ecosystem: Environmental > Terrestrial > Soil > Grasslands ... | reverse complement strand
GTGCTGATCAACCTCCTGCACCGCGGCGCCTGCGGCTGCGAGCCGAACACCGGCGACGGCGCCGGCATTCTCCTGCAGGTCCCCGACAAATTCCTCCGCAAGCACTGCCGCCGCCTCGGCATCGCCCTGCCCGGCCCGAAGGACTACGGGGTCGGCTGCGTGTTCCTGCCGCGCGACATCGTGCAGCGCGAGAAGGTCCAGGGGCTCATCGCCGGCATCGTCAGCGAGGAAGGCCAGCGCCTGCTCGGCTGGCGCGACGTGCCGACCGACGACCGGCTGCTGGGCGCCAGCGCCGTCCACGTCGAGCCGCACATCAAGCAGGTGTTCATCGGCCGCGGCGAGGCGCGCGACTCCGCGCACTTCGAGCGCAAGCTCTACGTCATCCGCAAGCGGATCGAGCACGCCGTCGAGGCGATGGACTTCTCCGAGAAGCGGCTGACCTACATCCCGAGCCTCAGCAGCAACACGCTCATCTACAAGGGCATGCTGTCGGCCGATCAGATCGAGACGATGTATCCCGACCTGCGCGATCCGGACATCGAGTCCGCGCTGGCGCTGGTGCATCAGCGGTTCAGCACCAACACGTTTCCCTCGTGGCCGCTCGCGCACCCCTATCGCTACGTCGCGCACAACGGCGAGATCAACACGCTGCGCGGCAACATCAACTGGATGCGCGCGCGCGAGGCGCTGTGCCGCTCGGACGTGCTCGGCGACGACCTGGCCAAGGTGCTGCCCGTCACGCGCGAGGGGCTCTCGGACTCGGCGACGTTCGACAACGTGCTCGAGTTCCTCGTCATGAACGGTCGCTCGCTGCCGCACGCGATCCTCATGATGATCCCCGAGCCGTGGCAGCACCACGAGTCGATGAGCCCGGAGCGGCGCGCCTTCTACGACTACCACTCGTCGTTGATGGAGCCGTGGGACGGCCCCGCGTCCATCGCCTTCACCGACGGCACCGTCATCGGCGCCGTGCTCGACCGCAACGGGCTGCGACCGTCGCGCTATTACGTCACGAAAAACGACCTGGTCGTCATGGCCTCCGAGGTCGGCGTGCTCGACATCCCGCCCGACCAGGTGCTGGTCAAGGAGCGCCTGCACCCGGGCCGGATCTTCCTCGTCGACACCGCGCAGGGCCGCATCATCGACGACGACGAGATCAAGGCGCAGCTCGCCGCCGAGCATCCGTACGGGGACTGGCTGCAGCAGAACCAGGTGCGCCTCGAGGACGTCGCCGCGGCGCCCGTCGCCGAGTCCGACCACGCGACCGTTCTCACGCGGCAGATGGCGTTCGGCTACACGCACGAGGACCTGCGCCTGCTGCTGGCGCCGATGGCCAGGAACGGCGAGGAGCCGATCGGCTCCATGGGCACCGACACCGCGCTGGCCGTGCTGTCCGATCGGCCCCGGCCGCTCTACGACTACTTCAAGCAGCTGTTCGCGCAGGTCACCAACCCGCCGCTCGACCAGATCCGCGAGGAGCTGGTGACGGCGATGGAGTCCACGATCGGGCCCGAGGGCAACCTCTTGAAGGCCGAGCCCGGCTCGTGCCGCCAGATCGTGCTGAAGGATCCGGTGCTCTCCAACGAGGACCTGGCCAAGCTCGCGCACGTCTCCGAGCTGGGCTTCAAGGCGGTCACGCTGCCGATGCTCTATCCGGTCGCCGAGGGCGCGGCCGGGCTCGAGCGCGCGATCGAGGCGCTGCAGGCGCGCGCCAGCCGCGCCATCGCCGACGGCCACAACGTCGTCGTGCTGTCCGATCGCGGCGTGACGCGCGAGCTGGCGCCGATCCCGAGCCTGCTCGCCACCGCGGCGGTGCACCATCGCCTCGTGCGTCACGGCGAGCGCACGCGCTGCGGCCTCGTCATCGAGACCGGCGACGCGCGCGAAGTCCATCACATGTGCCTGCTCATCGGCTACGGCGCCGGCGCCGTCAACCCATGGGTGGCCTTCGAGACCCTCGACGACCTCATCCAGGAAGGCGTGCTGGCCGGGCTCGACCGCGCCAAGGCCGTGAAGAACTACATCAAGGCCCTGAACAAGGGAATCCTGAAGGTCATGGCCAAGATGGGCATCTCCACGCTGCAGTCCTACTGCGGCGCGCAGATCTTCGAGGCCATCGGGCTCAACCCCACCGTCGTGCACCGGTATTTCACCGGCACCGCCTCGCGCGTGGGCGGCATCGGCATCGACGTGATCGCCCAGGAGATCGCGCGGCGGCACGCCGCCGCGTATCCCGAGCGCTCGGTGGAGAAGCCGGAGCTGGACTGGGGCGGCGAGTATCAGTGGCGGCGTGACGGCGAGCATCACCAGGTGAACCCCGACATGATCGCCAGGCTGCAGGCCTCGACGCGCTCCGGCAGCTACGCGGCCTTCAAGGAATACTCGAAGCTCGTCGACGATCAGAGCCGTCATCGCGCGACGCTGCGTGGGCTCTTCACGCTCAAGCCCGCGGGTCCGCCCGTGCCGCTCGCGGAGGTGGAGCCGGTCGAGTCGATCCTCCGGCACTTCGCCACCGGCGCGATGTCGTACGGCTCGATCAGCCAGGAGGCGCACGAGACGCTCGCGATCGCCATGAATCGCATCGGCGGCCGCTCGAACACCGGCGAGGGCGGCGAGGATTCCTCGCGCTACGTGCGCGATCCCAACGGCGACTGGCGCCGCAGCGCGGTCAAGCAGGTGGCCTCGGGCCGCTTCGGCGTGACCAGCGAGTACCTCGTGAACGCCACCGATCTGCAGATCAAGATGGCGCAGGGCGCCAAGCCCGGCGAGGGCGGCCAGCTGCCCGGCCACAAGGTCTATCCGTGGATCGCCAAGGTGCGCTACGCCACCCCGGGCGTGGGGCTCATCTCCCCGCCCCCGCACCATGACATCTACTCGATCGAGGATCTGGCGCAGCTGATCCACGATCTGAAGAGCGCCAATCCCACGGCACGCATCCACGTGAAGCTCGTCGCCGAGGTCGGCGTGGGCACGGTCGCGGCCGGGGTGGCCAAGGCGCACGCCGACGTCGTGCTGATCTCCGGCCACGACGGCGGCACCGGGGCCTCGCCGCTGACCTCGATCAAGCACGGCGGCGTCCCCTGGGAGCTCGGGCTGGCGGAGACGCAGCAGGTGCTCGTGCTCAACAAGCTGCGCGATCGGATCGTCGTGCAGACCGACGGTCAGATGAAGAGCGGGCGCGACGTCGTCATCGCGGCCCTGCTCGGCGCCGAGGAGTACGGCTTCTCGACGGCGCCGCTCGTCGTGCTCGGCTGCATCATGATGCGCGTCTGCCACCTCAACACCTGCCCGGTCGGCGTGGCCACGCAGGACCCCGAGCTGCGCAAGCGGTTCGCCGGCCGGCCCGAGGACGTCGTGAACTTCTTCCGCTTCGTCGCCCAGGAGGTGCGCGAGCTGATGGCGCAGCTGGGCTTCCGGAAGGTGGAAGACATGATCGGCCGCGCCGACTGCCTGGACGTGACCGCCGCCGTGGACCACTGGAAGGCGCGCGGGCTCGATCTCTCAGCGATCCTCTACTCGCCGGCCATGCCCCCGGAGGTCGGGCGCCGCTGCGTGGTGGCGCAGGACCACGGGCTCGAGAAGTCGCTCGACCACACGACGCTGATCCCGGCCTGCCGTGACGCGATCGAGCGCGGTGCGCGCGTGGAGCTGGCGCTGCCGATCCGCAACGTCCACCGCACCGTCGGCACCACGCTCGGCTACGAGGTCACGCTGCGGCACGGCGCCGCCGGGCTGCCCGAGGACACGATCCGCGTGCACTTCACGGGCTCGGCGGGCCAGTCCTTCGGCGCGTTCGTGCCGCGCGGGATCACGTTCACGCTGGAAGGCGACGCCAACGACTACTGGGGCAAGGGGCTGTCCGGGGGGCGCCTCATCGTGCACCCGCCGCGGCGATCCACCTTCGTGCCCGAAGAGAACATCATCATCGGCAACGTCGCGCTCTACGGCGCGACCGCCGGCGAGGCCTACGTGCGCGGCGTGGCCGGCGAGCGCTTCGCCGTGCGCAACAGCGGCGCGCACGCGGTGGTCGAGGGCGTGGGCGACCACGGCTGCGAGTACATGACGGGTGGCCGCGTGGTCGTCATCGGCCGCACGGGCCGAAACTTCGCGGCGGGCATGTCGGGCGGCATCGCCTTCGTGCTCGACCTCGACGGTGACTTCCACCGCCTCTGCAACCGCGAGATGGTGGACCTCGAAGCGCTCGATCAGCCGGCCGACGTCTCGCTGGTCGGCGAGCTCGTCGATCGCCACGTCACCTATACGCACTCCGCGCACGCGGCCGAGATCCTCGCCGACTGGCGGGCCATGCGGCCGCGCTTCGTGAAGGTGATGCCGAAAGACGAAAAGCGTGTCCGCGCCGCCGAGGCCAGGGCGAAGGCGGAGGGGCGCGAGCCGACGTTCGCCGAGCTGGTCGGGGCCACGAGTGGGTAAAGCCACCGGCTTTCTCGAGATCCAGCGCAAGAAGTGGCCGACGCGTCCCGTCGCCGAACGCCTGCGTGACTGGAAGGAGGTCTACCTTCCCTTTCCGCACGAGGATCTCCGCAAGCAGGGGGCGCGGTGCATGGACTGCGGCGTCCCCTTCTGCCATCAGGGCTGTCCGCTCGGCAACCTGATCCCCGACTGGAACGATCTGGTCTACAAGGACCGCTGGCGCGACGCCATCGAGCGGCTGCACGCGACCAACAACTTCCCGGAGTTCACCGGCCGGCTCTGTCCCGCGCCGTGCGAGGGCTCGTGCGTGCTCGGCATCAACGACGACGCGGTCACGATCAAGGCCATCGAGGTCTCCATCATCGATCACGCGTTCGAGCACGGCTGCGTGCATGCCGAGCCGCCGGCCGCCCGCACGGGCAAGAGGATCGCGGTCGTCGGCTCCGGCCCCGCCGGCCTCGCCGCCGCCCAGCAGCTCAACCGCGCGGGCCACGCGGTGATCGTGTTCGAGCGCGCCGACCGCATCGGCGGTCTCCTGCGCTACGGGATCCCCGAGTTCAAGATGGAGAAGCGGCATCTCGACCGCCGGCTGGCGCTCATGGAGAAGGAAGGCGTCGTCTTCCAGACCAACGCCCACGTCGGCGTCAACCTGCCGGTGAGCGACCTCACGCGCGACTTCGACGCGATCGTGCTCGCGGGCGGCGCCTGCGCGCCGCGTGATCTGCCGATCCCCGGCCGCGAGCTCTCCGGCATCCACTTCGCGATGGACTACCTGACGCTCTCGAACAAGCGCTGCGAGGGCGACGTCGTCCCCGACGAGCAGTTCATCAGCGCCCGCGGCAAGCGCGTCGTGATCATCGGCGGCGGCGACACCGGCGCCGACTGTCTGGGCACCGTGCACCGGCAGGGCGCCCTCGCCGTGCACCAGTTCGAGCTGCTGCCCCGCCCGCCCGACACGCGCGCCGCCGACAACCCCTGGCCGCAGTGGCCGAACATCTTCCGCGTCTCCTCGGCGCACGAGGAGGGCGGCGAGCGCGTCTACTCCGTGTCGACCCAGCGCTTCGTGGGCGCCGGCGGCCACGTGCGACAGCTCGAGGCCGTCAGCGTGAACATGGTGCGCGAGGGCGGCCGCCTCGATTTCCGGCCGGTGGCGGGCAGCGAGTTCACGCTCGACGTCGACCTCGTGCTGCTCGCGATGGGCTTCGTGGGCCCCGAGAAGCCGGGCCTGCTGACCGATCTCGGCGTGATGTTCACCGAGCGCGGCAACGTCGCGCGTGACGCGAACTGGATGACGAGCGTGCCGGGCGTGTTCACGTGCGGCGACATGCAGCGCGGTCAGTCGCTCATCGTCTGGGCGATCGCCGAAGGCCGCTCGTGCGCGCGCGGCGTCGACGCCTACCTGATGGGCCGCTCCGAGCTCCCGGCGCCGCTGTAACGTCGGAGGGGGCCTGGACGGCCCCCTCCGGACGGTCGTCGCACGGCTTCGCCGCGCTCCTCCCTGCCTCCCCCAGCATCGATGGCGCCGGCAAAGCCGGCGCTCGAAACGCCCACCTCAACGCGGCGCCAGCGGCTGGCCCACCAGTGACCACCACGGGAGCGCGACGAGCAGCACGGTCAGCCAGCCGAGCAGGGTCATCCAGAGGCCGAAGCGAAAGATCTCGCCGGCGGACACGTGGCCGCGTTCGTAGATGACGAGCGCCGAGGAGCTCTGCGCGGGGTAGTAGACCACGGCGTCGCCGGTCATCATGACGGCGAGCGCGCACACGATCGGGTTGAGCCCGGCTTCGCGGCCGACCGACATCGCGATCGGCAGCGCCAGCGCCAGGAACGCGGAGATGTTCGGCACGAGGGCCCGCAGCAGCGTGGCGCCGAGGACGAGGAACACGATGGTGCCGACGGCGCTGCGGCTCAGGCCCGGCAGGCCCCCGACGAGCAGACGGCCGAGCCATGGCGCGGCACCGCTCGCGTCGAGCGCGTGGGCGAGCGAGATCGAGGCCGCGATCACGAAGAAGTTCGCCCACCCGACCCCGCGCTCGAGATCGGACCAGCCGAGCGGCCCGAGCCCGGGCGTCAGCAGCGCCGCGAACGCCAGCAGCGCGGGGATGGCGGGGTCCAGGTGGTGCAGCGGATCGGTGAGCCAGAGCGCCGAGGCGCCGACGATGATCGCCAGCGTGCGCCACTCTGGGCCCGTGATCGGCCGGCGCCGTTCGCGCTCGGGCACCGGCAGACCGCGGGCGAAGCCACGGCGGTACAGCGCCGCCGTCAGCAATCCGCCCAGTACGAGGATGACCCAGTACGGCACGGCCATGAGGGCGAACCAGCCCGTCCACGACAGGCCGCCGATGATCGCGGCGCTCATGACGGGCGTGATGCCTCCCGTGAGCAGCGCCGTGGACGCGAGCCGATTGATCGAGGACAGCGCCAGCATCACCGCTTTGGCGATATCGGCGCCGCGAGGGACGCCGCCGAGCGCGAACACTTCGTCGTAGATGTGGATGAGAATGCCAGAGCGCGTGGTCGCCGAGGGCAGCACGAAGGTCAGTACGGGGAACGCGAGGACCAGCTGCACGTAGACGGCGAGGCTGCGGCCCCGCGCGCGCTCGAGGATCGTGCGCGCCAGCCGCTCGGCCAGCCCGCTCTTCACCACGGCGGCGCCCATCGTCAGCACGCCGACGAGGAAGTACGGCACCGGGCTCGCGAAGCCCTGCAGCGCCGCGCGCATCGTCGGAACGGCGCCGCTGAGCGGCAGGAGCGCGACAGCCAGCAGCGCGGTGACGCCGGGCTCGAGGGTCTCGGTCGTCCAGAGCACGATTGCGACGAGCATGACGAGCAGCGCCCGCTGGCCGGGCAGTGGCAGATCGGCGAGCAGCGGCGGCAGGAGCAGCGCGAGCGCGAGCGCCGCGAGCGTCGGGACGACGGCCCGGCGCTTCAGGGCTTCAGGTACGAATAGTGCTCGAGCGACTGCAGGCGCGCGACCTCGGCGACGCCGGAGGCGACGATCTTCGCGTCCGGCACGACCTTCGCGGGCTCGATGCTACGCCGCTCGAGGGTGAAGCGGCAGACGCGGAACTCGACGCCGCGGAGCGCGAGCTCGTCGATGTCGGTGGCGAACGGGCCGCCGCTCGGCGTCTTCGCCTCCTTGAGCAGGAAGTCGATGCCGCGGCCGTGCGCGACGACGACGATCTTGGCCGTCGGGTCGGCCGAGAGATGGTTGCGGATGTTCGTCATCGCGCGGGCGGCCTGCTCGAGGCCCTCGTTGAGATGGTAGACGACCTTCACCGGCTCGGCGGCCGTCGCCGCCGCCGGCACGCCGGCGAGCAGGAGCATCAGCATCACGAGCGCCACCGCACGGCTCTGCATGATCGGCCCTCCCGGCCGCCGCTCAGCGCGGCCCGGCGCTCTGCCAGCGCACGTGTCCGACGAAGAACGGACCGAGCGTCGCCAGGTACTGCGCGGTCTGGACGGTCTTGCGCATGGTCTGCACGAGGTGCGAGAGCGGGTGCAGCTCGCGTCCGATGAGGCCGATGACGAAGTCGTTGTCGTGCGCGTCGAGGCCGTGGCACGCGAGCCGGACGTCGTGGGCGAGGTCGGCGTCGCCGTACGCGCGGCCCAGGATCGAGTGCTCGCGGATGATCTCCCCCTGCTCCTTCGGCGAGAGTCGCCCGAAGGCGCCGGTGCGCCGCAGCGGGTACCAGACCGCCCACGGCCACGCCGGATTGAGCACGGTGCGCCGCGGCCGGCGGAACAGCCACTCCTCGAGGTCCTGCTCGAAGCCGGACGCGTACGTGCGGCCCAGCATCGTCAGCTCGGAGCGCTGCGACAGGGTCGCGAACGGCTCGGCGTTGAGCAGGTCGCGATAGCCGCCGACGAAGGCCGCGGGATCCTCGCTCATCGCGAGCAGGCCGATGCCGCGCGGATCGTTGACGTCCTCGTAGAGCACGGCGTCGAGACGGCTCGCCTCCAGCGCGGTGACGAGCGGCTTGGGATCCGCACAGCCGCTGAAGACCTGCAGCTGCATGAAGAGGCGGCGCTCGGCGTGCTGTCCGCCGGCGCCGCGCTCGCGCACGTCCGCCTTGAGCTCCGCCTGCTGCGGCGCCCCGGACGGAGGCTCCGCGCCCGCGCCCGTCGCCACCTCAGCCGCCCCGCGTGTGCATCTCGAGGTGCGGATCGCGCTTGAGCCCGGCGATCTGGACCAGCGGCGTACGCTGCCCCAGCGCCAGCCGGTCCTCGGCGCCGCGGTCCGTGCGCGCGCTCCAGCCGCCGGTGAGCAGGGCCCTCAGCTGCGCGTTGGAGGCGCCGCCGCGCAGCGGGCCGCGCAGATCGATGCCCCGCAGCGCGTAGAGGCAGAGATACCAGAGGCCGTCGGCGGTGAGCCGGCTGCGGTCGCAGTCGGCGCAGAACGGGGCGGTCGTGGACGAGATGATGCCGAACACGGTGCCGTCGTCCAGGCGGAAGCGATCGGCCGGCGCCGTGGAATCCTCGACGACGGGCTCGATCCGGCCATAGCGGCGCTCCAGCCGCTCGAGCATCTCCTTGCGACTCACGACCTGATCGAGCGACCAGCGGGTCGCGCCGCCGACGTCCATGTACTCGATGAACCGCACCTCCGCCGGCACGCGCTTGCCGAACTCGATGAGGTCTGCGAGCTCGTCGTCGTTGACGCCGCGGATGACGACGGTATCGAGCTTGGTGGCCGTGAACCCGGCGCGTGGCACCGCCGCGATCCCCTCGAGCACCTGCGCGTGCGTGTTGCGGCGGGTGAGCGCGACGAACCGCTCGGGGCGCAGCGTGTCGAGGCTGACGGTCACGCGGTGCAGCCCGGCGCCGCGGAGCGCCGGCGCCTCGGCCGCGAGCAGCACGCCGTTCGTGGTAATCGCGAGGTCGCGCAGCGCGGGCTTGACCGCGAGCAGGCGGATCAGCGCCGGCAGGTCGCGGCGCAGCAGCGGCTCACCGCCCGTGAGCCGGACCTTGTCCACGCCGAGCGCGATGAACACGTCGACGAGACGGCTGAGCTCCTCGAACATCAATATCTCTTCGCGCGGCAGCCAGACGTACTCCTCCTCGGGCATGCAGTAGCCGCACCGGAGGTTGCAGCGGTCGGTGACCGACACGCGGAGGTTGCGAAGTCGCCGACCGCGGGTGTCGAGCAGCGGCCTCGCCATGTCGCTCACGCCGTGCCCGCCAGCGCCGGCTCGGCGGCCAGCGCGCGCTCCCATTCGCGCACCAGGCCGGCCTTCTTCACCCCGACGTCGAAGTGCTCCCATGGCAGCCGCTCGCTCACCGGGCGCTCGCGCGCGGTGTAGAAGTCGGCGTCGCCCTCCCACTCGCGCAGCGCGCGGCGCCAGTCGCCGTCCTGCCGCGCCGCCAGCTCGAGGAAATCGCCGACGCGGCGGTCGCCGCGCGCGAGCAGCGCCTGCAGCGCCGCCTCGCGGGGATTCTCGTGCAGCACGCGGATGTTGGACAGCGTGCGCACGCCGCGCTTGATCGTCTCCAGCTTGGCGTTGAGCGATGCGACGCCGTCGAACGGCGCCCACTGGAACGGGGTCCACGGCTTGGGCACGAACGACGAGATCGAGAGCGTGAGCTTGCCGAACGGCTTGCCGGCGGGATCGAGCACGCGGAGCCGCTCCAGCATGCGCCGGGCCAGGTCCGGAATCGCCGCCACGTCGTCCGGGGTCTCCGTCGGCTGGCCGATCATGAAGTAGGTCTTCAGATTCGGGATGCCGCGCGCGCGCACGAGGTCGCACGCGGCCATGAGCTGCTCGTCGGTGATGGTCTTGCGGATGGCGCGCCGCAGCCGCTCGGTTCCCGCCTCCGGCGCCATCGTGAGCGTGCGGTGCCCGCCGCGGGCGAGCGAGGCGACGAGGTCGTCCGTGAGGCTGTCGGCGCGCAGCGACGAGATCGACAGCTCCATGCCGTTGTCCTCGACGATCTGGAGGAGCTCGCCGATCCAGGGATAGTCCGACACGCAGGCGCCCACGAGGCCGATGCGCTTCTCGCCCTGCTTGGCGAGGTCGGCGATCGTGTCCCTGAGCGCCGCGACGCTGCGATGGCGCACGGGCCGGTAGACCTGTCCCTCGAGACAGAAGCGGCAGCCGCGGCCGCAGCCCTTGCCAACCTCGAGCAGCGCCATGTGGCCGTACTCGGCGTTCGGCGTCTTCACGGCGGCGATCGTGCGGAACGCGTCCACCTGCTTGAGCCGGCGCTTCACGACGATCGACGGCGCGCCCCGCTCCGGCCGCACGTCGGCGATCGTGCCGTCGGCCGCGTAGGCGACGTGATGGCGCTCGGGGACGTAGACACCCTCGAGGCGCACGAGCCCGTCGAGGAACGTCTCGCGGTCGCGATAGCCTTCGCGATAGGCCTGCATCAGCTCGCCGACCAGCTCTTCGCCCTCGCCGACGACGATGAAGTCCATGAAGGGCGCGACCGGCTCCGGGTTCGAGAACGCGCACACGCCGCCCATGAGCACCAGCGGATCGTGGGGCCGGCGTTGCGCCGCTCTGAGTGGAATCCGGGCAAGGTCCAGGAGCCGCAGGACGTTGACGTAGTCGCCCTCGTACGTCACCGAGAAGCCGATCAGCTGGAAGTCGGTCAGCGGGCGCTGCGACTCGAGCGACAGCGGCGGCGTCGAGGTTCGCCGCATCTCGTCGAGATCGGCGGGCTCGGGCATGAAGACGCGCTCGCACACGACGTCGGGCAGCGCGTTGAGGTGGCGATAGATCGTCTGGAAGCCGAGGTTCGACATCCCGACGGCGTAGGTATTGGGATAGGCGAGCGCGATCGAGACGCGGCCGCCCCAGTCCCGGTACACGGTCCCCTGCTCGGCGGCCAGGAGGGATTGTGCTTTTTGCTTAAGTTTCCACGACATCCGGACAAGTCTACCACGTCGTCGGCTCAGCCCTTGATCACGCCGAGCGGCTTGAGCCGCGCCACCCGCGTCGAGATGCCGAAGCCGTGGACGACGTCGACCACCTCGCGCACGTCCTTGTAGGCCTCCGGCATCTCCTCGGCGAGCGACTGGTGGCCGGCCGCGCGCGCGACGACGCCGCGCTGCGCCAGCTCGTCGACGATGCGCCGCCCGCGCGCCGCCTTGACCGCCGCCGTGCGGCTCATCACGCGGCCCGCGCCGTGGCACGTCGAGCCGAACGTCTCCCGCATCGCCGTCTGGGTGCCGACGAGGACGAACGAATAGCGGCCCATGTCGCCCGGCACGATGACCGGCTGATCGGGAAACGCGCGCGTGGCGCCCTTGCGGTGCACCAGCAGCCGCCGCATGGCGCCGTCCACCTGGTGTTCTTCCTCCTTCGCGATGTTGTGGGCGACGTCGTAGACGGAGCGCATGTCCAACACACCCGGCGCGACGCCGAGCACGCGCTCGAACACGCGCCGCGCGGTCTCGGCGAGCACCTGCCGGTTGGCGAACGCGAAGTTGGCCGCCGCGCGCATGGCGCCCAGGTACGCGCGCGCCTCCGGCGAGTCGAGCGGCGCGCACGCGAGCTGGCGGTCCGGCACGCCGATCCCGTAGCGCGCCATCGCCTCACCCGCCGTCCGCACGAAGTCGGTGCACACCTGGTGGCCGATGCCGCGCGAGCCCGTGTGGATCATCAGCGTCGCGCCGCCCGGGCGCAGGCCGAGCCGCCGCGCGACCGCCTCGTCGTACACCTCGTCGACCACCTGCACCTCGAGAAAGTGGTTGCCCGAGCCGAGCGAGCCCAGCTGGCGGATCCCGCGCTCGATCGCGCGGCGCGAGACGGCATCGGGATCGGCGCCGGCAATCGCCCCCGACGACTCGATGGCCTCGAGATCCTCGCGCGTGCCATGGCCGCGCGCGACCGCCCAGCCCGCTCCGTCCGTCATCACGCGGTGAAGCTCGCGCGCGTCGAGGTTGACCGAGCCACGGCCGCCGACGCCGGTGGGCACCGCCGCGTACAGCGCCTCGACGAGCGCGGGCAGCTGCGGCGCCACCGCGGCGGCCTCGAGGCCGGTGCGCAGGAGCCGCACGCCGCAGTTGATGTCGAAGCCGATCGCGCCGGGACTCACGACGCCGCTCCTCACGTCGGTCGCGACCACGCCGCCGACGGGAAGGCCATAGCCCTGATGGATGTCGGGCATCGCGAGGGCCGCGCGGACGATGCCGGGCAGCGTGGCGCCGTTGGCGAGCTGCGCGAGCGCCAGGTCGGTGCGGATCTGGCGCATGAGCGGCTCGTCGGCAACGACCAGGCCCGGCACGCGCATGCCGGGCGCCGCGTCAGGTGGTATGCGCCAGAGGTAGGGACCGACCTGCTCGACGTGCATCGCGCACCGCCGACGTGCGGCTCAGCTGGCGGGCACGGGGGTCGAGCGGCGCCGCGTCCACGCCAGCCCAATGACCGCGATGAGTACGCCCAGCACGCTCGCGAGCTGCGGCACCCGGAAGTTGCCGAGCAAGAAGCTGTCGAGCCGCAGCGCCTCGATCGCGAAGCGCCCGATGGAATACAGGCCGATGTAGCAGAAGAAGAGCGCGCCCGGATGCTCGCGCAGCCGCGGGCGCAGCCACGTCACCAGCGCGAGGAAGACGGCGAAGTCCCAGAGCGACTCGTAGAGGAACGTCGGGTGAAAATACTCGTACGGGGTGAAGCCGGGCGGCCGATGGGCGGGCGAGATGTAGAGCTTCCACGGCACGCTGGTCGGCCGGCCGAACGCCTCCTCGTTGAAGAAGTTCCCCCAGCGGCCGATCGCCTGGCCGAGCACCATGCCTTCGGCCGTCACGTCGAGCCCGCGGAGGATCGGCAGCTGCTTCCTCCACGCCAGCACGGCCCCGACGAGCGGCCCCACGATCAGGCCGCCGTGCATCGCCAGCCCGCCCTCCCACACCGCGGGGATCTTCCACAAGTGCTGGCCGTAGTAATCCCAGTTGAAGATCACCTCGTACGCGCGCGCGCCGAGCAGCCCGGCCAGGATCGCCCACTGCCCCACGTTGATGATGTCGTCC